>Ga0080064_1000701_pt1 | contig 81861 bp, 64 predicted proteins | sample Subgrocontami54m_FD_69260 | JGI IMG/M metagenome (GOLD analysis project Ga0080064, IMG submission 69260) | Subsurface groundwater microbial communities from S. Glens Falls, New York, USA - GMW46 contaminated, 5.4 m (SPADES assembly) (version 2) ... | reverse complement strand
TGTTCAGAACGGCGGCGTACTCCTTGATGCCGTAAATCGCCGGAAGGGCCGAGCCGTAGACCACATCGGCGGAAACTCCGTGCTTCCGAAAATAATCCGCCGCCAGATACATGATCTTTTGCGGAGCGCCGGGGCATTTGATGGGCGTGTTGGGCATGTGGAAGAGCGCGACGCCGCCGCGGAAATTCCGGATCATCTCCCACGTCTTGGGAGCCATGCCGTAAGAGTAATTCGTGGAAACCGTGCTGGTGTTCAGCGCCTCACGGAGTCCGGGGGTTGCATCAAAGTCAAGTTCGACTCCCGTGGCCACCACCAGAAAGTCATAGTGGATCGCCGTACCGGAAGCCGTGACGACACGCTGTGCGTCGGGGTCGATCTCGGCCGCGGCTTCGTTGATCCATTCGACGCCTCGCGGAATCAAGCCGGATTCCTCGCGGGCAGTTGTTTCCTTGCGTACTTCACCGCCACCGACCAGAGTCCAGAGCGGCTGATAGAAATGGACCTTAGAAGGCTCCAGGATTGCGATTTGTTGCTCGCCCTCGCGCACCAGGTGCGCCGCGGTGGTGATACCCGCCGTTCCTCCTCCCAGGATCAAGACTTTTTTGTGTATTTCGGCCATGAAAACCTCCTTGCTGAAATTTCAAATCCCTTGGTTGTCCGCTGCTAAAAAACAACAGTGCAATAAAAACAAAAACCCGCCGACCGGCGTTTCCGGCTGGCGGGTTCCTCTGAGGTCTAACTAGAATCGCTAGTGGAGACCACTCCCGCAGCCGGTAGATGGACAACAACAGATGCAGCAGAAGACACCACTGTCGGTTCTGTTATCCGTTACTGCCGGCGTATGGAAAAGTGGACTCATAAAATGCAAATCGCAAAGTACAGGGTAACTAAAAATTCCGGTCAAGCGTGAACCCATTGGGGAGCACGCTTTTCGAGAAAGGCGAAGATCCCTTCCTTGGCGTCCGATGTTTTCATTACACTTTCGAAGAAGAAATCTTCGGTCTCCTGAAGCGCCTTTTCGAAGTCCAGCGTGGAGGTGCGGCGCAGGGCGCGTTTCGTCAGGCTCAGGATGGCTCCGCTCTGGGCGGTGATATCTTTCAACAGGCCATCGAGCGTCGCTGAAAGTTGATCCGGGGCGACCACGCGGTTCACCAGTCCCAGGGAAAGAGCTTCCGAAGCGCTAATGCTCGCGCCGGTGAAAAGCAGCTCCGCCGCCTTGCGGTATCCGACCAGGTGAGGCAGCAGGATAAGACCGATCGGCGCAAGCTGCCCCAACTTGATCTCGGGCTGTCCGAACTGTGCCTTCTCGCTGGCTACGACCAGGTCGCACATGAGGGCGACTTCCAGGCCGCCGCCCAGGCAGAAGCCTTGTACCGACGCCACGGTTACCTTGTCGGTTCTGGACATCAGACGAAAGATGTCATCGAAGGCGGGGATGAGATAGGCGACGCGGTCCGGGGTGTGGTCCTGAACACTGACGCCGGCAGAAAACCCTTTTTCACCCGCGCCGCGAAATACAAGAACGCGGATTCCAGAGTCGCCTTCCAGGTGCTCCAGAGCAGTCCGAATCTCGTGGATCATGGCGAGATCGATGATGTTGAGCGGCGGCTTGTTCAGAATAATCGAGGCCACCGCGCCCTCGCGCTCGACTAGAATGGTTTGAAATTTCGCCTCTACCATCGTGATCCCTCCCGTGTGACCGGGCGAACGATTTTTCTGGCTCGAGCCCTCTGGATCGAATTGGAAACGACCCAGGTTTTGCGGGCGGGTGCCAGGCCCGGAATGACTTCTTAGCCGCCCAACTCCAGGGCTCTGGGGAACAGGATATTGTTCTCCAGGTGAATGTGTTCGTGGAGGTCGGCTTCAAATTCCCGGAATCCATCAAAAAGAGCGCGATAGGTGGCGCATCCATCGGCTGGGGCCTGGAAGCCGGAGGAAACCTCGCGCATCTTCCGGAGCGCCTCACCCGCCGACTCATGCTCCATCTGCATCACGTCAATCGGGCCGCCGACGGGCATCCCCGGACGCATCGCTCCCGGCGTTTTTTCCGCTTGCTCCAGTTGGCGGATGAGCGGGAAGAGAATGTTTTCTTCCTTCCACATATGTTCTTCGAGTTCCTTGCGCAGCCCGGAATAGAGGCGGCCCAGCGGTAGAAGCGATTCCGGATGTTTCTGCCCGTGGACTTCGATCACTTTGGCCAGCATCGCCCCCAGACGGGGAAATTCAGCCCGGAGAAAGGCGTGATGTTTGGCCAGGATGTGATCGATCAAATTCTCCAGCTTCGCCGAGGACCAATCCTTGGTTGCCGAAGTTGCCGGCGACTGCTGCGCCGATGTTACTCCCGCTAACAGTTGATCCAACGGAACTCCCTTGTCGCTGCACGCCTCGGCGAGCGTCTTGCCGCCGCCGCAGCAGAAGTCGATTCCAAATTGTTGAAAGACGCGGACCGAGGCCGGAACGGAACCGGCCACTTCGCCCACGGTCGTATTGTCGGTAATCGCAATCATGTTTCCTCCCTTATCAAGCTCCTGGAAATGGTTTACGCAACCCAGCGTATCCCGCTCCGTTCCCCCACGCAGTGACTTTGGTCTCTTCGGAGCATTTTTTTCGACGCTTGACAACAGCAAGGAGATCGAATCGACTTTTCTCACTCACAACACTCCCAATGGGAGTCCGGGGCGTGGGGGGCACTTCAAATAACGCCCCGGCCTCTTCCCGACCCATCTGTCAGCCGCTCCAGTTCGGAGGCGACAATGGCGGGTATATCCACACTTTTTTTCGTTTCCGGCCTATATTGAGCAATTCAGAAGCCAAAATGATTGCTTAGAGACTACGGAAGACCTAAGATGGTCGCTGAAGGAAGGCGGGTATCATGCATCTTCCGAACCGAGAACAGATTGCAGCTTCGCTGAAATCCGTGCAACTCTTTGCCGGACTCGACGAGATCCAAATCACGAAGCTCGTTCAGCACACGGTCCCGCGCCGGGTCGAGCCGGACGAGCTGATTTTCTTCGAAGGCGATGAGTGCCAAGGACTTTACGTTGTTTTCTCGGGAGCAGTGAAGATCTTCAAACAGTCCGTGCAGGGACGCGAGCAGGTCCTGACAGTAGAAAAAACCGGCGCCGTGGTGGCAGAGCTGCCCGTATTTGACGGTGGACCCTATCCAGCCTCCTGTAAACCTATTGAATCATCGGTCCTCCTGTTTATCAGCAAGCAGGATTTTCGCCGTTCCTGCCAGGAAGACCCAGAGCTGGCTCTGAAGGTACTAGCCTCTGTCGGCGCCCGCCTTCGACGGTTGGTTATGATCATTGAAGAGCTTTCTTTTCTTACAGTCCGGAGCCGTCTGGCGTCTTTGTTGCTGGAAGTGGCGCGGGCGGAAATTGCTACGCATCGCTTGAAAGCAAACCAGCCCGGCGGTGCCGGTTCAACGATGGGTGCGGGAGAGAAGGACCCGAAACGCGGCTCGCCGCTGCGAGTTCCGTTGAACCTGACGCAGCAGGAGATCGCGGCCCGGATCGGAACGGTGCGCGAACTGGTATCGCGGAACTTGGGCAGGTTGCAGGCTGAAGGCATTGTACGTTTCGACGGGCATATGCTGGTCATTCAAGATATGGAAAGGCTGGAGCAGGAGGCCGCATCTGAGGAATAGTGCATAGCCCGTGGCTGAGGAGATTTCCAGGGCCGTCAAAAACGTCGTTACAAAGGAATGTCGCGTGCAGAGAAGAAAGATTCGCGGCAGGTTCTGAGCGTCCATTGTGATTAGAAATGCGAGTCTGGTTGTGACAAAAGTCATGGACCTTCCCGGTGGGGCGGTTTAGGTTTTCTGTAAGAGGAGGGGGTTTCGCATGAGACAGCGAACATGTAGCGTCACCGGAACGCTGCTGCGGGTTTCGCCGGTTTCGGAGCGGGCGGGCTTTCCGACTCACGTGGACCCCTCCTTTATGAGCCGATTGCTGATTCCCCGCGAACACGGGGCTTGGGGCATGGTCTCACTTCCATTTATCGCCGGGGCCTTGGTGGCGGGGAATTGGGCCAACCCACGAACACTCGCCGCCGCGGTCGGCGTATTCTCCGTTTTTCTGATGCGCCCGCCACTGCTGGTATTGTGGCGTAACAGGAACGCCGTCGGAAACTCGTCCGATCCGAAACTTCAGGCGTCTTCACGTGCCGGTCGGAGTCCCAGAGCTGAGGAGCTACAGAATGCGCGATTTTCGCTGCGGGTATATGGCACGGTCGCGATCGTGGCGGGGAGTTACCTTTTCTTGAATCTGCCGGTAATCCCGCTTTTTCTCATGAGCTTTGGGGCGGCATTTTTGACGTTGTCAAGCGTATACCTGGCGGCACGGAATTATCAGCGGCTTCCTGCTTTGCAAATCGCAAGCGCCCTTGGGTTGACGGCGTCGTCGCTCACGGCGTATCTGGCCGCGCGGGGACACCTGGAAAGCGCTGCATTCTGGGTTTGGGCGCTTTTTGCGGCGCACAGCGCAGCGTCCGTGCTGGTAGTTCACGCCCGGCTGGAGTCGATTATCGCGAAACGGAAAAGTACTTTGTCGCCTGCGGCTCTTCCCCACCGCCGCGACGCGCTTGTGGCGCAGGCCGGTGTGCTTATTCTGCTCGTCGTTCTAGTGGTTCAGGGACATCCGTGGCTGATTTTGCCATTCCTGCCCCCCCTTATCCTCGAATGGTGGAATCTGTCACAACTCAGCGCCAGGACACCAGAGACGATTTCACTTCGCCAGATGGGACTGATGCAGCTTGGGGCCTCTATTGCATTCTGTTTCCTTTTGGTCGCTGTGTTGCGGTTTTCGTTGTTCTAAGGCGTTTTTCGTATTGGTGTAGACCACGATTTACTGCAAATGGGGCGACGAAGAAAGTGCAGATCCCTCGCTTTGCTCGGGATGACAGCCACTTGGTATGGTCTACACCAATTGTGAAAATGCTATAAGGGTGTTCCAACTTTTCCAGCCTTGTTGCCAGTCTTGAGCGATACTTTTCCGGTTCGCTTGAGTGTGGATGTTCGTCTTTGATTCGATGATCGGAAACAGTCTGGATGCCCAAAAGTTGGGTGAACTAGCGCACCTCTGGGGAAATTGACACAAATGGTTGTAGTTGCAGTGGGAATTAACTCTCGCTGCGTGTTTTCATAGCGCTGCGAAATAGAACAAAACATTCGAACGGACGTTCGATAGAGTTTGGCCCTTGGCTTGCACCATGATAGCCGTGAGCGAACGTAAAGTGTTTTCCCGGTCCAGACCGACGAGAGAAGACAGGACGGGAAAGATAGGGAGGTGGCGGATGGCTTGCCGATTGTGCCAGCTACAAACTGCATCAACCCTTTGCGAAGTTTGCCGGTTTTTAGTCGAGGAGAATCCCGCCGTGCTTCCGGCCACCTGCGAACGCTGCCGAGCTCCATTGGCGGATGGTCCAGCGAGCCAAGGGTTGTGCGGAGTCTGCGCGGCGATGCTCGACGCGGTGCGCGAGAATCGCTGGTTCTTCCGCGCTCACGTGGAATGGGAGCAGGAAAACATACAGCTCGCCAGGAAGAAGATGGAGCTGATGGGAATTGTGAGCCCGCCCCTCTTTTAACGGCGTTTTTCGTATTGGTGTAGACCACGATTTACTGTAAATGGGGCGATGAAGAAAGTGCAGATCCCTCGCTTTGCTCGGGATGACAGCCACTGGGTATGGTCTACACCAATTGTGAAAATGCAATAGCAGCGGCCTTCCCATTGAGAGCAAGAACGCTGGCGGGGATTTTCAGCGAGCGGGACCGGATGGTCCAAACAAAAGTCTGATCCGAGCCGGGAGGAAAGATCGTGGCTACCACACAGGTTCAAGAGAAACCAAGACTCGAATCCATTTTCGACGAATGCCGCGTGATTTCGGAGGACGTGGAATTCGAGGCCGCCAAGCGCTGGCTCGCTAAGAATCCCGGACGCAAGGCGATCGGATGCTTCCCCATCTATGCTCCCGTGGAGCTGATTCATGCGGCCGGAATGCTGCCGCTTGGCATCATCGGGGCGGGCAATCAAATCGAAATCACGCACGCCGATTCCCGGTTTCAGTCCTTCGTCTGCTCGATTGTCAAGAGCACGCTGGAGCTGGGATTTACCGACCGGCTGAAATTCATGGAAGGAATGATGTTCCATTCCATCTGCGATCCGGCGAGAAACCTGGCGAGCGTTTTCATCCGGAACTTCCCGGGCACGTTTGTCGAGTACGTTCACTTCCCGCAGAATCTGGCCTCGCCGCTCGGGACGCAGTATCTCGAAACCGAGTACAGACGGGTTCTCGGCAACTTGGAAGCGCGAGCCGGACGAAAGGTCACCACCGAGGACTTGAACCGCAGCATTCAACTCTACAACCAAATCCGGGGCATCCTGCGCGAGCTTTATCAGATTCGGGCCGATAGCCCGCAACTGATCAGCGCTACCGAGTCGTTCGTGCTAACCCGCGCGGGCACGCTGATGGCGCCGGAGGATCACTTGAAGATGTTGCAGGAGGTTCTGGGGTTGGTGCGCGTTCGTCCGGCGCGCCCGAAGGACCGCATTCGCGTGGTGCTGGAAGGATCCTTCTGCGAGCTGCCTCCGATCGCTCTGATCGAAACGCTGGAAGAGGCGGGCTGCTACATTCTGGACGACGATTTCCTCCGCGGCTGGCGATGGTTTACGAGCGACATTCCCATCCAGTCGAATCCCCTGACGGCGCTCGCCGAAAGCTATGCGAACCGCAGCTACTACTCCGGAATCAAGCACGACACGCGGGAGACCAAGTTCGGCCACCTGATCCAAATGGCCAAGGACAAGAAGGCGGACGCGGTGATCATCCAAGCCGCGAAGTTCTGCGAGCCGGCGCTGTTCGACTATGCCCTCTATCGCAAGGCGTTGGACGACGCCAACATCCCACATCTCCTGCTGGAGTTCGAGGAAAAAACCTGGATCTTCGATCGCGCCCGGTCCGAGGTCGAAACGTTTGTGGAATCCCTGTTGTTCGATTAGCGACGTTCGATTAACGGCGCGGAAGATTGCAAGCGAAGCCAACGAGACATCGAGAGTAAGGAGTCATTCATGGCGGCAAACGGACAGAAGAGCGATAAGAAGACCGACTACCAAGGCAAGATGCACAACCTCCAGAAGGATATGATCGGGCGCTACTATGATAGCCTCACGGCATGCGCGGAAGGCAAGGGAGGCAAAGCGGTTTACATGATGATCAGCGGCAACCCGGTGGAGCTGATCCAGGCCTTTGACATGATCCCGGTCTATCCCGAGGTCAACGCCCTGCAACTAGCGGTGAAGAAACAAGCCTTGCCTTTGATTCTGGAAGCCGAGGAGATGGGATACTCCACCGACAATTGCGCTTACGTCAAGGCGGATATCGGCATGTATTTCAAGGGACGCAAGACCCCCTTCGCCACCATCCCGGAGCCAGACCTCATCTTGTGCAATTACGTCGGCTGCAACGTTTATCTTCAATGGTTCGAGCATCTGGCCCAGTATTCTGGCCGCGAAATCTACAACCTGGATATTCCCTTCAGCCGCACCCTCACGGATGAGCCGAGCGAGGAAGACCTGAACTACGTGGTCAAGCAACTCGAGGAGATCATTGAAGTCTGCGAGCGGATAACCGGAAAGAGCCTCGATTACAAGAAGCTGCAGCGCATCGTGGAGTTGTCGGGTGAGACCGGAGCGCTGTGGTGCGAGATCAAGAAGCTGACCATGTGCCGGCCCTCTCCCTTCGACTCCTACTTCGACTCCGTGACCATGATGGCGCCGCTATACTGCCTGCGCGGCACCGAGGACGGCCTGTGGTTCTTCCAGGAAGCTTACAAGGAAATGAAAGCGCGCGCGGATCGTCACGAGGGGCCGCTGCCGGAGGAGAAATTCCGGTTCGTCATCGAAGGGCCTCCACCATGGCCCTACCTGCGCCAGTTCCGCGACATGTTCAGCCGTTGGGGAGCGGTCGCCGTGGCTTCCACCTACTCCACCGTCGGCGGCATCTGGGAGTTCGGTTTCCGTCACGATCCCATGCGCCCGCTGGAAAGCATTGCCAAGCACATGCTCCAGTTCAACCTGACCAATCGGAACTTCATCCAGCGGTATAAACAGATCAAGGACTACGTCGAGCAGTGGAACGCCGACGCCCTGGTGATTCACTCGGTGAAGAGCTGTCGGCTGTTTTCCGCGGGGCAGGGAGATATGCGGGAGTACTTCACGAAGGAATTGAACGTTCCGACTCTGCTGATCGAGTCAGACCTGGAAGATCCGCGGTACTTCTCCGAGGCCCAGTTGCGGAACCGCGTGGATGCTTTCTTCGAGTCCCTGGAGCACAGAAAGATGCTGGTAGCCAAATAGGCGAGCCGTCAATTCAATACACGAAAGGTATGATCCCATGATTTATGCAGCGGGTGTGGATGTCGGATCGACGCAAACCAAAGCCATAGTTCTCTCCGAAGAGCGCAAGATCATCGGCCGCGCCCTGATCAACACGGGCGCGTTCGTATCCCAGGCCGCCGAGCGCGCCTTCAAGGAAGCCGCGAAAGACGCCGGAATTCCCGCCGAGGATATCGCCTACGTCGTGGGAACCGGATACGGCCGCTACAAAGTAAACTTCGGCAACGCCCAGATCACCGAGATTTCCTGCCACGCGCGGGGCGCCAAATTCCTTTTCCCGAAGACGCAGACCGTCATCGACATGGGCGGCCAGGATGCCAAGGGAATCCGCGTAGGCCCCGATGGAGACGTGAAGGACTTCGTGATGAACGATAAATGCGCGGCCGGCACCGGACGCTTCCTCTCGAACGCCGCCGACACTCTCAGCGTCTCGCTCGACGACATCGGACCCATCTCGCTCACGGGAAAGAAGCCGGTGCGCCTGAGCACGGTCTGCGCCGTCTTCGTCGAGAGTGATATCATGTCATACTTGGCCGAGGGGAAAACCATGCCGGACATTCTGGCCGGCGTCCACAGCGCCATCGCCGCCCGGACCATCGCCCTGGTTCGGCGCGTCGGCATCGAGCCGGAAGTCTCCTTCACGGGCGGTGTTTCACGCAACATCGGAATGGTGAAGGCGCTCGAGGAAAAATTGAAATTGCCCGTCAATGTTTGCGACGACTCCCACTATATCGGAGCCATCGGAGCGGCCCTGTTCGCTCTCGAGCGGGCGGTGGCGGGCGTCACGGAAATTAAGGACGTACAGATGAACACCGAACCGGGGAAAGCGCCTTTGATTATGCCGACTTTGCCCGGAACGCACGCAGCGCAGTAAGGGGGAACGCAATGGATTTTATCGCTGGAATCGACATCGGAAGCAAGACCACCAAGGCTGTCATCATGGATGAGTCGCGACATGTTTTGGGGACGGCGCTGCTGAAAACGCGGCCGGACTTTCCCGGAGTTGCCAAAGAGGCACTGGAGCGCGCGGTAGCCAATGCCGGCGGAAAAGCGGACGACGTGAAGTACATCGCGACCACCGGCCTCGGCCGTTACAACATTCCCTTCCGCGATCTTCAGATCACGGAGATCACTTGCGCCGCCCGCGGCGCGGCGTTTCTATTTCCCAACACCAAGTGCGTTCTGGACGTCGGGGGACAGAGCACGCGGGCCATCAAGCTTCGCGACGTGGGAAAGGTGAAGGAGTTCAAATCCAACGACAAGTGCGCGGCCGGCTCGGGAGGATTCCTGGAACGGGCCGCCCACTATCTTGAGATTCCGCTGGAAACGCTTGGGTCGCTCTCCATGTCGTCGGATAAACCGCAAATGATTAGCAGCATCTGCGCCGTGCTCGCCGAATCGGAGATCATCAACCTGGTCAACGACGGGCAGACGATTCCAAACATCGTCCGGGGCATTCACAATTCGCTTGCCAGCCGGTCGAAGGGCCTGCTGTCGCGGGTGGGTCTCGAAGGCGAGGTTACCTTTGTTGGCGGTGTTGCCCGCCAGAGCGGCATGGTCGACGCGTTGAAGGAGACCATCGGCCACCCCGTGAACGTCAGCGCCGATCCCGACCTGGTCACCGCTCTGGGCGCCGCGCTCCTGGCGTTGCAGCGCTACCAGAAACTCGCCGCGGCGAAGGCTGCGAATAATTAGTCAGGAGTCGGAAGTAGGAAGGGAAAAGCAGATCCCTCGCTCGCCCCGGCGTCCGAAGCCCCAGGACTCTGGGGCGCAGGGCGCTCGGGATGACACCGCTTTTTTATTACATTACCGAAATAAATCCGAGCCGCGACCGAGAGGAAGCGGTTCTGTTTCCACTGCGGAGGATATAACATGGGTCAGGAGAAGAAGACTGCAATCGTGACCGGCGGAGGACGAGGGATTGGGCGCGCGATCTGCCTGCGTCTAGCGCAACAGGGGAATCGAGTGGCCGTGATGGACATCCTGGTCGAGAATGCCGAAGCGGTCAAGAAAGAAATTGAGGCGCTCGGAGGCGAGGCGCTGGCGCTGCGCGTGGACCTAACCAAGTGCAAAGATGTTCAGGATGCCGTCTCCGAGGTGCTGGCGCGGTTTGGCCGGATCGATCTATTGGTCAACAACGCCGGCTGGGACAAGCTCGAGCCGTTCCTGCAATCGGAAGAAGCCACCTGGGATAAAATCATCAACCTGAACTTCAAGGCGGTGCTCTATATGTGCAGGACCGTCCTGCCCCACATGGTCGAGCACGCTTCCGGCAAGGTCATTAGCATCGCCTCGGACGCCGGCCGGGTAGGCTCCATGGGCGAGGCCGTTTACTCCGGCACCAAAGGGGCGATCATTGCCTTTACCAAATCCATCGCCCGCGAGATGGCGCGCCACCACATCACGGTGAATGTGATCTGCCCCGGTCTCACGGAGACCCCCCTGCTTCAGGAGATCCGCGCATCGAACGAAAAGTCCAACAAGGTGATCGACGCGGTGACTCGCGCCATCCCGTTGGGACGGGTGGGAACGCCCGAAGAGATCGCCAGCGCCGTCGCGTTTCTGGCCTCGAACGATGCCGATTTCATCACCGGCCAAACGCTCAGCGTTGACGGCGGCCTGGTGATGGTTTAGCTTTTTCTATTCGCCAGCGACGGTCGGGGTTTTTCGGGAGTTCCGTCAGGGTCCGAAGAAAAAGCTGCGAATGGCGCAGAAAACAATGGCTTCCGCAACGTTTCTTACCCCAGAACATCAGGCGCTTGCGGCTCGCGTGGAAGAGTTTGCGCGAACGCGGATCTCGCCGGGCGCCGATGACGAGAGCAACTACATCGCGCAGGGAATCGAATATCTGAAGTGGATCGCCGCGGAAGGCTTGCTGGGATACGTCGTGCCGAGCGCTTACGGGGGAATCCATCCGCAGGTCGATATTCGTTCGCTCTGCGTCGTTCGCCGAGGAATCTCCCGTTATTCCTCGCTCGCCGACAGCATGTTTGCCATGCAGGGCTTGGGAAGTTATCCCATTACTCTGGCCGGCAGCGAGCCTTTGAAGAAAAAATTCCTGACACGGGTTGCGAAAGGCGAGGCCATCGCAACCATTGCGATTACGGAGCCACAAGCCGGCTCCGATGCCGCGGCAATCCAAACTACAGCTCGCCGCGACGGCAACCGATACATTCTCAATGGCCTAAAAAAATTCATTTCGAACGCTCCGATCGCCGATTTTTACACCGTCTTCGCCAAGACCGATCCGGAGAAGGGTCGCAAGGGAATCTCGGCCATCGTGGTGGAAAAAGACAGCCCCGGTGTGAGCACACGGAAACTGGAGCTGATTGCGCCCCACCCGATCGGCGAAGTACACATGGAGTCTTGCGAAGTTCCGGCGGAAAATCTTTTGGGACGGGAGGGCGAAGGTTTCAGCATAATGATGCAGACGCTCGAAGCCTTCCGCACCACCGTCGGCGCGGCCGCCGTGGGACTGGGTGAGAGGGCCTTGGAAGAAGCCACCTCGTACCTGAAGAACCGGCGACAGTTCGGCAAGACATTATCGGAGTTCCAGGGGCTGCGCTTTATGCTGGCCGAAATGGCGACGGAGCTGGAAGCGAGCCGCCTACTGGTGTTTGTAGCCGCTGCGAAGCTCGATGAGGCGCGCAGCGCACACCCCGACGGCAAGAGTTCCGAAGGCCCGGAAGATCCGTCCTTGGTTCTGGCTTCGTCCATGGCCAAGCTGCACGCCACGGAAACGGCCCAGACGGTCATCGACCGGGCTCTGCAAATGCACGGAGGAACCGGCGTGCTCAAGGGCAGCGTGGTCGAGCGGCTTTACCGCGAAGTACGCGCGCTCCGAGTGTATGAAGGCACGTCCGAAATCCAGAAGGAAATTATTTCGCATCAGCTTCTGAAGGCTGGGAGCGGCAGCTAGAACGCTATCCCAAGACTAGAGAGAGAGGAATCCAATGCAGTCGACAGCTATTGAAACGAAGAACTTCAACTATACCGAAGTCGACAACATCGCCCGCATCACCTTCACTCGCCCCGAGACGCTCAATTCGCTGACGTTCGACGTCTATGCGGAACTTCGCGATACGTTTGCCGCGCTCCAGCGCAATGACAATGTTCGCTGCGTCATCATTACGGGAACGGGCCGCGGCTTTTGCTCCGGCGGAGACGTGGAAGAGATCATCGGCCAGCTTCTCTCGCGCCGCGGGAAGGGAATGACGGAGTTTGCCCGCATGACGGGCGATCTGACTCGCAATATCTGCGAGCTTCGCAAGCCCGTCATTGCGGCCTTGAACGGCATCACAGCGGGAGCGGGCGCGGCCATTGCACTCGCGAGCGACTTCCGCATCGCAGCCGAAGGAATCAAGATCGCATTTCTGTTTACCAAGGTGGGGCTGACCGGCGCCGATATGGGCGTCGCCTATCTGTTGCCGCGCATCGTGGGGACGGCGCGCGCGCTGGAGCTGCTGTACCTCGGCCAGCCGATTACAGCCGAACGGGCGGAGCAGATCGGCCTGGTCACGAAGGTCGTCAAGGCGTCGGAGTTGGAGAACGAAGCGATGGATCTGGCCCGCAAGCTGGCTGCGGGACCCACCTTTGCGATGGGCATGACCAAGGTTCAGGTCTACAACGAATGGACCATGGCGTTACCCGCCGCAATCGAAGCCGAAGCCCAGGCCCAGACGATCTGCATGCTCACCGACGAGTTCGCGGAAGGCTATCGCGCCTTCAAGGAGAAGAGGCCTCCCAACTTCAAAGGCATCTAATTTACGAGGGGGATTCAGACGAAGGAGTTCTTGAAATATGGTTTATCCAGTGAGTCGCATTTCATACAATAAGGTGTCCGGCGTGGTGACGCCCGTCGACGATCCGCTGCAACATTTGGTCGCCTGTCACGAGAGGATCGAAGAGCGCCTGCAAACACTCGAAAGGTTAGGGCCCCATATCCGCGCGGCTTCGGAGGAAAAGCGCCGGCAAGCCCGCGAGGCCCTGGACAACGCGTTGCGGTTCCTCGAAACGATGGGCGAGCTGCACACACGGGATGAAGAGGAGTCGCTGTTTCCCCGCTTGCTGCAAAGGGGGGCTGACGAAGATCCGCTCTTTACGGAGTTGACGGCGCTGCTCGAGGAGCAACACCGCGAAAAGGAAAAGGTCCTCGAGAAATTACTGACTCACGTCAAGGGATTGCCGCCCGCGCCCGATCCTCTCACCGAATCGCAGGCGAGTCATCTCGATAGCCTCGTGGAGCATCTGGCGTCGCTCTACCGGCCGCACATGATGGTCGAAAACCAGCGCCTGATCCCTCTGGCCGCCGATACTCTGAAGCCATCGGATCTCGCAGAGATTCGGCAGGAAATGCGTCAGCGGCGAGAAGCATAATCGTCCGCATGCGCCGCGGCGCAGTGCGGGCGGTCCAGCATCGAAAGAAAGGGGCTTATCGTGCAAAAAGTAGGAGTAGTTGGAGGAGGCTTGATGGGTGCGGGTATCGCCTATACGGCGGTGCTCAAGTCGCCCGCGTCGGTCATGATTGTCGAGCAAAATGACGAGCTGCTGGCTGGGTGCCGCGCGAGAATCGCACGCCTGGTCGAGACCGGCGTCAAACGCGGAGCCATTCCGGAGGCTGACGCCCCCACCATGCTCCAGAGATTCCGCTACACCACCAGTTTCCCCGATCTTGGTTCGGCGGAGTTCGTCGTGGAGGCCGTGTTTGAAGACTTAGGCGTCAAGCGGAAGGTCTTCGAGCAACTGGACCACCTTTGCGCGCCGAGCGCAATTCTGGCGAGCAACACTTCCGGCATCTCCATTACGGAGATCGCCGCGGCTACCCGCAACCCGAAGCGCGTTGTCGGGACGCACTTTTTCAATCCGGTCCCCGTGATGAAACTCGTTGAACTTGTTCGCGGGAACCAAACGTCGGATGAGACCGTAGCCACCGCCCGGCGGTTCTGCGAAGAGCTAGGCAAGGAAGTGGTGGTTTCGAGCGACCGTCCCGGCTTTATCACCACTCGCATCGGCCAGGCATATATGTGCGAGGCGCTGCGCTGCCTGGAAGAGGGCGTCGGCACGGCGGAGGACATCGACAAGGGAGTCCGGCTGGCCTATAACTTCCCAATGGGTCCGTTTCAGCTTGCCGATTTGATTGGTCTGGACACGGAGTTGAAAATCATGGAGGCGCTCGAACGCGAGTTGGGAAATCGGTTTGCCCCAGGTCCAATCTTCCGTCGCATGGTCGCAGAGGGCCATCTGGGCCGGAAGACCGGCAAGGGCTTTTTCGATTACGAGAAGACGCAAAAGACGTAGGTGAATCTTTTTACATAGAAGCTATTTCGCAACTTGTTTTAGGGTATTGTAAGGGCACGGTTTCAACCGTGCCGAAAGAGTGCCGAGAAGAAAGCGGCTTCAGCCGCTGAGGGCCAAGGACGGACCTCAGGGGCTAAAGCCCGCTCCCAGGCTTCTGCCGGTCGGCACGACTAAAGTCGTGCCCTTACGGGCTTCCAAGGGGTTTTGCAAGAGCTTCTAAACGAAATCATCGGGCATTGGCATCGAAAGGAGAAACAAGATGGGGTCGAACGGGACGAAAGCTATCGATATCATGTACTATGTCGCAACACCGGAGTTCATTCAAAAGTGGACCGAGGCCAAGAAGGGCGAGCTGATCTGCCGCATGGAGCGCGCTCTGGGTGGCAGCCTTCCGCAGTTTCCCACCATGGAGGATATGATCCAGAAGATGGATGCCGCGAACGTCGAAAAGGTCTTCATCACGCAGACAAAGATGTGGTCGTATCGCAATCGCTGGATGTACATGGACACACAACTTGAGGAAGTGACCCAGTACACGACCAAGTTTCCGGAACGCTTCGTGGGTCTGGCCGGCTACAATCCGTTCCGCATCCCGGAGAGTCTGCGCGAGATTGAAATTGCCGTGAAGCAATTCGGATTCAAGGGCGTCTACGTCCATATCTACGGCTTCGACATTCCGCTAGCGGACCGCAAGATGTATCCGCTGTTTGCGAAATGCTGCGAGCTGGATGTCCCGGTGTCGATGCAGGTGGGGCACGTGTTGGAAGGGATGCCGAGCGAGCATGGCCGGCCCATGTATCTGGACCAGATTGCCAGCGATTTCCCGGACCTCAAGATGGTGGGCGCCCACACCGGATGGCCCTGGGCCGATGAGCTGATCTCGGCCTGCTACAAATGGGAGAACATTTATTTCGGCATCGATGCCTGGTACCCAAAGTACCTAAGCCCCGCCGTGGTTCAGTTCATCGGGAGCCGCCTCGGTTTCGAGCGCTGCCTGTGGGGCACCAACGGATTGCCTTGGCAGCCGAGTCTGGACCAGGTGGAACAACTCCCGCTGAGACCGGAAGCGAAGAAGAATCTGCTGGCGGAGAATGCCAGGAGGCTGTTTAAGCTGTAGCGCGGAGTGAACAGATTCTGATTGAAGGATTGTTTGAAACCACGGCAAACGCTCCGAGCCACATCTTGCCGCTTATGCCGTGAGTGTTTTCCGAAAAAGACGACGGAACGTGCCCACGGCACAAAAAGCGTGCCGTGGCTACAACGGCCTACGATGCCGATTCCGCAAGTTTCTTCCACCACCATTTTGGGTTGAATTGCCCGAAGGGCTACACCATGAATAGCAATAGGTTTGAGCCTACGGACACGGATTTATAAAGGGGATCACGGCCCCGAAGGGGCCGGACAATCACAGGATGTCGGTCAACCCCTCTCGGGGTTGCTCCGCTCCATTGGCTTCCGATCCGTAGGTTGAAACCTACGGCTATTCATGGTTCGGCCCGTCCGGGCCGAGCGCTCACCGAAAGACGGCGACTTCAACCCGGGGATAGCAAGCGCAAGTTTGTTCTTGTTAGTTCAACCCGTCCTGGCGCAATTCCAGGGCCGTGATGGGGCACTCGGTTACGCAGCGGGCGCAGCCATTGCAGAGCGCAGGATATCGCAGATAAGGAAACGTCCCCATTTCCGCGATGGCAAGTTCGCGGTTGCCGGGGGATTCAAGGCGGAGATAGATCAAGCGGGTTCCTTCGATCTTTCGTACAGATTTCGTGCGCATTGCAATTGCCCGCGGACCGCAGACATCCTCGCAGATGCCGCAGCCAACACACTCTTTGCCATGCAGTCGGAGGCTATACATCTTCCGGCTTTTCTTTCTCCGTGGTTCCAAATAGACGCACTGCCTTTGCCACCGCAAAGGCTGCCATCACGGCGAGCATGGTAAAGGTCGCGTAGAAGGTGATGGTGGCAAGCTCGGGATTTTCATTGGATTTCCAGGATTGGACGGTTTGCCAAAATATGGATTTGGATGCGGCGTATTCGTCTCCGGGACCTTCCATCACAAACACGTACCCAAAGGTGTTCAGGAGAGCGCCCAACGTGACGAGCCAGGTGCTGAGGCGCAGCGATCGATTCACATCTTCGGCGTTTCGAAACACCTTGATCAGCAACGCCCCCGCGAGAGCTACCGTCCCGAGAGGGACAAACGGGAGCCCGACCTTGATGTCGGCCATCAGGTCGAGGTTCAGGTGCCAGAAGCCGAATAGCGCGGCGAAGAGCAGCGTGCCATCGCGCAAAACCACATAGACGACCCACCAAATGTCCGCTGCAACCCGCAACGTGAAACGAGCGAGAATTCGCTCAAAGTACGAGCGGCCGATATGAAGCAGGAATGAAATTACGGAAAGAAGGATGCCAATATCGCACAACGTTTGGGCGGTCCAGACCTCCAATGCTTTCTGGTTTGTCATAGGATCGCTTTACGTTCCTGCCATGGGAGGTAAGCGGACTTGAATCTTACCGGAGCAAACCCACGGCATCTATCCCGGCCGCGCAGATCTCAAGCAGTTCCGTTGTCGCGCTCAGGGGGCCGTGGCTGGCGATTTTTCGATCCGTCGCGGGCTGAAAACGATTCCGATCCGAACTATCAAGCAAATTGGTGGAGCAGTCCTTCGACCGTGGCCGCGCCGTTCTTTTGACTCACTTGTTGGGTTCGCTCGGCGTGGTCGCCCAAGGTGGTGTGATCCACGTTGCGGAATACGCCCAGATGAATCGTCTGGCGGTCGGCGGCCAGCCGTAGCGCCTCCAGGTCATCTTCCAGAGGCTTCTCAAGGTAAGACATCCGCTGCAATACCTTGGTGATCGAAACGTGCTTGGTGTTGAAGGAAGAGCAACTGGTAATCACTTCGATGAACGAAAACCCTTTATGACGGATGCCCTGTTCGATCAAATCGCTCAGGTGTTCGCGTTTGACGGCCGCTCCTCTAGCTACAAACGACGCTCCGTAGGCCAGCGCCAAAAACGCCGGATTGACGGCGTCTCCCATGAGGCCGTAGGGAGTGGTCTTTGTCGACAGGTAATGCGGCGAAGTCGGCGAGGCTTGACCCTTGGTCAGTCCGTAGATGGCGTTGTTGAAGAGCAGGTAAGTAATATCCGAATTATTCCGGCAAATGTGCGGGAGATGGCCGCCGCCAATCGCGAGGCCGTCGCCGTCGCCGCCGGGTACGACCACGGTCAGCTCGGGGTTCGCCAGCTTCACACCCTGTGCGATCGGCAACGCGCGGCCATGCACGCCGTGGAAGCCATACGCCTTCACGAAGAACGGAAAACGGCTGGAGCATCCAATGCCGGAGACCAGGGCGAGATTGTGATTGGTGAGGCCCATGCGCCGCGCCGCTTCAATAAAGGCGCCCAGCACGGAGAAGTCGCCGCAGCCAGGGCACCAAACCGGATCGAGATTTCCCAAGTAGCATTGATAGGTGGGTTGTTCGTTTTCGCATTCCATAATTTATTCCGTCTCCCCCGCGGGTGTCTTGTAAAGCCGGCGCGGCTTACTTTTCCGATTGCGATCCGACTGCGGCCAGGACTGGTGCCTCCGAACTTTGCCCTGCGGTGTGGGCGTCCTTCGGGCGCCTACCGGCGATCTCCTGGATCTTCTCCAGGATCTCCTGGGCCCGGAAGGGAACTCCTTTGACCGCGTTCAGCCGAATCGTGGAAACGCGATACGTGGAGCGAAGGAGCGTTGCAAGCTGCCCCGTGAAGTTCATCTCCGGAACAAAAACCTTTCGGACTGAAGCGAGGAACGGCTTCAACTCCGAATGCACCAGAGGATTGAGAAGTTTCGGCACCAGGGCCTTCACGGGAATTCCCATCGCGATGGCCTGCTGGACCGCCTCGCGGACCGGGCCGGCGGTCGAGCCCCAGGTGATGATTCCGATTTCGGCACCTTCGGAGCCAAAGGTGGAAGCAAGTCCCTCGACCATCGGATCCTCTGCCAGAGCGGCGAGCTTCTTGAAGCGCTTGGCCGACATGATGGTGTGCGCCTGTTCGTCGTATTCCGGGTCGCCTCGCTCGTTGTGTTCCAGGCCGGTCGACATATACTCGAATCCGCCGGGAGTTCCGGGGAACACGCGGGGCGAGACGCCGGAATCGGTAAGCTGGAACCGCAAGTAGGGGCCGGACGCGCCGCCGGGCTCCTGGGTAGTGCGGATGACTTTCACATGGGAAAGGACGTCGGCGTCCACGGTTTCCAGGCGGCTCGAAAGCGTCTGGTCCATGAGAACGATCACGGGCATCTGATATTTCTCGGCGAGGTTGAAAGCCAGGACGACCATTTCCAGGCTCTCGCGGACAGTCGTCGGAGCAAGGACAATGCGGGGAGCGTCGCCGTGCGAGGCGTAGACCGACTGCATCAGATCCGATTGCTCCGTCTTGGTGGGAAGTCCCGTGCTGGGTCCTCCGCGCTGCGAATTCACGATCACCGCGGGCAGTTCGACCATGGAGAGCAATCCCAAGATCTCCGACATCAGCGACACACCCGGTCCCGAGGTTGCAGTCATGGCTCGGCGACCGGCCCAGGACGCGCCGCAGACTCCGGCGATGGCCGAGATTTCATCTTCCGTTTGCAAAAATCTTCCGCCGACGCGCGGGAGATTCTTGGCTAGGTATTCCATGATTTCCGAGGACGGCGTGATCGGATAGCCGAAGAAACAATCCAGCTTGGAAGCCAGAGCGCCTATGGCAGCCGATTCGTTTCCCGTCATCAGCAGCTTGCTGGGGCCGGAAGTGGGCCGCAGACGCGGGAGACCGTCGCTGGAAAGATGCTCCGCGGCATAGTCGAGTCCGGCGCGCAGGCCATGGAGGTTGTTCTCGAGAACCACCTGGCCTCTTCGCTTGAAACGTTCTTCCAGCAGTTTGACGATGTGGTCCTGTGGCAGGGAAAACAGTTGCGCCAGTATGCCCAGGGCCACAATATTTTTGCTTCCCGCGTTGCCGACCGTATCCACGGCGATCCGCCGGAACGGCACGGGAACCAAATGGTACCCCTCGCCCTCGGGAACCGGGGCCTCGATCCCAGACTCATATATCAGAGTTCCGCCTTTGCGCAAGCTGTCGATGTTGAGAAGAAGTCCATCTTCATTGAAGGCCACCAGCACATCGGCGAAGTCGTTGTGATGGAAGATTTCATGCTCGCTCAGGCGCACGTGCATCATGCAGGGGCCGCCTTTGATCTCGGCGGGGAAAGTGCGGTAGGTGGCGATATTCAGCCCCATTCGCGCTGCCACCCTGCAGATGGAGTCGGCGACGGTGATAACACCTTCGCCCGATTCACCCGCGATCCGGTAGGTCAGTTCGTTTCTAATCTCTTCGCTCATGAGCTTCCTCTCCATTCACTTGGTTTCGCATGGTGGCCGGAGCGATCCACTTCAAATTTGCTATTGCCGGGCTGCCACCGCATGGGCTTCGACCGGAATATGACTGCCAGCCGGAATCTTCCCGATTCCGTTATGCTCCAGGACCTCGGACCAGAAATCCCAACGCCGGTCCACATACTTTTGCACTACGGCAACCATGGCGGGATCTTGCAACATGTTCTTGAAGCGCCCCTGCGTCTTGAGGTACTCCTCGACGGGCAGAAACTTATTGGGAACATGGCTTAGCGTGTAGATGGCGTAGCCTTCCTGGCGGTGCAACTCGACTTCATAGAGCACGAGAACGCGTGTCGCAAGAGCGAGTTCCGTGATCTCGTAAAAATAATCGGTCTCCGTATTCCATCCCGGCGGGCAGACCGAAAAAGATTCGACCAGGCAGGGACCCTGGATTTGTGCCGCCTTCTGGACCTTTATGGCCAGGTCGCGGTGATGGACGGGAGTGCCTACGGCTACATACGGCGCCCCGGCCGCCAGCGCCAGATCGGGCAGGTGCTGAGGAGTCCGGGCGTTGCCGTGAGCCTTCTTTCCGAAGGGCGTGGTCGAGGTCTTAGCGCCGAAGGGCGTGGCGCCGGAACTTTGGATGCCGGTGTTCATGTAGGCTTCGTTGTTGAGGCAGACGTAGACCCCGTCTTCATTGCGGGCGATCCACGCCAGCAGCGCCTGCAACCCGATGTCGTAGGAACCGCCGTCGCCGGCGATCCCGACATTCACGATGGAGTTGGGCGGCAGCAGACCCGCTTGCACCAGCGCTTCATAGGCGGCGCGGTTGCCGCTGAGCGTGGCGCCGGTATTCGGGAAATTGTTATGGTCTACGGATGCCATGCCCCAGCAGGAGGTGTTCTGGGTCGTGATCACCTCGTTGCATCCCGTGCCGATGGAGGCAACTACATACCGTCCCGTCAGCTTCAGGGCGCGCAAGACCTGGTTGGTGCCCGAGACCATGCCGCACCCGGTGCAGCCCTGATGTCCGGACATTAGTCCCGTGGTCGGGATATAACCGTATTCTCCGGGATCGATGACCGGGTCTGCGAGCAGAGTGCTTTGCGGGCTGGTGCCGATTTCGCTGTTGAAGAGAACTTGGAACACGGCTCACTCCTTTTGGCCGGGGATTGTCCGGCCGGTTGTAAAGCGATCAAATTTTTCAGACGCCCCGGCCGACTTCGAGAGTCCGAAGCATCTCCTCTTCCACCGATTCTTCTTCCGGACGCCAGTGGAAGAAGGCCTCGGCCCGTTCGTCGATTGGCGCGGGCGGTGCAGCGGGCAACTCGCGGTCGGTTGTCTCGGCAAATCCGCGCCGAATCGCTTCGAGATTCGCTTCTTTGGGTTTAGGAACGTTCTTTTCGTAAAAACTCAGTGCCGCTTTGAAGTCCAGCAGCGAGCAGACTTTGTGCATCGCTCCCAGCATCACCATGTTGAAGAAGGATCCAAGCTCCAGTTCCTGGGCGATGCGGCTGGCGGGAACGACAAAGACGGAAACGTTCGGACCAAGCTCCAGTAACTGCCGAACCCTGGCGGGCGAATAGCGGCTGGAATTTACGAGCACCACGCCATCCGGCTTCAAGTCGTGAGTGGGGGCGTGGATGGGCGAAGTCAGAATGGTGTCGTCGTAGATGCAAACCAGGTCCTGGCGCCCGGTAAAAACTCGGGTCTTTGCTTCCTTTGCTTGGGCGCCGGTCTGGATGAGCGTGTCGGTGTGCACCACGGCGCCGCGCCGCTCGGAGCCGAAGGTCGGCTTCGTTATGACCCACAGGCCCTTTTCCACACCCGCCGCCGTGTAGAAAACCGCCGACGTAATGGCGCCTTGTCCGGCGCGACCGTAGATACGGATTTCGTAGTTGTTCGAAGGCAGGGGAGTGTGATAGGCGTCCAGGATCGGCTGGGCCTTCCAGACGTCGCCGTACCGCTTCCAGAGTTTCGGATCGACCTTCTTTTCATCCGTCAGCAGGATGGGGTCTTCGTCGATATCCAGCCAATACGGCTCGCGGCGGTAGGGACGGCCCTCGGCCATGTTTGCCGCGAGGTTAAAGAGCGTCTGGAAGTGATCGGGCCGGATCTCGCTTCCTCCCAGACCCCCGATAACGCTCGCGAGGCGCGGCGTCTGGACTCCCAGATACGCTTGCAGTGCCGAAGCGAGACGGCCCGCCAGCGGTGGAAACACGTCGCCGTGCGGTAGTCCTTCATCGAGTACGACAACCGCCTTGGTGTTTGCCTTATAGATTCGCGTGGCGATTTCCTGGGCGGGAAACGGATTGAAGAGACGAACACGGAGGACCGCGATTTTGGCGACCCCATTCTTCCCTTGTAAGTGGCGAACAATCGACTCGGCCGCGCCGGAGCTTTCTCCGAGGAGGGCGATTACGAGGTCCGCTTCCGGATCGCCAATCCATTCAAAGTTCCGGTAAGAACGGCCGAAGCGTTCTCCAAACTGGCTGCCGATCTTTTCAGCGGTCGTGATCGTGTTCCGCAATGCCGCCGTCTGGTTCCGTTTGTGACGGCGATAATAGTAAGCCGAAAGCATAGCTCCGTAGGTCACGGGTTGGTCGGGACAGAACAAAGGCTCCAGCGGAAGAAAGGGTGGCAGGAAAGAATCCACTTCGGCGGCTGAGGGGATATCGACCGGCTCATAGGTGTGCGTTCCGGTGAAACCGCGCAGGTTGACGAACACGGGCTGGCGCACGGAGAGGTCCTCACCGATGCGGTAAGCTTGGATGATATCGTCGTGAGCTTCCTGAGCGTTCGCCGCGAAGATTTGAATGTAGCCGGTGTCCCGGACGGCATAGGCGTCGGAGTTGTCTCCCCAGATGTTGATGGGTCCGCCGGTGGCGCGGTTGCCCACGAAGATCGTGAAGGGAAGGGAAGCGCCGCTGCCGTTTTCTAGGACCTCGATCATGTAGAGCAGGCCCTTGGAGGAAGTGGACGTGCCGGCCCGCACGCTCTTCGAGCTGGCAATGACGGCCGAGGCTGCGCTGTGCTCCGACTCCACGTTGATGACGACCCCGTCCATATCGCCGTTGCCCACCCAGGTGGCAATCTGTTCCGAGCAGGTGGTCGAAGGCGTGATCGGGTAGTAGGGATAGCATTGCACTCGAGACTGCCGAAAACCCCACGCCGCGGCTGTAGTTCCGGCCATAGATTGTCGCATCTTCATTCCCCCATCGTGTGATCAAGGATTGCGCCGTATGGTGAAGTTCTTTTCTGGCTTTCACTCCCAAGCGCGCATCGCAGTTCTGGATTCCCGGCCGCTCATTCGCCGAAATGCGCGGCACGCATCTCGGAGACGAACACCTTGCCGTCGATCAGGATGCAATCGGCGGCCTTGCGGGTGCACTCGACCCAGCAGATAAAGCAGCCTTTGCAAGCCGTCGGATCGATCTCGCAAAAACTATCCGCCCCCACGCCCCGCAGATGAATGGCGTTTTCCGGACAAACGCGGGCGCAGCGGGTGCAGACCTCGCCAAGACAGCCTTTGGCGTCGATATAAAACTCGTGCACGCGCCAGCCGCTGACATCGGCCGGCTTCTGCTCCATATTGTGAACCACGCCTCCCCGCGGAATGTCCTTGCAGATGCGGGGATCCTCGAAGAGTTCGTGCCGGACCAGCTTTCCGTCGCGCGAGTAGAGCAGCAGCCTCCCGTCCGGTCCCATGTCCGTCAGCTCGTTCATTACGCTGGCGTAGTCCAGACCTTCCACCTCGCGGCGCGCCAAGTCGACCAAGGTTAGGACCTCGGGCGCCGGAATCAGAGTTTCGTAATGCTCCGCATTCATGGCGTCGTGCAGGACTGGGAAGCCCATCAGCTTGCCGTCCTTGCCTACGAGGCGGCTGGCGGCATTCGAAAGCTGTTTGCGCGGAGCAACGACATGTTCGGAGCTTGCCGGATCGCTCTTTTCATTCCGGAACACCAACCGCCCGGAAACATCGAATTGCTTGTGCTGGTTCCGGCTTGGAATCGTCCAGGACTGATCTTGCGGATTGTTTTCTTCGCTTCGGTTCATTTGGCCACCAACTTCGGCTTCTCTGCCTTCGGAACGCAGAGTTGCGGATTTAATTTCCTAATTCCCGCCACCCGTACTGGGAAGAAGGTCCTCCAACAAAGGGTGATTTCACTTGAATCAGGGTTGAATATTTGCACTTTCAAGGCCATTTCCCGCACTGCGGCGTCTTGAAATTTCACAATCTCGGTATTTTGGTGTTACAAAACCCGCACTAGAGCGTTGAACGCTAGTGCTGACAAGCGATTCTAATGGCAGGCCCAAAACTGGAGAAAGAATTGCTCGTAAGTTATCGAGGAGATGCTCAATCGTTGTTGCAGCGAAACACCTCGGCGAAGACAGCGGAAACGCTTTTTTGAGGTATTTCGAGGCTCAAAATCGGGGTCAATTCACCCTCTCTGCGTGATTTGGCTCACTCAGAGTCCGTACCCAAGGTGCGTCGGCTGATAGTCGCAACGAAGGCAACCGACGAGAAGGATTATTGCCGGTTCGATGAGGAATCGAACCATGCATCGTGGAGTTAACGAACCCGATTCCTGGCATTCGATGTTGGCCCCCGAAACTGCGTATCTAGCGTGCTCCTGCGCGACGCAGAAGGCTTGATCCGTTATGGCTAATTCTGCAACTAAAGCTTAATAACATAAGGGATTCGACACAACACACAAGGGTAGGAGGAAGAGCATGAGAACGACGCTTTCTGTTATCAAGGCGGATATCGGTTCCGTGGGAGGACATATCTGTCCCTCGCAAAGAGTGCTCCAATGCGTGAAGGATTTTGTGGCCACCGAGGGTCGCAAGCTGGTGATTGACAGCTACATCAGCTATACCGGCGACGACATCGCCATTCTAATGACTCATACGCGCGGAGAGACCGACGCGGACATACATCGTCTGGCGTGGGATGCATTTAAGGCCGGGACCGCCGTCGCCAAGGAGCAGGGTCTCTACGGTGCCGGCCAGGACCTGCTAAAGGATGCCTTTAGTGGCAACGTTCGCGGAATGGGTCCGGCGGTGGCTGAAATGGAGATCGACGAGCGCCCCAATGAGCCTTTTCTATTTTTTGCAGCCGATAAAACTGACCCTGGGGCTTATAATCTGCCTCTGTACCTGGCCTTTGCCGATGTCATGCATTGTCCGGGGCTGGTGCTCAGTCCGAAGATGAGCAAGGGCTTTCGCTTCGTCATAATGGATGTGGAGAACACGGAGGGAGATCGGATTATCGAATTGAACGCGCCCGAGGACATTTATGACATCGCAGCATTGCTGCGGGACAATCAGCGGTTTGTCGTCGAGGCGATCTTCTCGCGCGCCACTGGCGAACAGGCCGCCTCCGTCAGCACCAGCCGGCTCCACAATATTGCCGGAACCTATACGGGCAAGGACGATCCGGTCATGCTGGTTCGCTCGCAGGGGATTTTCCCGGCCACCGGGGAAGTGCGGGCCCCGTTCAGCATCGGCCACTACGTAGCGGGCTGTATGCGGGGAAGCCACACCGCGCCCCTGATGCCGGTGGCATTCAATTGTCCGACCTCCTACTTCGATGGCCCGCCGCTGGTCAGTTGCGCCGCCTTTTGCGTTCACAACGGAAAGCTGACGGAGCCCGCCGATACCTTCAGCCATCCCTTCTGGAATCACGTGCGCGACAAAGTCTCCCGCAAGATTCTGGAGATGCGCGAGCAGGGCTTTTCCGGCGCCGCTATGCTTCCCATGTCGGAACTTGAATATACGGGTGTCGTGGAGAAACTGACCAGCCTGGATACGCGTTTCAAAGTTCGCAAAGAAAAAATGGCTATGGCTCACTGAGGCAAGTCGCCTTAGCCGTAACTTACAGCGGAGGAAGGACCACCGCGATTGCCACCTTGGTCTTTCCTCCCGAGTTAATGCCATATCCTTTGAGTTTCCGATAAATTGTAGTCGTTCCGATGCCTAGTAGCCGTGCGGCCAGGGACCTGTCCCCGTTAGCCTCGGAAACTGCACTTATGATGGCTTGGCGTTCTACGTCCCACAAAAGCACCGAGTCTTTAAGGACTGAGCCTTCTTTTGTATATTCCGCTAGTGGTTGTTGAATATTCAAGGGTAAATCGACAACTCCCACAATCGGTGGAGTCCCCCAAACCAATGCACTTCGTATAGCATTCTCTAACTCGCGCACGTTTCCCGGCCAGGAATAAACCATCAAGCAGTTCATAGCGTCTGTCGAAAATTTCCAATTTTCGCCTGCGCGTTTGGAAAGCTTGGCCAAAAAGTGATTCGCCAGTAACGGGATGTCCTCTCTGCGTTGGCGCAGAGTCGGGATCTCGATAGTAAGGACTCTGAGGCGGAAGTATAGGTCCTTGCGGAAGGTCCCCTGCTGGACTGCCAGTTCCAAGTCAATATTGGTAGCAGCCATAATTCGAGCATGGAATTCCACATACTTTGTACTGCCCACCGGTCTGATCTCCCGGTTCTGAAGAACGCGAAGGAGTCTCGATTGCATGTCCAACGGCATTCCCCCGATTTCATCAAGAAAGATGGTGCCGTGCCCCGCTGCTTCGAAGAGTCCCTTCTTATCCTGAATTGCTCCAGTGAAGGCTCCGCGCACGTGACCGAACAGTTCGGACTCAATGAGGGTGCTGGTAAGCGTTGAACAATCGACCGGCAGGAAAATTCTTTCCGAGTGGGGCTTCATGTTGTGAATGGCCTGTGCCATATGCTCTTTCCCTGTTCCCGTCTCCCCAGTAATCAGTAACGGTTCATCGCTCTGACCTATCTTGAACGCCTTCCGAAACAAAGTTTCCATGCGGTGAGAAGTACTCAGCAACTCCAATCTGTAATTATTCCCATCATTCCCGTTCCCACCTACGGGCAGTTCCTCGACTGCCTTCTGGAGCGGTTCGTCCGTTGGCATTCCTCTACCTCCTTGGAAAAGCAGATCAGATCCCAAATCAATTACTACGCCACCAAGATGCAACGAATCGAAACCCCTGAGTACGAAGTAAGTAGTGATTAGAGATCAGGTAACGGGAGATAAAGGTTTGATAGGATAGAATATTCAATTGAGTGGCTCCGGAAACGCGCCGGATTCGGCCCAAGCGCCAAGTAACTCCAATTTGATTAGTTTACTCTAAGACTAGAGTTATTAACAATAAAAGTATAAGGTTTTAAGTATTATTAATGTGTCCTAGGAGTTTAGTGTCCCTTGGTCCTAATAGAGCCACAATTCCAAACTAACATTGCCTTTTCTATTGTTCCGCTGGTTTCTCGTTTTGGACTAGCGCAAGACAGTGTCCATTGGAAACGAACCTTAATTGTCAAAATTGTCACAGACTTATGGTTTGTCCGAATTTTCGCTCCAGTTCCAAAAAGGGAAAGATTACCAAATTGGAAAAAGCAATCTGCCGAAGAATAAACCTGCTCATTCGCTGGTGAGATCCACGGTTAGTAATCGCCTGCTTATTTTAGTAAGCAAAATAACTTGAGATTAGTTTTAAAAATAGTTATGCTCTGAGCGTATCATTTTGTCGGAACTAGCATTAGAAATCTGTTGCTTTGTTTAGTAAGCAAATATTCTTGACACTTGGCTAAAGATAGAGTCGGAAGATAAATAGGACGATTTCGTCCATATGCTGCGAATCCGTTCGAACGGTTTCCGTTCTGATTTTTTTAACTCGTCACAAGCTTTTTGAACTTCAGTCGATGATTCATTCGCGATCGTCGGTACCACCGTACTGCAACGAATCAGAAAGGCACTGGTGCTCTCGCTTCAGCTCCGAGTGCCGATAAGGATTACAGCGAGGAGGCTCCAATTGGCGGGGTTACCACCTGAAGGTCGGTTGGCACGAGGTCGTAAGCGGTCCTCACAGTCAATCCTGAGAAACTCTGGTTTTTTTTTCGTGGAAGATTTTGCGTGGGAAGTTGGTACTGAATTGGAATGTGTTATTCAACTACCCGTAAAGCCTAACACTAGCCGACCTGCGGAAATACGATTCCGAGGTAAAATTACCTCCCTCGTCCTTCAAAAGGAAGGTGGGGAAGCATTGGATGATCGTGCTGAACATCTGCTATTCATTCGCCCCATCCTACGAAAAAAGAAAGCCGCTAAGTAGTCAAAAGTAGTTTGACCTTCCTTGCCAGCAGCCGGGTGGCATCCTCTTTCAGGGAGCAATAGTACTTCTCCATTGGGACAGAAACCTCTATACAGGCTTGGGTTCCAGTCTTGCCGTTTGTAATCCCCACTTCAACCTACCGCAGCAACGTCACAATCTCCTCTGGCTTGCATTATTTCTCTCCATAATCGTCTTCAGATTTCCCTTCTTCCGTAAGAGATAGTCGGGCTTCGGCACTTTGGTAGCACATTCCCAGTTTGGAAATCCATGCCAATTTGAACCGCCTTCTTCACCTCGAATGACCGTATCTCATTGAATAACCATTCCGAGTAACGCGGCGAAGGAATTGCATAGTCAATAGTGCGCCGTCAAAATCACGGACGCATTTGGAATAGTAGAAAATGCGAGGCGTAATGCATCTGTTGTCGAAAGGGAAAATAATGTTGAAGAGTTATTCTGAGCTTTTTTTGCTGACTGCGATCTTGGTGATTTCGGCAGCAACCCCCGGAAAATGCCAATCCTCGGGCTCCCCGGTTGTGATGACTGACAGAGCCGCTGCTCGATTCTTGGATCAGGCGACATGGGGACCCACACCCGCCTCGATCACCAAACTACAACTGATGGGCATCCGTAACTGGCTGGCGTGGCAGTTCTCGCTCAACTCCTCGGAGTTGCCCGACCAGCCGATCGTGCTGGGCGGAGGGCAAAATTTGGATCCTATCCCGGTGCAACGTGCGTTCTTCCAAAACACTGTTACAGGGGAGGACCAGCTTCGTCAGCGCGTGGCATTCGCGCTGTCTGAAATATGGGTCGTAGGATGGCAGCAGATCCGTGAGGTCTATGCCATCCCTCCCTACTGGCGCATTTTCCGCGACAACGCCTTCGCCAACTACCGGGACATTCTCGAAGCAGTAACGTTGAACCCCGCCATGGGCAGCTATCTGAACATGGCGAACAATAACAAAGGCAACCCGGCATATGGCACAGCCGCCAATGAGAATTATGCCCGCGAGCTAATGCAGTTGTTCACGCTCGGACTCACCCAACTCAACCAGGATGGCAGCCCGGTGCTCGACCAAAACCATAAACCGGTCCCAACGTACAGCGCGAGCGTTGTACCGAACATGGCGAAGGCACTCACCGGTTGGACCTATCCCACGGCACCAGGTGCAGTGACCCAGGACAACAATTGGTCGCCATATTACATCGGCCGGATGTTTGCCGTCGAACGAAATCACGACACCACGGCCAAGACCATCTTCGGTAACATCACCATTCCCTCCGGGCAGACCGCCGAACAGGATCTCGTATCGGTCTACGTCGCCCTGATGCAGCAAAGTACGATGGCGCCGTTCGTGTGCCAGCAATTGATCCAGCATCTCGTGACCAGCAATCCTAGCCCGGCGTATATTCAGCGCGTCTCGAACGTATTCCTCGACAACGGCCGCGGCGTACGCGGCGACCTGAGAGCGGTCATAACAGCCATACTCACGGATCCCGAGGCCCGCGCCGGTGACGATCCAGGCGCTTTGACAAATCCCAACTTCGGCCATCTGCGCGAGCCCGTGCTTTTCATCGCCAATATCCTGCGTGGCTTGAACGCGACACTCGGCCCGAACAGCTTGCTCAACTATGGGACGGCAGTGCTGGGACAGAACCCATTCTATGCTCCAAGCGTTTTTAGTTACTTCTCGCCGCGGTTCCACACCGAAAAGGGGTTGCTCGGTCCCGAGTTCCAGATCTACTCGACGCAGACCGCCGCAGACCGCGCCAATACCATCAACTCGGCTCTTTACGGTTCGCTCGACGGGACTATGAAACCCGACGACGGGAGTACGAAAACCGATTTGACACTTTTCACGGGGCCCACCAAAGAGCTCAATAGGCAGTCCGCAGGCGATCTCGACACAATGCTGGACTCCATCAGCCGCGTATTCTTGCATCACTCCATGTCGTCCAATCTTTATCAGGCAGCCTATAGCGCGGCTCAAACGGCTGGCGACAAAAAGGCGCGTGCCCAGGCAGCGCTTTACATCGTCCTAACCTCCGGTGAGTACCAGATCATTAAATAAGAAGGAGCCCAATATGTTTACGCGTCGGACGTTTTGTCAAATTGGAGCCGCATCAGTCGGGTCGCTGGCCCTCCGCTCCTTTGGATTGCTGCCCGCGCTCGCACAGAGCAGCCCGGACTATCGAGCGCTGGTTTGCGTATTCCTTCTTGGCGGGAACGATTCCAATAACATGATTATTCCCATGGACGACGCCAATTACCAAGCCTACAGGGCTCTTCGTGGAGACATCGCCCTCACGGGTAGCGCGCTCGCGCCGACGGTACAAAGCATCGATGGGAAGCCGTACGCGTTCCACGCCAAACTTGCCGAACTGTCCAATCTGTTTTCAAGTGGGAAACTGGCGGTTGCGGCAAACGTCGGTCCGCTGGTGCAGCCGCTCTCGCGCGTCCAGTTTCAGCAGGGGCTGGCGCCTGTACCCAGCAACCTTTTCTCTCACGAGGATCAAACAATCCGGTGGCAGACGTCAATGGCGCAGGACACAATAGTGATTTCCACAGAAACAGGTTGGGCTGGCCGCGCTGCGGACTATATTTCAGCGCAGAAGGCCAACTCCTCGCAGTTCCCCCCGTTCCTGTCCGTCGCAGGTAACACCTTGCTTGGCACGGGCGCCATCACCCAGCCCCTAGTGATTGCTCCGGGGCAATCGTTAGGATTAATCGGCTTTAACAAAACGCCTGCGTCCCAGAGAAGATGGAGTGCTCTGAACAGTCTCTTGTCGCTGGAGAGCGGTGTATCGCTGGTGCAGGCCTCGAACGATATGCTCGCCCACAGCATCGCCGACGCGACGGGTCTCAACAACGCACTTTCAAAAGCCACGCAGCTCAAAACGCAGTTCCCCAACACCCCTCTCGGAATGCAACTGCGGCAGGTGGCACAGATCATTCAAGTCCATACGGATCTAGGCATGCGCCGGCAAATCTTTTTCTGTTGCATGGGCGGTTTCGACACGCACACCAGCGAACTGAGTTCCCTCAATTACATTTATTCCCTGTTGAGCCCGGCGCTGGCGGCTTTTTTCGACGCCACCGAGGAACTCGGAATGGCACAGAGCGTGACCACGTTTACGGAATCGGAGTTCAACCGCACTTTCCAGCTGACATCGGGCGGCGGCACCGATCATGGTTGGGGCGGCCACCAACTTATTCTCGGCGGCGCGGTGCAGGGCGGCCAGGTCTTCGGCCGGTTCCCGAAATTCCAATTCGGTGGACCCGATGACACCGACACCCGCGGAAGATGGATTCCCACGACTTCCATCGACCAATATGGGGCGACTCTTTGTTCCTGGTTCGGGATCCCGGATGCCATACTGCCAAGCGTGTTTCCGAACCTGAAGAATTTTGGTTCGTCGAAGCTGGGTTTTATGGGTTAACCTGTCTATGGCAAATTGATATATTGGCCGATTCTACGGGTGACCACGCTGGATACGTGAGGCGAGTCACAGTTGCAGAACGCCACGAAGAACTGGGCGTTCGACCACTGCGACATGGTGAATCCCAGCGACTTCAAGCGGCTGGCCAGCACGGGGATTACCGTGAGTTGCTACGTGAGGGCTTCGGTATATCGCTCGGCGCTTATGGCCAAGGCATATGGTGACAAAGTTGCCAACACGCTCCCGAGTCCGCTCAAGAGCATGTTGGATGCCGGGGTAAAAGTGGTCCTGGAGTCCGATAGCAACACTTACATTTGGGAAGACATCGAAGCGGCCGTTACTCGCAGGGATAAGGATGGCAAGGTCTGGGGGCCACAGGAGCGGGTGGACAGGCCCACGGCGCTCAAGATGCTCACGTCATGGGCAGGTGTTTATGTGCTGAGGGGCGACCAGATAGGCACCATCGAGAAGGGGAAGATCGCCGACCTGCTGGTGCTCGATAAGGACTACCTGACGATCCCGGAAACGAGCATCCATACCATTCAGCCGCAGTTGACAATCTTCGACGGCAAGATCCGGTATGTTCATTCGGACTTTGCCAAGGAATACAATCTGCGGCCGAGCGGCGCGCTCATCTCAACGTATGCCGACCTGGCAGCACAGCGGAAACCGAGAGAAGGCGGCGTGGGCTTCGGCGGGGGATAGTGCGTCGATAACAAAAACGGAAGAAACAAAAAAGGCCAAGCGGGCTAGCGATGAAGCTTGCGCTGGTGGTTCAGAGATCAGCCGCCCGCAAAGGTTCCCTCAAAGCCGCTTGGCCTTTGAAGTATTTACCTCTCAACGTGTGCTGGAATAATTCGTCGTCGTGCGTTTTGCTAATGCCTGTCTCCGCTTTGCGAGCGCCGGATACCCGCAGCCGTTTTCTACGGTGATCGGCGAAAACCCCTATTCATTGTTCAACAAAGGAATGTCTTTGGCCTTCGGAGGTTCCGGCAAAGACTGGAGGAAAGCGTGGATATCGGCCAGTTCCGACTCTTTCAGGACCTTGGCAGTATACGGAGGCATCTGACCCTTGGGCGCTCTGATATACGACACGAAGGCTTGGAACGGAATTGGTTTGGGAGCGATTCGCGCTCCGGCCCCTCCCTGACCGGCATAGCCATGGCACTGATAGCAGCCATAGCTTTTGTATAGCTTCTTTCCGTTGTCGGCATTACCGGCAGGAGCAGCGGCCGCTTTGGGAGCGGCCCCTTGAGCTTGAGCTCTTTGGACAGCATAGGCCAGAATCAGACCCACCATCGCCACCACCAAAACGAAATCAAATCCATGGAAACGTTCCTGAAGCAGGCGATTCACAGCGTCCTCCTTACCGTCCTACTGTTGATGCCTTAGCGGGGCTGCGTGACAGTGTCGAGCAGCGCCGGCTGCCCCCGCTCGACGGATGCGATGGCGCGTTGTAGGGCCGGTCCCAGGGCTGCGGGGTCCGTAATAGGACCCTCGGCGTACCATCCCATGCTTTGCGCGAGCTTGGCATAATCGATGTTGGGGTCTTCGATCGTCGTGCCGATATGGGCCGTGGTGATGTCTCGGTTATGGAAACTAGCCATGCGTTGAAGGTGCATGATCTCCTGATGATAGGCTCGGTTGTTGTTCATCACCGTCAGCATCGGAATGCGGTGGTGCGCAGCCGTCCACAGGACGCCCGGCGCGTACATTATGTCGCCGTCATTTTGGATGTTGACAACGAAACGCCCATGTTTACGATGCGCCAGCGCAGCTCCAACGGCCGCGGGCGAGCCGTAGCCGACCCCCCCGCCGCCAGGTCCTCCGATGTATTGATAGTACTTGTCGAAATTCCAAAGCCGTTTGGCCCAGCCGCCTCCGCCCGATACCAAGGCCCAATCCTTGTTCTTAATCTGCGCCCACACCTCCGCCGCTAAACGGGCATGGCTGATGGGGCTCGAATCCCAAGCATAGCGGGCCTCTTCAAGCATCCGATCATGGGCCGGCCCACGCGCCGCCGCGAGCTTTTTGCCGCGATCCTCAAACGCCCGCTTGCGGTCCGCCGTGGTCAGCCGCTTGACCTCCTCGATCAAAGAAGGCAAAGTGGCTTCCCCATCGGCGCCGATTGCCAGATCAACTTCCTGGAAGCGCTGGAAATCCTGGTAATTGCTCTTGGAGTAAAGTTCCGTGGCAGCGATCGTGATCAGCTTCACGCCCTGCTTGTAGTTGTTTCGAGTGGAGCGATGCAACTGGTCGCGCATGGTATGAATTTCGCCCCAGTAGTCCCCTAGTTCGAGACCCAGAATGACATCGGCATTACTCAGCAAGGCGCCGCGCCGTTCCGTTTGGTTCAACGGGTGGTGCGAAGGGAAATTCATTCGCCCACCTCCGTCGATCACAGGCGCTTGGAGCGCTTCCGCCAGCTCAGCTAGATACTTCATACCGATGGCGGTACGCCCCAGGCGGTCCGCGATCAGCACCGGGTTCTCGGCAGCAACGAGCATCTTGGCAGCTTCGGCGACAGCACCGGAATCCCCTTGTGGAGGCCTGGTCAGCGTTAGTTTGGTGAGGCGCGGCTCGTTGCCTTCGATCGGACTTTCTTGCAGATCGCTATCCGCCACGATTACCACGGGCTCCATCGGCGGCGTCATGGCGATCTTGTAGGCGCGGACCGCGGATTCAGAAAAATGGGCGAGCGAAATCGGCATGTCGTCCCATTTCGTATAATCGCGCACCATCGATGCCGCATCCTGCACGCTGTGAGACCATTCCGCTCCCGGCCGCCGCTTGGTCGCGTCGAACGTATTGCCCAAAATGACGTAGACCGGAACGCGGTCGCAGAACGCGTTGTAGATGCCCATCGCCGCGTGCTGCAAGCCGACTGTGCCATGCGCAAATACGGCAACCGGCCTTCCTTCCACCTTGAAGTAGCCATGGCCCATGGCCACCGACGATTCTTCGTGACAGCAGGTGATGAACTCGGGGTCTTTGTTTTTTCCGTAGTTGACAATCGATTCCTGGAGGCTCCGGAAGCTCGATCCCGGATTCGAGAAGACGTACTCAAAGCCGAGCGACTTCATCACGTCGACCATGAAGTCGGAGCCGGGCCGGTCCGTGGTCAGGACTTCCGCCTCCGAGGCCTTGGGCGCGCCCGTGTCGGGACGAGCCGCAACGACCTCTTCCTCCGCCTCCGCTGATTTGGCGCTTGCAACCAATGCCGCCGCGCCAGTCGCGGCGAGCTTTAGAAAGTCCCGGCGATCAACTGAAGATTTCTTTGTTTTTTCTGATTTGTCCATGGTGGATGCCCCCGACTCACGAATTCGGCCGCCTTTGGAAACAAGATACCAATCCGCGATACTAAACCACTGCTGCGATTTCGCCCGATAGTACTGGAAACAAGGGCAAGTGTCAACGGATTCTTTGGCGCGATTGGGGGCGTTTCCGTTACAGTTCCTAGCGTTATCTTGCTGTCGCGGTGGTTGTGCTCCTCCCGTCCTGTTGCACGAATTTGGACAGCGGTCTCCAATTGAGTGGCTGAACTGATCTAGAATGGCAATTGCTGAATTGTCGATACGATTGAAAGGGGAATCTCCCTGAGCCTACCTGCTCGAGTTTATGACGTGTTGGTCGCCGGCGCCGGCAATGCCGCGCTCTCCGCCGCGATTGCCGCTCGCGAGCGAGGCGCCAGCGTCCTGGTACTCGAATCCGCGCCGCGCGATATGCGTGGCGGCAACAGCAGGCACACGCGCAACCTTCGTTGCCTGCACGACGGCCCGTCGGGGCCTCTCACCGGCTCCTACACCGAGGACGAGTTCTGGCAAGACCTCCTCAAGGTGACCGGGGGTTTGACGAACGAACCTCTTGCTCGGATGACGATCCGCCGTTCCGCGACTTGCCGGGAGTGGATGATCGGGCACGGAGTTCGCTTCCAGTCGGCGCTCGAAGGCACGCTCCATCTCTCGCGCACCAACGCATTTTTCCTGGGCGGCGGCAAGGCGGTCATCAACGCCTATTGCCGCGCTGCCGAGCGAATAGGTGTTGAGATCGAATACGGAACGGAAATCCAGGAACTCAACATCGAAGATGGGGTGTTTCGCACGGCACTCGCCGTGCACGGTGATAAGAGCCGGGAGGTGCGTGCCCGCGCGTTCGTCGCGGCGTCGGGGGGTTTTCAGGCCAATACGGAATGGCTCGCCGAGGCTTGGGGACCGGCCGCGCGAAACTTCATCGTTCGGGGCACCCCTTACGATCAGGGTCGGATTCTGCGGCTCCTGATTGATTGCGGCTTCAGGACCGCCGGAGACCCGGCCGGTTGCCACGCCATCGCCGTCGATGCGCGCGCCCCCCGTTTCGACGGCGGCATTGTCAGCCGGGTCGATTCCATTACGCTCGGTATCGTGGTGAACCAGGAGGCCCGGCGATTCTACGACGAGGGAGAGGATCTCTGGCCCAAGCGATACGCCATCTGGGGAACGCTCATTGCGCGCCAACCGGGTCAGATCGCCTTTTCCATCTTCGATTCGAAATCCTCCGGGAAATTCATCCCTCCCGCGTTTCCTCCGGTTATGGCCCCGACAATTTCCGAACTGGCGCGCGCGCTTTCGCTTCCGCCGGCCGCGCTCGAAGAAACTGTCGCTCAGTTCAATGCTGCCGTGCGGCCCGGCGAGTTCGACCATGCCGTACTCGACAATTGCTCGACGAAGGATCTCTCTCCGCCGAAGAGTCATTGGGCGCGCCGGATCGACACGCCGCCGTTCATCGCCTATCCGCTGCGTCCCGGCATCACGTTCACGTATCTTGGGGTCGAGGTGAATGAGAAGGCGCAAGTAGTCTTCAGCGGCGATAATGTTTCGCCGAACATTTATGCGGCGGGCGAGATCATGTCCGGCAACATTTTGGGCCGCGGTTATTTGGCGGGGTTTGGAATGACCATCGGAAACGTCTTCGGCCGCATCGCCGGCGAAGAGGCCGCGAGGACAGGGAACAGGGAATAGGGAACAGATGGAAACCAATCCGAGCCGCGACCGAGAGGGAGCGGTCAGTCGGGAATTAACCCGGAATTCAATTCCGATTGACCTGATTCGAGAGGGCGAGCGCGTCTTCCGCCTCTGCAACGCCTGCCGCTATTGCGAGGGGTATTGCGCGGTCTTCCCGGCGATGGAGCGAAGACTGACGTTTACCGAAAAGGACCTCAACTATCTGGCCAACCTCTGCCACAACTGCGGAGAGTGCTATTACGCCTGCCCGTACGCACCGCCCCACGAATTTGCGCTGAACCTGCCGCGGACGCTCGCCGAGATCCGAGTGGCAACGTATCGGAAGTACGCCTGGCCCGGATTTTTGCGCGACCTTTTCCGACGGAACGGCCTCGCGGCGACGGCCGCAATGGTTGCTGGACCGTTTCTTTTCCTGGTCGCGATGCTCGTTTTTGGAGCGCCTGGAACGTTGTTTTCCGCACACGGCGATCGGGAAGGAGCCTTCTACGCCGTGCTGTCGCACAGTGCCATGACGCTCACTTTCGGCGCTGCTTCCGTTGCCGTACTCGCGGCCCTTGCGATTGGAATGGCGCGTTTCTGGCTCGAAATCGACGAAGGAACATGCGCTTCTCCTAACGGGGCCGCACTGGGCGTGGCCGCACTGGGACAAGCGGTTTGGGATACGTTGCGGCTGCGCTATCTGGAAGGGGGTGGAGAGGGATGCGCCTCCTCCGACGAGAGGGCCTCGCACGCGCGGCGCTGGTTTCACCACTTGACGTTTTACGGATTTTTGCTGTGCTTCGCTTCCACTACAGTGGCGGCGATTTATCATTACGTCTTCGCCTGGGAAGCGCCGTACCCGTTTCTGAGCGCTCCCGTGTTGCTCGGAACCGCGGGCGGCGCGGGGTTGCTCGCCGGTCCCGTTGGGCTGCTCTGGCTCAAGCGAAATCGCAATACGGAGCTAACCGATCCAAAGCAGGCCGGAATGGATTTCGCATTCCTGGCGTTGCTCTTTCTGACCAGCGTCACGGGGCTTTTTCTACTGGTTCTGCGTGAGACGCGCGCGATGGGGATATTGCTGGGAGTTCATCTGGGCATCGTGATGGGCCTTTTTGTTGCGATGCCTTACGGGAAGTTCGTACATGCTACGTATCGCTTCGCCGCACTTCTTCGCAATGCAATGGAAAAGCGTCGTTCGTCATCGGAAGCCGGAAAGGGATGATCCGGAGGTTATTTCCCCTTGGCCTCCGCCGGTTTTGGTTACATTGCCCGAAGGGCAATCCTGTGAATAGCGTAGGTTTCAACCTACGGAGGACAAATTTACAGAGAGGTTCGGCCCAGAAAGGGGCCGGACAGAAGGACAACCCCTCCGGGGTTGGTCATCCTGCTCTCATCTTTTTCCGTAGGTTGAAACCTACGCTATTCACGGTCGGCCCCTCCGGGGCCAAGGGGACATTTCTAAAGGGCTTTGACACCTCCGGGGCCAAGAGTTGACTGCGAGCGTTTTTCAACACTGTGGGAGGGCAAGGTTATTTCCCTTCTTGTCATTTTCCGTATGATGCATATAATTCTGGCAGCCCGAATTTTAAATTCAGAAGCGGCGGTTGATTTTTACATCACCGTAACAGGCAGGAACCATGCTGGACAGTGAGACGGCTAGTCGTACTTCCGTATCGGAGCAAGCGAGCGGTCCCTGGTATAAAGAGCTGAACGCCGGACACTGGCGTGTCCTGATGGCCAGCTTTTGCGGCTGGGTCTTTGACGGCTACGAGAACTATTCCCTGTTTTTGGTTGCCGCGCCCGCTCTGCGCCAGTTGCTCCCTCCGGACCAACTCCAGCACCTGAGCATCTACCAGGGGATCATCGTGGCGACCATGCTGATCGGGGTCGGCTCCGGCGGCGTGTTCGCTGGAATCGTAGCCGACTACATCGGGCGCAAGCGCACCATGATGTTCACGATTCTGATGTATTCCATCTGCACCGGCCTCACGGGTTTCGTTCATAGTTGGGTACAGCTCGCGATCTTCCGGTTTCTGGCCGGGTTGGGCATGGGAGGAGAATGGGCCACGGGCACTACGCTGATGGCCGAAAGCTGGCCACCCCGAGCGCGCGCCAAGGGCCTGGGCATCATGCAATCGGCGTTTGGGTGGGGGTCGCTCACGGCATCCTTCGTTTGGTATCTGGTGAGCAAAACGGGAGGTCCCGGGGCCTGGCGCATTGTTTTCTTCCTCGGCGTGCTCCCGGCGCTCTTTGTTCTCTACCTGCGCCGCAACGTGAAGGAATCGGAAAAATGGATGGAGAAGCGCGACGAGCGCAAAGAACTGCAAAGCCGCCAACGGTCGGGAGCCGTGCTATCCAGGGATCAAAGCATCGTGGCGAGATTCACGCTCGGTACGCTGTTTCGGGACCCGCAACTCCGCCGCACTACGCTGTTGTGTTTGGTGATGGCGCTGGGAACGATGCTGGGATTCTGGGGCGTTTCGACATGGATTCCGGCCTATGTGGAGTCGGTGGCCCGGGCCGCGCACTATACGAACGCGGCACAGTGGGGAGGCATCGCCGGCTTGCTTTTCACGGCCGGCTCCATTGTCGGTTATATCTCCGCCGGCTTTATTGCCGATTCCTTAGGGCGTCGCGGGATGCTCTATCTGCTATTCGGCGGGGCGCTTGTTACTACGCCAATAGTCTTCTTTTGGACGCACACGCCTCTGGCTATCGCGATAGCCGCTTGCGTGAACGGCGCATTTACGTTGGGGCAATTCGCTTGGATGGCGATCTACTCGCCCGAACTATTTCCCACGGCTGTGCGTGCGACGGCTGCCAGCGTTGTTTTCAATGGCGCCCGCTTCGTTTCCATCCTGGGGCCGTTGACCTCCGGTTACCTGATCTCGCACCATGTCCCCTATAGCACCTCGGCGCTGGCCTTCAGTTGCGCCTATATTTTTGCCCTCTGCGTCGTGCGTTTGATGCCGGAAACCAAGGGCAAGCCGTTGCCGGCGTGAGCTGGTACGCGCCAATGGGTTTGCACGGTTGGATCGGTGCATGGAGTGCGGCGCGGAATGAATTTAGAAGTAGTTGCATAATCCGTTTGAGGTATTGTAAGGGCACGGTTTTAACCGTGCCGAAAGGGTGCCGTGAAGCAGGCGGCTTCAGCCGCTGAGGGTCCGGGACCCACCTCAGGGGCTAAAGCCCTGCTCATCATCTCCAGTATCGGCACGACTAAAGTCGTGCCCTTACGAGGCTCCCAGGAGGTTATGCAATAGCTTCTCGTAACCTCCGATACTTTTCCGCATCGGTGATAAACTGGAGAGGAACCGATGCATCCAACATCTAAGCTCCCCAATCCGCACAATCATGCAAAGCTTTCCGATCTGAAGCTGCGGGCCATTCTTCCCGATGTCTGGGAGTTGATCTCCCCTCGCCGGGGTTTGCTCGCTGGCGGTTTCGCGTTGATGGCCGTCAACCGCGTCTCCGGGCTGGTGCTGCCTTATTCCACTCGCTACCTCATCGACCAAGTCATCGCCAAACACCATCTTGAACTGCTCAAGCCCATCGTTTTCGCGGTGCTGATCGCAACTGCGATTCAGGGCATCACGTCGTTTGCGCTGACACAGTTGCTCTCGAAAGGCGCCCAACGCCTGATCGCGGAGTTGCGCTGCAAGGTGCACGATCACGTCAGCCGCCTTCCGGTCGCGTACTACGATTCCACCAAGACGGGGACGCTGATCTCGCGCATCATGAGCGACGTCGAGGGCGTTCGGAACCTTTTGGGCACCGGCTTGGTCGATTTTACAGGGGGCATTCTTACATCGGGCATCGCCCTCGTTATCTTGTTCCGCATCAGCCCCCTGATGACGGGTCTTGCCTTTGCCTTTTTCGCCTGCTTTGCCGTGGTGCTCAATCAAGCCTTTGGGACGGTCCGGCCCATCTTTCGCGAGCGCGGCCGGATCAACGCGGAAGTGACTGGGCGGCTGGCCGAATCGCTTGGCGGCGTACGCGTCATCAAGGGGTATCATGCGGAGGAAAGAGAACGGCGGGTTTTCGGGCAGGGCGTCCAGCGTCTGCTGGACAACGTGCTGCGCACCCTGACCGCCACCTCCGTGATGAGTCTTTCGGCAAGCCTGCTCTTGGGGTTTGTGGGCGCCATCATCATGTATGTCGGTGCTCGACAGATCGTCGCCGGCGCGCTCACCATGGGCTCCTTCTTCACCTACACGCTGTTTCTTGGATTTCTCGTGGCGCCCATCGTTCAACTGGTCAATATTGGAACGCAACTCACGGAAGCTTTGGCGGGCCTGGAGCGGACGCACGAACTCCTCCGGGAACGTCCCGAAGACGAAGACCCCAAACGTACCGTGATGCTCCCGGAAATTCGCGGCACCGTCGACTTCGATCGGGTCGGATTCAGCTATGACGGCAGCCGCAAAGTTCTTTCGGACATATCGTTCCATGCTTCGCCGGGCACGGTCACGGCTCTGGTCGGCTCGTCCGGCTCCGGTAAATCCACCACCATCGGTCTGATCGCCGCGTTTCATGCCCCCACCGAAGGGCAAATCTTCGTTGACGGAGTGGACCTGAGCACGGTGCGGCTCGAGTCCTACCGTACGCGGCTTGGCGTGGTCTTGCAGGAATCCTTTCTGTTCGATGGAACCATCCGCGAGAACGTGGCGTTCTCGCGACCGGATGCGAGCGAAGAAAAACTCCTGGAGGCCTGCCGGATTGCCCGCGTCGATGAGTTCGCCGAGCGTTTCCCGGAGCGCTATGAGACGGTGGTCGGCGAGCGGGGCGTCAAGCTTTCCGGAGGCCAGCGCCAGAGGATTTCCATTGCACGCGCAATCCTGGCCGGGCCCCGGATACTGATCCTGGACGAGGCCACCTCGAGCCTCGATTCGGAATCGGAGATGATGATCCAGCAGGGGCTGCTGTATCTGATGCAAAGATGCACCACGTTCGTCATTGCGCATCGGCTGTCCACGATACGGCGCGCCGATCAGATCCTGGTGATCGAAGAAGGCCGGATCGTGGAGCGCGGCACGCACGATGAACTCTATGCCTTGGGCGGACGCTACTTTGTCTTGTATACGAAGCAGCACGACCTCGAAAGCAATCTGTTTCTTGCACCCGGCGAGGGCGATGCGGTTCCGGCCGAGGCGGAGGAATCCGCTCCCCGGCGAAACGGCAACGAGTCCGACTCGGCCGAAGCTCTGCGATTGCTGCGAGGCGGCCTGCGGTAAGAGGGAAGAGAGTGGCGAACCCGCCGAACTTTCGGATTGATACCCGCCGGGTGAAAGCCTGGCATCGGGACGTCGAGTCCGATTAGGCCGCTGAATGTAGCGGGAACAACAGGTATTACTGCCCCAAGCCCGGTTGTCGAGAACGCGAGACTTTGGGCCGCTTGCTCCTTGACACAATCTCAAATCGGTGTATAAGAAACAGATAATACAGACTCTAAAGAAGTCCGTCCTGGCGTGGAGGGCTGGTGTTGACGCCGGAAACCGATAGTCCGTTGCGCGGCAGCGAACGATTCCATATCGTGCGCCGAATCGGAGCCGGCGGCATGGGAGTGGTTTATGAAGCCTACGACAAAGAAGGAAATGCCCGAGTCGCGCTGAAAACCCTATCGCGTCTCGATCCCGACTCTCTCTATCACTTCAAAAAAGAATTCCGGTCTCTCGCCCACACCAGCCACAGCAACCTGGTGAGCCTCTATGAGCTGTTCTCCCATGAGGGGGAATGGTTTTTCTCGATGGAGTTTGTGGAAGGCGTAAACCTCATGGAGTTTGTGCGCCCTGGGTGGGAGCCGCACAGACGCGCTTCGTTGTTGACTGCTCCAACGATTCCGCCCGGACTCGATTGGATGGAGGCGCCCACGATTCCTCCCGGCCACGAATTGCCGGACGAAATCGAGGATTCCGCGCAGCCGGCACTGTCGCCTCCGGGCGACATCCACCGCCTTCGCGCGACCTTTTACCAGCTAACCGAAGCGGTTCTGGCGCTCCACGCCGCGGGGATCTTGCATCGAGACCTCAAGCCTCTGAACGTGAAGGTTACTCCGGAGGGCCGCGTCGTGGTGCTCGATTTTGGCCTGGTGGCTTCCATACCCAAAGGGCGCTTCGAAACGCTGACGGCAAACTCGATCTCGGGGACGGTTCCTTACATGTCTCCCGAGCAGGCGGCGGGACGAAGGCTTACGGAGGCTACCGATTGGTATTCCGTCGGCGTCATGTTGTACGAGGCTCTAACGGGATGGCATCCCTACCGGGGCCATTTCTCCGAGATTCTGGCGGATAAGCAGCGGATGGATCCTCCCGCGCCGGCCAATTTGATGGCGGGCATCCCGGAGGACCTGAATGCAGTCTGCATGGGGCTACTGCGACGCGATCCGCAGGCGCGCATCACGGGAAAGGACCTGCTTGCGGCGCTGGAGCGGGAAGCAGGAGGAAGACCGGAAACAACGGTGGCGGGTTCGGCACGCAATACCCAAAGCTCGCAGGGGCAGGCAGCCGGGGAAAAGCTGTTTGTTGGCCGCGAGTCCCACCTGGCTGTTTTGCGGGAAGCCTTCAGATCGACCGAGAGGAACATCACCTGCGCGGTTTATTTGCATGGGAAGTCCGGCATGGGAAAGAGCTCTTTGGTGGAGCGCTTCTTGGGAGAATTCAGCGGACGCCCCGATGTGGTCATCTTGGCGGGACGGTGCTACGAGCAGGAATCGGTTCCGTACAAGGCGTTCGACAGCGTGGTAGATTCTTTAACGCGTTACATCGGCGGCCTGCCGCGGCACGAGGGGGCGGAATTGATCCCGCGCGACGTGGCCGCGTTGGCGCAAGTGTTCCCAGTGTTGCGGCGAGTGGACGCGGTGGCCGATGCTCCGCGGCGCTCGGGGCAAATCCTGGATCAGCATGAATTGCGGCGCAAGGCGTTCGGGGCGATGCGGGAGCTGTTGGCCCGGCTGGGGGATCGCAAGCGTCTTATTCTCTCTCTGGACGACTTGCAGTGGGGGGACGTGGACAGCGCCCTGTTGCTGCGGGAAATCCTGCGACCGCCGGAAGCTCCGGTGCTGCTGCTGATCGGAGCTTACCGGTCGGAGCACATGGAGAACAGCCTGTTTTTGCAGGCGCTGCTGGCGGAGTCGTTCGCCGACCCCTCCCTGGAGCGCCGCGACCTGCCGGTAGACCCGCTCACGGCGGAAGAGGCGCGGATGTTGGCGTCACAACTGTTGTCGCCGCAAGACCGATCGTTGCAAGAACGACCCGAGGCAATGGCTCCGGAAATGGGCAGCGACCCGGATTTCTTCCAAGATTTGATTGGCGGTGTTGGCTTCGAGAGGGACACTCAGGAGGAGTCCGGGCGAGAAACTCTGGATTCGGTCCTGAGGATGCTGGCGGCTCGACAGCATGTGACCGATGACCGAATCTCAGAGGATCGGATCGAGGCCATTGCCCGGGAATCGGGCGGCAGTCCGTATTTCGTTCAGGAATTGATTGGCGGATTCGCTTCCGAAAAAGATTCTGCGGGCGATGCCAGCCAAGTGACTTTGGACTCGGCGCTTTGGCGAAGGATCGGCGCATTGCCGGAGAATGTTCGCCGGCTGCTGGAAATTGTGGCGGTTTCCGGACAGCCTCTGGGTCAGCGCGAAGCGTACGAAGCGGCGCAGTTGGAAACCCGCGACCCGAAAGTGCTCGCGATTCTGCGCATCGCGCGCCTGATTCGCAGTACGGGACCGGCCAGTCGCGATGAACTGGAAGCCTACCACGACCGCGTCCGGGAAACAGTGGTGGCGCACCTGGACGCGGCCACGCTGAAAGAACACCATCTCCGTCTGGCAACCGTACTGGAGTCGTCCGGTTCGGCGGACGCCGAGAGCGTCGCCATCCACTTTGAGGGCGGCGGGGAGAATGAGAAGGCAGGGCACTATTATGCGGAAGCTGCAGAGAAAGCGGCAGCGGCACTGGCTTTCAAACACGCGGCCGCTCTGTTTCAACGGGCTCTGGAGCTGCGGCAAGTGGCCGGCGAGGAGCATCGGAAGCTACATGTGAAACTGGCGGACGCCTTGGCGAATGCCGGCCGAGGCGCGGAAGCGGCGCGGACCTACCAGGAGGCGGCCGGAGGCGCCGGAGAATCCGAAGTGTTCGAGTTGAAGCGCCGAGCCGCGTTCTGGTTTGTCGCTAGCGGGAATTTCGATGAGGGACGGGAGGCGTTCGCCAAGATTCTTCGTAGCGTCAACCTCCATCTCCCTCCGTCAAGGTTCCGAACTTTTTTGTCGCTTGCGAGCGTGGAGATGCAGCTTTGGTTCCGAAGACTGCGCTTTCAAGAGCGCCCGAAGAACGACATTCCCCGTTGGGAGTTGGACCGGATTCAAGTGGCCTGGGACGCGGCACGCGGATTCTCAATCTTCGACTCGATCTACGCAGCCTACTTTGTCGGCCGCTGCCTATTGTTGGCTCTGCGTGCGGGAGCACTGCCTCAGGTTTCGCAGGCACTGAGCTGGAAGGCTGCGGCAGACGCCGCGTTTGAAACACCTTTTAACCGGCGGCACGTTCCGAAAATGCTGGAATTGGCGGCTGCTCTCGCGGAGAAGGCGAACCAACCGTACAATCACGGCTTCTTTCGTCTGGGGAAGGGAATTGCCGCCTTTGCCGGCTCCCGGTGGAGGGAAAGTCTGGAGCTGTTACAGTCGTGTGAGAATATCTTCCGACAAGAGTGCACTGGCGTTTCCTGGGAATTGGGAACCGTGCAGATATTTTCCCTTTGGGATTCCCTTTACCTCGGCCGGTACGTGCAATTGTGCCAGACGGCGACTGTCCTCAGCGAGGAGGCCCGAGAACGAGGCGACCTTTACGTGGCAATTTCGATTGGCTCCTGTTTTGTCCCTTTCGGCCAGTTGGTCGGCGGCAGTCCGGAGACGGCACTGAAGACGTTGGAGGATTCGCTTCAGCAATTCACCCGCAAAGAATTCCTTCTCCAGCACGCGTGCGCCGCGATCATTCGAACCTGGATTTACCTTTACCGAGGCGAAGGGGAGAAGGCGTGGAAGAGAATCAATGAAGATTGGCCCAAAATGAAGAACCATTTTTTCTTGCGAATGAATTCTATTAGGGAACCCCTTTACTATGTGCGTGCGCAAAGCGCGCTGGCCGTTTCCCTCGAACTGGATAATCCGAAGCCTATGTTGCGCCAGGCGGAAGGAGATGCCCGTGAGTTGGAACGGGGCCGGAGCGCTTGGCCGCAAGAACTGGCAAGACTGATCCGCGCGGGATGCGCGGCGCAAAGGGGCGATCGATCCGCCGCCATCGATTTGCTCGAGAAAGCCGCGGCAGGTTTACAGGCTATAGATTCAGTCATGATGGCGGCGGCAACCCGGTGGCGGCTAGGCGAATTTCTAGGCGGAGACAGAGGACGCGATCTAATGGAAGATGCAGAAAATGCAATGAAAGCCCAAGGAGTCCACGAGCCGGCGCGGCTGACGGCTGGCTTCGTCAGCGGATTTCCGCGCTCGTCGCAGGGATGAAGCCCGGAACAAGGCGTCGAGCTTCGGAATTTGGTACTTCCTTGATTTTTCAGCAGACCCTTCAGGCGCGTTCTTCGATGGGAACGTAATTGCGCGAGACGGGGCCGGTATAGATCTGGCGCGGCCTTCCGATCTTGGTGTTGGGAGACTCGACCATCTCCTTCCAGTTGGCGAGCCAGCCGGGGAGCCTGCCGAGCGCGAACATGACGGTGAACATATTGATGGGGATGCCGATGGCCTTGTAAATGATGCCGCTGTAGAAGTCCACGTTGGGATAGAGCTTGTGATCGATGAAGTAGCTGTCGCTTAGGGCGTGCTCCTCGAGTCGCTTGGCGATTTCGAGCAGCGGGTCTTTCTTGCCCATCTTGGCGAGGATTGTATCGCAGGCTTTCTTGATGATCTTGGCGCGGGGGTCGAAATTCTTGTAGACGCGGTGCCCGAAGCCCATCAGTCGGAACTTGGACTTCTTGTCCTTGGCCAGGGCGATGTACTTATCGACGTTGTCTCCGTCGGCGTGGATGACTTCCAGCATTTCCATTACTTCCTGGTTGGCTCCGCCGTGGAGCCGTCCCCAGAGGGCGCAGACACCCGCCGCAACCGAGGCGAACATATTCGCGCCGCTCGATCCAACCAGGCGCACCGTCGAGGTGCTGCAATTCTGCTCGTGGTCGGCGTGGAGAATCAGCAGGAGATTCAGCGCGCGGTCCAGGTCCGGGTCCACGTGGTACTCCTCCGCCGGAATGCCGAACAGCATGTGGAGGAAGTTGGAGCAGTATTTCAGGGAGTTTTGGGGATAGATGAACGGCTGTCCCATCGATTTCTTATAGGAAAAAGCCACGATGGTGGGCATCTTTGCGAGCAGGCGCACGATCATCAGGTCGATTTCATAATTGGGCTCGAGCGCCTGGGGATAATAGCTCGACATGGAGCAGACCATCGCGGAAAGAATCGCCATGGGATGGGCCGTGCTGGGATAGCCGTCGAAGAACCGCTTCATGTCCTCATGAATCATGGAGTGGCGGCTGAGCGAGGTCCTGAAATTCGTCAATTCAGTCCGGTTCGGAAGCTTTCCATAGATGAGCAGGTATGCCGTCTCGATGAAATTGGAGTGCTCCGCGAGCTGCTCGATCGGGATGCCTCGGTAACGAAGAATTCCTTGCTCTCCATCCAGGAACGTGATCGCGCTGGTGCACGATCCCGTATTCATGTAGCCATGGTCGAGCGTAATGTAATTGGTTTCCTGGCGCAGCTTGGAAATGTCGATCGCGCCTTCGTTTTCCGTGCCGACGAAGGTCGGCAACTGAATCGTCTTTTCGCCAACTGTCAGCGATGCGGTGGTGGCCGTTGTGGTAGCTTCCATGGAAGTAATCTGATCTCCTCTGCCGGGGTCGTTGAGAGAGACGTGGAAACGCTCCGAGAACGTTTCGCGATTGCCGGGGGGTGGTCTGACTCACCATCTCCCGGAGCTGAGCTAAAAACGGTCGTCGCCCGGCGACGGGCGCCGCAGTGAACTGCACCGTCGTCCCGTAACACAACCCTTCAGCAACATCGTACTGCCCAAGCAGGGAAAAGTAAAGAACGGGGGGAAGAGTCTCAGTTTCCTGTGAGCCGACCAATCAGGCACTAGCGGTGTCCGTTTCACAAAACTCGATCCTAATCTGAACCAATTGTCCCGATTCAGCCACGTCTCGATAGACATCGAACAGACCGTCACCCCAGGTTGTCATGAAATTGCACACCGTTGCTCCACCAACCTCGGTCATACCCGATTCGGTCGAACTCTCTCTCGTAGGTTTCATCACACTCCAATGGTGAGAATGGGGGCGATAGTCAGTTGCGAATTTCAGGTCTTTCTTTTCCCGGTAGTTCTCAACCGCGAGTCCGCGCTCCTGCGCAAAAGCTTCTCGTACATCTGTCCATCCGAATTCATCCTGTCCCAGGCGCGGTGCGTCCAGCGCGCGTGCTGCACGTTCGGCATCGCGGCCCCAAAATATATAGTCGGCCAAACCATCTAACGACTTCTCGTGCTGCCACGCGCCGAGTGCATCCACATCGGCGACGAGCAGTCGCGCATAGTCAACTCCCACGCTTCCGACCATTTCGGACCGGGCGATGGGTGCTTGAGGACGGCAATCTATCAATACTCTTTCCCATCGCTCGTTCTCTTGGCGGTTCAATCGTTGTCCAAAAACTCCGAGCGGTACAGAGGTGGGAACATCGCCCACAACGGCAGCCCACACGCCATAAAACAGGATTTCGCCTGCTCCAGCGCCTTGCTGGATCGCCAGATTCACGCGCTGTCGATGAGGAATACGAGGGCTTATTACCTCGAAGCGCGCATTCAGGCCATGCTTACTGACTAAATCGGCGAGTTTCTTGTCCAATTTTGGATTGTCTGGGGGTTGGTCATAGATGAACAAGGGATGCCACGACATCTCAAGCATTCGACCTGCCTGTTCAGCATCAGTCCCTACGACGTGAAGATCGACAGACTTATTAGCGCGTGCCGTGTCCTCCTCATTTTCCAGCGCCCCTTCGGGAAGCATCGGCGGGTGATTATGGGACCAAAAACCCAGATAGCCAGTGTCGATCACGATCAACACACCGGAGGGACAAGTCACAAAGCCAAGCTGTTCGCGGTCCGGCATTGTATCTTCACTTGTAAATTAAACGGCCATGTCGGTAACTGAATCAGCACCAACGGGCGGGCAGTCTAGCGATGGGCTCCGGCGGGTTCGCGTCGCTTCCTTCTCCTTTCGCCCGGCTCAAGAAGTCTTCGCCGCGAAGTTCTCTTTTTCGATGTCGAGCACTTTGTCCAGGCGCCGCTGGTGTCTCTCTTCATGTGAAAATGAGGCTTCCAGCCAAGTCCGTACGATCTCCAAAGCGAGCGCCTCTCCAATTACCCGTGAACCCATGCACAAAACATTCACGTCGTCGTGCTCGCGGCCCTGGTGCGCCGAATAGGTATCGTGGCAAATGGCGGCGCGGATGCCAAAGAATTTGTTGGCCGCGACGGACGCTCCCACGCCGCTTCCGCAAACCAGGATGCCGAGATCGGCCTTGCCTTGCTGCATGGCCTCGCAAACCTTGCGCGCAAAGTCTGGGTAATCGACCGCATCGGAGTTGTACGTGCCCAGATCGCAGGCCGCGTGCCCGGCCGATTGCACACATTTTACCACCGAGTTTTTCAATTCAAACCCGGCGTGGTCGGCACCAATGGCAATGCGCATGGGTTCTCCTAAATTCCAAATTCCAAAACCCAAACCCCAAATAAATTCAAAATTCCAAAAATCAAATTCACCAATTCCTCAAACACAACGTTACGCTTCCTTTTTGGTCATTTGGTTTCATTTGGTTATTGTTTGGGATTTGGAACTTGGTGTTTGGGATTTGTCCCCCAACAGCGCCTCAGCCCGCGCGGCGACGTTTTCCGCCGTGAAGCCGTATTGCTTCATCACAACTTCACCGGGAGCGGAGGCGCCGAAGCGCTCGATGCCAACCACTCCGCCCGCTTCTCCCGTAAACTCGATCCATCCCATCGGCGAGGCGGCCTCAATGGCCAGCCGGGCTTTGATGGAAGGCGGGAGCACTGCGTCGCGGTACGATTTATCCTGCGCGCGGAACAGCATCCAGGAGGGCATGCTGACAACGCGCGTCGCGATTCCCTTCGCATCGAGCAGTTTTTTCGCCTCGAGCGAGAGCGAAACCTCCGAGCCGGTGGCAATGAGGATGATCCGCGGCGCCGCTTTTTCTGCATCGGCCAGAATGTAGGCTCCCTTTGAGACTAGACCGGCGGAGGGATATTTCCCGCGGTCGAGCGTTGGCAGCTTTTGACGGGTGAGGATCAACGCAACGGGCCCATCGGTTCTTTCCAGCGCCACGCGCCATGCGGCGGCGGTCTCGTTGGCATCGGCCGGGCGCAGTACCACCAGGTTGGGAATGGCGCGGAGCGCCGCCAGATGCTCGATCGGCTGATGCGTTGGCCCGTCCTCGCCCAACCCGATGCTGTCGTGAGTGAAGACGTAGGTCACGGGGAGCTTCGTCATCGCGGCCAGGCGGATCGAAGGACGCATATAGTCGGAAAAGACCAGGAATGTGGCACCGTAGGGACGGATGCCGCCGTGCAAAGCCATGCCGTTCAGAACCGCGCCCATGCCGTGTTCCCGTATCCCGAAGTGGAAGTTTTTTCCATGGGGTGAAACCTGGAAGCCTTCCGAATCCTTCAGGAGGGTGTCGGTGGAAGGTGCCAGGTCCGCCGACCCTCCGATCAAGGCCGGAAGCCGCGACGCAATGGAATTGAGAACTTTTCCCGAAGCTTGGCGTGTCGCGAGTCCTCCTTGATCGGCCGAAAATTGAGGCAGAGCCGTTTCCCAGCCCGGAGGCAGTTCGTGATTCATCATCTGCCGCCATTGTTGCGCGAGGTCGGGAAACGCGGCGGCGTAAGCATCGATACGAGCCTGCCAATCCGCTTCGCGGGCTGCGCCGCGCGCGACTGCCTCGCGGAAATGGGCGAGCGATTCCTCGGGAATATAGAACGCAGGCTCGATCGGCCAGCCGAGGGCCTCCTTGGTTTGCTTGACCTCGTCGGCTCCGAGCGGCGAACCGTGAGCGCCGGCAGTGTCCTGCTTGTGCGGGCTGCCGTAGGCGATATGCGTGTGCGCACGGATCAACGAGGGCCGTTCCAACTCGGCTTGCGCGCTAGTCAAAGCGTTTGTCACGGCCGCAAGGTCGTTGCCGTCGATCTCCTGGACGTGCCAGCCGTAGGCCGCAAACCGCTCGGAGACGTTTTCGCTGAAGGCGAGCGACGTTTCGCCCTCGATGGTGATGCGGTTGTCGTCGTAGAGGTAGATCAATTTGCCAAGCTTCAGATGCCCGGCGAGCGAAGCGGCCTCGGAAGCAACGCCTTCCATCAAGTCGCCGTCGCTGACAATGCCGTAAGTAAAGTGATCGACCAGGGGATAGCCGGGGCGGTTGAAATAGGCCGCGAGATACCGTTCCGCAATGGCCATGCCTACTCCGTTGCCGAAACCCTGACCCAAGGGGCCGGTGGTGGCCTCGACGCCGGGCGTGTGTCCGTGCTCGGGATGTCCCGGCGTGCGGCTGCCCCACTGCCGAAATTGCTTGAGTTCATCGAGCGCCAAATCGTAGCCCGTCAGATGCAGCAAGGAATAGAGGAGCATTGAGCCGTGCCCCGCCGAAAGGACAAAACGGTCACGATTAGGCCATTGTGGATTCCTGGGATTGTGCCGCAAAAAACGGGTCCAGAGTACATAGGCCATTGCGGCCGCACCCATCGGCATGCCCGGATGTCCGGACTTGGCCTTTTCCACGGCATCCATTGCGAGCGTACGAATCGTGTTGATACTCAGCTCGTCCAAACGGTCCTGTCCGGCGCCTTCCTGTTGCGCGGAGAGCGTCGCGGGGGCGCTCGTCTGTTCCGGCATTTGTTATACTCCGATCTCTCGAAGGGTTGCTTCTAGTCTCGGTCTTTGTCTTGACTGCCTGTTTCGCAGCGAAAAGTTGAGAGGAAATGATAACACATCGCTGCGCATTGCTCGCGGGTGGAAGGAGCCTTCCTTCATACGCTTCGTCTCTGCCGTAAATCCATCTTCCTTGACAACCTGCGGCGCGCTTGGGTAACTTCATTCATGATGCCAAGTAAGACGAGAACAAAACCGTTGCGTGTTTTGATGGCGGCCTCCGAAGGAGTACCGTTTTCCAAGACCGGCGGGCTGGCGGATGTGATCGGGGCGTTGCCGGCAGCTCTCGGGGCGAATGGTATCGAGGTTGCGGTGGTGCTGCCGCGCTACCGAGGCACGAAGCTGGAGGGACCCAAGAGCGTGGCGCCGAGCCTGACGGTGCCGCTTGGCGACGGCCTCCACTTCCCCGCGATTCTAGAGGCTCACGGCTCGGGCTCGATTCGCTGGTTTTTTGTGGATTACCCGCTGTTCTTTGATCGCGACTCGCTTTACGTTGGACCGAACGGGAGCGATTATCCAGATAATCCGGACCGCTTCGCGCTATTCTCGCGGTGCGTGCTGGAGATCGCGAAGAGCATCTTCCCGCCGGATTTGATTCACGTCCATGACTGGCAGGCGGGGCTGGTGCCGGTGCTGCTGAAGACGGCGTATGCCAACGACTCGGCGCTCCAGGGGATTCCCACCGTCTTTACGGTACATAACCTTGGCTACCAGGGACTGTTTGGGCAGGATGCGCTGTTCCGCGCGGGCTTGTCGCCGGATCTGTTCCGCATGGACCGGTTGGAGTTCTACGGCAAGGTGAATTTTCTGAAGGGCGCGCTAATTTATTCCGATGCGATCACGACCGTCAGCAAGAAATACAGCCAGGAAATCCAAACGGAGGAATACGGGTTCGGTCTCGATGGAGTGCTCCGGGAACGGTCGGAGCGGGTTCATGGGATCTTGAACGGAGTGGATTATTCGCAGTGGGACCCGGCGGCCGATCCACACATTGCAGCGCATTATAGTGGCTCGAACCTCGAAGGGAAAAAAGCGTGCAAGAAAGATTTGCTGAGCCAGTTCGGGCTGCCTGACACGGATCTCGAATCGCCGCTCCTGGGGATCGTCTCACGCTTTACCCGCCAAAAGGGGTTCGAATTGATTGCCGAGATCGCCGAACGGCTGGTCGGGGAAGGCGTCCGGCTGGTGGCGCTCGGGAACGGCGAGGCGGTCTACGAAAAACTCTTCCGTGACCTGGCGACGCGAAACAAGGACAAAGTGGGGGTCCGCGTAGCCTACGACGACGCGCTGGCACACAAGATCGAGGCAGGCTCCGATATGTTTCTGATGCCGTCGCGTTACGAGCCGTGCGGGCTGAACCAGATCTATAGCCTCCGTTACGGCGCCGTCCCGGTGGTGCGCGCGACCGGGGGACTCGACGATACGATTGAGGATTACAACCCCAAGACGGGCGGCGGGACGGGCTTCAAATTCTCCGGATTCACAGGCTCGGCGTTGCAGGAGACCGTCTCCCGGGCCTTGAAAGTGTTTGCAAATCGAGCGGAATGGAAGAAGCTGATGCTCAATGGGATGGGAAAGGATTATTCCTGGAACGCTTCGGCGCGGGAATATGCGGCGCTTTTCGAGCAACTGGCCGACGGTAACCGGACGGCGGGCTCGCGACCCGAAGCGACCGAGGCTCCCGCGAAAGCGGCGCGAGTTAAGGCTCCGGGAGGTAAGTCGAAGCCGGTGAATGGAAAGAAAAAAGCCTGAAAAATTTTGAATCCAGCGGGGCGCAGACACATCCAATTGGGTAGGAATCAAGATCACGCCACAGAGCGATGGGAGGAGTTTCGAATGGCTGGAAATGTGATGGAGTTTACGGATCAGACTTTTGAGCAAGAGGTCCTGAAGGCCGATCAGCCCGTGCTGGTGGACTTCTGGGCCGTATGGTGCGGTCCGTGCCGCATGATCGCTCCCTCGGTGGAGGCGCTGGCCACCCAATATGCGGGCAAGGCCAAGGTCGGGAAAGTGAATGTGGACGAGAATCAGTCCACGCCGGCGAAATATAACATCCGGGGAATTCCGACGCTGCTGCTGTTCAAGAACGGCCAGGTTCAGGAGCAGTTGGTCGGAGCCGCCAGCCGTGAAACCATCGAGAAAATGATCCAGAAGCATTTGGTATAATTTCCGCCAACGCCTGCATCGGTCGTTTCTCTTCAGGCCGGGTTCTCGCGTTTCTTCCTTCTGTTTTCGATTTTCAGGTTATGATGTGCTGGTGTGTCCGGCGCGCCCGTTGGCGCCGGAATTTCGCTTGGGTCGGCGGATGGAAGAGCAGGTATGCCAATCCGAATGAATGAAGTTAAGGCGGTTCCTCGTCGGCGTTAAGCCGGAATTTGAGCAGCATGAGCAATATCATCATCGTCGGCGCACAGTGGGGTGACGAAGGCAAGGGAAAGATTGTCGACGTCGTGTCGGAAAAGTTCGACATCATAGCCCGCTACCAGGGAGGCCACAACGCCGGCCATACGGTGGAAATCGGCAAGAAGCAGTTCGTTCTGCAACTGGTTCCTTGCGGACTGTTGCGTCCGGAGAAGTTGGGGGTCATCGGCAACGGCGTGGTAGTGGACCCTGCCGCTCTGTTGAAAGAAATCGAGCTGCTCGAATCGAACGGCATCCCGGTCTGGGGAAGGCTCTCGCTCAGCAATCGGGCGCACCTGATTTTTCCCTACCATCGTCTGATCGAGAAAGAGGCGGAAAAGTCCTCCGTTCGCACGAGCATCGGCACGACCTCGCGCGGCATTGGGCCGGCCTATGAAGACAAGGCGGGCCGGCGCGGTATTCGCGTGGGCGATATTCTGGACGAAGCGAATTTCCGTTGTTTGGTGGAGGCCACCATCGCCGAAAAGCAGGCCATCCTGCGGGCCTGGGGCAGCGATGCCTCGATCGATGCGCGAGCCATTGTGGCGGAATACGTGGAATTGTGCAGCCGTCTGAAACCGCTGATCGCCGACACGTCGCTCTATTTGAACCGGCAAATGGAGGCTGGGAAATCGGTGTTATTCGAGGGAGCGCAAGGGACCATGCTGGACCTGGATCACGGAACGTACCCGTTTGTGACATCGTCGAGCGCGTCAGCCGGTGGAGCCTGCACGGGACTGGGAGTCTCGCCGACGCGCATCCACGGCGTCATCGGAATATCGAAGGCTTATACTACGCGGGTCGGCGGCGGGCCGTTTCCCACCGAGGAGGACTCCGAGACCGGCGAAATCCTGCGCGGGCGTGGCAAGGAGTACGGTGCGGTCACGGGACGCTCGCGCCGTTGCGGATGGATGGACTTGCCGGTGCTGCGCTACAGCGCGACGATCAACGGGCTCGACGGGTTGATCGTCACCAAACTGGACATTCTGGACACGCTCGAGAAGATATCCGTCTGCACGGGCTACGAATACGAGGGGACTCGCTTGGAGGAGATGCCTAGCCGAGTCGAAATGCTCGCAAAGATTCGGCCCGTCTACGAAACACTTCCCGGCTGGAAACAATCCACGTTCGGACTGCGGCGCTACGACGAGCTTCCCCCCAATGCGCGGGCCTATCTCGAATTCATCAGCCGGCAACTCGGGCTGGAGATTTCGATGATTTCCACCGGACCGGAGCGGGAGCAGTGCATCGCCTTGCCAGGCACTCGGTTGGAGAAAATGTTTTCCAAGTGACGAGTGACGAGCGAAAAACGGTCGTCGTATAGCCAATGGGCTCTCGCGATTCCCTTGTCACTCGGCGCATTTCACTGAGGTCTACCGTGGCTGTCTTGAAGTTCCAGCACGCGCGGGAAACGGTTCTCCAACAAATTCAAAGCGCATTGCGATCCGGGTCGGACCCCTCCCTTGCGGTCGGGGCTCTGATTTGCGTGCCGCTGCTCGAAGCGGCGGGCCGAGTGCTCGCCGAGGCGATCCACGCGGACCGCGATTTTCCTCCCTTTCCACGCTCCACACGAGATGGTTACGCAGTCCGGTCGGCCGACCTGGCGCCATTACCTGCCAAGCTGAAGTGCTTGGGACAGGTGAAGGCGGGGAGCGAATTCTCAGGGTCGGTGGGCGCGGGGGAGTGCGTCGAGATCATGACCGGCGCGCCGGTTCCAGAGGGCGCGGACTGCGTCGTGATGGTGGAATATACCTCCGAGAAAGTTGGATCGGTGGAGGTGAACCGCGGCGTTTCGGCGGGCGAAAACGTGGTGGGGCGGGGAAGCGAGGCGCGCCAAGGGGCTCTTTTACTGGAGGCTGGCCGCCGCATCCGGTATGGCGAAATCGCGATGCTTGCGGGCGTGGGGCGGACGGAGGCGGCGGTGCATCGCCAGCCGCGCGTGGCGATTATTCCGACCGGCGATGAGGTGGTGGAAGTGGAGCAAACGCCGGGGCCGTTTCAGATTCGAAACAGCAACGGCTATTCGCTGAGCGCGCAGGTTGCCGCCGAGCACTGCATTCCGGTGGCGCTCGGAATCGGCCCGGACCGCGAAGACCGGTTGGGAGAGATGATCGCGGAAGGACTGAAAAGCGACCTGTTGCTGCTGAGCGGCGGCGTATCGATGGGCAAGTACGATCTGGTGGAAAAGGTTCTGGCCAGCTTGGGAGCGGAGTTTTTCTTCGATGGGGTAGCGATACAGCCGGGGCGTCCGCTGGTGTTCGGGCGGGCGCGCGGGACGTTTTTCTTCGGGCTGCCGGGGAATCCGCTTTCTACGATGGTGACCTTTGAGCTGTTCGTGCGTCCGGCTCTGGCGCTGCTTTCTGGTGAGCGTGCGGCTCCGCTGCGATTCCTGCGGGCGCGGCTTGCAAAAGATTTTCGGCGCAAGCCCGGAGTCGCGGCGTTCTTACCGGCAATGCTGGAAGGGGATTATTACGACCCGGTCGTGTCGGTGGTGGAGTGGAAGGGATCGGGGGACATCGCGAGCCTGAATCGCGCGAATTGCTACTTGGCGGTTCCCGAGGAAACGGCGGAGCTGGCGGCGGGAGAATGGGTTTCAGTGCTGCCGCGGTGAAGGGATGCGGTCCCGAACGCCGTGGAGCCGGTCAACCCCTTTCGGGGTTGATCTGTTTTGCTCTCCCCGCGTTCCGTAGGTTGAAACCTACGGCTATTCACGGGTCGGCCCTGCCGGGCCGGGTGGTCGCTACACCACTCCAGATTCATAACCGGGTGTGGGCAAGCGCTCCGGGAGGCAAGGTGTGCTGGTGCGCTTGACTTCAGTCAATGCGGTCAATTATGATGCGAAGCGATTGGCAGCGCTCTCGGTTCCGCGAGCGCTCGCGACATAGCGGGAAAACATGCGGGAATCCTCGGAAAGGGTGGTGGAAAGGAGTGGCCGATGGATACTACGCGACGCGATTTCTTGACGGCTGCCGCAGCGGCGGCTGGAGCGGCAGCGGCACAGAATATGGCTCACGCAGAAGACCACGACCATGCTCACCAGGCGGTTCCATCGGACCTGACGCTGCGCGTCAAGTCGCTGGAATCGTTGCTGGTCGAAAAGGGGCTGGTCGATCGCAAGGCGCTCGATGCGTTGGTCGATACCTACGAGCACAAGCTGGGGCCGCGCAACGGCGCAAAGATTGTGGCGCGGGCCTGGGTTGATCCGGCATACAAAAAGCGTCTGCTGGCCGACGCCGACGCCGCGATCGCGGAGCTTGGCTTTGGCGGTCAACAGGGCGAGCGCATGATTGTGCTCGAGAATACACCCAAGGTGCAGAATCTGGTCGTCTGCACATTGTGCTCCTGCTATCCGTGGGCGGTGCTGGGTCTGCCGCCGGTGTGGTATAAGTCGGCGCCGTATCGCTCGCGAGCGGTCATTGATCCGCGCGGAGTACTGCGCGAGTTCGGGACGGAACTCGGGGAGGACGTAGAAGTGCGCGTATGGGATAGCACGGCGGATCTGCGCTATCTGGTGTTGCCCGAGCGCCCGGCCGGAACCGAGAATCTTAACGAAGAGGCGCTCGCCGAGCTGGTTACGCGCGATGCGATGATCGGGGTGGCCAAGGTTAAATCCCAGCGGGAAGGAGGCAACGCATGAACGGAGTGCATGACCTGGGCGGCATGCAGAACATGGGACCGGTCCAGCATGAGAAGAATGAGCCGGTGTTCCACGCACGCTGGGAAGGGCGTGTTTACGCGATGAACCGTGCGCTGGGAGCTTGGCGCAAATGGAACATCGACAGCTCTCGCTGGGTGAAAGAACTGATCCCCGCCGCCGATTATTTCCGCATGAGCTATTACGAGCGATGGTACGCAGGGCTGGTGAAGCTATTGGTGGATAGCAAGCTGGTTACTCCAGCGGAGATCGAAACTGGCAAGCCGGCGCGGGGCTCGGCCAAGTCGAAACCGCCGCTGAGTCCGGATCAACTCGTGGCGATGTTCACGAAGGCAAAGTTTGAGGGTCATGACCGGGCTGGGGCCGCCCCGCGTTTCGAAGTGGGCCAGCATGTGCGCGCTCGTAATATGAATCCGGTTGGCCATACGCGGCTGCCGCGGTACGCGCGCGGACGGCGAGGCACGATTGACCGGGACCACGGCGTCTTTATCCTGCCGGACACCAACGCCACATTTCTCGGCGAGAATCCGCAGCACGTTTACTCCGTGCGCTTCGCCGCGCGCGAGCTGTGGGGCGAGCAGGCCGCGGCGCAGGATGCAGTCTATATTGATATGTGGGATACCTACCTTGAACCAGCCTGATTCCATTCCCGAGCAGGAACGCCTGTCGGCGCTGCCACGTCTGCCGCGCGACGAGGGCGGACCTGTGTTTGCCGAGCCGTGGCAGGCCCAGGCGTTCGCGCTCGCCGTCAAGCTCTCCGAACTAGGACATTTTACGTGGAAGGAGTGGGCGGCGGCGCTGGCCGAGGAACTCAAGGCTGCCGCCGACCGAGGGGAGCCGGACGACGGGTCGCATTACTATGAGCATTGGCTGGCAACTCTGGAACGCCTGGCGACGGCAAAGGGCTTGACCGATTCGTCGGCGCTGCTGGCTCGCAAGGAGGCCTGGGCCGAAGCCTACCGGCGGACTCCCCACGGTAAACCGGTGGAGCTGTCCGCCGGGTCCGAAGGGACGGAGCATTCGTAAAACCGGCGGGTGTGTCTGCCCTGGCGTCAGCAAGGTCCAGCGCTTTCCGGAGATTTTCAGCCGAGATTCGTCCCAGTTTTCCCCAGGTACATTCACAGCCAAATTGACGGTTCAGGTCTGGAAACGCCCCACTTGAACATTTCTCTCAATCCTGTATAGAGATGTGCGACCCCGTCAGGGTCGTTCTATCTAGAGGAGTGCCGTTTACTGCGCCCGAACTGGTTTCTCGTACCGCCGCAGTCGCAGTGTTCCGACAGGCGCGGGGAATCGCGCTTCGATTTCACCCCGCTCCTCAAAGCCAGCCTGACCGTAATAGTCCCGCAAGAAGCAGTTGTCCGCCACGCAATCGAGGCGAACGTACCTTCTGCCAAGGGACGCGGCTCGATCTCCAGCCCATTCCAGCATCCGAGCGCCCAACCGGTGCTCGGCCCAGGTGCGTCTCACCGCAAGGGTGTGCACGTAGAGAGCGTCATCTTCGACGACTTCTGGCCAGACGATGGATTCCTGCAACAAGAGTCGAAGAGTTCCGACCAACTCGTCGCCGGCGAAGGCCAATTGTACTTCTCCCCGCTTAATCGATTCTGCGTAGTAGTTCGCAGAAAGGCGGAAGTTACCGGAAGGCCACTGCTTGATTCCAAGAGTTTCGAGCCAGTCCGCAACCTCTTCGAGTAAGTCGATGTACCGTCCGAGGTCATCGGCTTGAGCGGAAACTATGCGAAGCTGCGTCATGTTTCTGGCCTGAGTTGATTGGTTCTACTTCTTGGTCTGCCCAACTTATGTTTAGGCCGACCTGGATGACTCTGGTTCTGTTCGGCTTTTTCATTGAGCTGCGAATATAGCACGGGATCAAGACCGATTAGTAATCCCCTGATCTTGGAGATGAGCGATCGCGCCTAGTGGTTGTGCCTACTGCCGGAGAGTCGGCGACTCGGAAACGATCCTAGCGCCTTGCGGCTCCTTCTCCGACGCCGGCAGTCACTTGACCGGGAAGACGGGCCCTCGGAGACATCCGCTTGCTTGGCTGACGCGATCTTCCCAAGGGGTGCTAGAATAGTTCCTCCGATGAAAGAGCTGACGCACTTCAACAAAGACGGGTCGGTGCGGATGGTGGACGTGACCGCCAAGCGTCCGACTGTGCGGCGAGCGCGCGCCCGGGGATTTATCGAGATGAGCGCGGAGGTGCTACGGCGGCTGCCGGAGAATCCCAAGGGGAATCCGCTGGAAATTGCGCGGATTGCGGGGATCGCGGCGGCAAAGCAGACGGCGTTGCTGATACCGCTGTGTCACTCGTTGCCGCTGACTCACGTGGATCTGGAACTGCGCGTCGAGCGGAAAGGCGTCGAGATTGAAGCGAACGTGGCGACACGGGCGGTGACAGGCGTCGAGATGGAAGCGCTGACGGCCGTCTCCGTAGCGGCATTGACCGTCTATGATATGTGCAAAGCGATTGACAAGTCGATGACAATTACCGATATTTGCCTGCTGGAGAAGCACGGAGGGAAGAGCGGGACCTATCTGCGGCGCTCTTCCCTGGTTCCGTCTTCATCGGGCGAGGCTGCAAAGTTAAGTACAAAGAACGTACCTCAGCGGCTAAAGCCGCGCTTCAAGCATTGATTTTACGGCACGACTGAAGTCGTGCCCTGACGGAAAATCGAGGTTTTTCACACTCACGGCGCTAAGAGAATGAACTCTCCAAACAACCGGGCGCGCGTATTGTTGGTGGACGACAATCCACTGATTCTGGAGTTGATGCGGAAGGGTTTGGAGCCGCATGCGGAGATCGAGGTGTGCGCGGACTCGGCCGACGCGTTGTTGCTGTTGATCCAGAGCCCGCCGGATCTCTTGATCTGCGATTACCGGATGCCGGGGCTGGATGGCAAGCAGTTGGTGGAGAAGCTGCGGGCGAGGCCGGAAACCAAAGGGGCGCGGGTGATCATGCTGGCGGTGAAAGCGGATATCGACGAAAAGCTGCGGCCGCTTTCGAGCGCGGTGGAGGAGTTTGTCGCCAAGCCGTTTTTTGTGGGCGATCTGGTCTCGCGGACGAAAAAGATTCTGGAGCGGATCGCGGTGGAAAAGGGGCTGATCCTGGGCCAGGGGCCGGCACCGCAACAAGGGGTCATCCGAGGACGGCTGGCGGAGATGAACATGATCGACCTGCTGCAATCGCTGGAACTGGGTCAGAAGAGTTGTTCGCTCACGGTGTCGCGGGGCGCCGATACGGGCCGGATGTTTTTTTCGTCGGGGCAGATCAACCATGCCGAGCTGGGCGCGTTGGAGGGCGACGACGCGGTCTATTGCGTGGTGAGCTGGCCGGACGGCGACTTCGAGATCGATTTCAACAAAAGCTCGGACAAGCAGACGACCTCCCGCACGACGCAGGGGCTCTTGATGGAGGCGCTACGTCTGCTGGACGAGCAGAGACGGGACAACGCGGAATAATTTTATGGCTGCAACCATGCGCGCGGCGGTTCTCACCATCAGCGACTCGGCGTTCCAAGGGCGGCGGGGCGACGGCTCCGGACCGGCCGTGGCGGCGTTGTTGCAGCAGAATGGCTGGACGGTGGTCCATACGCAGGTGCTGGCGGACGATCTGGCCGTGATTGCGGCGACGTTGCGCGAGATGGTGGCGCAGGGGCTGGAAGGAATCTTCACGACGGGCGGCACGGGCGTGGCGCCGCGGGACGTCACGCCGGAGGCCACGCGCAAGGTGATTACGCGCGAGATTCATGGCCTTTCCGAAGAGATGCGGCGCTCGGGAGCGCGGACAACTTCGACTGCGATTCTTTCGCGCTCCGTCTGCGGGGTGAGCGGGAACTCCCTGATCGTCAATCTGCCGGGAAGCCCGCAAGGGGCCACCGATGGCTTGAAGGCGATCCTCGGAGTGCTGCCTCACGCTATCGACCTGATCGCGGGTCGGAGCGAGCACAAGCCATAACGGGCCTGCAAGCCGCCTCATCAGTTGACAACAAGGGGCTAAAGCCGGGTTTGATTTTGCGGGACTTACGGCACGACTGAAGTCGTGCCCTGACGCAAAATCGAGGTTGTCACGCAGACTCTGAAGCCGTGCGCTGACGGTTGTCAGACACCGTCCGTTTAGGGGATTGCTGCTAATAAATCCGCATCCAACTCATCCTTTCATTTACAGAACGGTTGCGGAGGAGTAATATTCACGTCAAAGTCTGTCGACGCCGGAAAGCGCCGGGAGCGAAGGGAGAGGCATTGTATGGACCCTGTAGCCGTGGTACGGGCACTGGAAGGAAATTCGGGGAATTTGATCAGCGAGGTGACGGCGGAATTGAAGTCGAACTTGGGGACCAGCCACTATCATCGGTTGAGCGAGCAGGAGATGGTGCAGCGGCACTCCTATATATTTCAGGCACTGACCCAATGGCTCCTAACGCGGGATGAGAAACTGCTGGAGAAAGACGGGGAAAGCCTGGGCGAACGCCGCTTCCGGGAAGGAACTCCGCTGGGACAGGTGGTCCTGGCGTTGATTTTGATTGAGAAGCATCTGGACGTGTTCGCGGAGTCCGGCGTGCTTCGGGAAGAAAAGGATGTACGGAAGGCGCTGAGGGATTTTTTCCAAAAATTCACTTACTATGTTGCGATCGGGTATGAGGCCGTGCTGGCGGTCAGCAACCGGATGGCGAAGACGGAAAGGGGAGCCGGAATTTCAGTGCCGGAGGACCGGCCCGTGAAACCCGCAGCCAGCGTTTCCAAGGAACGGGACATGGAAATCAGCCGCGGGGGACAAGTGGGCGAGTATAGTGGCTAAAGCTGACACAGTGACTGGAAGAAGGTGTCATTCGACGTTCATTCTATCTTCACATCGTTGTCGGAGGGACCTATGCGGAGCGCACGGATGGTGAATGATTTAGGTGCGAGTTTGCGCCAGAGCGGAGTCACCGGGATGGGCGCGACGGGAACAGGGGAGCGCTTTCTCGGCCGGAAGTTGCGTCGCAGACCGGGTCTGGCGCTGGGGTTGGCGGCGGCGGTCCTGCTGCTGAGCGCGATCGGATTCGGGCAGGGAAGCCCGCGCGTGACGGGCGTGGAACCGGGGTCGGGAAAGGTGAATGACTCGGTGACGTTGGCGGGGGAGAATCTGGGGAAAGGGTCCATTATCGGCGTGTATCTCTCCGACGAGAAGACCGATTACAAGGCCACGCTGGTGGACCAGGCCGCGGACAAGGTCGTCTTCAAGGTGCCGCAGGTGAAGGGCGGCGACTACAACGTGTCCATCCAGGTCGGCAACAATATCCTCATCCAGCCAATTCGGTTCAAAGTGCAGGAGTAGAACGACAGTGGCGAGTGACAAGTGACGAGCGAACCAGCGAAGACGCAACTGGTTTGCTTTGGCTCATCGCACGATTGACGACCGCTTCGTTGGCATCCTTACTGGACGTATCCTGAAGACTCAATAAATGAAAATTGCGCGGAGTTGGCCGCAGTGCGATTGGCACAACGCGAACGGCTAGCGTGTGGGAGTGTATACTGGAGTTGGGCCGTTGAGATAAAGAGACCGGCCGAGAGACAGAGGATTAACCGATAATGAGTTCCGTCAGCACCCAGCCGAGCGCACCCGGACAGCCCGCCGTGCGGAATGAAAATACGCGCAACATCGCTATCATCGCGCACGTCGATCACGGTAAGACGACGCTGGTGGACGCGATGCTGCGTCAAAGCGGGATCTTCCGCGAGAACGAAACGGTGGCCGAACGGGTCATGGATTCGAACGAACTGGAGCGGGAGCGGGGCATTACGATTCTGGCTAAGACAACCGGCATCCGTTACCACGGAGTGAAGATCAACATTGTGGACACGCCGGGCCACTCGGACTTCGGCGGGGAGGTGGAGCGGTCGCTGAAGATTGTCGATGGCGTGATGTTGCTGGTGGACGCGAGCGAAGGGCCGCTGCCGCAGACGCGCTATGTGCTAATGAAGGCGCTCGAAGCGAAGCTCCCTCCCATCGTGGTGATCAACAAGATCGACCGCCAGGACGCGCGGATTCCGGAGGTGCTGGACGAAATTTACGATCTGTTCATCGATCTGGATGCGGCCGAAGACCAGCTCGATTTTCCGGTGATCTATACGAATGCGCGGGCGGGGGTGGCACACACGGCGCTGGACGACGGCTCGGGCAATCTGCGTCCGCTGTTCGACGCGATTCTGTCCGCCATTCCGGCTCCCTCGGGCGATCCGGCGAGCGTGCTGCAAATTCTGGTGGCGAACCTCGACTATAGCGATTACCTGGGACGGCTGGCGATCGGGCGCGTCTTCGAAGGGACGCTGCGGCTGGGCGACCTGGCCGGAATCGTGAAGCTCGACGGTACGCTGCAAAAGACGAAGATCACGAAGCTCTATTCCTTCGAGGGTCTGAAGAGAGTGGAGGAGACGGTGGCGCGGCCGGGCGACATCATGGCGATTGCGGGCGTCGAGGGCATCACGATCGGCGAGACGGTGACGGATTCGGAGACGCCGCTGGCGCTGCCTTATATCCATATCGACGAGCCGACCATCGCGATGACCTTCACGGTGAACACGTCGCCGTTTGCGGGTCGCGAAGGGACCTACGTCACGTCGCGGAATTTGCGCGAGAGGCTCGACAAGGAACTCCTGACCAACGTTTCGATCAAGGTGGAGGAGGCGGGCGGTCCGGATGCATTCAAGGTGCAGGGGCGGGGCGAACTGCAACTGGCGATCCTGATCGAGATGATGCGGCGCGAAGGATACGAGCTGGCGGTCGGCAAGCCGGAGATTCTGACGAAACGGATCGATGGAAAGCTGCACGAGCCGGTCGAGCTATTGCAGATCGACTGTCCGGAGTCGTACCTGGGCGTGGTGATGGAAAAGCTGGGGACCCGCAAAGGCAAGCTCACGAAAATGGTGAACCACGGGTCGGGACGCGTCCGGCTGGAGTTCCAGGTGCCCTCGCGCGGGCTGATTGGACTGCGCAGCGAAGTGCTCACCGACACGCGCGGAACGGCGATCATGAATTCGCTCTTCAATGGCTACATCGAGTGGCAGGGCGACATTCCGACGCGGCCGACGGGCTCGCTGGTGGCCGACCGCGCGGGCAAAGCCACGGGACACGCGATATTCAACCTGCAAGAGCGCGGTGAGATTCATATCACGCCGGGCACGGAGGTTTACCAGGGGATGATTATCGGCGAGAACGCGCGCGACAAGGACCTGGACGTGAATATCGTCAAGGAGAAAAAACTGACGAACATGCGGGCGTCCACAGCCGACGAGGCGATTCGCCTGGTGCCGCCGCGCATCCTGAACCTGGAACAGGCCATCGAGTTTATCCGCGAAGACGAGCTGGTGGAGGTGACGCCGCAGTCGATTCGGTTAAGGAAGAAAATATTGAACGCGACGTTCCGTTGAGAGGTTGAGGCGGTATCAAGAGCCAATTTCGTTGGGGTTGACACGGTGGGATTTTGGGACGGTCAACCCCTGCGGGGTTGGCTTTTTTCGTTGATGCCGGGCTTTCCGTAGGTTGAAACCTACGGCTATTCACGGTTGGCCTCTGCGGGACCAGGAATACGTTCGGGGATACATTTCGATTCCGTGCAGAAATGTCCACGGCGAAAAAAATGCGCCCCGTGCCTACCAAGAAGAACTCACTTTCAGAGACGGCAACCTCCAATAGCCTTTCAGCACACTCCTAAAGAAAAAATCAATGTTGTTCCGGTCCGCGGCGAAGCCTCGTCAGAAAACCAGCTTCAGGGCGAACTGGATTTGGCGAGCCGAGTTAATTGTGCGATCAATCTGACCCACGGTGGTGAGCGGAGTGGTGACGGCGCGGGTTTCATCGGCCGTGTAGACGGTGCGTCCGCCGACGGGGATGTTGAAGCTGGGGTGGTTCAACAGGTTGAACAGCTCGGCGCGGAACTCCAGGCGGCGGCCTTCGCCGAGGAACGAGAGGGCGGTGTCCTTGGTGAGCGAGAAATCCCACTCGACCAGAGAGGGGCCTTGGAGGAAATTGCGGCTGGACGTGCCGAGGAATCCAACGGGTTGAATGGCGAAAGCGGCGGGATCGAAATACTTGTCGGGGCCGCCGAGGATGATGTCGCTGGGCTTGCGGCCGGAGATCAGGTCGGGATGGTCGGGCGCGGTGCCGGCGACCTTGGAGCGGGAACGGTTGCCGCTGAGGACGGGTGTGAAGGGAAGGCCGGACTTGAGCGAAAGAATCGTGCCCAGGCGCCAGCCGTCGAGAAGCTTTCCGAAATGAGCGGCGGCGGGCGCGGGGATGCGATAGAGGGTGCTGAAGGTCCAGGAATGGCGGGTGTCGAAGTCAGCGGGGCCTTTGTCGGTGCGGGAATGGTTGGGGTCGGTGCCGGTGATGGAAGCGCCGCCGGCCTCGCCGCCGTGCTGGCCCTGGGTGGTGTCGAGGACGCGGCTCCAGGTGTAGTTGCTGTTGAACTGGAGGCCGCGGCTGAGGCGTTTCTGGACACTCAACTGCAAAGAGTTGTACCAGGAGTCGCCGCCGGCGGTCTTGAACTCGACGTCGTCCCAGTTGGGATTCAGGCGCTCCTCGCTACCGGTCCAGAAATCGCGGCCGTTGATTTTGGCCGAAGGATAAGTGGGATTGCCTTCCTTGGTTTGGATCAGGTTGATGCCGCGCGAGCCGGCGTAAGCGACGGAGACAGCCATGCTGCCGGGAAGCTGGCGCTCGACGGTCAGGTTGTATTGCAGCAGGTGAGCCTGTTGGATGTGGAAATCGACCAGGCGCAGCGAGCGTCCCGCCGCGCCGGGGGGAATGACCGGATGCGGGAACGCCACGTTGGTCGTCAGGACGTTATTGCCGGAGAAGGGAGGCGTTGCGGTGGCGTTGATCTGCGCGGCGCCGGAGAGATTGGCGAGGTCGTAAAGCAAGCCGAAACCGCCGCGGACCGATGTCGAGGCGTTTCCGAAAACATCCCAGGCAAAGCCGATACGGGGGCTGAAATTGCGGTAAGAAGGATCCTCGAACAGCGGCGAGCCGATGGTGGGCTTCGCGTCGTGGAGGATGTCGCGGACGCTGGCGCCGTGCTTGGAGGTCTCGTTGATGGTGGTGTGAAACTCGTAGCGCAAGCCCAGGTTCAACGTCAAGGTGGGAAGCGCCTTCCAGTCGTCTTGCAGGTAAAACCCGAAGGTGTTCCAGCGATAGGTGCGGTCGGTGATGGAGCCGGGCGTCAGGATGGTCAACTGGCGCGGAGTGCCGACCAGAAATTGCCCGAGGCTGGCAAAGGCGTAATTTCCGCGGAGATTGGTGTTGGCCTGCGTGAAGACGTGATAGCGGTTGAGGAGCGTTCCAAACTTGAACGAATGGGATCCGTGGCTCCATAAGACATCGTTGCCCAAGGTGTAAAGATTCTGGTTGAGGGTGAGCGGGCGCTGGAGGCTGGCGGAGAGAGCCGTGATCCCGCTGCCGGGGCCGATGCCGCCCATCTGCAAGCCGGGAAGAAAACCGAGCGACGGATCGGAAGGTGAATCGTAATTCTGAAACGTGCGGCTGAAAGAAAGGCGGAACATGTTCAGCACCGTGGGCGTGAAGGTGTGGTTTTCCGCGAGCGTCACGAACTGGCCGCGGCTGGTTGCGAAATCGGCGAATTGGGGATAGCCGATGGGATTAGTGCGGCTGGTGTCGTCGATGGTATAGCGGATGAAAGAGCTGTCTCGCTCGGAGAAGTTGTAGTCGACGCGAGCTTGCCCGAATTCCTCACGGGTGGGGCGATTGAATACATATGTAAAACGACCAACACCGCCGATGCCGTTGGGGTCGTTGGGCAGCGGTTCGGTGGGCAAGGGGAATAGATCGAGATAGGGGCGGACGACTGGGTTGACGACGGCGACGCCGCCGAGGCCGCCGTTGAGGCGAGCCGCCGCGGTAGGCACGGCCAAGACCTGCGTCAGGCCGTACGATTCGCGAACGCCTTCATAAGTGAGGAAGAAAAAGGCTTTGTCCTTGCGGACGGGGCCGCCCACTGCCGCTCCGAAATTGTTGCGCCGGAAGGCGGGGATGCGCGGATCGTTCGTGTGTATCTTGCGATCGAAGAAATTGCGGGAGTCGAGCGCGCTGTTGCGCAAGAACTCGAAAAGACTGCCGTGAAATTCGTTGGTGCCTCCCTTGCTGACGATGGTGGTCTGGCTTCCCATGGTCATGCCGTATTCGGCTGGGAAGGAGTTGGTGATGACGCGGAATTCGCGGATGCCTTCGATGCCGAGCATGGAGCCGCTGACGCTGACGCCGGTGACGCCGCCGCCGGCGACCATGCTGGCGCCATCCATCATGAGGAAATTGGAGCGGACGGGTGCGCCGTTGCTGCTGAAGGCGAGGCCCGTCGCCACGGTGCTGGTGGTGGAGGTAGGATGGTGCACGGTGATGCCGGTCTGCAACAGGACGAGGTCGTTGAAGTTGCGGCCGTTGAGAAGCAGCTCCGAGATCTGCTGCTCACTGACGAGGCCGCCGAGGCTGCCGCTGGTGGTCTCGACGAGCGGAGCGGTGGCGGCGACGGTAACAGTTTCCTGCACAGCGCCGACGGACATGGCGAAATTGATGACAGCTTCCTGCGCGACCGCGAGGGTCAATCCTTCCTGGATCTCGGACTTAAAAGCGGGAGCTTCGGCTTTGACGCTATAAGCGCCGACGGGCAATCCGGCGAGTTTGAAGCGACCGTCGGCGGAGGATGTGGTGGTACGCGTCAGGCCGGTCTCCCGGTTGGACGCAGTGATCGTGGCGCCGGGAATCGCGGCGCCGCTGGAATCCTTCACCTGACCGGAGATGGCCGCGGTCGGCAGTTGAGCGTACGCAAGCGAGCCCGCTAGGACCAACAGAGCGATAGTCCGTACCATCCATTTTCCCAACATCGAAGCCTCCTTCAGAAGTCTTACGCCGGGTGTGCTGCGAATTGTTTTTGGTTCTGACGCTGACTAGATCGACGCCCGAATACGGTTTGTTTATACCATAGCGAGGGCGGGGGAGGCAATGGGGATGGAGTCAGGAGTCCGAAGAAAAAAGCCGAATCGCGGAATTCGAATTCCGAAAAGTTGGGACGCTCGCGGCGATAAGCGGAGGAAAGGGAACTGCCAGGCGAAAAATTTGGTGGACGGCGCGAGGCTCGAACTCGCGACCTCCGCGTTGCGAACGCGGCGCTCTCCCAGCTGAGCTAGCCGCCCACGATGTTCCTCTTCGAGTATTTTAGCACATGGACGACGGTTCTCACGCCTCGCGAAGAAAGTGTGCCGCTTCCTCGGGCGGCGTGGGATTGATGTAGAATCCGGTGCCCCACTCGAAGCCGGCCACCTTGGTGAGCTTGGGCATCATTTCCATGTGCCAATGGTAGTAGTCGTTGTTGCCTTCGTTGATGGGCGAAGTGTGTATCACCCAGTTGTAGGGAGGCGCTGAGAGCACCTTGTCGACGCGGGTCAACAAGGACTTCATCGCCTTGGCGAGCTCCTCGTAAAGATGCGAGGGGGCGTGCTCGAAGGCGGACTCGTGCGAGAGAGGAAGGATCCAGGTTTCGAAGGGGAAGCGGGGCGCGTAAGGTTCGAGCGTCACAAAGGCGTCGTTCTGAGCTACGATTCGAACCTTGGAATCCATCTCCTGCTGGATGAGGTCGCAATAGATGCAGCGCTCCTTCAGGCTGAAATACTGCTTAGAACCGCTCACCTCTTCCTGCACGCGCTTGGGCACGATCGGCAACGCGATCAACTGGCAGTGCGGGTGCTCGAGCGAAGCCCCGGCTGCTTCTCCATGGTTCTTGAAGATGAGGATGTAGCGGAAGCGCCGGTCCTTTTCCAAATCGAGCATGCGGTCGCGGAAGGCCCACAGGATGTCCTCGATCCGCTTTTCGGAGTAGCGGGCCATCGTCTCGGCATGTTCCGGCGTTTCAATAATGACTTCGTGCGCGCCAATGCCGTTCATGCGGTCGAAGAGTCCCTCGCCGCGCTTATCCATGGCGCCTTCGATGCCGAGCGCCGGAAATTTGTTCGGTACAACCCGGACGTTCCACCCAGGGCCGTTTGGAACACCACCGTTGTTGCGGTAGGCGAGAATTTCCGGCGGCGTCTTTTCTTCATTGCCGGGACAGAAGGGACAGAGGCTCCCCATCTTCCTTTCCGGCTCACGCGAAAAGTCGCTGGGGCGTTTTGCGCGGTCCGTGGAGATAATCACCCAACGTCCCGTGATCGGATCCTTGCGAAGTTCAGGCAATGCTTTGTCCCCTTCTGACGACTGCTTCTTTCCTACTGACCCCCTGCTCAGTCGTTCGATCCGCGGTGGTCCCGAAAGGCATCGCGGTAGTGCTTCAATTCGAACTCGGGTCCAGTCGCTCCAGCGCCCATCTCGTCCGCTGCGACGAGGCTTACGATATCGAAGCGATACGGTTTGGTTCCGAGCCGGGATCGCTTCCGGTACTCGCGGGACGCCGCGATTACATTCCGTTCTTTCTCTAAATCGACGGCGGCCTCCGGCATTAGAACATCGGTGCGGCGCCGCGTCTTGACCTCGACGAAAACCAGGACGTCCCGTTCCCATCCGATCAAGTCGATCTCAGCCCGCAACCCTTCGGGACGATAATTTCTTTCCACCATGACGAACCCCTGGTCCCGCAAGTGCCAGTAAGCTTCCTCCTCGCCCTGCCGTCCTAAGAGCTGCGTTGGCGCAAGCTTTTGCCGCGCCAGCACGGCATGCGAGGCCGCTCGCACCAGTCGTTGCCAGTAATGGGGCAAATACCGGGGCCAATGGCCGGAGTGGACGGGCGGGAGAGAAGTTGCTGTCTTCATGACTCTGTGGGAAGTTGGGGGACTGTCGCTGCGCCTTCCTTTTCGATCCGCGTGAGGCACTCTTCGATGATTCCCAGGGCGATGTCCGCCTCTTCCCGGCCGATCACCAGCGGCGGCATCAGTCGGATGGTGCTCGTGCCGCATCCTAAAATCAGCAGGCCTTTTTCAAAGCAAAGTTGGATCAATTCGTTTCGCTCGTCGATGGCGAATTGTTTCGTCTGCCGGTCCTTGACCAGTTCGATGCCTACCATCAGACCCTTGCCGCGAATGTCTCCAACCAGCCTGTGTCGTTGGGGCCACTCTCGAAGGCGCTTCATCAGATAGTCGCCGGTGCGCGCCGCCTGGGCCGTGTATTTTCCCTCCAGCAACGAGATCGTTTCGAGGGAAGCCGCGATGGCGACCGGATTTCCGCCAAAAGTCGATGCGTGAGCGCCGGGTGGCCAGTTCATGATTTCCGCGCGGCTGACGGTAGCACTGAGGGGGAGTCCGGAAGCAATGCCCTTGCCTATGCAAATTATATCAGGAACCAAACCGAAATGGTCGCAGGCCCACATCTTGCCGGTCCTGCCCATGCCGCTCTGCACTTCGTCGGCGACCAGCAGGATGCCGTACTCGTCGCAGATCCGCCGTAGCTCGAGTAGAAACTCCCGCGGTGGAACGATGTAACCGCCCTCGCCCTGGATCGGCTCGACGAAGATCGCGGCCACTTCGTCGGCTGGCACGGTGGTGCGGAACAGCCGCTCTTCGATAATCCTGGCACAGTACATTCCGCAGTCTTGCGGTTTCAGATTATAAGCACAGCGGTAGCAGTCGGCGTAAGGAATGTGTGTGACGCCGGGAATCAATGGCGAGAATCCGCGTCGCTGCACGGCGCGGCTCGCCGTCAGCGAGAGCGAGCCCATCGTCCGGCCATGAAAGCAATTGAAGAAGGCGATGAACTTGTCGCGCCCCGTGTAGATGCGCGCCAACTTCATCGCGGCTTCAATAGCCTCGGTGCCGGAGTTGCCGAAGTAGACTCGCTTGGTACCCTTGCCAGGAGTGATCTCGGAGAGCTTCCGCGCCAGCTCCGAAAGCCCCGGATAATAAAAATCCGTCCCGGACATATGGATCAGCTCGGAGGCTTGCTTCTGGATTGCACGGACGACCTTGGGATGGCAGTGGCCGGTCGAGACAACGGCGATCCCGGCGCTGAAATCGAGAAAGCGGTTGCCGTCCACGTCTTCGACGATCGCTCCGCGCCCACGCTTGGCAACCAAAGGGTATGCGCGCGTATAGGAAGGGGAAACGTAAATCTTATCTTCCGCCAGAACCTTCTTCGCCTTCGGCCCAGGCAATGCTGTCCGGATCAGCGGGCTTTTCGAGTTTCGGACAGTGGCGGACATGGTTCACTCCTGAAAACAGTAACGACTGACAAGCGGCACGCCGAGACCGAGTGACTTACGTCTTGTTGCTTGTCACTTCATTATCATTTTCGTCTCCAACGCAGACCTTCTTTCGTGTCTTCGATTAGAATGCCGGCGGCATCGAGTTCGTTGCGGATTTGGTCGGCCAGGGCGAAATTCCTTTGCTCGCGTGCTTGGCGGCGTGCGGCGATTTTCCGCTCGATCTCCGCAACGCTCATGGCCCCGTCGTCGGAGCTGCTCGCAACGTGCCCTGCCGCTGAGTCGCTTGCGGGCGTGCGCGGGAGCACGTCGAAGAAGCCGTCGGCGTGCTTCAGGCAATCGAGCGTGGCCTGGACATTCGCGCTTCGCATCTCTCCGGCGTCGATTGCGATATTGGTCTCGCGCACCAGCTCAAACAGCACGCCCAGCGCCTGGGCCGTGTTCAGATCGTCGTCGAGAGCTTTCGAAAGCGCTTCGGGAAACGCGGTTGTTTTCTCCTCGATGGCGGCGTTTGAGCCTTCAGGGAAATTGCTGTGCGAGAGGCGAAACCGGAAGTTTTCTAGCCGGTCAATTGCGCTCGACGCCTGCTTCAGTCCTTCCATCGTGAAGTTCAATTGCCTGCGGTACGGAACGGAGAGGAGTAGATATCGGATCGATTCGGCGCTGTAACCTTTCGCCAGCAGGTCGCGCAGTGTGTAGAAATTCCCGAGCGATTTCGACATCTTCTGCCCGTCCACCAGTAGATGCTCGGCGTGCAGCCAGTAACGCGCGAAGGTCTTGCCGGTGAGCGCCTCCGACTGCGCGATCTCATTTTCGTGATGCGGGAAAACCAGGTCCACTCCTCCACCGTGAATGTCAAAGGTCTCACCCAGATACTTGCTGGCCATCACGGAGCACTCGATGTGCCAGCCGGGCCGGCCGGGACCGAGTTCCGTGTCCCAATGCGGCTCGCCCGGCTTGGCCGCTTTCCAGAGCACAAAGTCGCGCACATCGGCCTTCTCGTATTCGTCCTGATCCACCCGCGCGCCCGGCCTAATTCCGGAAAAGTCGATCCGGGAGAGCCTGCCGTAAGAGGGAAAGTTGGCGATCCGAAAGTAGACGGAGCCGTCGCTCGTATAAGTAAAACCCTTTTCCGTGAGCCCCTGAATCGCGTGCACCATGTCGGCGATATGCTCGGTCGCGCGCACCAGCATCTCGGGCCGTTCCATCCGCAGCGCCGCGCAATCTTCCAGAAACGCTTGGATGTATTTCTGCGTGTACTCGGCCAGAGGCAGGCCCGCGGCGGCGGCGTTGTGGATGGTCTTATCGTCGACATCCGTAATGTTCATCACGTGCAGCAACTCATAGCCCGAACGCTTCAGGTGCCGCCGCAGAAGGTCCCCAAAGACAAAGGTCCGGTAATTGCCGATGTGTGCGTAGTCGTAGACGGTCGGCCCGCAGGTATACATCCGCACGCGGCCCGGCTCGAGCGGCACAAATTCTTCCAGACGTCCGCTGAGCGTATTGTGGAAAGAGACCATAGATGACCAAAGGCGCTAAGCCCAGTTTTCGATTGTATGGGCGGGGCAAATGGGTGTCAACCGGGGCAGCTCGGAACAATCTACCGAAGGTTCTTGGGGTCTTTCTCGATGTTACTTTTCGGCGGGCTGTTGGGGCTTGGGATTGGGGGCCTTCAACAACTCCAGTGCGCGCCGAAGCCGTGCGCGGCAAAGGTCGCGACCCAGGATCTCCATCGAATCGAACAGCGGCGTGGATGCCGTGCTTCCGGTGATCGCCACGTAAAACGGCCGGAGAAAGTCGCGCAACTTGATCTCGAGAGACTCGGAAAGCTGCTTGAAAAGGGCTCCGATCGCCTCGCGGTTCCACTCCGGCATGGCGTCGATTGCTTCGAGCGCCTGCGCGAACGCCTTCGCCATTACGTCGACGCCCACTTTGCGATCCTCGAACTGCTCCCGTTTCAGGTCGAGCTCGCCCGAAAAGAAAAATGCAGTGAGCGGAGCCAGATCGCTCAATACGGAGATGCGGGGCTTGGCGAGCGAGACAATCGGCATATAGTAATCGCGATGCATCGCCCACGCCGCAACGCGCTGGGCTAATTCGTCGTCGCTCAGATTCTCGCGCAGCCACCGCCCGTTCAGCCAGGAGAGTTTCTTGATGTCGAACACCGGGCCGCCCAGGGAGATGTGCTCCAACTCGAATTTCTCCACCATCTCTGCCAAAGAAAGTTTCTCTTCTCCCTCCGGCATGGACCAGGCCATCAGACCCAGGTAGTTCAGCATTGCTTCCGGAAGAAAACCCATGCGCTGGTAATAGACGATGCTGGTGGGATTCTTCCGCTTGCTCAATTTACTCTTGTCCGGATTGCGGAGCAGGGGAAGATGGCAGAAGACAGGCTTCTCCCATCCGAAGTATTCGTAGAGGAGAACATGCTTGGGAGTCGAGCTGATCCACTCTTCCCCGCGAATGACGTGCGTGATGCCCATCAGGTGGTCGTCCACAACGTTTGCCAAGTGATACGTGGGCATTCCGTCCTGCTTCAGCAGCACCTGCATGTCCACCATGTCCCATCCGATCTCGATCCTGCCGCGCAGCAGATCGGTCATCACACAGACTCCCTGCTCCGGAACTTTCATGCGGACCACATAGGGAGCGGACTCTGCCAGATACCGTTCCACCTCCGCCGGTGAAAGCCGCAGGCACCGCCCATCGTATCCCGTGCGAGCCCCTGCCGGCTGCTGCGCTTGGCGCGATTCGGCCAGCCGTTCCGGCGTACAGAAGCAGCGGAAGGCGTGGCCTTCCTCCAGCAGCCGTGCCACATGCTGGCGATAGATTTCGCCCCGCAAACTCTGCTGATAAGGGCCGTGCGGGCCGCCCACGTCAGGCCCTTCATCCCAATCCAATCCCAGCCACCGCAGGGACTTTAAAATCGCCTCCTGCGATTCGGCAGTGCTGCGAGCCTGATCGGTGTCCTCAATCCGCAGGATAAATTGGCCGCCGGATTTTCGCGCAAAACAGTAGTTGAAAAGCGCCACGTAAGCGGTCCCAACGTGAGGGTCTCCGGTGGGCGAGGGCGCGACGCGGGTGCGGACAGTCAAACGGTTCGCTCCTTCGGATGAAAGGTCCCTCCCGGAATGCCGGGGAGGCAGAACGCAAACAGTGATTATAGCCTATTGCGGAGTGTCCTTTTGGGAACCTAGCCGGTCCACCTGCGCTTACGACCAGCCCGAATCACGGCCTCCGGAGAAAGAAAGGACTCCCACCTCGACTAGGCCAAGCGTCGCATTTTCTGCGCCCTGTTCTAGCGATGATGCTTTCCCAGGCCCGGCAGGCCTCCCTGCAACGGCTTCCCTGGCCACCACCGTTTGCCAGCCGAGGGGCGCTTTTTTCGTTTTTTTAGCAAACGGCGAACCTGTTGTTCCCGCTCACGCTGGTGCGTCACTTCGTGCTGACGGCGTAGTTTTTGTTGCTCCCGCTGACGCTTGAGCCGTAGTTTTTTTTGTTCCATCTGACGCTTGAGCCGCTCTTTCTCCTCCAGGTCCTCGGCGTCGGCGTCGGCGGCCAAGTCCTCCCAGGAGGCCAGGAAGCGCAGACAGGTATTCAGGTCGCGCTTGTTGCGTATGCCTGCTCCCTCGCCCTCGTGGTACAGGTCTATTTCGTGCGTTACCAGGCGGCAGAGCTTCGATACGGTCTTGTGCTGGCCTACCAGGGCGCTGATACATCGCGGCAACCCATTCAAGGCATCTTCAAAATTGGTTGGCATACTTTTTTAGCGGGTAGCGGGTAGCTTTTAAATTCGAGCCCGCGTTCCCAGGGGGAAGTCTACGCCGCCATTGACCAGGAGGTTGTTATGGTGCAGCCGATCTTTCCTGTTGCAAGCGCTCTTCGATCCAGCGTCTCACCATTGCCTGATACTCAGGTTCGCCCTCGGACTCCGCCATCGTTTGTAAGTTCTCCACGAGTTTCGCCGGCAATCGGATAGCACCTGGGCTGTGCCGTTTGGCATGAGACATTCGCTCATCAAGGTCTGCTGGTTTCATCCGGTGATACTCGGCCTCAATTTTCTCCCGTTCACCCTTAGGCAGTTTGCTAAATAGTCTCTTCATCTTTTTCTCTTCTTTTTTGGTTTCAGCTCCCAACCCGTAAAAATGCGCGCGAGTCCGTGGCCTTTATCTTGGAAGACGATCCGCAGATGTCTGCCGCGATCTGTGCGACCATCCAGAATATGGATTTCATCAAATCGCTCGTCTTTACAAGAAAAATAGTCGTGGAAAAAACATTCTTCAGCTTCTTCAAGTTCGATACTATGTTCGCGTAAATGCTGGACGTTCCCATTCTTCTTGTTCTCATCATCCCACTCAAATTTATCCCATACCTTGGACACGAATCGCTCCCGATCTCAATAGCGGCACGGGCGAGGCTAGCTGAGCGTGAACAGCAGGGTGATTATACGCCCTATCCCTTTTGTTTGCGCTCGATCTTCGCCCAGGTATCCCGTAATGTCGCTGTGCGGTTGAAGACCAGCTTTTCGGGTTTCGAGTCGGGATCGACGCAGAAGTAACCGAGCCGCTCAAACTGATAAAGAGATCCGGCCGCAGCACCGCGCAGACCCGGTTCTATCTTGCAGCGCTTGACGATCTCGAGCGAAGTGGGGTTTAGATTGGCTGTGAAGTCCTCGCCCTCTGAGACCTCATTCGGGTCTTCCTTCGTGAACAAGGTATCGTATAACCGCGCCTCGGCCTCCAGCGCGTGTGAAGCGGAAACCCAGTGGATGGTCGACTTCACCTTCCGTCCATCGGGCGCGTTGCCGCCGCGCGTCTCCGGATCGTAAGTGCAACGCAGCTCCACCACGTTTCCGTTATCATCCTTGATCACATCCCTGCAAGTCATCATATAGGCATACCGCAAGCGCACCTCACGCCCTGGCGAAAGGCGGTAAAACCCCTTGGGGGGATCCTCCCGGAAGTCGTCGCGCTCGATATACAACACGCGCGAAAATGGCACCTTCCGTGTGCCCGCCGTCGCGTCTTCGGGGTTGTTCACTGCCTCCATCTCGTCCACGAGATCCTCCGGATAATTTTCGATGACCACCCGTAGAGGACGAAGCACCGCCATCACGCGAAGCGCACGCTTATTCAGGTCTTCACGGACACAGTGCTCCAGCAATGCCAATTCGATGACGCCATTCGTTTTGGTCACACCGATTCGACCGCAGAATTCGCGGAATGCCTCCGGTGTATAGCCCCGCCGCCGTGCGCCCAGGAGGGTGGGCATGCGCGGATCGTCCCAACCGTGCACGTGTCCGTCCTGAACGAGCTGGAGCAACTTCCGCTTGCTCAGCAAGGTGTAGGTCAGGTTCAGCCGGTCAAACTCGATCTGCTGCGGATGATGGATTCCGAGCTGCTCGATGAACCAATCATAGAGCGGGCGATGATCCTCAAATTCCAACGTGCAGATGGAGTGTGTGATGCCTTCGATCGAATCGGATTGTCCGTGAGTGTAGTCGTAGGTGGGATAGATGCACCATTTGTTTCCGGTCCGAGGATGTTCGGCATGCAAGATACGATAGAGAATCGGATCGCGCATATTCAGGTTCGGTGACGCCATATCGATTTTGGCCCGGAGGGTGCGCGAGCCGTCCGGGAAATCGCCGGCGCGCATCCCTTCAAACAAGGCCAGGTTCTGTTCCACACTTCGTCCACGGAAGGGACTGTCCCGGCCCGGTTCGCTCAAGGTGCCACGATACTCCCGCACCTGGTCGGCAGTCAGGTCGCACACGTAAGCCTTGCCCGCCTGGATGAGCTGGACGGCCCAAGCGTACAATTGCTCGAAGTAGTCGGAAGCATAGAAAAGGCGGTCTTCCCAATCGGCTCCCAACCAACGAACATCTTCGATGATCGAGTCGATGTATTCCATCTCTTCTTTCAGCGGATTGGTGTCGTCAAATCGGAGATTGAATTTCCCTTCAAATTCCTTCGCCAGGCCGAAATTGAGATGAATGGATTTCGCGTGGCCGTAGTGCAGATAGCCATTCGGTTCAGGGGGAAACCTGGTATGGACGCGGCCCCCATTCTTATTGCTCGCGATATCCCGAAGAATGATGTCGCGAATGAAGTGTGATTTCGGCCGCGGCGAATCATTAGCGCCGGAAGTGGATTCGGAAATTTCTCTTTCTGTACTCATACTGATACCCCTATGAAATCCGGTCAAAGCTTCGTCTGGCTCTCCTCGTTTACAGAAAAGAAGCAGTTTGGATTCGCGACCTGGCTGAATCCTATGCCAATCCCCGTGGGAGAGGACGCAATGCGGGTGCGAACGGTCAACGGGTGGCTCCTTCATTCCGATGCAAACGGCAACCTTCAATGGCGCGTCGGGATGGCTTCCATTCTCCGAACGATGGCCCTATTGCGCCGAGAACTGCTGCCGCGCGGTCCCGGAGATGTTGGTTCCCTGATCGGCTTCGATCATCTCGACGTCTTTGCTATTGTTTGTAATCACAAGGTCATAATTGGCAAACACTTTGCCCGCCGAGTCCCGAAAGGTTGCGGTTCCCGTGCAATCGTCGTTGACGGTGTAGGTCCCTGTATATTTTTGGCCCCGGGTAATCTGCTGTGCTTCGCTCGTGGTCTCGGTTCCGGAGAACGATCCGCTTCCATCGGCAATCAGGCGTCCGGCAGCGGAAAAATCGAACACGTCTCCAAATGCATCTCCGATAAAAGATCCGCGAAGCAGGTAGCTATATGCCCCGTTGAGCGTTTCGGTAGAACAAGTCGTCTCGGCTCTCAGAGTGGATTCGCTCCCCATCCCGGCTGCGAACAGTACAATCACGGCGAACAGGAATGCCCGTGGAACCCGCATTGTTTATGCTCCTTTCGAATAGACTCCCGTTCCAGTATATTCCGCCCAACTGGAGGCGGCAAACCCCGCACGGAAGCCCCCACGGAACCCTGGACCGAACCCGTGACTAGCGTGGAGCCTGGAAGCCCTTGGCAATCCTGCCCTCCTCGTTTATACTTGGCTTTCAATATTTTCATCAGGACAAACCGTGAAGACCATCCGAAACATACTCAGCATCCCTGAGCTACGCAACCGCATCTTCTTTACGCTGGGCATCCTGGCCGTCTTTAGGCTGGGCGGGCACATCCCCACGCCGGGTATCAACTCAGACCTCCTGCAACAGTTCTTCGAGGAAAACCAGGGGACGGTCTTTGGATTGGTGGACATTTTCGTCGGTGGCAATATGCGCCGGCTCACTATCTTTGCCCTGGGCATCATGCCCTATATCACGGCCTCCATCATCCTGCAATTGCTGACGGCCGTGTGGCCCTATCTCGACCGGCTGAATAAAGAAGGCGAGATGGGCCGCCAGAAGATCACGCAGTTCACGCGGTACTTGACGGTCATGCTGAGCGCATTTCAGTCTTTCGGTATCGCCATTACGCTCCAACGGTCTCAGATTCAAGGCACCAGCTACGTCGTAAACCCCGGCCCGCTGTTTCTCTTCACCACGGTGCTGACGCTCACCACCGGCTCCGTCCTGGTGATGTGGCTGGGCGAGCAGATCACGCAGCGGGGGATCGGCGAGGGCATGTCCGTTCTGATCTTTTCCGGCATCGTCGTGGGACTACCCCGCGCCGGCGCCGAGCTATACGATAAAGTTTTTATCACCAACCAATGGAACTTTTTCCAACTGCTGGCGCTGCTGGTGCTGATGGTGTTAGCCGTCGGATTTATCGTTCTGGTCGAGCGAGGCGAGCGGCGCGTCAACGTTCAATACGCCACGCGCATGATGGGGCGGAAAGTCTTCGGCGGCCAGTCCACGCACCTGCCGATCCGCGTGAATGCCGGCGGCGTGATGCCCGTGATCTTTGCTTCCTCCATCCTCACCTTCCCTCAGACGCTGGCGCTGCTCGGGCGGCAGGGCGGCACAGGGACGCAAAATCGCTTGTTTCAGGCCCTTGGATGGGGCGAGCCGCTCTACACGCTGCTCTACATTGTGGGCATCATCTTCTTCGCTTATTTCTACGTTTCGATCGTGTTCAATCCGAACGATGTTGCCGACAACATCCGCAAACACGGCGGCTTCGTGCCCGGCATCCGGCCCGGCAAGAACACGGCCGACTATCTCAACGACATCCTGACCCACCTGACGCTGGTCGGCGGAATCTATCTGGCGCTGGTGTCGCTGGTGCCCGAGTGGATGATTTCAGGCATTCACATCCAGCACCTTCCCATGGTCGGCGGCTGGATCGACGAACATTTCCCGCGCGCGCTTCTAGATGGACTGGGAGTGAGCTTTTACTTCGGCGGCACGTCCCTGTTGATCGTGGTCGGAGTGGCGATGGACACCGTGAGCAAGGTCGAGTCGCACTTGCTGATGCGGCACTACGAAGGATTCACGCCGGGAGCCGGCCGCATCCGCTCGCGCCGCGGCTAGGTCCGCATCCAGGGAGAAGCCAGCCGCAGTTTCCACACCATTCTAAATCGGCGCAGGAACGGCCGGCGCGTCCGCGTATCTGGATTCCATAGCCAGATCGTCATATGCGGAAGCCCATGCCAGACCTGTCCAAGGCCCAATCACGCCGCCCAGCAGGAAAGCGCCAATTCCCAGATCCATAATCACCTTGCCGTTTGAGGAAACCATATGCCAGCACCAGATTCCGCATCCCAACGTCCGCAGGCCGGTGCCGAAGAGAATGGCCATTGGTAGAACGCCGATCATTGTTGCTACAAGAAGCTTCAACCGGTGCCCTTTGGTAATCTTGCCAGAGAATCGCAGCGCTTCACGGGCCGACAACGACCGGTCCAGGACGGCAAAGAGGCTGAGAGAATATCCTACGCCCCAAATAACCCCGGGAATCACCAGCAAAACGACTCCGGCAGCCGTCACGAGCACCCAGAAAATGTATGTCAGCCATGCCCTCCCGAAGTGATCGAAGCCAGCGAACAAATCCGAGAATCCGGCCTCTTCTTCCCTTACGAGTTTGAGATTGAAACGACATGCGCCAACCATGAGTGGAGGAAGGATCACATAGTAGTAGATCAGGGTTCCGCCTGGAATCCTTGTAGCGAGGTTGCCACAAAGTTCCAGAAGCAACCCAATCCCGATGATCTTCCAATGATGCCTCGCACATGCTTTCCAGGCGCGCGAATACCAACTACCGATCGCCGCAAGTGCACTGTCACCTTTCACTGCCATCCTCTTTTTCTATCGGCTGTAATGTAGTTCTGAATCTCGGTGTCGGCTTTTTTGCGGTCCCGCAGTTCAATAAGAAGCTGGTCTGCCGCCTCTGGTCTTCCCGAAAACGGAGGTCATTATAGCACGAGAGAACTGCGCTCAGAGATGATTAGCGAGCTTAAGACATGCTTGGCAGACAGATTACTCAGTACTAGCATCTTCTCGTGGAGCTAAGGTCAGCTCACCCGACAAATTCCAACTCCTTCACCCCATCCGTAAGCCCCATCTCGTGCGCCAGCCGATAGAACGTGCGCAGTCCCTCTATGTTCTTTTCGTTCAGAGAAAACTCGATGTTTTCTGTCAGATAACTATGGATCAAGGGAATGGGCAGCCCGGTTCTTTTGGTTTCGTACTGTGCAATCTCGTCCAAGTGCTCCATCGCGTAGGCCGTCGATTGGCACAAAATGGGGACCAAATCGGCTCGTGAGGCTGCCGCGTTTCGCACCGCCCAAATCGCGAAGACGAACGGCAGACCCGTCATGTTGCGCCACTCGTCGGCCAGATCGTAGACGCGAAGTCCGGGGTAATCCGTGGCGAGCGCCGGGTCGCCGATCATCAAGGCGGCGTCCGAGCCGCGGAGCATCTCGGCAATGTTGGGTGCGCTCGGCTTGCATACCGGCTGGAGCCGGTAATGGCGCCGCAAAATTATTTGGACCAGGCAGACCGAGGTGCGCGAGCGGCTTTTCGGATCGGCGGCCAGGTTCTCGACCCAGGCGGTGCGCTCGATCCAACGCTCGATCGCCTGGTAGTTGGCGACGCAGCGCGCGCGCACGGCCGGGCTGCCGCCGATCGAGTCCA
>Ga0080064_1000700_pt1 | contig 81905 bp, 92 predicted proteins | sample Subgrocontami54m_FD_69260 | JGI IMG/M metagenome (GOLD analysis project Ga0080064, IMG submission 69260) | Subsurface groundwater microbial communities from S. Glens Falls, New York, USA - GMW46 contaminated, 5.4 m (SPADES assembly) (version 2) ... | reverse complement strand
CCGCGCACCACTTTTTGGATGAAGGCAACACTCGCATGGGCGTGATCGGCGCTCGGCACGTAATAGATCGAGAGCAGCATTCCGGTAATAACTTGCAGGCCAAACAGGAACGCCAGCACGCCACCAAAGACATAAGCCCAACGGGCGCCGCCGCGAATTGGTTCGTCAAGGGCACCGCGCCATAAGTAGCTGACTCCAGTGCGCTCGTCGATCCAGTATGAAAGTGTTCTTAGTCGGGACGTAGGTGCGCTCATCTTTGGCTAGACCGATTCCTTTTCCGTAATGCCTTGTTTGAAATCCTGATATCTAACCTTGAGCGTTTCGCTGTCGACGCGACTTTCCAGAACGTCGAGATCACGCGGCGTTGGGCCACCGAGTCTCTCGCCGCTTGCGCTCCACGAGCTGCCATGGCAGGGACAGGCAAATCCGTTCGCGGACGCATCAACCGTACAGCCAAGATGCGGGCATGTGGCGGAGAACACCGTCGTCTTTTGATTTCGCTTGACGATCCAAACCGATCTCGAGGAGTTGAAGCGCGCCCATCCGGAGTTCTGCTGAATGACGACGTCACGTTTGGTTGATCTCCCATCCGGAATGTCTTTCAATATTCCGATGTCGGCCCAATTCGCTGGTGACGCCGCGCCGGGAGTCGGCGCGGCGACGAAACGAGCAGCAACTGCGCCGATGGTTCCCGTAATGGCCGCCCAAATCAAACCGATAAGAAGTCCGACAAATGAGCGCCGGCCAGTTGGCAAGCCGGGAGTAAATACTTCTTCGTGCGAAGTTGCAGGATTAGATTGGTTGTTCATTTGGCTGCCAGTAATTTAGGAAGTTCATTCTCAATTTCGTTCAGCCCCAGGAGGCCCTGGTGCCGGCTGTGGATGCGCCCATCGCGATCGATGACGAAAGAGGTTGGAAGCGCTTTAATCGTCCCGAACGCATCGAGTTTTGCGAAAGCCCCAATGACCACGGGGTAATTGATCTCATACTGTCTCGCAAACTCTGCCACCTCCTCCTGGGATCCTTCATCCATCGAGATCCCGATCACTTCGAACCCGCGCTTCTGGTATTGCTGCTTCAGCTTCACAAACACGGGAATCTCAAACCGGCATGGCCCACACCAGGTGGCCCAGAAATTCACCAGCACTATCTTGCCCCGGTAGTCGGAAAGCTTGACTGGTTTGCCAGAAAGGTCCTGCAGTTCAAAATCGATTGCAGCAGTAGAGGCCGGTTGAGAAGCAGTCTGGTCAGGTGCGCTTTGATTTGAAGCTTTGGCCGGGGAGTCCTTCGCTGCCGCGCTTGGAAAGTTCGATTGCCCGTTGCTTCTCAGGCTGCCGCACGCAACGAGCGCGGAGCTAGCCAAGGCGCAAATTCCTGCTGCCAGCAAAGTCGATAGGAGCGGCCAACGCCGATTGTTCTTCTGTGAAACTTTCCTTCTCATAACCATTCAGCGTTTCTTTTTCGGACCCGGTTCGGGGGCAATCTTTTCGATGTAAATGAGCCGTGTCAGTTCTGGTGTGTCTTTCAGCGTGAACCGCACCGTATCTCCGGCAACGACATCGCCCAGGACTTCCGTGTCCGCCGTCTTGAAGTGCATTGTCATCGCCGGCATGTATCCCTCGACGGCGTGGTGACTGATCGTCACACCCGATTTGTCTTCATCGATTGAAACTACGCGCCCGATGCCGCAAAAGTACTTGGGCCGCTGTTCCTTGTTCTGAGCCGTCAACTCTTGAGTCAGGGCCAGAGCAGCAATGACCAAGACGGCGCCGACAAACATTATTCGCTTCATGGTTAGCACTCCTTCATTCCTTTTCCGCAAGCAGCGCGTCGAGCCGTTCCGAGTAATCATTAGCCACGTGGTTGCCGACGTATCGCACAGCGCCTTTACGGTCAAGAAAGACGACCGTCGGAATGCCTTCAACGTTGTAATCGCGCGCTGCATTTCCGTCGGCGTCGCGCGCAACGGAATAGCGGATGCCAAAATCTTTGATTCCCCACTCAGTGCGTGCTTGACTGTCGTGAACATTGATGCCTAACACATGCACGCCACGAGCTTCGTACTCCGTCGAAAGTTTGTTGACGTGCGGTGCTTCCTCTTTGCAAAAGGGACACCATGCCGCCCAGAAGACCAGCACCGCCGGTTGGCCGCGAAGATCGCCGAGCGACAACATTGACCCATCCATCCGCGCCAGTTGAAATTCAGGTGCAAGGTTGCCAACTTCAGTGCCGCGTTTGGCAGCGGACGCTGGAGCATTCGTCACGGCTGCGTGAGCGGCCGTCACTTCCCCTCTGCGGTTGCTTGAGGAACGGCCCACTAAGAACGCACTAACGATAACCGCCAATGTCAGTAACGATATTGTTTTCCAATTTCTCATCTCTCATAATTCCTTTCGTATCTCTACTCTGTTTGATTGACAGTGACTTGTGCGGCGACGCTGCCACCAATTATCAGAGACCGCGTTAACAGCGTGTTGTTCAGATCGGCTGAGCTGCAAACCGCGAAATCCACCCTTTGCGTGTCTCCATCACTCGCTACGTGAACGCCGTGCAGACGGACGTTGTGTTCACCGAGCACGCGATTCAGTTCCACGAGCAATTGCGACGGGTCGGCGGTCTTGAGTGAATAGGTCACCGATTGACACTTCGTATGGAGCGCCCGTTCGAGACTGCCGAAGGTCGTTAGCATCACGAGCGTCATCACCGTCACCGAGATCGCCAGCACCCAGGCGCCTGCGCCGGTGGCCAAGCCGACGCCGGCAACTACGAGCAAGAGGGCTGCGGTGGTCAATCCCATAACCGAACTGCGCCCGTGAATAATCGCGCCTGCGCCGAGAAAACCCAGACCCTGAATCAGCGCCGCTGCTAACCGACCGCTATCACCGCCAAACCTCCGCGATAGCTCGATGCCCGTAATCATCGCGAGGGCTCCGGCAACGGCAATCAACACGTTGGTCCTGAGCCCAAGCGGCTTGTGCTTCAGCTCCCGCTCGATCCCGATGACCGCGCCGAGAAGGGCCGCGAGCGCGAGTTTGCCGACGATCTGTGCTTCGAATACCATCTAAAGCTCTCTTGTTTTCCTTGCCGCTTCAGCCAACGGGAAGTCAATTTCAGTGTGACTATGCTCTTTTTCTGCTGGAGCTTCCGTAAGGTGGCTTACATTAGTCGGGTGAATATGCCTGCATATACAATAGGGCCAAGTGAAGGGTTGCAGGGTAGACCAAAAGGATTTCCGAGTGGTCGACTGGACCAGTAGACCTAGTTCGGTTGCTTGATGAAATTCATAATGGAGGCTGACGAATGCGAGATGATTTACGACCGGGCAACAAGTTCCCGGACATCGAGTTACCCAATCAAGATAAGGAAGTAGTCAAACTTTCGAGCTTGATCCGCGGCTTTCCCACGGTCATAGTATTTTCGCGTGGCTATTATTGACCGAAGGATCGTCGCCAGTTGGCGAACTACGTCGAGCATCTTCAGCCCGAGTTGATTGTGAATTACTGCAAGCTGGTGGTTGTGTCAGTTGACGATCCAATGCTCTCTCACGAGGTACGCGATGGCCTTGGTGCGACCTTTCCTTTCCTTAGTGACCATGAGAAGAAGGTCATCACCGAACTCGATATCGTTGACACGACTGATCCGTATCACAGTCCCGTGGCGATCCCTTACACGTTCGTGCTGGATCGCGATCGCACCATCTACAAAATCTATAACGGCTGGTGGTATGTCGGTCGCCCTACGGTCGAAGAGTTGAGGATGGACTATTGCGCGTTGCTCTCACGCCGTCAGGATTGGTGGTATGACAAGACACCGCCGCCCTATACTGAAGCTCCCGCAAAATAATAGCAGAAAGGGCGGAGACAGCCCCGCCCTTTTTGTTGCCTGCCAATTGATCGTAGCCCGACTACGCCGCCGAGATCGAGACCACGTGAATGGTCTTGGTCTTAGAGTCAAGCGGACCTATGATCTTGACCTTCTGGCCCGCGAACTCTCTGGCTTTCGCCTGAGACTCTTCGTCCAGCGCATAGACCACTTTGTGCTTGCGATCGGCAAGGACGAATTTCCCGCCCATCTCAACGCACTTGAGCGTGCAGGCCTTGTCGTCGTTGCCCATGTTTCCGGCTTCCTGCATTTTCTTGTGCGAGAGACCGCACTGACTGTCGCCGATGTTGCCGACGAGCGTTCTCGTCCTGCCGGTTGCCTTTGCCATCCCCTTGCCTGATTTTGGATTGCAAGGGTTACACGGGTTCTGCGGCTTGGCGAACGCGGTCGCCGAGAGCAGGGCCAGTGCCATAACTAACATCAAGAGTTTCTTCATATCGTTTTCTCCTCGAGTTGAATTCCGCCTGGCCCTCGAATCGCTTCTATGCCAGCCGTAAATGGATTACTTCAAAAACCAACATCACCGTTTCTGCCAGACATTATTTGACAGCGGTAAATGCGAGGCTAGCTTAGGCTGAGGAGAAGGGCTTGTATGTAATCGTGATTACCGAAGGCGAACGGGGTGGCTTTTGTGGGGCGGTCGGGGGATTTCCGAGTGTTTTATTGAGAAACCTGAAATGCGCTGGTGGTAAATCGCGCGAGATAGCCGCGCCTAAAAACTGAATTTCAACGAGCCCGAGACAAAACGCGGCGGCGCGAACTGCACGGGCGTGAATTCGCTCTCTTTCGCTATCTGATAAACCCGATTGGTTAAGTTCTCGATGTTGAATTGCAGGCTCACCTTGCGTTGTTCTCTCTGCTTCAGGTCGAGGCCGAAGTAGAGGTTTGTCACGAAGTGAGCAGGCAGACGCAAGCGCGTCCCAATGCCGTTCGCACCGCGTAGCGTCGTCGGTGTGCCACTGCCGTATTCGAACGCGGCGCTGGTCCAGAAACCGCTGCGCCGCTCGCGCCAGGTTGCTCCGGCCACCGCCGTATGGATTTGATCGAAGGCCGCGGGATTGCGTTCGCCTGCGGCTGTTTCCTCAACCGTGAACCCGCCCGAGACCGGTCCGGTTTGAAACGCACGCTGCGCCGTGTAGTTGAAGTATCCAGATAATCCGAGCGGCTTGATCTCATTTAACTGAGAAGAAAACTCGATACCGAACGCCTTGCCTCGCGCGAAAGTCGTCGGCGCGAAGATACGCACGTTGGCCAGCTCGCTTGTCTCGAATGCGTTGCTGTCGGATCGCCAGTAGCCAGTCACTCGCACAATGACCCGCTCTCGAATCGAATGGCTTGCTCCAGCTTCGAAGTGATTGCTGCGAGAGATGCGCGGCGGCTGTCCACCAGAACCCAGCCGCGCCGAGAGCAAGAGATTTTCGATCGGCGGCGGCGAGAAGAAGCGGTTGTAAGCGAAGTGCAGTACGGTGTGTGACCGTGGCAGCGAATAGGCAATGTTGATGCGCGGACTGAACGCATGCCCGCTGGTGACTAAGCTGTACTGATCGTAGCGCAGACCAAGACTGGCGGTCAGGTTTGGAGTGAGCTTGAACTGATCTTGAAAGTAAGCACTGGCCTGTCCGCCGGTCTTTCGCCCGCGGAAATCAAACTTGTCGATCTCGATCTCGTTGTCGCGCGGATCGAATGAAAAATCTTCCCGCAGCCTCAACAACGTCAGATCGATTCCGGCCTTGATCGCGTGGCGGGAGCCAACGTAGAGCGAATAGTCTGTCTTCGCGCCAAGAGTTTGATCATTCCGAAGCCCGCCTGCCTGTATCGAAAACGGATCTGAAGTTGGCACGAGGCGGGACGTCACCGAACGCTCATAGAAAGATGTGTTAAGAGCCGATGCCGCCGAGAACACGTGCGTCCAGGAGAGTATTGCGCTTTGCTCGCGGTTGCGCTGAAGGAAATCCCGCCCGCGTAGCTCATCCTCGTTGGTATTCGGCAACTGGAAGTTAGTCCCGCTGCCAGTAAGAACGAGTTTTAAGAAATCGCTGGCGCTGGCTCGGTAATCGAGTTGGACGAAACTGCGAGCGCCTTTTCCGAAATCGTGAAAGACTTGGCGCTCAGAGGTATTCAGATACCGTTCGCTTTCGAATGCCCCACCGTAGATAAAATAGCCAAACTTCTTCGTATGTCCCCCGTAATCGAACGAGACGTTGTGACGGAGAAAAGTCCCACCGCCAAGAGTCACGCTGCCGTGATTGTTAGCGTCGAAGCCTGAGCGCGTTACGATGTCCAGGATGCCACCGAAGCGATTGCCAAACTCTGCTGGAAATCCACCAGTGATGATGTTAACCGATTGGATGATGTCAGGCGACAGGCCAGGCGTGAACAATTGGTGCGGATTGTCGAAGAACGAAACACCGTTGACGAAGGTGTTCAAAGATAGTTCGTTGCCGCGCAGATGGACGAGGTTATCGTGTCCGCCTACGGCGCTCGAAACCAGCGGCGTGATCAAGTCCGTCAACTGTGTCCGCCGCGCCGCGGGAAATTGAAGAATCTGATCCGAACTGACTGTGGTGATAGTTGCCGCCTGTGTTTCATCAAGCAACTTGGATTGGGGCTGCACGGTCACTTGTTCCTGAATCGGAGGAAGCGGCTTTAGCCCGAAATCGATCCGAGGCGCGGCCCTCGGCCCTAGCTGTATCGAGATTTCCTGAGGATAAAAGGTGTCGGCCGACACGCTCAAAACGTAGGCACCGGGACTCAGATCCGCAAACGAGAAACTGCCACTGGAGTTGGTCGTTTCGGTCCTCGGCTCGGACAGCACGTTGCTCTCCAGTTTCACTGTGGCCTGCGCCATAGGCGCGCGTGTGGTCGAGACATAGACTGAGCCATTGATCCGTTGCTGCGCGAACGCGATCGAACAGAAAGCGGGCAGCAAAGCGATTGCGACGAATGCCGCACGCAGTTTGATCAATTCTCGAAATCCGGTCTGCATCAACGCACCCACTAAGTCTTGTTCAGCTTCCTCGAAGCGGATGGCGATTATTCTTTCATAGCCGCCGGCCAGATTATGTAAGCACCGTTACACTGAGCGGCGCGAACGGCAAATTAGTCCCCGGTCAACCTTCGCGGCTGAGTCAGAGCGGGATATCCTGCTCAAAAAGTTTGTATACCGACTCGCGAGTATCATCCAACGCTTCGGTGAGCCGCTGTCTCTCGACGATGGAAAGCTGACCGGCTAACTTCGCTTCGTAAAACCGCGCGTAGAATTCGTCCGGATAAACGATCACTTCCGCGTGCAGCTTCAGACCCGCGCGATCGATTGTTCCCACGTAACGAAACGTGTGCACGCCCTTTGGTGGAACGCGTGTGTCGGCAATCTCGCGATCCAGGTCGAGCGTGATCTGGCGACCGACTATTTCCTCTTTGAGACTGTCCGCAATCACCTGTCCGCGCGCATCGAGTATTTCGATTCGCAACACGACTTTCGGCGTTAGGTAGGTTGGAAAGTAATGGCCGACACCGCTGTTAGTGAGCGTCAAGGTTGCTTCGAGTTTGTCACCAACATGGTATCTCTCCTGGTTCAATTGCAAATCGATCTTCACACCGCTCTTCACCATCTCTAGATCGTGAATGCCCCGCCATAGATGCCGGCGATCGGGCATGTGGCACTGCTGACACTGAATGCCTTGCGCCGCGTATGGACCGTTCTTCCACTCGTTGTAAGTGTTTTCCAGCAGCTTTCCGTTGAGCGCGTTGCCGTCCGGCTGGAATTGATGACATCCCATGCAGAATTCAGCGCGCTCGAACGCGGGCGTGCGCGTGGCGCCGCCGTGCGAGAGTCGATTGGCAGGTTTCGGGCTCACCAACGAACCATCGCGTCGCGGTGGACCAAAGCGCTGGTTGTTTCTGACATGGCAGCCGGCGCACGTCAGACCGTGGCTCTGAAGCGCTGCATCGAAGCGAATATTCTTTCTGATTCTCGTGCCGAAGGAGATGACTTCCTGTTGCTCACTTAACGGCGCGTGGCACGTGTAGCAAACGTTGGCTGTCGCTGGCTCTTCGCGCAAGAGTGTTGGCGTCTGGCCCATCAGGCCGGGCCCAACCGCGCGACTGTGAATCGTCGTCTGCCAATCCTTGAACTGCGCGGGATGGCAGCCACCGCAAGTCTCCGGCGCGAGTGAGGCTTCCGACTCCGACCAATCCGCCCGCGGCTTCCCTTGCAAGGGAACTGGAACTTGCCAGTGCTGCTTGAGAAAGTCGAGTTGCGCCTGCTCGGTCGATTGCTGCTTCTGTTGAGGAGAGACAGCAAACAGGCTCGCTCCAAGCAGCAAGCCGACAAGGACAGGTTTCTTGAATCCAATCATCTGGTAGGGACTGTTGTAGCAACCTCAGTGCGCCTGTTTGAGCAACTGCCTTATTCTCAGCTCGTCCTTAGTCCACCGGTACGGCAACTCGCGGATGACGCCACTTTCAGTGATCTCTTGCGCAGCCGTCAGACAATCGAAGATTATGCGTCGCTGCACCGTGCGATCGTTGAGATCGCCAAACGTGTAACCGAAAGGATGCCGAATGTGCAGAGCGCGTGATGGATTGATCAGCTCCGTAATCCCTCTCACGAGCGTCAGCGAAATCGTTGACAGGCCAGCCTCGTCAAACACTCGCTGAATCAGTCCGACCGACTGATTGCAGACCGGTCAAGCCGGCGCCAGCAAAACCAGATCGACTCGATCCGCTTTCAACTTTTCTGCAACTTCCGGCGCAGTTTCCTTGGTCAGTGGATCGGTTTCAGCGACGTAACCCATGAAAGAGAAATGCCGCGGCGCCACTGCGCCAATGACTCCTTGCGCCGGCAGCTCGCGCAGCCGGTCAAGCGGAAACACGCAGTTCTTGTCGGCTGAAACTCTCTTAATGTCGTACCCGATGTGCGACAAACGCAGGTCGTCCAGGCTAACGCCGTTTGGAATCTCGCGGTAGGTGTGATCTCCGATAGCACTTCTCAAATTAAACGGCGGATCGGTTTTCACATGAACACCTGCCGTGGTCACCAAAGCCACAGTACACTGCGACACGGGTTTATCAAGCAGGTTGACTGGCGATGGCTCTGCGAAAGCCACCCAATCGAATTTCGGATAGGCCTTCTCACGAACATATTGCTTTTCTACTTCCGGGAAACTGTCTTCCGCGAGTCTCTCATCTTCAACGAGTACACTCTCAGGACTCATTTGGCATGTTCTCCTTCCCTTCGAACTGCCTCGACCCGAATGAAATTATCATTAGGCCCGATCCCAAGACTGTAAGCCTGACTACACAAAGCCGAACCCGTCAGGAAGTCTTCGAGAGGGTCGTGTAATCAAGGTTACCGAAAACATTGAGATTGGGTGATAGATTTCCTGCCGAAGACATGGCAACTGACAGAAGCGCGCAAAAGACGGCAGTGGTGCTCTGCGGCGGCGGCAGCCGCGGCGCATTGGAACTCGGCTTCTATCGCGCCCTCGTTGAACTTGGTGTGCCGATCGACTTCATTGTCGGATCTTCCGTGGGAGCGCTTAATGGAGCATTCATCGCCGCCGGAGAAAGCGCGGAAAGGATGAATGCTCTCTGGCGCAGCATCAGGTTTCGCGACCTTTTCGGATTGAACTGGCGTGCGCTGCTAAACCCGAGACGCGCCGACAGCATTTACGGTAATCACAGGTTGAGGCGGTTCATCGAGCGTTATTTGCCGGCGAAGCGATTTGAAGATCTACGCGTTCCATTGACCATCCTGGCTACAGACATCGACACGGGAAAGGGCATTCGTCTTGAGCAGGGAGATTTGACGCAAGCCATTCTGGCAAGCGTGGCCATTCCCGGCTTGTTGCCGCCGGTGCTACATGAAGGCCGCCAGCTCATCGACGGCGGAGTAACTAATAATTTGCCGCTCGACGTGGCGGTCGATAAAGGCGCAACGACTGTTCTCGCGATCCGCTGCAAATGCGAGCGAACCCGCCGAGAGCCGGTCCACGGCATAGCCAACATCCTCTTGCGCTCTTTTGATATCACCGACTCGTTGAAGTACGAGCAGGACGCGCATCGGTACGATGGCGTGTGCGAAATGATTCTCGTTACTCCTTGCTTTGATTTCGATGTGGGTTTTCTCGACTTCCGCCACAGCGGAAAGCTGATTGACATGGCCTACGATGCCACGATCCAGGCGCGGGAAGCCTTCACGACACTGCTAGTCGGCAGACGTGCGTCAGGCAGAGATTAACTGTCGTTGTTTGAAAATCACGCAATCAAAGAGACTCGGAGCGCCGTTTAGAGGGAGCACTTCTGTAACAACTCTACCGGGCTGACAAGTCCGCGATCCAAACGGTAACGAACAATTTTTGATTCGCAAAGCACCTCGACAATTCCCACTTGACTCTGGTGCTAACTCAAGGGTCTATACTGAACGATAGGCTGAAAAGGATGAGATTTGGGAATGGCTGAGTTTCGGATCGGTGAAGTAGCAGCGCAGGCTGGGGTGAGCGTAGACACAGTGCGCTATTACGAGCGCAGGCGACTGCTGCCGCGTGCGCCGCGCAGGCCCGGCGGATTTCGCGTCTTCAGTTCAGAGACTGTCGAGCGTGTGCGCTTCATCAAGCAAGCACAGGAGATTGGCCTCTCGCTCGACGAGATCAGAGAGTTGTTGACGGATGGTGGAGGCGCAGACAAATGCCAGCGAGTCAGCGAATTATTGCGCGCTAAGCTGGAAGAGATTGACCAGCGGATTAAGACCATGCGGAGGTTTCGGCGCACGCTGGCCCATCATCTTGCTACGTGCGAGAAGGAACTGAACCAAAGGGGTGAAGCGGCTGAGTGTCCGGTCATCATCGACATAGAACATGCCGACCGGGGACCGAAAGCCGCGGTGAGACGGAAGGGGAATAAGAAATGAGCGAAAAGAGATTGGCAGTTGGGGGCGCGATAGCGGCCGCAATTGCGGCGAGTCTATGTTGCGTCGGACCAGTGCTGTTTGCGGTGCTTGGTCTCGGCGCCTTCGGAGCCGCGTCGTTCTTTGCAGCAGCGCGACCGTATCTGCTTGCCAGCGCGGTGTTGCTTCTGGCGGTTGGGTTCTACTGGACCTATTTTCGGAGAGGGACGGCGTGCGCACCGGGTGAAGCTTGCGCGACAAAGCCGGTCAGCCGGATAGGCCGATCAGGATTGTGGATTGCAACGATCGCGGTTCTCGCCTTCGCGCTGGCGCCGTATTACATCGGGCATCTTGCGTCGGCTTTGACGCGACGAAAGCCACTGGCTACAGCGCCATCAGCGTTACCTGCGGACCAAAACGCAAGCTTGCGGGCGAATCTCGAAACTGTTGTCGTCGCAGTTGACGGGATGGATTGCAGCGCTTGCGAAATACCCATTAAGGACGCGCTGGCGCGGACGCCAGGTGTGCGTACGGCAGACGTAAGCTATAAGCGAGGCGACGCGCGCATTGAGTTTGATCCAAAGGGAACGAACATTGATCAGATCAGACGTGCAATCGACTCGACCGGCTACAAAGCGAAGTGACTCAGGACGTATTGAAAGTCGGAAAGAGGAGTAATACATGAACACAGCGAACCGCAAACTTGGCGGTATGTTAATTGGTGTTGGTGGATTGGGCGCCGCATTGGCGCTGCTCTGTTGCGCAGCGCCGTGGATACTGGGTGGAGCGTTGGTCGCGCTTGGCCTCGGCTTCATTCTTAAGGACGCCATACTATTGAGCCTGGCTGCAGTCGGGTTGCTGATTGCCTTTGCAGGATGGCGTCTGATGAGGAAACACAAGCAACAAGGAGGAAGGTTATGAGCGATTGCTGTGCCGCGCCAGGCTCTACAGAGTCATGCGACATTGTGGTTGGCCAGACGCAAGCGAAGACTGAGACGCGCTGCTCTACGTGCGGAACTGAAGGTCGCCCAGTCGAACGACAAACGGTTCTGCACCACGTAAAGCACGAACATCTTGAGCGCGTTGGTGACGAGGCGTTTAGATTTTGTGGGGATCAGCAGTGTTCAGTTGTTTACTACGGAGACCGCGGGACACGTTTCACCGTAGACGAGGTGCGCGAACTTGTAGGCGCCAAGGTGACCGGCGATGCGCGCCCGATCTGTTACTGCTTCGGATTCACCGAGGGTGATGCACACGAAGAGATTGTTCGCTCGGGCACGAGCACAATTCCCGCAACCGTAAGCCGATTGATCAAGGCGCGTATGTGCGCGTGCGAAGTGCGCAATCCGTCGGGCGCCTGTTGCCTCGGCGAAGTCACGCGAACCGTCAAACGTCTCTCGAATGAACACCAGACATCGATGCAGGAAAGGCCTGCGCCTGCGCACGATTGCTGCGCGCGGTAACCACGTCGCCATCTCGCGACCAGGAAACGAAGGATGAGAGGAGCAAAAAAAGATGTTCAGACGGCGATTGATAGAGGCAGGCATAATGGTGCTTGCTTTGTATTTCGGCTTGGCTGTATCGGCCAGCAATAGCGCCGCTCAGCGTAAACCTTCAAAGCGTCCGCAGGCGCAACTAACGGTCATCACCGGCGCGGACAAAGGACTTGTACGAATTCGCTCGACGCGTTTCTTTTGACGCTTCTGCCCTGGGCGCGTAGTTAACGCGCTAAAAGCACAGCGCGGTGTGCAAGAAGTGAGCGTCGAGGGTGACGCCAATCCGATCACCGTCGACGTGCGATTTGACCCGAAGGTGACGAACGCTCAAATAATCGCAGCGATAGCGAAGCGCGCGCTGGAAAAAGACGCCGCCGACCATGCGATGATTAGAGTCGTCTTCGAGAAAGAGCAGGGGTAGCCGCTCGGGACCGACTGCCGCGGTTTTTAACTCGGCGGCTTTGGGCGCGGAAAAACCAAGAGGATCTTAGTCAGGAGGAGTAAATAGACACCATGACAATCAAACGCAAGATCGAAATCTTTAGCGCGGGCTGCCCGGCCTGCGAGGACGCAATCAAACTTGTGCGCAGCATCGCCTGTCCGTCATGCGAAGTCGAAGTTCTCGACATGCACAAAGACGACATCGCCACAAAGGCGAAGCAGTACGGCGTGCGCAGTGTCCCCGCAATAGTGATCGACGGAAAGTTAGCCGACTGCTGCGCGGGACGCAGCGTTGATGAGGCTTCGCTTAGATCCGCCGGTGTGGGTGTTCCGTTATAGTAGTTATGCCGGCAGGCAGCAATCAACAGGACATAGCGCCGCGCATTGCGGCGCGTCATGATATCCAACGCAGTCTACGCAGGTATCGGGATCGATTACATAAATCTCCGGACCCGCAGTAATGGACTCGGTCGGGCATTCTGGTTCGCAGGCGCCACAATTAATGCATTCTTCCGTGATCTTGTAAGCCATTCTCTTTCTCCTCTTGAAGTTTTGGAATGATGCCTAAAAAGGTTTCCCTCTTTGTTCCCGCCACGAAGAATAATTCAAGGCAGGAACTTCACGAACATCAATTCGTTGTGGCGCTCGTTGTAAACCAGATCGTCAACCAGTTGCCTGGTAATCAAAATGCCGAAGCCACCGGCCCGCAGACCTTTCTCTTCCCGAATGGCAACGTGGTGAAACGGATCGTCGACGGGATTGTTCACCGCTGCATGGTCCAGTCGTGATGGATCAAATCCTTCGCCCGGGTCCTTAATCCGGCAGATAACGGCGTGTTGGAGTCTAATAATGCTGACCGCGACACCCTTTTCCGGATCCAGTTTGCAACCGTGTTCGATGGCGTTGCTGAGCATTTCACTAAACGCATAACCGATCGCCTCAGCCATCTCTGGCGGCACATCAGTTTCGAGTTCGCCAAGCAGCTTTTGCAGTGGTGACAAAGTGGCACGGTCGCAGGGAACACGCAGTTCCACCCATTCAGGCTGTGCTGAGATGACCTCGATCTCACGCGCGGGGCACCCGGTAAGCGCAGCATCCACGGCGGCGCGCAGTTCCTCGGCCGTAAAGGGACTGATCAAGAGATCGCAGACGTGCTCGCGCAACGCGCCGATAGCGGCCTGCGGAGTCCCACGCTCAATTATCAGCAGAAATTTTAGGCTTGGACAACCGCGACGGATAGCCGCGATGAACTCCGCGCCATACGTAACGGGGGTCGCACCATTCGCCGGTGGCGTGACGAAATCTGCGATGACCAGATCGACGGGCAGGTCCGCAAGCAACTCTGCCGCATGGGCGGCGTCGGGCGCCCACCATACGTAGTGACCGTCGCCATTGAGCGCCCGGAGAACTAGTTCTTGAAAACGTGGATCTTCGTTCACAACCAGGATGCTTTTCATGACAAGACCCCTCTAGCCGTTTGTTGTTCAGCTGTGCCCCATGATTACTTCTTCTCAATCACGAACCGCGTGCCAAACTTTCGGCCGACACCGTTCGAGAAGCCGCCGAAGTCAGCGCTCGCCAGATTGCCCTGAAAGTCGCGTGGGTTGAAGTGATTTGTCACATTGAAAAACTTTACACCGAGCTTCATCCGGTACTTTTCCCACTTCCCGGGAAGGCTGACATTCTTCATCACCTGCAAGTCGAGTGAATAGAACGTCGGGAAGCGCCCGGCCCGATTACGTGGACCCACAAAGTTGCGATCCTCGTCGATGAACGAAAGCGGAAAGCCGTTGCGCATGTCGAAAACCGGCGCCACAGTAAGGCCATACTTGGCATGGAACTCACCCCAGAACAGAAAACGATTCGGAGCGTCCCATGGCAGTCGTGACCGTTCGTTGGCGCGAATGATCGGGTTCTCGAAATTGCCGAAGTAAGAGTTGAAATCGTTTAGATCGCCATTGGCAGAAGAGTGCACGTAGGACGCTGAAAACTCGTCCGTGTCGCGAAACTTGTATCGCGTCGTGACCTGAAATTCCCGGTAGCGCGAACTCCCGCCGTTGTTCAAAAACAGAATGCTGCCCAACGTCTGAGATTCGATCGGGTTGAGGACATACTCGCGGCGGCCTTCGCGTTGCTGGTAGCCGACGCGGACGAAAAGGTTCTTTACCCACTCGCGGTCTAACTCGATGTTCCAACTTACACTGCGCGGCGCGCGAAATCTGCCGTTGTCTAGTACGAAGCGTTGCCGCCGGGCGAGGCCGACGATCTGTTGCCCGTCCAAGCCGAAGCGCGTGATCACGCGCTCTTGCAACTGCGGAAAGGCGGCGACGTTGAGATCAATCTTGTCATAGAAAAGCCCGACACCGCCCCGAATCACTGTGCGCCCATCAAGCACCGGCAGAAACGCGAAGGCGATGCGTGGGGCGAAGTTGTTTTCGTGAGCAATATTGTCGCGGTCATAGCGCACGCCATACTCAAGCGTGAGCCGATTGTTTACCGTCCACTTGTCCTGGAAGTATGCAAGAAACTCAGCTTTGTTGCGGTTTAGTTGGCCGTTCCCCACAAAGTCGATCTGCTGACTGCGAGTGCCGTCGGCGCGCAGAATACGAACCGTGTTGCTCGTGTTGCGCCCGTCATAGGTGTTGTAGCTGAAACCGCCGCCGACCTTCATGAAATGCGAGCCGGCGAACTCCGGCGGCGTGAAGCTGTACACTTCCAGCGCCTCATACCGTCTGCTCTTTCGATTTTGTTTGTTGAAGAAGTTTCCCGAGTTGACATCAGGCGCAAAGTTTATCGGCGCGTTTCCGGAACTCGGAAACACGTCCGCATCGAATTGCTTGATGCTGAAATAAGATTCCAAGACTGATTTGCCATTCACAATTCGGCGTTCGTTGATCGCCCAGAAGAAACCTCGCTGTTTGAAGTTCGGCGTCACTTCCTGCGGATTAAAGGTGTTCAGCCCAACGAATCTTAATTTCTGCGGGAACAGGGAAAATGTTGTGGTGAGGTGGTTGCTGGGGTCGATGTCCCAATCAAGTTGGGTGACAGAATCAAAACTCTCAAGACCTGTGTCCCGCCGGAGCGGCGGCAGATTCTCGATCGGCGTGCGCACGAATCGATATTCAAACGACTGGATGAACCACAGTTTGTTCTTCTTCAACGGCCCACTAAGTGTGACCCGTGGCGTGAAGGCTTCGACGCCAGCGGTGTGACCGCCGCGACGGCGAAAGCGCGGGAAGAAGCTCTGCACTTGCACGTCAAACTTGTCCGTGCCCGGGCGCGTCTCGATCGCCGTTACGGCACCCGTGAACTTGCCGTACTCCGGCGCGTACGGGTTAGTCAGCACCTGAACGGACTGGATCGCTTCGATGGGCAGGTTGATTGCAAACTCGCCAGTCACCGGGTCGGTTACATTCGCGCTGTTGACGGTCAGCCCGCTTTGGCTGGCGCGCGAACCTTTCACGTTCAGCAATCCATCTGGACCGCGGACAACTCCGGGAACCAAAGGCAGTGCATCCTCGAAGCGCTCGCTTACGAGTGGTACTGTCTGGAGCGTGGTCTGACTCACCTCCGCCGCCGGTGCTGCGTCTTTCGTGTCGACTGCGTCGCTTTCCGCCGCGACGTTGACGACTCCAGTGACGACTGCTAATTCGAGGCTAATATTTTCAACCGTCGGCTCGCCGGCGCGAATCGTTACGTTCCTGTTTAGGTTCTTGAATCCCTCGAGACTGACCTCCATTGTGTAATCGCCGACTGGCAAATCTGCAAATTTGTATTCACCTGCGTCATTCGAGAAAACCGAGAGCGGCATTGAGCCCGGTGACCTGCGCTTCAAAGTCAAACTCGCGCCGGGAATGTTGTAGGTCTGCGCATTCGCCCCAACGGCGCTGATCGTGCCCTGAAGCGTACCTATGTTCCCATCGCTGGTTTGTGCTGCAACAGCGACAAGACCTAGCGCGATGATCATTGAGACCAGGGCCAGCGCCCGCCGCAGTATTCGCGCGACCGTGGCCGGTTTGTAATCGTTAACTTCGTGTCTCATCTCTCAATTCCTTTGCCAATGTGAACCGCTCAGCGGTTTCGGCAACTTTGTTCCCTCTGGCTACTTTCGTGGAGCAAGAATCTGATTCACTGCGTCACTTGCGCTCTTACGCACTGCTTCGTCAGCGTCGTCATGGGCCACACTTCGCAGCGGCGCGATCGATCGTCGGTCTTTCAAGTGCGCCAGTGCCTGAATTGTGTTCAGGCGTACTTGCAGATCCGTATCTTGCAAGCGGGCGATGAGCGGCATTACCGCGCGTCTGTCATTAAGCAGTCCAAGCGCGAAGGTCGCACTGCGCCGGATGATGGGCTTTTCGCTATCCAGAACCTTTATCAGCGGCTCGACCTGTCCCTTACCTCCGGAGAGGACGAGCGCGAGAGCGGCGTTCTGACAAACGTCAGGATTTTCATCGTTCAACCAGCCAATGAGCGCCTTCACGGCTCGCTCGCTCTTGAGTTGGCCCAGCGCCAGCGCAATCGGTGCGCACGTTTCATGGTCCTTGTCGTGGGGCAACGCGAGTAGTGGCTCAACTGCTCGCGGATCGCCCAGCCGGCCGAGCGCAATTGCAGCGTTCGTCCGCACTTTGGCATCTCTGTCTTTCAGGATTTCGATTAGCGGTTCGACGGCCCGCCGATCTCGTATAAGCCCCAGCGCGAATGCGATAGTGGCTTTGAGGTCCCGGTCGCTTGTCTCTCGGAGCCGGTCAATCAGCGGGTCAACGGCGCTGCGATCCTTAATCAGTCCCAGGGCCAGCGCTGCGGTCTTTTGAACGTTCAGGTCAGTGTCTCGAAGAGCGGCGACCAGGGGTTTCGTGCCTTGTCGCTCGCCCATCTCGCCCAAGAGTTCGGCTGCGGAAATTCGCAGCGTTGGATCTGCTGCCGTCGTGAGTTGTGTGATCAGCGCATCGACTCGTTCGGAAGTTCCGACCTTAGGTTTCTCTTGCGCTGCGCTAACACCAAGATTGGTCGAAAGCAGAATCAAGCCGAGCCAAAGAACGACGGCTGTCTGCGTTCGTCGAAAAAGGCGCTGACCAAACCTGGCAGTCTCATCTGACGTTTCTTGAATCGGTTGTTTTCTCATTCGCGAACTCCTTCAATTGCTTGGCGACAGCGAACCGCGACGACAGTTCTAAGCAACCTCTGTTGTCGTCGCTATTATTGGATCTCAAGCGTGGCTTCTTCAGTAAGGCTGCTTACATGAGGTGGTGAGAGTTATGTAATTGCGCTTACCAAATACGCAGGGAGGAAATGCTGGCTACCGATCAAGCCGGGCTGTAGGTCACCCGTCTAGCGCAGCTCAGTCGCAGTCGAATACTTTGCTATGAGTATTCCTGACTCAGGTCCTTATTCTCATACTTCTTGGACGTGCGATTTTTATCGATGCTTAGATGGCTCAAGCAACGCGTCAGGTGATTGATCACATCGCTCTCCGCGCCCTCGGGAATCTTTCAAGCAAGATTGAGCAAGGAGTTCAATCCGCTGTAGTGCTCATTCCTCCTCCCGAGGCGAGGATGATTTCGCCACTAGTGTGCTCTCGTCCATGCGCTTTCAAGTTTGGCGGACAAGTGGAGAAAAAAGGATGAAAGTAACGTCTGCGATTGTCGAAGCGCAGCCATTTCCGGTCGTGGCGCACCGCCCTCTGCGCTTCGAACGCGGAATGACGATTCCAAGATGACATTGGAGGCCAGCATTCAGGTCACCGCGAATGCTCAGGAACTTTTACCCCTCACTTTGAATCAAGCACTGGCTAAACGGCGGCGCAGCCTGTCGGTGATCCCGTCGGCAGCCAAGACCAGCCCATAGATAACCGCGATGAGCGTCAATAGGCGGGCATAGAAACCGAGTTGGATATTGATATAGATAATCTGTCCCAAACCTCCACCGCCGACCAGTCCAAGTATGGTCGAGACACGCAGATTGGTCTCCCAGCGCAAGACTGTATAACTAGTCAACATCGGACGCGCCTGCGGCCACATACCCCAGAAGAGTATCTGCAAGGGGCGTGCGCCACTGGCGCGTAGCGCTTCGATAGGCTTCAGCGGTATTTCTTCGAGTGTCTCCGCATATAACTTGCCGAGAACGCCGCCCGTGTGGATGCCGATCGCCAGGGTCCCGGCAAACGGTCCCAGACCCACAGCCAGAATGCAGATCAGCACCCAGACCAGTTCCGGGATTGAGCGTAGCAGCGTAAGCACCAGCCTTGCCGCGTAGTAGATAAGTGAGCGAGCACCGCGCTGGGCCAAAGAATGCTTCCCGGCGGCATCAGTCGCAACGAACACCAGCGTCGAAGTCGCAAACGGGGCGAAGAAAGCCCCGAATGCAATGCCGATCAAAGTGCCAATCACAGAGATGCCGATGGTTTGAAAGAACGGCTTTACCAAGCTGGACAAAAATGCCAGATCGAGGTCGGGCGGAAACATTGCGCCGAGGAAGCGGGCTGCGCGCTCAAGAATTCCAACGTCAAAGAGCCTGCCGTCGGCAAAGCCTATTGCGTAAAAGCTGGCGAAGATAGCCGTTGCGAAGATGAGCCACATGATTCGCGTGGCAGCCCCGCCAACGGCATGTGACCGACCGCGCGGGGTCCATTCCACAGCACTGCTCAACGCGCTTTCCATCAAACGGCGCACGGAAGAACGCCCCGGCGCGCCAGTTGACAATCGTTGGCGTAGAAAGCGGCTCAAGGCGTCGTTCGCGCTCAGCAAAGCCACGAAGGCTAGAATCAACGTCAAGACCTGCCCGTAGTCGAACAATCGCATCGAGAGATTGATCTCATAGCCGATGCCGCCCGCCCCCACAAAACCGAGCACGGACGCGGCGCGCAGAGAGCATTCAAACGAGTAGAGCGTATAAGCGGTGATGCGCGGCCCGGCCTGCGGCGAGATGGCGCGCAGAAATATCTGCGCTCGCGTAGCTCCGCTCGCGTAGAGTGCTTCAACCGGGCGTGAGTCCACGTCATCAAATACGTCCGCATACACGCGGCCCAGGACCCCGCCGTAAGCTATCGCGAGTCCTAGCGCACCGGCGAGCGAACCAAGCCCGACGCCCACGACAAACAACAAGGCCCATACGAGGTCGGGCACAGCCCGCAGGAATCCCAGCAGCGCGCGCGACAGACGACTCACAACAGGAATCAGGTGCATGCCAGAACTTTCGTTCTCGCCCTCGTGCAGCACACCGCGTCGCCAGAGTGTCGCACTAGATAAGACGCCGAGCGGCAGCCCAATGACAATTGACAGCACAGTGCTGACGACAGCAATAGCAAGGGTCTGCCCGACCGCGGCAACAGTTACGCGCAGGAATCCGAGAGAAAGATCAGGAGGAAAAAGACCGCGCAGGAAAGACCAGACAGAGGCCATGGCGCCCGCCTCAAAAAGCGCCGAAGGGTGAACCTCCGCCACCCACCAGCAGAGAATCAGCGCAGCAACCAGAGCGGACGCGCCGGCGAGGCGCCGGCGCGCGAAGACACGTCTTTTGTGCGGCACGGATAAGCCGCTAGCGAGCACAGCAAATTTTGCGCCCTTGGCTTGCATCGGTCTGCGTGCTCTCCTTTATCTGCATCTGCGGGCGGTCAGGCTGAAAGACCTCGTCGAGCATGTCGCGATTCAAGCTGGCGGATTGCACGTCAAAGGCAACAGTCCCCTGACGTAAACCCACAATGCGAGGAAAGTGTCGGCGCGCCAACTCGATGCCGTGCAGCGAGACGATGAGCGTCCGCTTGCTGTCAGTGACGAGCCTGACGAGAAGATTCGTAATGGCCTCGGCCAGCGCCGGATCTAGAGAGGCGACGGGTTCGTCTGCCAGCATTACGTCAGGGTTCTGCATCAGCGCTCGGGCAATGGCGAGACGCTGCTGCTGCCCGCCCGATAACTCATCGGCGCGCACTCGCCTTTTGTCCGCCAGACCGACGGATTCCAGGACCCCCATCGCCACCTCGACATCATGCTTTGCCGGACTCATCGCGTTGCGCACGGTGTGCAGCAAGGACCAACTGCCAAGCCGGCCGCAGAGCGCGTTGTCGAGTACCGAGAGCGAAGGCACGAGGTAATGCTGCTGGTAGACCGTGCCGACTGTCCGTCGCATTTCACGCAACTCCCGACCGGACATTTTGCCCACCTCTTGACCGTTGAAGCACAGCAAGCCGCCGGTCGGTCGCTGCGTCGCGTTGAGCAGGCGAAAGAGGGTTGATTTGCCGACGCCCGACTGACCGATGAGCGCCACGCATTCTCCCGCCGACACCTCAAGGTTAACGCCGTTAAGTGCACGCACCGTTGCCCCGCGCGTGGGGTAGACTTTGGTTACGGCATTGAGCGTGTAAATCATTTCATCAATCCGGCATCTCGCGCTGCCTGCCGCAACTTGTCGTAGTCGGAGTTGTTGGCCCGCAGGTATTTGGTCGCGCCCAACAGGTCCAACAACGGTTTGCCAGTCGCGTCGCCAGCCGACAGTTTCAGAAAGGCATTGGAGAACTTCTCCGCTAACTGCGGATCAATCCCTTTGCGCGCGGCCCAGACGTAATCAAAGAAGGGCGGGGTGGTGTAAAAGACTTTCACCTTGCCCGGATCGAGTTTGCCTTCTTTCGTCATTTTTTCAAAGACGGCTTCGTCTAATGCGCCTGCGTCAACCTTCTTGTTTGCCACTGCGAGCGCAGTCGCATCGTGGCCGCCCGAGTAGAAAGCTTTCGCGATCACGTCCGGGTCGACGTTGCTCAGGCGCATAAAGTATTCAGGCATCAGATGTCCCGACGTGGAATTCACATCTCCGAACGCGAAGCGATGCCCGTTTAGATCAAGGAGGCCGTTGATGCCGGAATCCGCCGGTGCGATAAAGACACTGTGGAAGTTGCGATCGCGCTCACGCTGCACGAGCGGTTGGGCGCCCGCGCGCTGCGATGCCTGCACGAAAGTGAAGCCGCCCAGATAAGCAATGTCCACCTGATCGTTTACGAGCGCTTCAACGACGGCCGCGTAATTAGAGGGCACTGTCAGCTCAACCTTCGCGCCCGTCTCCTTCTCAAGGTAGGCGACGAGGGGCTGACTTTCGCGCACGATCTTGCCGGGGTCGGTGGTCGGTATCATGCTGAGGCGCAGTGTGGCAGTTTTTGAAGACGAACCAAGTTTCGCGCAGCCCGAGACGAGGAGAAGCGCGGCGGTCAACATTGAGGTTAATGGGAAGACGATTCGATTTGTGGTCTTGGTCATCATGGCTGTGCATCCTCGCTTTCAGAAGTTGTACTGGAAAAAGATATTGACGCGATTGTCGATCCCGCGCAGAAATCCCTTGAAGTTCGTTTTCCAGCGCAGGTAGTCGGCGCCGAAGAAGAAATTACCGCCGGGCGTAATCCGGTTGGCGATGAAGAAGGCGCGGTTGCGCGTGCGCCCACCGGCGGAGAGGTCCGCGTCAACCGGGTCGTCTGTAGAGAAGCCGGGATTTATTGACAGGTAGCGCGAAATCTTCAAGTTTGCTTCTGCCCATCCGCCGCGACCGCGTATCGCACGCCCGGTTACCGCATTGATACCCTGTCCTGCGCCGCCGCGCACGTCGCTCATGTTTCGCCCCCACCAGCCTTCGCCTTTGAACGCGAGACGGCTGGCGACGGGGAGCGTGAAATCGATGTTGACCGCCTGGCTGCGAAACTCCGTGCGGCCGGCGACGGGGCGCGCCGTTCTCAGAAAGCTGTAAGAACCGGATACGCCCACGCTCGCCACTCTGTCTTTGCCACCGAGGGAATGCGAATAGCCGATGCGAGCCTGGATGTTCGGACGGGCTGACTCCTCGCCGTCGCGCACACCGTTGGCGTCGAGGTCGAGCGCATCAATCGCCCCCGTCAGTCCGATGCCGCCAATAAGAGAGAACTTACTGCCACCGGCCTTCGGCTCGTAAGCGATGCGCAACTGTGGCCTACGGTCGCCGATGTTACCCGCGTTCCACTGCAGCGTGTCGGCGTTGACAGTCGGGAAAAGCGGCGAGACCGTGTCCCACGTCTGACCCGCGAGGACGTAAAACTTTTTCCAATCCAGGCGAAGGTACGCATGGCGGATGCGGATAATCTGGCGCGACTCTGTCCCGCCATTTTGAAAGTCCGTCTCCAGTTTACCCGTCAGCTTTGCGTCACCCAACTTGGCAATTCGCGGCCCGGAATAATCGATGCCGAACCGCGTGAGCCGCGGGTGCATTGTGAAATCCCCGTTTGTGTTGCCGGTGCGCGGATCGGGAGATTTTATGAAAAGGATGGACTGAGCGTTGTTAGGTTGCTGTGAATCGAAAAGCAGATCAAGCCTGATGAAACCATAAAGCTTGAACTTGTTTCCCTCCCCGAGCAAATCCGACCAGCGCACGTTTCCGCTATCGTTCTGTTTCGAAGGCCCCGGAGCGACAGGCGTAACCGGCGCCTGCGTTGCTGATTTAGAGAGTTGCTCGCCGCCGGCGACATCGGGTGGCTTGGCCGCCTCCAGCTTGGCTTTTAATTCGGTGAGTAAAAGGCCCAGAGCGCGATTCTGCCGCTCTACTTCTTCGACCCGGCGGCGGAGATCTTCGACCTCGCCGATGGCGTCTGCATTTACGCGCGTAGTTGTATCCGCGCGGTCATCACGAACGTTTGTTGAGGGCGTTTCAGAGGCGGCGGGTTTTGAATCTTGTGCTATGGCTTTGCCTGAGAGAACGCCGACACACAAGACGAGGGCAAAAAGCGTTATTTGTTTCCTCATGGCGAATCCTCGCTTTCCGTTAGCCCGGTAAAGCGAGTGGATTCGTCGCGGGTTCTCTTAATCGGACGAAGGCTCGCTGCTTCCGGGCGTGGTTAGGTCAGTGTCAGCAATCCCCACCGGGGATGGACTCTGACTGTTTCAGTTATGTCGTCTCTGGGCTTTTGTTGCAGACATAACATCCGCCGGCAACTGATCGTTTTGTCTTTTCATGTTTACACCTCCTGCTGCAAGCGTGACTTCATCTCACCTAGGCAATCAAAAAAGGGCGGCAAGCGGAACTCGTTTACCTCGAGACTGCCTGCCGCCCCATAGCCTTGCTATTCGAAGCAAGCAGTTACTTCAACCAGTCTCCAGTCGATTGCAAGCTCAGGAAGTTGGCGCGGATCGCAGGCGATTGTTCCGAGCCGTCCGCGTTCTTGACCGTCGTCATAAAAGCGTCGAGTGCGATACCCCCGAACCGAGGGTCTCTGATGACCGGTCAAAATACCCAGGGAAAACCCTGGCTCCCGTCTTGCGCACGCGTGCGAAGTTCGACCAGGCCCTGTTGCGCCAGGTCGTCGATTAGGCTGGCAGATTGCAGGATGGGCGTGCCATCCAGATCCCTGCCGTTAACCGCAGCGATCGGGTCGAGTACCCCTTTACCTTCCGGCGTGAACGCTTTTGGCGTGTAGACGACGAAGGTAAGAATCCAGACACCCGTCGGGTTGTTACTGAAGTAACCGTTGCGGGTGTCGAACACATTGTCCTGACGCCGGTTCGGCGGACCGGGGTCGAGTTTTGGGTTCCCGCCGTTGCTCTTCGGGAAGAGGAACGCGCGATAACTGTTGGCGATTTCGCGGGCTCGCGCGCCCCGCTCCGTCAGGTTGCCGCTGGCGTCGCGCTCGAAAATGTTTGGCATCGCCACGCCGAAGATGCTGTAGTAGATGAGGCTGCCGGAAGCGTTCCACCCACCCGTCGTTTCTTTGTCACGGATGTTGCGCCGGGTGAGGTCGGTGTTGGAGTTATCGACCGTCCAATCACCCACCCGAACGCCCGGGGTGCCGATATGCGCCAGAATGTTCTCTGGTACAAAACCATTGTCCCGGTAGAACTGGTCTGTGAAGTCGAAAGGCGGGGGATTGCTGTTACCGCTCTGCGCGGAAGCAGATGGCGGCCCCGAGAAACTTGCTGTCACCATCATGATGATGGAGAGCAAGACTGGTAATGAACGAAGTCTGTTTCCTGTCATGGTATCCTTTCTCACTTTCTTCGAAAGATCAAGTTGCTTGCTTTTGGACGACCGGCCCGAAGCAGCGATTGCTCCAAGCCTGACTCACCCAGTGAATAGCAGGACTCTACATCCGAAAGGGAAAGCTGAATGTAATCGGCATTACATTCGGAACTCTCTCAGGCACAAAGATTTCTATCAGGTAAATCCCGGCCTTGAAGGTTAAGAAAACAGGGGACGAGCTTCACCAAGGTCAAGGTCTTCATGCTTTCCGCCCAGTCATTAGGTTCTTGCGCCAAACAGCAAACCTCGTACCGGCAAAGTTGGCGTGTTTTGAAGCGGAGCGCAGGACGCACGCGGATCGAGCGTAGTGCGTTTTCTCCCAGTCATCTGTGTAAATTTTCGCGGTGAAGTAATTTTCCCAGGCTTGAACGCCGGCCTCATCTCGAAAACAAATCTGAGTGGTTTTGGCGGAGGCGTATAGGAATCGAACCTATCTGGGCCTGCTCTCACAGTCCCACGAACGGTTTTGAAGACCGCGCCATTCACCAGAACAGAAGCGCCTCCGGAAGATTTTCAATCTGAAGATTGCCTGCGATGCCGGCAACACCTGTGCTTGTCACGTAATGTCGATCAGGGTAGGGCATTACTTCTGTAACGATCATTACAAATCAGGCAAGTCTTCAGTGGAACACCGATCGGTTTTGCCGCCAAGACCCGCAAGCACTTGAAGCATTTCGCCCTCTTCATGTTCCGCCACCGTCCGCAAGTCCAGCAGCACCTTGCCTTCAGCAACGCGCCCTATCACTGGCGGGTCTGAAACTCGCAGAGCCCTTTCCAACTCATCAGCCGAAAGCGACTCGTGCGTTAGTGCCAGGAGGGCTGTCTCGTCCTGGCTTGCCGGGCTCAGAGTGTCGGCCTGGATATCTGAGCGCAACTCTTCTGTCACTCCGCGAGCCAACTCGGCGAGGCGATGTGCCCCTACGGCTTCCCGGAACAATTGGGCCGACTTGGTGCGAAGGAGGGCATCTACCGACGGAAGCGCTCGCAATTCTTTTGGCCCCCTCTTATCTGTCATGTCGCGACAATGATATATAAACCCCGAAGCCCTTTCTGTAAGCGGGATTACAAAGAGTTCATCGTTCCCTGGCCCGCGCAATTAGAGCAGTGCGGGAACTTTTGCTGCTTGCATGATTCTTGCCGCCGTGTTAAATGGTCTCTTTATTTGAAAGATTTGAAAGCAAAAGAGGCGAATTGAAAACCGAAAGGCGCATATTTGCGGGTTTTCACCAAGTCGCTGTGGGAATTCCCCACTTAGGGCTAGCAATGTCTCGTTAACTTTTTCCGCCTCGCTGGAACTGTGCTTCTGAAGCTGGTTCCCCGGGCTGACCTGTCCCCAAAAGACTGCCAGGGATTTCTGGAAACCAGAAGCAGCACAGTTGAAAGGAGAGACCAGATATGTCCACTGCACTTACCATGGTCAAGATGAAAGTCATGGCCGGCCTGATGAGCATTGGCCCCGCCCCGACCCCCAAGGTTGGCGACTTGAAATCGAAGATCGGCTACCTCACGGCTATGGAGTTGTTCCGCGATCTTTCGATGGCGGAGATGAAAGAGGTTGAACGCGCCACAGTGATGTTCCAAAGCACCGCTGGCCACATCATCTACACGCCGGGCGAAACCAAAGAGGTGCTCTTCTTGCTTAAAAAGGGCGCGGTTCAGATTTACCAGATGTCTTCCGAAGGCCGCAAGCTGATCATCACGACGGTCAGCTCGATGTCGTTCTTCGGTGAGATGGGCTGCATTGGCCAGGGCATGTACAACACCTTCGCGGAAACGATTAAGGAGTCGGTGATCTGCACCATGAGCCGCTCCGACGTCGAGCGCCTGCTGCTCTCGAAACCCAAGATCGCGTTACGCATCCTCGAAGTGATGGGCAGGCGCATGAAAGAAGCCGAGAAGCAGTTAGAGGAAATAGCCTTCAAGGGCATCACACCGCGCCTCGCCGCTTTGCTGCTGCGCGAGGCCGAAGGCGACGAGGTGAAGGGGCTCACGCAACAGGACATCGCCGAACGTCTCGGAACGTACCGCGAGACCACGACCAACGCCTTGAACGAGCTGAAGAGGGCCGGCATGATCACGCTCGGCAGAAAGTTGGTGGTCATCAAAGACCGCAACCGGCTGCAACACACGGCCGATGAGAAGTGAGGCAACGCCGCGCAGCACTTCCTTGTCCATTCCTAGTCTCTAGACTTAGCCAGCCCGATTTCCTAACCTCTTGCGGTTGAGAATTGTGATTCGTCTTCTTTCGATCTTGATGATGCCGGATGCTTTCAATTCGGCGAGCGCGTCCGTGACGGTTTCGCGGAAAATGCCGAGTCTGTCAGCGATGTCCTGATGTCTCAGCCCCTTTAGCTCATCGCCCTCGGCTGTTCTCATCAAGAAGGCAGCTACCCGCGATTTAGCCTCCTTAAAAGCGAAGTCTTCCAATCTCTCTTCAACCCGCACCGCCCGCTCACCAATCGCTTGAATGAGACGCAGCGCCACTTGCGGCTTGGACAGTAACAGTCGTTCCACGTCGGCCCGTTTCATCGTACAGACCAGCGAATCCTCGGTCGTCCTCGCGTACCTTTGGTACATGCCCTGGCCAATGCAGGCCATTTCGCCAAAGAAAGCATAAGGCCGCAGGTGATCGATGACGAGTTTCCGACCTCTGGCCGACTTGCGATAGATCTCCACCGCGCCCTTCTTTAGAATGAAGAGCACCTCACCGGTTTCCCCCGGCTTAAAGAAGATGCGCCCGGCTTTGCAGGCCCACATCACAGTCGCGCGATCGATTTCCGCAATCTCTTCCGGGTTCAGGTCGCGGAATATCTCCGTCGCCGAGAGATGCTTAATCTTTGTCCGGCGTGTCGCTTCATCCAATGATCCGGTTTCTTCCCGGCATCTCTCCAGGTCTGCAGCCGGGCGATTCTTCGATGCCTTACGAGTTACTGATGATCGGTTTGACATTCGACTTTTCCTGACGACCATTTCTTATTAGCATGTTAACAGTTTGAATTCGATTTACTAATGCGGCACGGAAAAGTGGGAGAGTCGATTATCTAGGGGGTAGTCAACCGCTTCCCAAACAGCGGCAGCGTTCCCAAGAACAGTAGTGCGAGTACGATCATCACCACCGACGGAAACGCTTTCCGCGCAATCTGACGCGCGGTCAGCACACGATGACGAGGCGTTTGTGCCTGCGCGGTCCAAAGAGTACTCAAGCTGATGAGCAGCGCCACGAACGTTTTTGCGTGAAATAGTTTCGAGAGCCTCATGTTCTTGCCCCTCCACTAAGCGAAACGCTATACCTTCCACGCTTTCATCCTATCAATCGGCAACCAGCTCATCAGTAATCGTGGTTACCGCTCCGCGAGTAAGCGTGCTTACAAGAATCTTGAGGTGCTGGCGATCCGTGGTGAAAGTCTTTCCAACTTTGCCAAGAAAATGATGCCAAGTGTAAGTAGCCTTACAGAAAATGGTCCCGGATATGGCCTATAGTCAGCCTCACAAAGTGAACAGCGACATTACTTGGGAACGTCAGTCGGCTGGGACGCGGACAAGCGATTTAGATCTGCTGGATTGGAGCTACTTTGAAGAAGGAAAACAGCGAACAGTCGGCGTTTGGGCACCCGGGAATTGAACCTCGCTGGACCAGAAGCGCGAAAGATGGGGTCGGCACGGCTTATGCAGCCTCAAGCCATGTTTGGTATAGCCTTTCTTCAGGAATACTCAACGAAGTTTACTATCCGACCATCGACCGCCCGCAAATTCGTGACCTTCAGTTTCTGATCACTGACGGTGAGACGTTCGTCCATGAAGAAAAGCGCCACCTAAGTACTCAAATCGAATCTCTCTCGAATCACGCGCTCGGTTTCCGGATTACCAACAGTGACCCGGAGGGACGCTACCAGATCGTCAAAGAAGTGATCGGTGACCCTCATCAGGACGCAGTGCTGATTCATACCAGGATAGAAGGAGACGAAAACTATCTCTCCCGGTTGAAACTCTATGTCCTGCTGGCGCCGCATCTCGAGGTTGGTGGCTGGAACAATAATGGCCTGGTCAAAGAGGTTGCCGGACGAAAGATTCTCACGGCTCATAAAGGACAAACGTGGCTGGCGCTCGGCGCTACGGCGCCTTTTCTGAAGAGCTCATGTGGATACGTCGGTCGCAGCGACGGCTGGACCGATCTCATGGACAACTTCCAGATGGATTGGGAGTTCCCTTTCGCCGCAGATGGGAACATCGCTTTGACCGCAGAGTTGGATTTGAGCAAAGGCTACGAATTCACTCTCGGCCTCGCTTTCGGGGACAGTTTTCACAGCGCGGCTACCACGTTGCTTCAGTCTCTCGACGTACCCTTCGAAAAGCAGCGCCAGCGTTTCATCGAGCAGTGGGATCGAGCCTGCAAACGCGCCGCGCCACTTCAAGAAGTCGCAGGAGATGGAGGAAGTCTCTATCACGTCAGTGAGAGCCTTCTGCTGGCGCATGAGGACAAGCGGTATCAGGGCGCGATCATCGCCTCGCTCAGCATCCCCTGGGGCGACATGAGAAGTGATGATGACATCGGCGGCTACCATCTGGTTTGGACCCGCGACATGTGCAACAGCGCTACTGGCCTGCTGGCGTCAGGTAATACAGAGACGCCGCTCCGTGCGCTCGTCTACCTGGCCTGTTCACAGCAAGAGGACGGCGGCTTCTACCAGAACTTCTGGATCAATGGTGAACCCAACTGGCGGGGCATCCAACTCGATGAAGTAGCGTTTCCCATCATCCTGGCGTGGCGTCTGCATGACGCCAGTGCGCTTCGCAACTTCGATCCGTACCCGATGGTACTGCGTGCGGCCGCATACCTGATTCAGCAAGGACCTACTACTCAGCAGGAGCGTTGGGAGGAGAACGGCGGTTATTCGCCATCGACCCTCGCCTCGAACATCGCCGCGCTAACTTGCGCTGCATGCTTTGCGCGCGAACGTGGCGATGAGGCAACGGCACAGTTCATCCAGGAATACGCGGACTTCCTTGAGTGTCACATCGAAGCCTGGACCGTCACCACCGAAGGCACTCTCGTTCCCGGTATCAGCCGCCATTACATTCGTATTAACCCAGTGGACATTGACAGCCCGCAGCGAGACGAAGACCCGAACCAAGGCGTTCTAACGATTCGCAACCGCCCGCCGGGCTCGCAAACAGAATTTCCCGCCAAAGAAATCGTCGACGCAGGCTTCCTCGAACTGGTTCGCTACGGAATTCGGCAGGCTAGCGATTCTGTCATTGAAGAATCCTTGAAAGTGATCGACACAGTGCTGAAAGTCGAGACGCCTTTCGGGCCATGCTGGCATCGTTACAACCATGACGGCTACGGCCAAAGAGAGGATGGCAGTGCTTACCAGGGAACCGGAGTCGGGCGCGCGTGGCCGCTGTTGACGGGGGAGCGTGGGCATTATGAGTTGGCTGCCGGTCACGATCCGAGCGGTTTCATCAGGGCATTGGAAGCGTTCGCCGATTCAACCCGGTTGCTGGCCGAACAGATTTGGGACCAGCCTGACAGACCTGACGCTCGGATGAAATTCGGTCGCCCCACCGGTGCCGCAATGCCGCTAATGTGGGCGCATGCAGAGTACATCAAGTTGCTCAGGTCAACGCGAGACGGGCGAGTGTTTGATCTGATCCCGGCAGTCGCGGAGCGTTATCTCAAGCAAAGAAATTGCCGCCCCCTGGAGGTCTGGAAATTCAGCAGGCAACCACGTTCCGTCGAAGCGGGAATGACTTTGCGCGTTCAGGCTCCGGCTGGGTTTGCCCTACGCTGGACGAATGACGAATGGCAAGAGGTTCATGATTCTCGCTCGACACCGACCGAGCTCGGAATCGAGTTCGTAGACATCGGCATTCCCAGTGAGCAGCGTGATCCAATCCGCTTCACCTTCTATTGGCCGCAGGAGGATCGGTGGGAAGGACGGAATTTTCAAGTCGCTATTACACAAGGCGGCTAACCACAACAACGATTCAACGAAGGAGTGATTTATGGCAACAGCTAAGACCGCTAAAAGGACTAATAGGAACCGGACAGAAACTCGCTCTACTTTGGGCCACCAATCCGTTAGTTCGAACGAGCCCGCGAGAGAAGAAATCGAGCGCCGCGCCTACGAAATATATCTAGCGCGCGAAGGCGTGCACGGTTATGACCAGGACGATTGGTTACAAGCCGAGCGCGAGCTCAAGGAAGGTTAGAGTTAGTAGCGCGAATTGCTTATTTATGAATGAACAGTGGACATTACCCAGAAGCTCAGCGCACACCGTGTGCCCTTTTAGCTCAGAGAGGAAGAATCGCTGGGCCGTAATCCTGGCCGGTGGTGATGGCGAGAGGCTTCGTCCACTGACCAGGCTAATTGCCGGCGATGAACGCCCGAAGCAATTCTGTTCATTCCTCGGCCGCGAGACTTTGTTGGAACAAACCCGGCGCCGTGTTGCCCTCGCTGTTTCGCCCAACCGAACACTGTCAGTAGTGACCGCCACGCACGAACCTTTCTACGCTCCGCTGCTGTCTGATCTGCCACCTGGTCACGTGATCGCTCAACCTGCGAATCTGGGAACGGCTCCGGCAATTCTCTATAGCCTACTGCGCGTCGCCGCGGTGGCGCCGACAGCTTCTGTAGCTTTCTTCCCTTCGGATCATTACTTCTCTGATGAGGAAAGGTTCATGACGCACGTTGATTCGGCGTTCGACGCTTCGGACTTGCGCCCGGAGTCGATCACTCTGTTGGGTATCGCACCTGAAAATCCCGAAGTTGATTATGGCTGGATTGAGCCGGCCCAACCGATTTCAGAGAAGGGCGCATTTTCTTTTCATCGAGTGGAACGATTTTGGGAGAAGCCGTCCCTTGCTTTGGCCCGGACCCTGATGACCAGAGGCTGCCTGTGGAACAGCTTTGTGATGGTAGGCCGAGCGCAAGCTTTTCTCCGCATGATCCGGCGAGCGGTGCCTGCGCTCTACAACAAATTCGGCCAAGTTAGTTCCGCTCTCAACGCCGCCGAGGAGGAATCGCGCATCCGTGCGCTCTACTCGGCGCTGCCGTCAACAAACTTCTCCCGCGATGTGTTGACGAAAGGCGCGGCGCAGTTGGCGGTGCTTGCCGTCAGCGAAGTGGGATGGAGCGATTGGGGGGCGCCGCAGCGCGTCCTGTCTACCCTCGCCCACATGGGTGTTTCCGCGGAATGGGCGGCGTGATTCGAATGATAGAGATGACGCCAGGTGTAACAACACACCACGCCACGAGCCGGATGAAGGGACACTCACGAGTGACAGACAAGCAGCTTGACGAATTGTGCATTAACACCATCCGCACACTGTCGATGGATGCCGTGCAGCAAGCCAACTCCGGTCACCCAGGGACGCCGATGGCGATGGCTCCGGTGGTCTATTGCCTGTGGCAACGTTTTCTGCGGTTCGATCCTGACGATCCGATCTGGCCCAACCGCGATCGTTTTGTACTCTCGATCGGACACGCTTCGATGCTGCTCTATTCGATGCTGCACCTCACCGGCGTGAAGGCAGTCAATCCGAAGTACGAGACGCTCGGCACGCTCGCGGTTACCCTCGACGACATCAAAAGATTTCGTCAACTCGATAGCAAATGCCCCGGTCATCCTGAGTATCGTTGGACCTCAGGCGTCGAGACCACGACTGGGCCTCTCGGCCAGGGCGTGGCCACCAGTGTGGGCATGGCGATGGCCCAACACTGGCTGGCCCAACACTTCAATCGGCCCGGCCACGAGATGTTCAACTACGATGTCTATGCGCTCTGCGGTGACGGAGACATGATGGAGGGAGTGACGGGCGAAGCTGCTTCGCTTGCAGGCCATCTCAGGCTCTCGAACCTGTGCTGGATCTATGACAACAATCACATCACCATCGAAGGCCACACCACCTGGGCCTTTAGCGAAGACGTCGCCACCCGCTTTATCGGTTATGGCTGGAACGTAACGCGCGTGGGCGATGCTAACGATCTTGAGATGCTCGAACGCGCCCTCTATACGTTCAAGAATGAACCGGAGAGACCCACGCTCATTATCGTTGATAGCCACATCGCTTACGGCTCGCCCAACAAACAAGACACCAGCGCGGCGCATGGTGAGCCGCTGGGCGAAGAAGAGATCAGGCTAACTAAACGAAACTACGGCTGGCCTGAAGACAGCAAATTTCTCGTGCCCGAGGGGTGCCTTGAGCATTTGAATGATGGAATCGTCAAACGTGGTCATGATCTGCGCAATCAGTGGATAAAGTTGTGCGACGAGTACAAAACAGAGTACGCGGAACTAGCCGATCGGCTTTACACGATGCAGCATCGCCAGCTTCCGGAAGGTTGGGACAAAGAGTTATCCGATTTTCCTGTAGATCCTAAAGGAATCTCCGGACGCGATGCGTCAAGCAAGGTGCTCAACATTCTGGCCCAGAATGTTCCGTGGTTGATTGGGGGCGCCGCCGATCTCGCTCCGTCGACAAAGACGCGTCTGACGTTTGCAGATGCCGGAGATTTCTTAGCCTACAATTACGGCGGACGCAATCTTCATTTCGGAATCCGCGAACATGCAATGAGCGCCATCCTCAACGGGTTATCTCTCTGCAAGATTCGACCGTACGGTTCCGGCTTTCTCATTTTCTCCGACTACATGCGGCCCGCGATCCGTCTGAGCGCAATCATGGAACTTCCCGTGATCTTCGTCTTCACCCACGATTCAATTGGGGTCGGCGAAGATGGGCCAACGCATCAGCCTGTCGAGCATGTGGCTTGCCTGCGCTCCGTCCCTGGGCTAATTACACTCAGACCGGCTGATGCCAACGAAGTCGTCGAAGCCTGGAAGGTCATCATGCAACTTCATCACGAGCCGGTGGCCCTCATCCTCTCAAGGCAAGCGCTCCCGACTCTTGATCGCACTAAGTATGCACCGGCCTCCGGCGTCGCCCAGGGAGGCTACGTGCTCGCCGACGCCGACGACGGCAAACCAGATGTGCTCCTGATGGCCAGCGGAAGCGAGGTGCAACTTTGCGTCGACGCTTACGAGCAACTCAAGACTGAAGGAATCAAAGCGCGGGTGGTGAGTCTGCCTTCCTGGGAACTATTCGAACAGCAGAGCCCAGAGTATCAGGACAGCGTGATCCCTCGGGAAGTGAACGCACGAGTTTCAGTAGAACAGGCGTCGACGTTCGGCTGGGCCAGATTTGTCGGGCGAGACGGACGGCGGATCGGGATGAAGACTTTTGGAGCTTCCGCGCCGCTGAAGGAACTGCAGAAGAAGTTTGGTTTCAATACCGAAGCAGTGGTGGCGGCAGCGAAAGAGATGCTCCGGAAAGCGAGATAAAGGGATGCGTATCGTCGTCGGTTCGGACCATGCGGGATATGAGTTGAAGAAAGATGTGGTGGCTTGTTTACTCGACGAGCGAGGCCACGTCGTCATTGACGTGGGCACAGACAACAGCACGACACCGGTTGATTACCCTGATTACGCCGAGGCCGTCGGAGTAGCTTTGATTGATGACCGCGCGGACCGGGGCATTGTCATTTGCGGCAGCGGAGTAGGCGCTTCGGTCGCGGCTAACAAGCTGCCGGGCATTCGTGCCGGTCTTTGCCACGACACTTATTCGGCCCATCAGGGAGTGGAACATGACGACATGAATGTACTGGTGCTGGGGGCGCAGGTGATCGGCGCGGAGTTGGCTCGTGAGTTAGCTCGCGCTTTTCTCGCGGCAAGTTTTTCCGGTGAAGAAAGACACCGGCGGCGACTCGCCAAAGTGATCGTGCTGGAGACACGCTATGCCGGTCAGGCAATCGGCGACTGAAGGAAGAAACGATGCAACCTACTAAAGCAAAAATCACGAACCCTTTGAAAGACCTGCAGGCGTATGGTCAATCCATCTGGCTGGATAATATCCGGCGCAGCCTGATTACTAGCAATGAACTGAGGCATCTGGTGGAACAAGACGGTCTGCGTGGCGTCACGTCCAACCCGTCTATCTTTGAGAAAGCCATTACCGGCAGCACTGACTACACCACGATTCTTGAAGAACTTGCGTCGCAGAACCTCGACGCAAAATCCATCTACGAGCGCCTGGCCATCCGCGACATTCAGGATGCCGCCGATGTGTTGCGGCCCGTCTATGAACAAACGAAGCGACGCGATGGTTACGTTAGTCTTGAAGTCTCGCCCCAGTTGGCGCACAACACGCAAGGCACCATCGAGGAAGCGAGGCGGCTCTGGCAAACTGTGGGACGTGATAATTTGATGGTCAAGGTTCCGGCCACGCCCGCGGGTATTCCCGCCATCAGGCAACTCATCGGCGAGGGCATCAACGTCAACGTCACGCTGCTCTTTTCACAGCAGGCTTACGAGCAGGTTGCCGAAGCCTACCTTGCCGGCCTGGAGCAGTTGGCCGCCGGTGGTGGTGAGGTGAGTCGCATCGCCAGCGTCGCCAGTTTCTTCATCAGCCGCATTGACACGGCGATTGATGCGCTGCTCACGGATCGCCTCAAAACGTTCACGAATCCCAACCTGCAGTCTTTGCTGCGCAGCATCATGGGCCGTGTCGCCATTGCCAATGCGAAGCTTACTTATCAACGCTACCAGGAACTCTTTAGTGGTGAGCGCTGGCAGAAGCTTGCGAACAAAGGCGCGCAGACGCAGCGCGTCTTGTGGGCCAGCACAAGCACGAAGAACCCGCAGTATCGCGATGTGATCTACGTCGAAGAACTCATTGGACGCGACACTGTCAACACAGTTCCGCCCGCAACGCTTGACGCCTTTCGCGATCACGGTGTCCCGCGCGCGAGCCTCGCAGAAGACGTCAAAGCCGTGCAGGACACGATGTGGACGCTGGGACAAGTCGGCATCTCGATGAAGGATGTTACGGATCGTTTGCTCGACGAGGGCGTGAGGCTCTTTGCGGAAGCGTTTGACAAGCTCTTGAAAGCCGTGGAGCGGGGATGCAAGGGCGAGACGACGGCCAGGATCAATCGCCAGACTTACACGTTGCCGGAACAACTCGCGACAGCGCTTGATCAATCGCTCGAAGATTGGCAGGCGAACGACAAAGTGCGCCGCCTGTGGGCGCGTGATGCATCGCTGTGGTCAGGCGTGGACGAAGGCGAATGGCTCGGTTGGTTGGGAGTCACTCAAGGCGAGATGATTCATCGCCAGCACTTGATAGACATTGCCGCCGAGGTCAAAGACGCAGGCTTCTCGCACGCGCTGCTCTTGGGCATGGGCGGATCGAGCCTGTGTCCCGAAGTGATGAAGGTGACTTTCGGGAAGATAGATGGCTTCCCAGAGCTTCATGTGCTCGATTCGACCGATCCGGCGCAGATCAAATCGATTGAAGACAAGATTGATCTCGCCAACACAATCTTCATCGTCTCAAGCAAGTCCGGCAGCACCTTGGAGCCGAACATCTTTAAGCAGTATTTCCTCGAGCGCGTGAAGCAAGCTGTCGGAGACGAGAAAGCGGGCGGGCGTTTCATTGCTATCACCGATCCCGGTTCGAAGCTGCAGAGGAACGCGGAGGTCGACGGCTTTCGTCACATCTTCTACGGCGTCCCGAGCATCGGCGGGCGCTACTCCGCGCTTTCGGATTTCGGGCTCGTGCCCGCGGCCATCATGGGCGTTGACACGCGCGATTTTCTGAGCCGCACGGAGGAGATGGTCCAGGCCTGCGCGTCTTGTGTTCCGGCAAGAGAGAATCCGGGCGTGGTGCTGGGCAACATCCTGGGCGTTCTCGCAAAAAGCGGGCGCGACAAAGTGACCATCATCACTTCACCCGGCATTCTGGATTTGGGCGCGTGGCTGGAACAGTTGATCGCGGAGTCCACCGGCAAAGAGGGTAAGGGACTGATTCCAGTTGATCGCGAACACTTAGGCCAACCTGATGTCTATGGCGATGACCGAGCCTTCGTTTATCTGAGACTGGAAACCGCGCCGGACGCTGGGCAGGATGCAGCGGTTGATGCGCTCGAACGAGCCGGGCAGCCGGTCGTGCGCATCTTCATTGACGATATACGAGACTTGGGTGAGGAGTTTTTCCGCTGGGAGATTGCGACGGCCGTGGCTGGCTCGATTATCGGCATACATGCTTTCAACCAACCCGACGTTGAGGCGAGCAAGATTGCCACGCGGAATCTGACCGAGGAATATGAACAGACCGGCAACCTCCCGCCGGAAGTTCCCTTCTTCGAGGAAGACGGCATCAAGTTATTCACTGATCAGAAGAACGCTGCGGCCTTGAAAAAAAGTATGGGCACAGGTCCTTCACTGGCGGGCTATCTGAAGGCGCACATCAATCGTCTGGGAACAGGTGATTACTTCGCGGTGCTTGGATACATCGAGATGAACGAAGCGCACGCAGCAACATTACAGGAATTGCGCCATGCCGTTCGCGATCGCAAACGGGTCGCAACCTGTCTCGGCTTTGGACCACGCTTCCTGCATTCGACCGGCCAGGCTTACAAGGGTGGCCCAAACAGCGGGGTGTTTTTACAAATCACTTGCGACGACGCCAACGACCTGCCCGTGCCGGGACAGAAATACACTTTCGGCATCGTTAAGGCGGCGCAGGCGCGCGGAGATTTTCAAGTTTTAGCGGAACGTGGTCGCCGGGCGTTGCGCGTCCATTTGGGTGCAGATGTAGACGCTGGCCTCGCCAGGCTGGCCGCGGCCATCAGGCTCGCGCTCACGTGAACCATAGCTTAGTACAGGAATTTATGAATACGCTGACGTGCCGGAGTCACCAAACTGGTCCAAAGTCCCGTAAGGGACGAAATATTTGTAGAACCGCGAGTGAGCTGGAACTCTAAATCTCCTTTAGGAGTAGCATCGCAGTTTCTGCCGCCCATAAATGGGCTGGAAAATTTCATGGAGCGCGACGGGTTCTATAGATATTTCGTCCCTACGGGACTAACCGAAGTAAAAACCGGCGGACAGTAAGGGGCGGATTTAGGAATACGTCAAACACGTCGCCGTAATTGCGAAATGAGGTGCTTAGCGGCTGATCGCAGTTGATGAAAGGAACGAAACGTAATGCAACTCGGAATGATCGGTCTTGGCAGAATGGGCGCGAACATGGTGCGCCGGTTGGTGCGCGGCGGACATCAGTGCGTCGTTTACGACAGAAACTCGGAAGCGGTCGCCGCGCTCGCCACTCAAGGAGCCATCGGAGCTTCGTCGCTTGATGATTTTGTAGACAAGTTGCAGGAACCGCGCGCCGTTTGGTTGATGGTTCCGGCCGCCGTCGTCGATAGCGCACTCCACGACCTCGCCCCGCTCATGAAGGCGGACGACATCATCATTGATGGCGGCAATTCCTACTACATCGACGACATCAGGCGGGCCGAAGAACTCAAGTCTCGAGGCATTCACTATGTTGATGTCGGGACCAGCGGCGGCGTTTGGGGACTGGAGCGCGGTTATTGCCAGATGATCGGAGGCGAAACGGAAGTGATCCAGCAACTCGACCCTATCTTCAAGACGCTCGCGCCGGGTCGTGGCGAGATTGAGCGTACGCCGGGGCGAGAAAAGACAACTGGCACGGCCGAGGAAGGCTATCTGCATTGTGGTCCATCGGGCGCGGGTCACTTCGTCAAGATGGTGCACAACGGCATCGAGTACGGCTTGATGGCGGCTTACGCCGAAGGGCTGAACATCCTGCACCATGCGAATGTGGGGAAACGTGATCATGCCGTCGATGCCGAAACGACGCCCCTCAGAAATCCCGAGCACTATCAGTACGACTTGAACCTGACTGATATCACTGAGCTGTGGCGTCGCGGCAGTGTGATTGCTTCCTGGTTGCTGGACCTGACCGCCAGTGCTTTGCTTAAGCAGCCGGATCTGAAGAACTTCACAGGCCGCGTCTCCGACTCAGGTGAAGGGCGTTGGACCATCACGGCCGCCATTGACGAAGGCGCGCCCGCGCCCGTCTTGAGCGCAGCGCTCTATCAACGCTTTACCTCCCGAGGCGAGGATGATTTCGCCACTCGTCTGCTCTCGTCCATGCGCTTTCAGTTTGGTGGCCACGTGGAGAAAAAAGGATGAACGACATGTCTGCGATTGTCGAGGCAATGCCCTTTCCGGTCGTTGCGCCACCGTTGCCGCAAGCCGATCCCTGCGTCGTTGTGATCTTTGGCGCGACAGGCGATTTAACGAGCCGCAAGTTGGTTCCGGCTCTCTTTCATCTGGCCTGCACGGGCTGCACCTCGAGTCAGCTCGCCGTCCTGGGGGTCGGCCGCGTGCAGATGAGCGACGATGAATTTCGCGCACGGATGCGAGCGGGCGCAACCGGCTCAAAGGAGATGGGCGAGTTCAGCGATGAGGAGTGGGAGATGTTCGCGCCGCGACTGCATTACGTGGCGGGACAGGTTGACGATACCGAGACTTATCGCCGGATCGCTGAGCGGCTTGAAGAGCTAGGAGCAAGAGATGGCGCGAGCACGAATCGTCTGTTTTATTTTTCAACGCCGCCGTCGCTCGCGCCCACTATTGTCGACGGGCTCAGCGCTGCCGGGTTGGCAAAGGAAGAGAAAGGCTGGTCGCGCATTGTCGTCGAAAAACCCTTCGGCCGCGACCTCGCCTCTGCGCGCTCTCTCAACGAAAGCATCGCACGCGTATTCGCGGAGCGTCAGGTCTATCGCATCGATCACTATCTGGGCAAAGATACGGTTCAGAACATTCTTGTGTTTCGTTTCGGCAATTCCCTCTTCGAGCCGGTCTGGAATCGCAACTATGTTGATTACGTCGAAATCACTGCGGCTGAACCTCTCGGCGTCGGCAGCCGCGCGGGCTACTACGAAGAATCCGGCGCGTTGCGCGACATGGTGGCCAATCATCTTCTGCAGCTTCTGGCCCTGACCGCGATGGAGCCTCCGGTCGCTTTCGATGCCGATTCGGTGCGCGAAGAGAAGATTCAGGTCTGGCGCTCGATTCACCGGATGACGGCCGCGGAGGTGGCCGAGCGAACGGTGCGTGGGCAATATGGCCCGGGTGAAATTGACGGCGAACCCGTGCCGGGCTACCGGGACGAAAAACGCGTCGCTGCAGATTCTTCAACTGAAACCTACGTGGCGATCGAGTTTCGCATAGAAAACTGGCGCTGGGCTGGTGTGCCCTTTTACGTGCGCACGGGCAAACGGCTGGCGCTTCCATTGACGGAGATTGCCGTCCATCTCAAACGTACGCCGCAGGCACTCTTCTCGCGCACGCCCGACGACCGGATCGAACCGAATGTTATCGTGCTGCGCATTCAGCCGGATGAAGGCATCACTGTTACTTTCGGTGCGAAGCATCCCGGCACGGAGATGCGCACGGGCACCGTACACATGGATTTCTGTTACCAAACTGCATTCGGCTTCCGCTCGCCCACCGCTTACGAAACGCTCCTGCTGGATGTGATGCGCGGCGACGCGATGCTTTTTACGCGACGCGACGGAGTCGAAGCGCAATGGAGATTGATTACGCCGATTGAGGATGCGTGGGCCACGCAGCCCCCGACCGCATTTCCAAACTATGCGGCCGGCAGCGATGGTCCCACCGCAGCCGATGAACTGCTCGCGCGCAACGGCCATAGCTGGCGGGCTATTACAGATAGTCTCGGCGGGTGCGAAAAGTAGGAGGAGCGCAGCGCAGCGCAGGCCATGCGCGCGATTACAGGAGACTGATGCGATCGATTTCACTGGTCATTTCGGATGTGGATGCAACGCTGATCACACCCGATCACCTCGTTACTGAGCGCGCGACGAGGGCCGTGCGCGCCCTGCGCGAGCGCGGAATTCTTTTCACCATCGCGAGTTCGCGCCCGCCGCGCGGTCTGCACGCGTTTGTCGAGGAGCTGGCCCTGAGCGAACCATTTGCCGCCTTCAACGGCGCGGTGATTCAGCGGCCTGATGGTGAAACGATCATCAAGCATCTGTTGCCGCGCGAGGTTGGCGAGCGCGTATCGAATGTTGTCTCGGACTTCGATCTCGATCTGTGGGTCTATTGCGACCATGACTGGCATGTGCCGCGTCGTACGGCTTTTGTGGATCGAGAAGAAAACACGAGCGGTTTCAGCCCCGTCATCGAGGCGGATATTCGTGAGGTGCTTGACCGCGTGGCCAAGCTCGTCGTCGTGGGAGAGCCCGCGCTAATCGCTGAGGCCGAACCGATGGTACTCGAAGCAGGAGGCGACGAGGTGTCAGCTACCAAATCCAAGCCGCGTTTTATCGACATCACCGCTGCCGAAGCGCACAAGGGAACGGTGGTTACACAGCTCTCAGGTTTACTGAATATCCCAACCGAGCGAATCGCCGTGATTGGCGATGGCCTGAACGACATACTGATGTTTGAGCGCGCTGGTTTCAGCATCGCGATGGGCCAGGCGGACGACGTTGTCCGTCGTGCCGCAGATGTTGTGACCGCGGCGAATAGCGAAGAGGGCTTCGCGCGCGCTATGGAGGACTATGTCTTGAATGGTGCAGCCGAGGTGAACAGCGCGGGAGGTAGCGGACGATGATCCTTGCCGGTGACATTGGCGGCACCAACACGCGGCTCGCATTGTTGGAAATGGAAGACGAGAGACCGCGAGTAATCGTGGAGCAGACATTCCCCAGCCGCGAGCACAAAACTCTCGACGAGATCGTGCGGAAGTTTCTGGGAGATCGCGGTGCGACGATCACGCGGGCCTGCTTCGGTGTCGCTGGGCCAATACGCAATCGACAGAGCAGGCCAGCAAACCTGCCCTGGGTCGTGGATGCGAATCAATTGGCAACGCGCTTCGGGTTTGACTCGGTTACGCTTGTCAATGACCTTGAAGCTAACGCCCTCGGTCTTGTCGTGCTTGAAGCGAAAGACTTCGCTGTACTCAATGAGGGCGCGCCGGATGCGGAAGGTAATGCCGCCATCATCTCTGCGGGCACCGGGCTGGGCGAGGCCGGCCTACATTTCGAAGGGGAGATGCGTCGCCCTTTCGCGAGCGAAGGAGGTCACACAGATTTTGCGCCACGCAACGAGTTGGAGATAGAACTGCTTCGTTACCTGTTGCCGCAATTTCATCACGTTAGTTACGAGCGCGTGCTTTCAGGGCCAGGGTTGCTGAACATCTACAGATTTCTCCGTGATACAGGGCGAGCCGAGGAACCAGTTTGGCTCGCAGACGAGATGAAGGAGAGCGATCCCTCCGCTGTGATTACGCGAGCGGCACTGCAAGGAAAATCTGAACTTTCTATGCGGGCGCTGGATCTCTTCGTGTCTATCTATGGGGCGGAGGCTGGCAATCTGGCGCTGAAAGTGAAGGCCACGGGCGGGGTCTTTTTGGGCGGCGGCATCGCCCCCAGGATCACCGAGCAGTTGAAGAGTCCGGCTTTCATGGAAGCGTTCACGGCCAAAGGTCGAATGAAGCCCTTGCTCGAAGCAATACCAGTGCGCGTGATTCTAAATGACATGACGGCCTTACTCGGCGCCACCCTCTGCGCTTCGAGAGGGGTATGAGGGATTCCAGGATGCCAGTGAAGGACTACATTCAGGTCGCCACTAATGCTCAGGAACTGAGCAGGCTGGCGGCGGAACAGTTCGTGCACTTGGCGGTTGAAGCAGTGCGCGCGAAGAGACTGTTTACAGTTGCGCTGGCCGGCGGCTCAACACCCAGGAGTCTTTATGCGCTGCTCGCGAATGAGAAGGAACCATACCGAGCGCAGTTGCCCTGGGAGAGAATTCATTTCTTCTGGGGAGACGAACGCCATGTTCCTTCGGACCACCCTGACAGCAACTATCGCATGGCGAGTGAGACGATGCTGGCGAACGTGCCTGTTCCCTTAGAAAACGTGCATCGCATCAAGAGCGAGAATGCGGATGCGGCCAAAGCCGCGGATGAATATGATCAGACGCTACGCAAATTCTTCAGAGTGGCGGAAGGGCAACTACCGCGTTTCGACCTGATCCTTTTGGGAATGGGGCCGGACGCGCACACAGCTTCGATCTTCCCCGGCACGGATGTCATCAATGAGAAAAATCGGCTTGTCGTTGCGCCGTGGGTCGAGAAGTTCAAGAGTTACCGGATCACGTTGACTCCGCCGGTGCTGAACAACGCCGCCGCTGTGATTTTTCTCGTCAACGGTACCGAGAAGGCAAAGGTTCTGCGCGAGGTTCTAGAGGGCGGCCACCAGCCCGAACGCTTGCCGGCTCAGCTCATCAGGCCCAACAAGGGAAAGGTACTGTGGCTGGTGGACCAGGAAGCAGCTCACTTGTTGTCGGAAAGACAGAGGTAGTAGCAGCGAGAGATCACGCTAGGTCTCGGGAATAAACTTACTTTAGGAGGATCAGTTATGGAAAAACCAAGTGCTGGCCGAGCGATACTCGGCGGCTTCGTTGCCACGCTAGTGATGACGATGATCGTGTACGTGGCGCCAATGATGGGCATGCCGAAAATGGACATTGCGGCGATGCTCGGCTCGATGATGAGCCACCAGATGCCCGCGCCGATGAGCGGCGCCTGGTTGATCGGGATGATGATGCACTTCGCCGGCGGCACGATCATCTATCCCCTCATCTATACCTATTTGCTCTACCGGATCTTGCCTGGTAGCCCATGGCTCAAAGGATTGATCTGGGGACTCATCCTCTGGTTGCTGTCCCAGACGATGGTGATGCCGATGATGGGTATGGGTGTGTTTTCCGCGAATGCGCCCCAACGGATGATGTCAGTGATGGGAAGCTTGATGGGGCACATCATCTACGGAGTTATCTTGGGCGGAATAGCTAACGGAAAGGTCTCGAACGTGGCCCGGCAGGAACGGCACGCTTAAGGACTTCCGCTTCATCGTGAAGGAATCTGCGAATGCTGGTCGCTCGACTTGAGGTCGAGTGCTTTCGGCGTTTGACCGTCCCGTCGTGCGCGAAACTGGTGTTGCTGTCGCACCTTGTTTAGAGTGCGATCGGCAAGCGCGACCCTGTGATGAGAATTAGGAGAATTGATGAGTGACTTTCAATTGCAGCGCCTTGGGCTGGTGATGGAACCGGAGCCGGGTAATCCGCTAGAGGCCGAAGGCGTCTTGAACCCGGCTGCCGCGCGTGGCCCCGATGGTCAGCTTTACCTATTCCCGCGGCTCGTCGCGCGGGGCAATTACTCGCGCATTGGTATAGCGCGAGTTCGGTTTAGTGAGGCTGGCGACCCGGCCGGAGTGGAGCGGCTCGGTATTGCGCTGGAGCCCGCAGCGGATTACGAGCGGCGGCGCGACGGCAGCGGCGGCTGCGAGGATCCGCGTATCACATTTGTCGAACCGCTCCGACGCTACGTAATGACTTACACGGCGCATTCGCCGGACGGCCCAAGGATCGCCCTGGCGATATCCGAAGACCTGTTCCGCTGGCAGCGCCTGGGGCTGGCCACCTTCCGGCCGTACGAGGGCATTGAGTTCGAAGGCGTGGATAATAAGGACGCTAGCGTCTTCCCTGCCGCCATTCCAGATCCATCCGGACAGCCGTCAATGGCCATCCTCCAGCGGCCGCTCTTTCCCGGAACTCGTCCGGAGGAAACGGCGTCCGATCCTGCGACCCGCTTGGTGGATCTTCATCACGAAAGCATCTGGATTTCCTATTGCTCAACACCGATGGCGGAATGTGAGCCGTTTCAGCTCTGCCATTTTGGCTCGCATCATCGGCTGGCCACCCCGGTGGCACCCTGGGAACGGCTCAAAATCGGTGGCGGTACTCCGCCCATCCTGACCCGGCACGGTTGGCTGACCATTTACCACGGCGTCAGCGAGCTTTCGGAACTTTCCGGATCCGCACGCAAACTGTGCTACTCGGCTGGAGTGCTGGTGCTTTCGGAGGAACTTCCTCAAGTTATCCGCTATCGTTCGCGGGAGCCAGTGCTGACACCCGAGTTGCCGCAGGAACGCCAAGGGATCGTCGCTAACGTCGTGTTTCCCACCGCCATCGATCGGCGCGACGATCTCGGCTCGCCGGATCGCTTCGACGTTTATTACGGGATGGCGGACAACCGGATCGGTGTGGCGCGCCTTGACGTACCGGAACACTTGCCGCTAGGGGGACTCGCGGACCCCCCACAAGCGAAGGTCTAATAGATTCTCATCGGCGGTGACGGGAACCAAGGAAATCATGGCTGGGTTTTCAGAGGCTATTACGGACTAGAGCAAGGACCGATAGTGATGATGATCGAGAACTACCGCACGGGATTTCTTTGGGAGTTGATGAAGAAGTGCCCTTTATTGTCGACGGCCTCCGTAAGGCGGGATTCACCGGTGGCTGGTTGTGATTACGCCGACAGAAGTGGTAAAGGCGAAAAAATGAACGTAGCAAGGGTGGAAACGACACGCTTTTTCACTGATAGCGGGATAGAAGTTCCGGCGGTGACCGCGGACCAGATGCGGGAAGTAGATCGCATCGCGATCGAAGAGACTGGGCCGAACCTCTTTCAGATGATGGAAAACGCCGGGCGCAATCTCGCTTTGCTGGCGATTGAGGTTTTGGGCCGTGGCTGGGAGAAAGCCAAAATCATCACGCTCGCCGGCGGCGGAGGTAACGGCGGCGGCGGGATTTGCGCCAGCCGCCATCTGGCAAATCGTAATGCGAAGGTGAAACTCTGCCTGGCCGATCCAAGTCGTCTCGGCGAAGTTCCTTCGTTTCAACGCAGGACTTTCGCGTTCACTTCGGGTGAAGAGATCGCCGCGACGAGTTTGCGCGCCCAGCCCGCGGACCTGATTCTTGATGCGCTGATCGGTTACGGTTTGAAGTCGGCTCCCGGAGAGTCGGCGGCGGAACTCATTCGATGGGCCAACCAGACGAGCGCTTCGATCGTGGCACTTGATCTTCCCTCCGGCGTCAATGCCACCACGGGAGAAGCGCCTGGAGCTGTCATCAAAGCTCGATGGACAATGACGCTCGCTTTGCCGAAAACAGGTCTGCTGCCTGAAAACTCTGGCGAACTATTTCTGGCTGACATCGGCATTCCCGAAGAGACTTATCGCCGTTTGGGATTGAGCTACACGTCACCGTTCGGAGATCGCTTTCGAGTGCCTTTGACTTGGAGGTGACAATTCTTCGTCATGAATCAAGGAGAGAAAGATCCATGTTAAGAAAATTCGACCTGGTAGTTATTGGTACCGGATCTGCTGCGTCAACTGTAGCGTACGAATGCCGAAGAGCAGGCTGGGAGGTCGCAATCATCGATTCGAGACCTTTCGGTGGCACCTGTGCATTGCGTGGCTGCGACCCCAAGAAAGTATTAGTAGGCGTTGCGGAAATCGTTGACTCGAACGAGCGGTTGGCCGGTCGGGGAGTGAATTCAAGGGCTACCATAGACTGGCCCACATTGATGCGCTTTAAGCGAACTTTCACCGAACCCGTTCCAGAAAATAGAGAGAAGGGATTCTCCAGTGCTGGCATCGCAGCGGTTCACGGCAGGGCGCACTTCGTTGATCAAACAAGCGTAGCGGTTGGAGAAGACACTCTTTCAGCGAAGCACTTCGTCATTGCTACTGGAGCGCGGCCCGCAACACTAAACATCCCCGGTGAAGAACACGTCACTTTCAGCGATGAATTTCTAGAGGTCGATAAACTTCCTGAAAGAATAGTTTTCATCGGTGGTGGTTATATCTCGTTTGAGTTCGCTCACGTTGCGTCCCGTGCAGGCGCCCGCGCCACGATTGTCCACAGAGGGCGGCGGCCGTTAGAGGGATTTGATCCTGATCTGGTGGACCAGTTGACACAAGCGACTCGTGAGTTGGGTGTCGACGTGCGCTTAAATGCCGCCGTCCTAGGCATTGAGAAGACGTCCAGCCATTTGTCGGTAACTGTGTCCTCGGAGGGCAAGCAACAAACAATAGAGGCCGATATGGTGGTGCACGGCGCCGGCCGCGTGCCTGAGATTCAAGACTTGGGTTTGGAAATGGCCGGAGTCAAATTCAGCGACAAAGGTGTCGTGGTCAACGAGTACCTGCAGAGCGTTTCTAATCCCGTGGTCTATGCTGCCGGCGACGCCGCTGCCAGCGGAGGGCTTTCCCTCACGCCGGTGGCCGGACTGGAAGGGCGCGTCGTAGCGGCCAATCTCTTGAAGGGGAATCACACCATAGCGAACTATCTTGGAGTTGCCAGTGTTGTATTTACGATTCCGCCTTTGGCCACGGTGGGGCTACAGGAAGAGGCTGCGCGACAAAAGGGATTGAAGTTCAAGGTCAATCGTGGTGACACTTCAGGCTGGTATTCATCCCGCAGGGTGAATGTGAAATATTCCGGCTTCAAGGTACTGGTCGAAGAGGGCAGCGGCAGTATTCTCGGCGCGCACCTGTTCGGTCTTCACGCAGAAGAGGTCATCAATCTCTTTGCGCTGGCGATTCGCTCAGGGCTCCACGCTTCTGATTTGAAACAGATGCTGTACGCCTATCCCACCAGCTCATCTGACGTCGCCTACATGGTGTAGGACAGGCTCTGATCGATTGTTAGTGGCTGAGCTTGGACGGTTTTCCGTTAGGACTAAGCCAGCAGAAGTTCGCTATCTTCGCGATGTGGAGTTAGCTCACCAAGCGGTGCCCCGATCCGTTCCAGGCCAGCGGTAATATCTTCTTCCGCCAGCGTTAACACATCCGTGGTTGCAATCTGGGCCGGCAAGTTATCAAGCAAGCGTTCAGCGTCGATGGCTGCCATGCAACCCGTGCCAGCCGCCGTGACGGCTTGCCGGTAGAACGAGTCCTGCACGTCGCCGCAGGCGAAGACGCCAGGAACATTCGTCGCCATCGTGCGGCCGTTGGTTTTGAGATAGCCGACCTCGTCCATCTCAAGCTGTCCTTTGAAGAGTTCCGTATTGGGCTTGTGGCCGATGGCAATGAAGACGCCTTCGCAAGTGAAGACACTCTCTTCATCTGTTTTCAGATTATGCAGCCGGACAGCGGTGACGCCTGTCTCCGGCGTTCCGAGAACTTCTTCAACCGCCGTGTCCCAGATGAAATCAATCTTTTCGTTCTTAAACGATTTCTCCTGCATGATCTTTGAAGCCCGCAAATGATCGCGCCGGTGAATCACCGTCACGCGCGTAGCATAGCGAGTGAGAAAAGTTGCTTCTTCCATCGCCGTGTCGCCGCCGCCAACTACGACGATGTTCTTTCCCTTGAAGAAAAATCCATCACAAGTGGCGCACGCCGAGACGCCGAGTCCGCCCAGACCCGTAGGCGCGGGCGCTTCGCCCGGAATCCCGAGCCATTTAGCGGATGCGCCCGAAGCGATAATCAGCGTCTGAGCCCATAGGACTTGCTGCTCCGTGACGATCTTGAAAGGCCGCGCGCTTAGATCAACTTGCTTTATCCAGCTAGTCAAAACCTCTGTGTCGAAGCGCTTGGCCTGCTCGCGAAACTCCGCCATCAACTCAGGTCCCTGGATGCCTTTTGAAAAGCCGGGATAGTTCTCGACCTCGGTGGTAATTGTTAACTGACCACCAGGCTGAGGCCCCTCGATCACTAACGGTCGCAGGTCTGCGCGCGCGGCATAGATCGCGGCGGTCAACCCCGCTGGACCTGAGCCGATGATGACCACTTCATAACTTCTTTCACGTTCGATCATTCTTTAACCGCTCTCTTCTCAAGCCGGACACAAACTGAAGTTTGTGCTACATCTTCTGTTCGATCAGCGCAGCGAGGCGCGACGGATAATCTCCCGACAGTTCATTGCCGAACTGAGCGTAAAGCCGCGCGTGCCGATGCGACCGCCCCTATCGACGTCTCATGGCGTCTGGCCTCCGATTGAAACCGAGTTCAATCGGAATAACCGGGAAGACGCAAGGCGTAAATCTAATCAGCATCCCCACGACGCACAGGCTACTGCTCAAGACTTAGGCTACCGCCACCGCGGCGCTTGCCTCCATGGCCTTCACGGCATCGTCCGTTGATAGAACCGCGTTGGCTATGAACCCGAAGTTGACGAGCGCTGCCTTGTAGCCATCACCAAGTTCGGGATGCCGGGCGGCAGCCGTTGCGTCCTTCACTACTGCGACCTGGAATCCCCGCTCAATCAATTCGCGCATGTGGGCCTCGACACAAAGATTCGCCGACATCCCTGCCAGGAGGACCTTGCTGATGCTGCGCTTGCGGAGCTGTAGCATCAGATCGTTGTTCTCCGGGCCATAGACCTTGTGTGGGCTGGCGACGATTGTCTTGCCGTCCTCAATGAAGGGCTTGTAGCGCTCCAGCCAGTCAGCTCCCGACCCCTGGAACCCGTCCAGGTGAGAGCGCCCCGGCGGTCGAACATGTTGATCTCATGCATCATCTTCTCCAGGGTTCCGCCGAACTTCCACGAGTGATCGGTGGGGTAGTAGTAGTGGGGTGAGATGAAGACCTCGAAGCCATTCTTCTTTGCGGCGTCGAAGAGCCGCTCGATGTTCTGGACGGTCTTGTTCTCCTTGACACTGTCGCCGACCAATTGCCACGTGACCCCCTTCTCGCTGAGGAAGTCGTTCTGCGGATCTGTCACTAGCACTGCGGTGTCGTTCTTGTTGATATCCATAGTTCGTCTCCTTTTCCTTTCTCATGACTTGTACTTATGCCCGCAATCTAAACAACGTCGTGCTTAGCCTTTCTGTTCGATCAGCGCAGCGAGGCGCGACGGATAATCTTCCGGCAGTTCATTGCCGAAATAGCGCACGACTCCATTGCGGTCGAGAAAGATAACGGTGGGCGTTCCGGCGACCTTATACCGGCGAGTGACGCTGGCATCAGGGTCGCGCACGACTCTGTACTTGATGCCAAAGTCTTTGACACCACCTTCGGTCCGCGCGGGGCTATCTTGAATGTTGATACCGACGACGCGCACGCCCTGTGGTTCGTATTTCGCCGCCAGGGCGTTGAAGTGCGGCGCTTCTTCTTTACATACTGGACACCACGCTGTCCAAAAGATGAGTACGGCCGGTTGACCGTGCAAATCGGCGAGCTTCAACTGCGCGCCATCAAGCCCTGCCAGATGAAAGTCAGGCGCTGTATCACCAACGGCTGTTCCGATCTTGTTTGATATAGCTGTATTCGCGGAGCGTTCGGTTGATGCGTTGCTCTGCGAAAGTTTTCCTGAACAACCAACGAAGGCGACACTTACCGATAGCGCACCGACTAGTAATGCCGCGATCTTCCACTTATCCATACCGATTCCTTTCCTCGTATCCTAGCCCGCCGCTGTTTTGACGAGCGGAAAATCAATCTCGGTTTCGGCAACGTGGTTGAAATAGTTCGTAAAAATGTTCAGCACGGTTACCGCGATGATCTCAACAATCTCACCGTCATCAAATCCCGCTTGCCGCAATCCATTCACATCTTTGTCCGCCACCCAGCCGCGCTCGCGCACGATCTTGGTAGCAAAGCGGAGAGCTACCGTTTCCCTTTCGCCCGACGATTGTCCTTGCTGCGCTGCTGTAAGCTCTTCCTGCGAGAGGCCAACCATCCTGCCTCCAGCAGTGTGTGCTGACAGACAGTAGTCGCAGCCGTTCGCACTGGCGACAGCAATAGCAATGCGTTCGCGCAACTGCGGATCGAGCCGGCCGCCGGCGAGCGCCCCGCTGAAACCAAGGTAACCTTCGAGCACCTGCGGTGAATTGGCCATCAGGCGTGTGATGTTCGGCACCATCCCGAACTTCTGTTTTACCGCGTCGAGTAGTTCCTTTGTACGACCGGTCGCGGCCGCCGGGTCAACTGGTTTGAATCTTGACATCTCTTTGTCCTCCCTAAATGAAAATTAAATTTGTGGTCGTAGCGTAGACTTCAGTCTGTGTGTCGCCCAGGAAACACAAACTGAAGTTTGTGCTACTTTCAAATGAATCTTTGTCCCGCCTGGAGCAGCAAATACTCGGCAATGACGATCATGATCACGCCAAAGGCTTTCTTTACTCGAACCATCCACTGGCCAGAGCGCGGCATTGCCGCCAACGCGCCGCTGAATGTTCCCAGAACGATCATGAGCACACCCATCCCCAGCGCGAACACGAAAAGTACGGACGTGCCGAAGGCGACGTTACCTTTAGTCCCGACATAGGCGAGCGCGGCGCCCAAAGCTGGAGCAGTGCAGGGACCAACAACCAGGCCCGATGCGGCTCCGACCAATAGAGCAGACACGTAGCCCTTGCCCTTACGTTTTGGATTCCAGTTAGTTAGAAACTGCGGCGTCGGCAGTTGAAACACATCGAGCATGGAAAGTGCCAAGACGAGAATGACGTTGCTGACAACGATGTATGTCCAGGGGCTTGCGGCCCAGATGCCAAAGAGCGTGCCGGTCAAGCTGGCAAAGGCGCCGAGCGCTGCATAAACGACCGCCATCCCTATTACGAACAGTACCGAAAGCGTAAAGCCGCGCAGGCTAAGGCGGCCTTTCTGCCCGCCATCCGCCATTGCGGTTTGCCCGCCGATGAAACCGAGTTGAATCGGAATAACCGGATAGACGCACGGCGTGAAACTGATGAGCATCCCCGCAACGAAAGCCGCCGGATACGCCAGCAGCGAACTCGCCGAAAGGTATTCCTGGAGATTGGCAGTTAATCCGTTCATGGTTTGACTTGCTCTGGTGAATTCTTTGACTCTACTTAAAGGGGAGCGCGCCGGCAACCACGTCCTGCCCTAGTCCGCGGTCTGCTCCTCGGCGCGCTCCACCGGCTGGAGCGTCGATACCCCCACAAAATCTCCGCTCCAGAGACTTAGCTTCCTGCGAGCGCGTCGTCGAACGCCTTGACGTAAGCTTCGCGGTCGTAGTTATGCATCGTCTGAAACACGATCTTGCGCGACGGGCTGAGTACCACGACTGTCGAGGTCTTCTGCTTGTTGGCCTCGAAGAAGTTCCCCAGACCCAGCCTGCGCGCCTTGGCGGCAGACTGCGCGGCCTTTGAATCATCCGTCACGTCAAGCATGACAAAGTCGATGCGGTCACCGTACTGGCTCTTCAGTTCCATCATGGTCGGTTCGAGTTTCTGGCACGCCGAACACCAGTCAGCTCTGATGATGGCGACGGTTGGACGCCTGGCCTTCGGCGTCTTGGCCAAAACCGGCAATGCAATCATGGTGGCCAGCGCCAGAAAGCTGAAGACAATTCCCGCGCGACGTATCGTGTTGTTTGTTCTCATCTGTTCTTATCCCCCTAAAGAGTTATCTAAGTTCTCAAGTTTGGCTCGTCACTCAAAGTGATTGAAGACGAGCAGTTCAGTTCGTAGTTTGCCCAGTGTAAGCGCATGTTCTTGCCGTTTCAGTAAGCCCGCTTACACAAGAGTCCAAGACTTTCGTCACGCTGCGCGAAGCAGACAAACATTGGACTTATCGGCCGGCAGAGCCCGCCGTTTTAGTTCCTGTTCCCTCTCAGCTTGACTGTCAGCCACGAACAAGTACGGGCCGTACATCTCCCAACGGTCGAGATCGAATCTGCGCCGCGCTCCACAATCGGTGCACACGCGGTATGTCATACGACCCGTTGTGAAGGGCCGGCTCTTGTGCCAATGGAAACATCCGCGAGCAATCATTCTAAGAAACTCCTGAAGAGCTTCGAAGGCGTTCGCCTGCGGTTTGTTTTCAACTTGATATCGCGTCGGCCAGGTGGCCACTGTCGTTGCCATAGCTATTTCCTTTCTCATGTCCCTACATCTGCCTGCCAGAGCGGCCGATACAGCTAACTACCATCGCCTCAAGCGGCGACCGCTGGGTTTGCATGCCTGTCGATCATTTGCGCGACGGTTTTCTCTGACGCTGCGCCGACCATGCGCTCCGCTTCTTTGCCGTTCTGGAAAAGAATCAGCGTGGGAATGCCCTTGATCCCAAAGCGCTGAGAGATCGACACGTTGTCGTCAACGTTTACTTTCACAACCCGCGCGACACCCTGGTATTGGGCCGCGACCGCTTCGACGATCGGAGCGAGCAGACGGCAAGGACCACACCACTGTGCCCAGAAGTCGACCAACACCGGTTGGTCAGATTGCAAGACGTCCGTCTCAAAACTATTTTCAGTTACCTCAATGACGTGTCCACTCATGATTGTTCTCCTGTTCTTGAATCGTTCTTTGTTCAGCTTGATTGCTGTCGACCGCGTCGTCCCATCTTCTGCCGTTTATCTCGGCGCCGTAACACCGTGCGGCATGGTTACGATTATCGTGAGAAACAGTCCGCGTCTCAGTAATGCTGGTTACAACCCACCCTGTAAGCTGGGTTACATAAGAACGAAGACACTTGCTCTATGCTGACACTGCGAAGGCTTTGCCAATGGCGGAAGGTAGAGCGGCGAGTCAAGGAATCGGAGGCTGAACAGTGACTAAGAACGGGAACAAACCCATTTTGCGGATCTATGTTGGGAAGCACTGCTGGTCGTGTGAAGAGGCTGTGCGTCTGGCCGGCGAGGTCAGCAAGAAGTTTGTCAGGTTGAATGTCGAGGTGATCGACCTTGACGCTGACGGCAGTGTGAATTTCGACGACGTTTTTTCAACCCCAACCTATGTTTTCAATGGCCGCACCATCTCGCTGGGGAATCCGTCGCCCGAGGAACTCTTCCGGCAACTGGGCGAGGATTTGTCACAGGGGCTGGTGGACAACTGAATGATCCGGCGGGACAATACCCGACACCGGAGGTTACAACTATGCCAGGGACTCTATCGAAGCTAACCAGGCGCTTGCTGGGCGAACGGAAATCCAGCGTCACCGGCTCGTACTGTGACGAGATTGAAGACGGTGAGGGCAGCCCGTTGCGACAAAAGATCGGGTATCTCTCAATGATGGATCTGTTCCGCGACCTCACGCCGGAAGAGATGCAGGAGATCGACCGGGCCACCAGAATGCAGACGTGCACCGCCGGGCGAGTTTTCTATTCGCCTGAGGAGACAGGCGAAGTGCTGTTCATCCTCAAGAAGGGCGCAGTGCAGATTTACCGGATGTCGCCGGAGGGTCGCAAACTCGTCATTGCACAGCTTCCACCATACTCCTTCTTTGGTGAGATGAGCTGTATCGGACAAGGCATGTACGATACCTTCGCCGAAGCGACGGAAGAATCACTCATCTGCACCATGAGTCGCTCGGATGTCGAGCGACTGCTTCTATCAAAACCGAAGATAGCGCTGCGCATTTTGGAAGCAGTGGGCAGACGCGTGGTGGAAGCCGAGCGACAGTTGGAAGACTTGGCCTTCAAAGGACTCATTCCGCGAATTGCTTCTTTCTTACTGCGTGAGGCCGACGGTGACGAGCTTCACGGCCTGTCACATCAGGACATCGCCGACAGGTTGGGTGTTTACCGCGAGACCGCCACTGGCGCGCTTAACGAACTCAAGACAGCGGGCCTTATCGAAATCGGAAGGAAGCGAATCACAATCACAAACAGGCCAAGACTAGAGCGAGCGGCCAGTGAATAACGTGCGCGAAGAGTCCTTAAGTAAGCCCACACCCAAGACCGAATCCGCGTTGTTGCTGGAGGAGTCGCCGAACCCTGTAGTCACGTCATCAAGCCAGAATCCTGACCTCTTGCGCCGTTTGCGGGAGTATCTCCTGGAAACGGGCGCGCCTAACACGCGGCTTAATCCGAAGTGGTTAGCAAAGAAACTGAATGTTGATGAGCGGGACCTGCTCGCCGCGCTCGCCTACGGAGTGCGCGACGGAATGGTTGAAATGCACTGGGAGGTCTATTGTCCCATGTGCGGCGGTGGCTCCGGAGAGGTCGGGTCGCTCAGCCACGCACGGGGGAACGTCGAGTGTGTGGGCTGCCAGGCGAGTTTCGATCTACATCTCGACCGAGATGTGCGAGTTACGTTTTCAGCAAGTGAAAGATTGCGGAGAGCGCGCGGCGGAGAAGAGGTACTGCCAACAGCGGACGGAGAGGCAGAGCTTACGACCCGCGGCCTTGACCTTCTGCTTATCCCGGCCTTCTGGGAATTGTTTTCAGGAGAAGCTCCCGCCGCTGACGAATCGCTGCGCATTGGCCGGGTCGCGATTCTGTTCACGGATTTGCGCGGCTCAACGGCAATGTACGCTGAGCGCGGCGACCCGCGTGCGTATCGTCTAGTACGCGATCACTTCGCGATTCTCGCTGAGGCGATCAACCGGAATAACGGCGCTCTGGTGAAGACCATTGGCGATGCTGTCATGGCCTCGTTCGCTTCAGGCGCCGACGCCGTGCGGGCAGCATTTGAGTCACAGGCTGAACTCTGTGCACGGGCCGCGGACATGGGGGGCGAGCTGGTGCTTAAGGCTGGCGTTCATGCGGGCGCCTGCCTCGCCGTCAAGCTCAACGATCGTTTGGATTTCTTCGGTGGCGCGGTCAACACCGCCGCGCGCGTGCAGGGCTTGTCGCGCGGGAACGATGTCGTCGTTAGCGATGAAGTTATAGCCGACATTGACGCTGAAAAAGACGGGCGCAACCAGTTCCAGATTAGGGAGAGCTTTCACGCGCGCTTGCGCGGCTTGCCAAAGCCGGTTCGCGTGCATCGGCTCGTCGCAGCGACGGCAAGTGGAGTCGCGGTGCCGTCGTCCAATAAGTCAATGGCTGCACGGTTGTTGAGATTAGTAAGACGAAAGTGAGGTTTCGCAATTATGCCTGAATGGTTAGTAGTCCCTCTGTTCATTGTCGGTTATTTCCTGTTGATGAAATACGTATTGCCGCGTCTCGGCGTGCCGACGTGAATGTCGGGTGCTTGCAGCGTCGAGTCTCGACGCGTCGCGAAAGAAGCCGAGGGCAATGAACACAAAGCGGGTCATGAGTAAATACGATCTCGTCGTAATAGGCGGTGGCTCCGCCGGACTGGTAGTTGCTGGAGGGGCGGCGCAGCTCGGCGCGCGCGTCGCTCTCGTCGAAAAGAAATTGCTCGGCGGCGATTGTCTGTACACTGGTTGCGTTCCCTCGAAAACATTTATTCGTTCAGCACGCTTCGCTGCCGATGTTCACCGGGCGAAGGATTTTGGCTTTGCGCCCACCTCCCTTGAGTTCAAAGATGGCGCCTTCGCCTCGATCACGGATCGAGTCGCGCGCGTTATCGAAACCGTCGGCGAGCATGACAAACCGGAGCGGTTTGAGGCCTGGGGCGTGGAGGTGATCTTTGCCACGCCGCGCTTTCTGTCGCCAAAAGAATTGGAACTCACAGATCACGATGGCGCAAAGCGAACAATAACGGCGAAACGCTTCTGCATCTCAACAGGCTCCCGTCCTGCTGTTCCTCCAATTGAAGGGTTGAAAGAAGCTGGTTTCGTTACCAATGAAGAAGTTTTCCATCTCAAGAAACTGCCGGAAACGCTGATCGTCCTCGGTGGCGGTCCGATCGGTCTGGAACTGGGTCAATCATTCGCGCGCTTCGGCAGCGACGTGACCGTCGTCGAGATGGACAAGCGCTTGCTTGCTAAAGAGGACGAAGAAGTTTCAGCCACCGTGGCAGAGATAATGCGCGCTGAAGGTCTGAAAGTTCTACTCGCTCACAAGGCCGTACGCGCCGTTGCAGCGAACGGTCAAAAGGTTCTTACAGTCGAGCATGATGGTGAGAAAACGGAGTTGCATGCCGAAGAGATTCTGGTGTCCACCGGAAGGCGCCCAAACATCGAAGGCTTGAATCTCGAAGCCGCCGGGGTGAAATACGATAAACAGCGCATCTTCACGGATGACTACCTACGCACGTCCGCCCGCCACATCTTTGCGGCCGGCGATATCACGGGACACTTCCCATTTACGCATATGGCCGCTTATGAAGCGTCGGTCGTGATTCGCAACGCACTGTTTTTCTGGCCGTTGTTGCAGAAGACCGACTTCCGCGTTGTTCCGTGGACGACGTTCACCGAACCTGAAATTGCGCGCGTGGGATTAACAGAACAAGAGGCTAAGAAGAAGTTTGGCGAAGCCAACGTGCACGTCTATCGCACTGACTTTGCCGACAACGATCGGGCTCAGGCCGAAGAGGATACGAAAGGATTCGCCAAAATAATCTGCACCGGCCGCAAGAACGAGATCGTCGGCGCGCATATCGTCGGGGCTCATGCAGGCGAACTAATCCATGAAGTCGTCCTGGCAATGAAAAAGAGACTTCCAATCACCGCGCTCGGCAGCATGATTCACGTCTATCCGACGCTCGGGCAGGTTAATCAGCAAGCCGGAGTCGATGCGATACTCAAGAATCTTTCGGCCTACAAGAAGTGGCTCTCGTACTACTTCAGAATTTGGCGCTAAGGCCCCCACATCAGTCTCGATCCTGAGCTGATCGGGCGAAGCAGTTCTCGCAGAGGAAGCGACCATGCCCAGAGTCATTGTTTTCGACGTCATTGAAACCATGCTTGACACCAGCGCCCTCGAACCGCATTTCGAGCGAGTATTTGGCGACGCGCGGGTACTACGTGAATGGTTTTCGCAACTTCTACTTTATTCCGAAGTCGCCACGATCGCGGGTTCCTACTTTGATTTCAGCACGATTGCCGGTGCGACACTGGAGATGACCGCAGAGAGCCGTAAAGTCACGCTGTCATCAAGCGACAGGGGGCAAATCTTAGAAGCCATGCTCTCGCTGCCGCCGCACCAGGACGTGCACGATGCTTTGAAACTTCTAGCGGACGCCGGACTGCGACTCGTAACTCTGACGAATTCCAGTCAGCGCGCGATGGAAGAGCAATTGAAGAATGCCGGCATCGAAAGCTATTTCGAGCGTAGGTTTTCAGTGGGCTCAGTTCTCAAGTACAAACCCGCGCCCCAGACCTACCGGATGGTAGCCAAAGAACTGGACTTACCGACGAGTGGCCTCCGGATGGTTGCGGCGCACGCCTGGGACATCATCGGCGCGATGCAGGCTGGCTGCGCCGCAGCATTTGTCGCGCGACCGGGGAAAGTCCTGAATCCACTCGCGGACAAGCCAGATATTGTCGGAGAGGATCTGCGCAGCGTGGCGAAGGAGATCATCAGAATTGAATTGCCGGAGAAATCGCGGCCTGCATTCAATTAACACTCTCGTGCGACACGCGCTCACTGGATTAAGAGAGATAACCTTATGACCTGGATCAAGGTAATCGATGTCCCGGAAGCCGAGGGCGCGCTGCGTGAGGCGTATGATGAAGTAGCCCCAGAGCGTGGCGAGGTAGGCAACATTCTGAAGGCTCACAGTCTTCACCCAAAAGTGCTCAGAGCTCATTTGCGCCTCTATCGCGAGTTGATGTTTGGTAAGTCAGAGTTGACCCGAGCTGAGCGCGAAACGATTGCTGTAGCCGTCTCGGTGGTCAATCACTGTCATTATTGAATCAAGCATCACGGGGAGGCTCTCCGTATGCTGACCAAAGATGACGAACTCCTTGCCGCTCTCGAACGCGATCCGGGAACAGCGCCACTGGATCGGCGGCAACGCGCGCTGGTTGACTACGCGCTCAAGCTCACAGCCACACCTGGAGAGGTCAATGAACAGGATATCGCGTCGTTAAGAGCGGCGGGCTTTCCCGATGTTGCTATTCACGATGCAGCGGCCATCGCCGCTTACTTCAACTTCGTGAATCGCGTGGCTTCGGGGTTGGGCGTTGATTTTGAGCAGCAACAAAAGTAACACAGGGCGCGAGATCCTTCACTCAGTTCTCTTGGAATCAAGGAAGACCAAAGTCCGAGTAGCTGCCAGGACCGTGCAGGCGATCAACCCGTCGTAGGTCGCCCTGGAGATCAGACCCTACTCTTATTTCGCAGCAAAGGCGCGACCACGCCAAGCGGCGACAAGGCAAAAGATGAGCGGTGGAAGCACCAGCATCTGTGCGACAGGAGCGAGGCCGACACCGAGCACGGGCACGAGCGGCATTCTCGCCGTGTAGGTCCACCTTCTGGCGATAAAGACCGCCCCCCATTCGACGCAGACGCTGATCACCAGTCCGGCAAGCAGCATCACGGCGTACCCACTCGCCCCCGGACGCGCAAACCAATCCTGTCGGTGCAGCACAGCCCAGCCAGCGGCATAGATCAACAGTACCAGCAACGCATCACTCAGCGCAGCCACCCCACAGTGCCACGACACGGCGCTGAAATTCTCCATCCCCTTGTAGAGCGGAGCCTGTACTATCTCCCACAAGTAGTTGACGAGCACGGAAACGACAAACAGGACTGCCAGCCGCCGCCACAACGCACCGCGACCTGCGCCTGAGAGATTCATGGTCGTCAATGTTTCCTTTTCAATGTTAAGTAAGCGAAGCTACCGAACTAGTATTCCTTCCGCAGGTCTGCGGTGCAAGTATTCAACCAGCGGCAAAGTCCGCACATCGCAAGACTGCTCGACCAAGTCCGAGACGTCGCGCGCTTGAAGCATTGATAGTTTCGCACCGAGCAACGTCACATCAATTGGAAAAAGCAGCAGGTCTTTTTTTTCACGGCATGAGTCATCCCGGCCGAAATGGGCTAAGCTGAAACTAGGTCTCTCGGAACTGGCAAGCAAACGCAACTTATCCCTGAAAGTCTTCGATAACTGGCACATCGTTTCTCGCCAGCAGCGACAGGGCAGCGGCGATGATGCGATGTTGTAGGGCGGGATTGTTCGGCTCGCCAAGCGGAAAGCCGAGTTTATAAGGGACGAACAAGGCGCGCGGCGGCCGCAACACGTCGGTGACTTCGTGCAGCAGCGAGATCGAGACAGTCGTAATGCCGTTGCGTTCGATGGCGGCTTGAATCAGACCAACGGTCTGCACGCACATCGGTCAAACGGGCGTGAGGAACACCACGTCAACCCCGTCTGCACGCAGTCGCTCGGCGACTTGTGGCGCGGCCTCCTCGATCAGACGTTTCGGTTTGAGGATCGAACCCATGAAGCTGAAGTGGCGGTGGTTGAGGCAACCGATCGCGCCGCGCGCAACGAGTTCGCGAAAACGATCCAAAGGAAAGGCCAGATTGCGATCAGCCTGGACGCCGGAATGATCGAAGGAGTTGCTCTTGTGCGCTTCGATCAAGGCGCTCGTGGTGACGGTGTTGGGAATCTCGCGGAAAGAAGCATCCCCATTTTTCAGGAAACTATCGAAACCTGCCTGCTCCGGCGTATGCAATCCGGCAGTCGTTACCAGCGCCACCCGAGCCGTGTTCAATGGCTTTTCCAGCTTCGCGCACGGGACGGGATTGATTGCATAACGCGCAAACGGATAGGCCTTCATGAACAGGCGGTACTTGAGGACTATTTCTCGATAAGTTGCCATCTATGTTTTTCTCATCTTAACGAGCAGGAACGCTGACGTAGTTCGCATCTCTTGGGCTGAGAGAATCTCAGACCGAGTTCTGCTTTGAAGAAGTCCGGCCTCCGTTAGTTCAGAAGAGGCTTACCAAAAGCCCGCCCGTGACGGCGAGCACGAATATTGTGAACGCAACCGAGCCTGCTACCTTCCAGTTAGTCGAGCGCGCGATTGTAAAAAGTGACGGCAGATTCACAGCAGGCCCGGCAATCATCATCGCGACGGCTGCGCCGGCCGGCGCGCCCGCTGAGAGCAAGATTAACGCCAACGGGATTTCAAAGAACGTAGGCATCGCTAGCGGGACCGCAATCAGAGCGACGACAACGATCGCTACCGTCTGTCCGCCTGTCGATGCCAGCGCGCCCACCGGCAGCCACAACGCAACCGCCATCGAGATCAACACGCCAACGGCTATCAATGGAAGTGTTCGAACCGCCATTTGCAGACACGATCGCAAGAATGTTGTTAAGACGGGACGGCCGCTTTCATCGTCGCTCGTTGGGCAATCGACTGGTCTGAGGCTGAACAGTTTGTCTATCAGAATTCCGGTCAGGAAAACGGCCACGCCGGCGATGGCGAGGCGAGTAAACGCAATCCGGTGCTCAAACAGCATGAAGGTAAGGATGAGCGCCGCGGGATTCAGCGACGGAGCTGCAAGCATGACCGCGAGCGATGGTCCCAGTCGCGACGATCGTTCGTACAAACCGGAAAACACCGGGGCCGCGCAGCAGGAGCAGAGCATCAACGGCGCGCCCGCAAGCCCGGCAACCAACTGTGAACGCACTCGACCGCTTCCCAGAGCACGACCCAGCCAACGTGGCGGAACGAGCACGCGGACAGCACCACTAATCAGAATGCCAAACAGCAGCGCAGGCCAAATCACCAGGAAGTAATTCATCGAGCGGGCAACAACGTTAACCTGCGCAGCATTGCCAGGCATGGGAACGACATTAGCGCGTGGTTGGAATGCTCTGGTACTCTGCACCTTCCCGATCACTGCCAGCGCTGCTGTCCCCTTATAGACGAGAAGAGCTCCAACGATTACCAGCAGGAGCGTTAGTCCCCAGACGACTTTACGACTATCATTCGCCGCCGCGAAGGTACTTGTATTTTGCGTTGAGACAGGGTCCACAGTGTCGTGCGCTCTGGTAGTAGAAACCTTAAGCTTTATGAAACGGGGGATTCGTCGAGCGTCAGATTGTAGAACGTGCACGAAGATTTAGGAAGGGGCGAGGAGCCGATGCAGCCCTCGGTGAAACTAACTTTCGGGGGGCTCTGCTACCGGTTGGGTTTCTCTCTCGGCTTTGCTGCTGAACCTTGCGGGACCATCTCGCAATCAAATACTCCTCACTTCACATGAGATCAGAATCGAGGCTTTAGCGGGTATCGACGTGAGCCTGGCGAACGTACTTCGCCAATCAAGTCGGCCCAAGCCTGTTTCTCGCTGGCGGGATCGAAAATCGGAGCGAGCTGCTTACACGTCACTCTTAGTTCCGCGGCGAAGGCCGGATCAGTTTCTGCGCGGATCAAGAGTTCGGCCAGTTGGCGTGTCTTTGCAACATCGAAAAGCCCGGGATAATCCGCGCCCAAAATGCCAATGTTGCCTTTAATTCGCGTCGCAAGAATTGGGACGCCGGCAACTATCGCCTCCGACAAAGCATTGGCGCCTCCTTCCATCCGAGACGAAATCACGCAAAGCTGGCTTTTAGCCAGGGTGCGAAGAGTTCGCGAGGGCGGCTGCTCGCCGAGCCAGCGAAAGCGCACATTATTTCGCATTTCGGTGCGCGCTCGCTTCGCCATTGCTGCTGTCATTGCTCCGCCAATTTGCAAGATACGAATGCGCGAGGAAGACGGAAGCAATCGCGCCGCCAGAGCAGCGCGAAAGGGATCCTTTACCGTGCGGAGGTGACCAATCACGCACACATCGAAGCTTCGGCCAGCCAAGGTAGATGTCGGCAAGCTTGCCTTCGTCGTATTTCCGCGTTTGCCTGTGAGCGCTGACTGGTAAATCACACGAGTCTTGTCTCGCAAGACTGGCCGCAATTCGTCGTAGGCTTTTGGTTGTAACACCACGATGCGGGTCGCGATCTCAAGAGATTTTTGCGCCAGATGATTGCTGCGGATATCACGATAGAGATCTGTTCCGGTAAGCGCGACGATGACCGGAGCTTCCAGGTTCTCGCGGCGAAAGCGCTTGATTGATGGATAGCTGCGGCGAGCGTGCAAGGCGATTAGTAAATCGTACAGCTCGCCATCGTATGCTTGTGAGATCGAGACACGGTGAGCCAGTCTGCGGAGAATCCTTGCCCAGCGAAGCGCAGTGATTCGGTTTCCGTAATTCGACCCTGGGGGAGCCGGGGTAACTATTCCAATTCGCATCTTTCTGGAATTACAGAGCACACGTGCGGAACCCAGCCCACACGTCACGCCGGTCCGGTTTGTAGAAGTTTCGATAAGTGTTGTGAATCAAGTGCGAACGGGTTGTCCAACAGCCGCCGCGCAGCACCTTGTGATCGCCAAACCAGGGCGCGGAATATTCTTTGTAAGGGCCGGCGATAAAGCCCGGATACGGCGTGAAATCGCTTGCCGTCCATTCCCAAACATTGCCGATCATCTGCCGGCACCCAAAGGCACTATCACCTGCCGGTAGCGAGCTAACATTGAAACAACCCATCGCATGCCAGTCGAGATTGGCGCGCTCTGGCGTTGGTGCGTCATCGCCCCACGGGAATCGTCGTTTGTGATCAGTGATTCCGCGGCCGTCCGGGGCTGGCTCGCCACTTGCGGCCAGCTCCCATTCAGCCTCGGTCGGCAGGCGACGTCCGGCCCAGAGGCAATATGCGTCCGTCTCATACCAGTTGACGTGCAGCACCGGCAGGTGATCTTCCAACGGGACCGTCTCATCAAAGTTCCGGCGCCACCATTTGCCTTCAGCAAACTTCCAGTAGAGCGGATGCTTTGCGTCGGCGTTTTCACGCCATTCCCAGCCATCATCAGACCATAGCGCACGACGCTGATAACCGCGGTCATTAGCGAACTCGGCGTATTCGGCGTTCGTAACAGCCGTCCGCGAAATTGCGAAGGGCCGGATCTGAACTTCGTGTGCTCGCATCTCATTGTCAAACACGAAGGGCCGGGCTTGCGTGCTGCCAATAAGAAACGTGCCGCCGGGTATCAACACATCGCCTAGCCTGTCCATGGCCGGTGGTTGTTCGCCGGCTTTCTTCTGATCGACGTCGTCAACAATCGCCTGCCGTCCCACGCCTAACCGAGGTGGAACATAACCGAGCGTCTGCCGCGTGTAGGTGATCGCTTCCGCGTGCATGTCCTCATGAAAAAGCGAGAGAGAGAGGAAATAAGCTGCAGCGTGACTCAGCCCACCGGCGTTATCGGACGAAGCGGCTCTTGCTCGAGCATATCGATCGAGCTGGTCGAGCACCTGGTCGAGCACCTCCTTCATGTAAGTTATCGTTTCAACCTTTGACGGAAGCTGCAGGTCCCATCGGGTTTCGTGGGCCACCTTCGCGGAGTCGTAAAGCGCATCACCATCGGCGAGTATCGGCGTACGTCCATGCAAATAGCGTAAGACCCAATATTCCTGAAACCAGGCAACGTGTCCGATCTCCCAACGAAGAGGGTTAACGATCTCCAGGCGCGGGCCGATCATTTGCTCATCGTCCAGGTCCGCAATTAGATCGAGGGTGCGCCCGCGGGCCTCCTGCAGTGCCTCAATACATCGGATTAAAGTAGGACTGGAGCCCATCTAGAATAATTATCCTTGGGATATTAAAGTAGCTTCAAGGTCTTATGGTAAGCGAATGAAGGCAACAGACCAACTTCTGCCGGCGCAGCCTTCGCGGACCTGGATATTGAGAAGCGACGGCTTGACTCCGTTGAGAAAGAGTCGAAGTTTCTAATAGGTATGCGAACGAAAGGCGGCTAGTAGCTAGTTCGTTGCTTGTTATTGGTCGTGCGGGCAGAATAAGATCCTGTTCTTACTAAGCTGCGCGCCCACAAGTGGTCCATCGTTAAAACTGGAGCGTTTGTCCGAAGGAGCTAAACATGTCGAATCCCTTCTCTGACCTCTTACAGTTCCTGCAAAAGAGCACAATCCACGGTCGATTTCCAATCTACGCATTTGTCCTGCTGTTGATTGCGAGCGTGGTCATCGCGTTGCTCAACTTCGCACGGAATGCCGAGCAGCGCACGATCAAGAAGACCTATACCTGGCTCGCGCGGCTCTTTGTTGGCGGCATGTGGTACCAACAAATGCTCTGGAAGATGCCGCCAACATTCACCGACAGTCCGGACGGCAGCGGCGGTCTGCGCTACTGGATGGGTGAGATGGTGCAGTATGCGGCCTTCAAGCAACAATCGACGCTGGTAAGCGATCTGATGCTGCCGCACTTTAAGGTCTTTGCTTTTCAGGTGTGGGCCGGCGAGACGTTTATCGCCGTGTCGTTGATGCTCGGATTGTTCACTCGCCTCGGCGGACTGCTCGGAACACTGATGGCGATCAACCTGTGGCTTGGACTCTACAACCGGCCCAACGAATGGCCGTGGACCTACTTCTTCCTGATTCTGCTGAACGGCTTTTTCCTTTTTCACCGCGCCGGACGCGCGCTGGGAATCGACGCAATGCTTGCTTCCAAAAGCGCGTCGGAAGGAATCGTAAAGCGAGCAATCTCGTGGATCACCTAAGCAGCCCGCAGGCGTTGTCTGAAACCGAGCGCGGTTCGCCCCAGGGTTTCGCGCTCGGCCTCGGCCTGACCAATGAATGCGATCTCGCGTGCTCTTTTTGTTATCGCGACCCGAATAGAATCGATCGGTTGACGCTAAATCAAGTGCGCGCGGCGATCGAATCCCTGCCCGTGCGTTCCGTGAATCTGGGCACCGGCGAGAACGGAATGCATCCGGACTTCCTGTCGATCCTCGACTTCCTCCGAGCGCAACCAATACAGCTAACCATCACCTCAAACGGCCACAGCATCGCAATGCTCAACGACGAGCGAGTGCGCGCCTTTCACGATGTCGAGTTTTCTCTGGATTATCCGACCGAGGCCGAGCAGGATGCCCAGCGCGGCGCGGGAAACTGGAAACTGATTCACGAACAGGCCGAGCGTTGCCGCAGTCTGGGAGTTCCGGTAACGATTGTCGCCGTCATGATGAAAGCGAATTATTCGCGGCTGGCCGCCGTGGCGAAAGTTGCGAAGAAGTTTGAAGCGCCGTTGCGCGTCAACGTATATCAATCCGTCAGGACCGACGCGTTTGCTCTCTCTTACGTAGAATACTGGGATGGCTTTCGCCGTCTCTTCGCGGAAACGGATGTGATCGTTATTGGCGAGCCGCTCGTGAGGGCACTGGCCGGATTGCCGCCGCTACCGGGCGGATGCGGAGTTGGCACTGTGCGCGTAACGCCGCGGGCCACGACGCAAGCATGCGTTTACTGGCCCGGCACTGGCGCGCCTCTGTCAGTGTTGTCGGATGCAGGCGAAAAAATTGCAAGCACCGCGCCGTTTGTTGCCGCACGCATGTTGCCACCGGCTTGCGAGCCTTGCGAGTTTCGCGAGACTTGTCACGGTGGATGCGCGGGACGTCGCAAACTGCATGGCGCGCTTGACGAACCCGACATGTATTGTCCGATCATTCGCGGCGAGCGGCCTCGTCTCGACATTAGAATGGCCGCTGCGCGCGATCTCCCCAAAATCGGGAGCGCTTGCACTACGGTGGTGATCGCGCGAGATTGATTCTGCGATCCACATGGGCACAGTCTTGTTTTTCAGCGAGTTCTTAAGCAATACCAGCGGGCACGAAACTACACGAAGCCAACTGCTCGAAAAACACGAAATGTGTTTTTGCGGCATTTGGTGTCGTTTCGTGGATCGTCTTCGGGCCGGCTTCACCCCGTCAGGGGGTGACATGTTTATAGATCGAGGAGCAAAAAACCCTTCCGGCTCCGTTCGGAGGAGCGGAATTCAACTTGAGCTTCACCACTGTAGAAGCATTCCGCTCCTCCGAACGGAGTTGGCCCCGGCCTTTGGCGCTTTGGCCCTATAAACATCTCACTCCTAACGGAGTGAAAACCGCGGGTCAAATTTTGGACTTGTATCCCTGAAGTCTTGAGTTCAGTTAGCTTCAATCTTTCTTGTTTGCGACCTTCGAGTTCTGTGATTCTCTGTGTCCTCCGTGGTTAACATGTCATGCGATAACAAATTCATGTGCCGTTCCATTCGCGATTTTCCGCTAAGCAACCTGCTCTTCCTTCTCGCGCTACTGGCGCTCGGCTGCGCGACCCATCAATTCACCAGACGAGCTGAGAACGTCGCCGCCTCTCCTGCGTCGGTTGCTACCGTGCAGAGCGCGCAGGAGCAATCGGATGCAATCAACCGTCCGACGAGTAAGCCTTACACGGGCGAGCTTTCGATCTTTGAAGATCCCAAACGCGATCAGAATCTTCAGCCAGATCGAATCATGGATATTCTCGAGATCAAGGAAGGCTCGACCGTAGCGGACATCGGCGCGGGCTCAGGGTGGTTTACTGTTCGGGCAGCGCGGCGAGTGGGAAACGCCGGCGCCGTTTATGCTGTCGACATAAATAGTGCCTACTTGAAATACATTGACGAGCGAGCCAAGCGGGAAGATTTACCAAACATCCGTACGATTCTTGGCAAAGAAGATGACCCGCTGCTGCCAGCGAAGAGTGTGGATGCTGTGCTGCTATTAAAAACTTACCACGAAGTTGCCCAACCTATTCGCCTACTGAAACGAACGCGTGCGGCTATGCGTGCGGGGGCCTTGCTCGGCATCATCGATCGGAATGGCAAAAGCGACGATCATGGAATCGACAAAGACGTGGCGATCAAAGAAGCCCAACGCGCAGGATTTGTGCTGGTCAATCAATACGATTTTGTGAAGCCGGACAATGTGGATTATTTCCTAGTCTTTCGGGCTTCGTGATTCTGTCGGTAGCGAACACGCAACTTTGTTCTCGAACGCATAGTCGGCGCATATTTTGATCTGAGAATGAAAGGCAAACTATGAAGCTAAAAGTTAACCACGAAGCTGACGCTCTGTACCGCTGCGTCGTTGGTAGACGCATGTCGGATGATTTGTTTTCAGCTACTTTGGCTCAGTGGGTTCTCGGCAACACCTGCTGCCCAATGTTTCGCGATCAAGCTCGCATCCAAGGTGGCTAACTTGAAACTGTGCCGTCTTGCTAAGGTTACGAGATGCGCATCCGTGGTGTCATTGGAATTAGTCTCAGGTGAAGCGGTACCATCTACGTCGTCAACCAGGAAGCGATAACTCGGTCGCTCGTGCAGTACTCTTAACGTCTCTTGTACTTCCTCCCAACTGGCCTGATAAGCGACACTCAGACTAATCCGGACAAATCCCAGTTCAGTAATTGCGCAGGTATGAAATTCGTCTACGGTGTTGAGCCACGCATTGACGGCTGAATGTTCGGGGTGCGTTGTCCAGCGCGAGGCGAGAATTAGATTTACATCCAGCAGCCAGCTCACGGCCAATCTTCCAGCAATCGTTTGACGTTCTCTGGTGTCATGGGTAGCGCTCCGGGTGGGGCCTCCAGAAGCACATCATTATCTCGACGCACCAGTCGAGCTTTCCGCGACTTCTGCGCAGACGCGTGCAGCCGCCCAGCCAGGAAACGAATCAGTTTCTCTTTCTGCTCAGGCGGGAGCGATTCGGCAGCCGCTTCGATCTCTGATAGGGTGTTCACACGAGAAATCTATCACGGGTTTTCAGTTCAAACAATCCCAAGTCAGCGCCGTTCCATTGCGATGCGGGCGAACGTCGCAAGAATTCGTGTTCCGGCCAGAAAAGTTCCGCGCATCGTGCCTGACACCTTCGATTTTCCGCCGGCGCGCCGGCGATGATTCACGGGCACTTCCAGTACGCGCAGGCCCGCGCGTGCCGCGCGCATCTGCATCTCCAGATTCCAACCGTAAGTCTTTTCTCGCATACCCAGACCGGCGAGCGCGTCGTAACGAATTGCGCGGAACGGGCACATATCAGTGTACCGAACGCCGTAGCGCAACTGGACCAGCAGTCCGGCGATTCGACCGGCAAAGACCTGCTGAAAGTTCAAACTGCCCGCCTCGCGCTCGCCTCGCGTGCGTGAGCCGATCACAAAATCGTATTGGCCGGCGATGATGGGTTGGACGAGGCGATCCATCAATTCGGGGCAATCGCTGCCATCTCCGTCGAGAAACACGACGATTTTACAATCCCCACCAAGCGCGCGAACTCCGGCCGCGCAGGCCCGACCGTAGCCACGATGCGGTTCCGCCACCACGCGCGCGCCGGCTGCGCGGGCACGCTCGGCGGTGCGATCGTCACTGCCGTTATCAACGACGATTATTTCGCTGGCGATCTCGTGCGGGACGCTGCGAACAACATCAGCGATCGTCTCTTCTTCATTGAGAGCGGGGATAATGACCGAGACATTCATGGCAAGTTAGAGTTCGACAAACTTCAGTTTGTCGCTGGTTTCGTATAGAGAAGCCTTTTTCACGGCCTCGACAAACTGAAGTTTGTCGGACAATGGCTCAGGCGCTTGTTTGAACCGGGCGCACGATGCCCTTCGAGCGCAGCACCGTCTCAGCGCTCGCAAAGTAATCGCGCACGTCCGCCTGCGCGCGAATCCAATCCAGATAGCGTCCGATGCCCGCCTCGAGATCGACTTGCGGCGCGAAACCTGCGGCGCGAATACGCGTGATGTCTGAAATCAAGTGACGTATTTCTCCAGGCCGAAACTCGCCCCGAGTGATCGGTTCGATGTGAATGTTCAAGGCGTCAGAGATTAGTCTCGCAACTTCACGAACGGTCGCGGCTTTGCCACTGCCGACATTCACAGCCTGCCCGTGAAGCGCGTCCGTCGTCGCCGCCAGCAGATTCGCGCGTGCGATGTCCTCGACAAAACAAAGGTCCCTGGTCTGCAAGCCATCCTCGTAGAACACGGGCGATTGGTCATTCAACAGACGCGTGCAGAAGATCGCGATGACTCCGGTGTAGGGGTTGAAGACCGACTGCCGCGGACCGTACGTACACGAATAACGCAACGCGACTGTGGGAATGCCCGTCTGCTGACCCCACGTCAGGACCAAACGCTCCTGATCGATCTTCGTGATCGCGTAGACTGATTCACCGCGGATCGGAGCTTCCTCCGGTGTTGGGACCGAAGTCGTTTCCGCGCCGCAGTACGGGCAGTGAACCGCAAAATCTCCGCGGCTTAGTTGCTCGGCAGGACGCACCGAGGGAAAGACGACGCCATGCTGCCGACAGTTTGCGGCGCCCTCGCTGTAAACTGCCTGCGATGACGCTACGATGACCTTTTTCACGGGCAGATTCTCGTCGCGGATGATTTCGAGCATCTGCGCCGTGCCAAAGCTGTTCACGTGAACGAACTTCGCCATCTCCGGCATGTACCCGCCATAGATTGCTTCGTGAAAGACCACATCGATGTCGCGCATCGCCGCCGCCACTGCTGAGCGATCGCGAATGTCGGCTTCGATAAAATCAACGGTCTGCGGGATCCAAGTTGGTCTGCCGTTGCGGTGTGTCTGCGGCTCCAGGTTGTCGAGTATGCGGACCTGCCAACCTTCGCGCAGCAAAAGATCGGCGATGTGCGAGCCGATCAGTCCGGCTCCCCCCGTTACCAGCGCGTGCATTACTGCTGCCTCCACATAGGCTTTTCTACTCTGTCATCGATCCGTTGACATCGATTTCCGAGGGATTGTTTTGGAGTTGGGACTTGGCGAGTGAAACTCTTCTTCGCCAGGCGAAAAGCTCCACCGCTCCCAGTAAAGCAAACGGAACATACAAGAAATTATTCAGCCGGAACATCTGATCGGGGTAATCGCCCAACCAGCTTCCGTAGAGAACAAAACTGGCCGTCGTAAGATAGAACAGCGAAGCAAGCGGCGCAAAGCACAGAAACGGAACGAGCCAAGCAAAGTACCAGGAAAAGTGCGGCGCGAAGAGGACGACGGTCGCGGTCGCCAGCAAAGCCGCGCGCTTAACGTAGCTGTCGCGGCCTTCCCTTCTCAAAAGCACCCAGGCTGCGACCGCGCTCATGAACACAACCGCAAAGATTATGAATGCCGCGGTCGGCACGTTCGCTCCAAACAGCTTGCGCGCCAGACTCAAGAGATAAAATTGTTCACCGCTGATCAAGCCTTGTTCTTTCGCATAGTCCGGCAAAAAGCCGATCGCTGCCCTCGGGCCAGCACTCAGATAAGGCAGGTACGCGACGACGATGGTGATCGCAAAAGCCACCGGCATCTTCCAGCTCCAACGTTTGTAGAGCGCAGGCAACAGTGCCAGCGGAAAGAATTTGACCAGCATGGCGCAAGCTAGCGCGAAGCCCGTTGCCACCTCCGCATTTTTACGGCGGGCGAGCAGCGCGAGCGCGACAAACGCGATGGCTATCGCGTCGAGGTGTCCGCTGCCGGCGAACTCCCAGATCGCCAAAGGGTGCCACGCGTAGATCAAGATTCGCTGACGAGGCAGCCCGAATGAAGCGAGCAATTGAATGATGGCCCAGATCGCGACGGCTTCAAACCCCACCATCGTCGCCTTCATCCACGTGACTGATTCGCTGACGCGCGTCGTCAGAAAATAAATAGCCTCGGTAACTGGTGGATAGATCGTGCGTGCGTATTCGCGGCGATTGATCTTCGGATAAATTTTCTCGTCGCGCAGTTGCGCCAACGCGGGGTCGGCGGGAATGTAGCGGTAAGGATTAATGCCGGCTGCTTGCACCCGACCGTCCCAGACGTAGCGATAGATATCGTCGGAGAGATAGGGCGGTGAGAAGATTATGGCGAGCCGAAAGAGCGCGGCAAAGACCAGCGCGATGATCAGCACCGAACGTGATTCTCTCACGCGCAGAATGAGCCAGCCAGCGGCAATGTAAAGCACCGCCTGAATGCCAACGAGTTTGAGAAACCAAACGATGTCCTTCGTGCCCCCGGCGCGGATGCCAATTCGATAAAGCACCAGCGAGGCGAGTCCAAGCACGATCAGCACAATCGCGATCCGATTTGCGCTCGAACCCTTCTGTGTGGCGGGCAAATCTATGTTCATGCCTTCATCCGCTGGGAAAGTTTCGGACAAACGCGCCGCGAGCCTTCTTTCTCGATCAACGCTGCCAGAAAGGCACGCGTGTGAAGCGCGGAATAAGCGCCATCTTGTCGGTAAGTGGCGAACAATTCTTCACAGAGTCTACTGAGTGTCTCGGCGTCGTCAACGTCGTACCAGCGCGGCAGCATCTCGACCTCAAGGCCAATCTCGGCAGCGCGCTCGACGGTGTGCGCGAGCACATCGGCCGTGCTCCAGGCAATTCGGTCGAAAAGATTGCGATGGGCCAGCTTCAAGCCGATCAGATAATAGCCACCATCGTCTGCGGCCCCAAGCACCACGCGATCGCCGCCACGCGCGAGTGACTCAATTGCTCGGTCAAGCACTGAGCGTGGCAGTGTGGGGCTGTCGGAATTGATCAAGCAGACGGAACCATGACCATCTTTCAATAGATCGTCGGTGGCATTGCACAGACGATCACCTAATGATTCACCGCGCTGCGCCAAAAGCTTAAATCTTTCGGGCAGTATGCCGTCAAATGCAGCTTCCGCGCCGAGTGGCGTGTAAACCACCAGACCATCTGCCCGCCCCGCGGCAGTAACTTCGGCGACATTACCCGCCATGTCCCGCAGGAAGCAGACATTGAGAGCTGCCGCTTCCGCCGGAGTCAAAGGCGGCACCAGTCGCGTCTTGACCTCGCCGGCGAGAGGCGCCTTTGCCATCAAGCCCAGCGCACATTTTGTTTTCGATGTTGGAGAGTGTGACATGCTTGATGTGTAATGATGATGAGATAATCGCTGATCTGATCTTGTTGACCAGGTTGATTCCGGCGTAAGTGTAAATCGAATGGGTACGATTCAGTCAAACGATACTCTCAGGGAGTGGCGCGAATCCGCGCCACTCTGGGAGAAACACGCACAAACCATCCGCACGATATTCGCGCCTTTAACTGGCGTGCTGATCGAAGAGGCACGCATCTCCCCTGGCCAAAATGTGCTTGACGTGGCCGGCGGTCCCGGCGAGCCTTCGCTCACAGTCGCTGAAGTTGTCGGGTCATCAGGCTCGGTCACATGCACCGACGCCATCGCTGAGATGGTCAGCGCGGCGGAGAGTGAGGCGCATCGGCGTGGGTTGACTAACATTAAGTTTCACCAATGCACTGCCGATGCGCTTCCGTTTGACAGCAATTCTTTCGACGCCGTAGTCAGCCGGCTGGGTGTGATGTTCTTTCCCGACCCGTTGGCTGCGCTACGTGAGATGTTGCGCGTTACAAAGCCGAATGGCGCTTTGGCGCTTGTCGTCTGGGGCAGAAGTGACGCGAATCCGTTTTTGCATATCGTCAGCACGGTCATTTCGCACTACGTCGAAACACTTCCTGCCGATCCAGATGCGCCCGGCGCGTTTCGCTTTGCTGAGCCCGGTAGTCTTGCCAAAGTGCTCAGCAAAGCAGGGGCAACTGGTGTCCGCGAGCGCCTGCTAAACTTTCGTATTGAGGCGCGAATCTCGCTGCAGGAGTTCTGGGAACTGCGATCGGAGACTTCCGCCACCCTGCGAGAGAAGCTAGCAATACTCTCGGCAAAAGATAGACTCCGAGTGGAAGAAGAGGTAAAGGGAGCTGCGCGCGACTTCTTCCCGAACCACCGCATGAGCCTTCCCGCACAAGCAATTGTGGTAGCCGGAGAAAAGCCAAACTAATACGGCCGTTACAGACGGTTAGGACCGCTTGATTCACATACAGCCCGCGGTTCTCGATCGCGCGGGTTCAACCTCTCACCGCAACAACTCCAGCATCTTGTTGATCTCCGTCGTTGGTAGCTTGCACGCATAATTGAGACAGACGTAAGCCGTGGCTTTGCCGTCGCGACTGTTTTGGTACTTCGTGAATTCAGCCAGCCGTGTGATTTCAGCATCCTTCAGTTCGGTCGGCTTCAGGATGACTACCTTATTTGGAACAAATTGCTTTCTTAATGCCCTGAGCATAGCCTTCGTGTCGTCAGCCTGAGAGTTGCCGGCGATCACAACTTCGTAGGAAGGACCGATTCCGAAATCCAGTGCGCTCATCAGCTCGGCATGTCCTGATGGCGCTTGCTTAACTTCGCCCGCAAACGTTCGCGAGATCGCGGCAGCTTTCGCTTCGAGATCAGTGTTGGCGGTGATTCTGTTCAAGCGCAAAAGGTTCAGCATCGCCACTGAGTTGCCCGACGGAATCGCATTATCGCTGACCTGTCTTTGCCGCACGAGCAAAGCTTCGTCGTCGTCAGCAGTAAAATAGAAACCGCCATTTCCGGCGTCCCAGAAGTGCTTGATCAGATCGTTATTGAGATCGAGCGCGGTCTGCAGGTATTTCACGTCAAAGGTAGCTTCATAGACTTCGATCAAGCCCCAAACCAGGAACGCATAATCATCCGCGTGCCCCTTGATCGTCGCCTGGCCCTCGCGGTAACGATGCAAGAGACGCCTATCCGTGGTTCGCAAATTTCTAAGAATGAAATCGACAGAGCGCCGCGCGGCTTCGGCAAAATTCGGTTCATCCAGGACCTGGGCGCCTCTGGAGAGCGCAGCGATCATCAGACCGTTCCAGTCAGTCAGAATCTTGTCGTCCTTGCCGGGATGCACTCGCTTCTCGCGCACCGCGAATAACTTTTGCCGTGCCGTTTCGAGACGAGTCAGCAAATCCGCCTCTGGCATTTTCAGCTCTGCGGCGAGATCTTTGACCGGTTTGGTCACGCGCAGAATGTTGGCGCCGGCGTTCTGTTTTCCGAAGGGATCGGTGAAATTGCCGCCACTCTCGACACCAAATGCCTTGATGAACAGATCGGCGTCTGATTTGCCGAGAACTCTACGAATCTCGCCTTCGGTCCACAGGTAGAACTTTCCTTCTTCGCCCTCGCTGTCCGAGTCTTCGGCCGAATAGAACCCACCTGACGAAGCAGTCATGTCGCGCAAAACGTAGGTGAAGATCTCTCTCGCGGTCTTCGCATACTCTTCCTTTCCCGTAGCTTGGTACGCTTCGAGGTAGGCCAGCGCCAGCATCGCCTGGTCGTAGAGCATCTTCTCAAAATGCGGCACGTGCCAAGTCGGTTCGGTCGAATAGCGATGAAAGCCGAAGCCGACGTGGTCGTAGATGCCGCCGCTCCGCATCGCCTGTAGCGTCTTCTCGACCATTTCCAGCGCTTTGGGTTCGCCGGTTCGCTTCCAGTAACGCAGCAGGAAAAGCAGGTTGTGCGGCGAAGGAAACTTCTGTGCGCGACCGAAGCCGCCGTATTGTTTGTCAAACCCATTGTCGAATTGATCGAAGGCTGTCTTCAGGGTTGAGGCATCCAGTTCGCCACCCGTTGAACCTCCCCTGCTCTCCTTAAGGGCTGCCGTGATCTGATTCGCCGACTCCGCCACCTTTTCGCGCTGCGTGAGCCACGCGTTCTTGATTTGCGGAATCAATTCCAGCAGACCCTTCTGACCAAAGCGATTGTCTTTGGGAATGTAGGTAGCGGCGAAGAACGGTTTCTTATCCGGCGTCAGGATTACGTTGAGCGGCCAGCCGCCGCTGCCCATCAGCATCACGGCGACGTTCATGTAAACGTTGTCGATATCGGGGCGCTCCTCGCGATCAACTTTGATCGAGACGAAGGCATCGTTCATCAACTTTGCCACTTCCGGATCGTTGTACGACTCGCGCTCCATCACGTGGCACCAGTGACAGGTCGAGTAACCTATGGAAAGAAAGACGGGCCGGTCTTCGCGACGCGCTTTTTCGAAAGCTTCTTCGCCCCACGGATACCAGTCGACGGGATTATGGGCATGCTGTAACAGATACGGACTTTTCTCATTGATCAAGCGATTAGTGTATTGCCCCTCGCGCGTGACTGAAGCTTTGTCATTCTTCTGCTGCGCGTGGTTTCGTATCAAAGCCAGCGCGCCGCCACCAACCGACAAGATCCCCAGCAGGCCCGCGATAAAGGCCCTTCTCCTTCTCCTGGGCTGCATATTTTTGAACCAGTTAATTAAAGACAAAGATATTTCTCTGAGTGTCTAAGCCCCGTTTCTGGCTCGGGCTGAGTTCATAACACTCTTCAGTGCAAACTGCTTCTGCCGTTGGCTGGCTATTTCAAGGCGTCGAGTGCTTTGCGTATCTCCTCGTTCGTAGGACGCTCGCGGTAATTCGACTCAACCTTCACCCAGGTGACTTTGCCGGCTTTGTCGATCACGTAAACCGCGGGATGCGGAATGCCGTAATACTTGGTCCCCTGGTAAGCAGGATCTCGCAGGCCGTAGGCATCGATGATCTTATGATCGGGATCGAAAAGGATCGGAAAGTTAAACGCCCCCTTGCCATCCGACCCAAGCTTAGCGGCAAAGTCCTTGCTCACATCCGGCGGGTCCACGCTGATCGCGTACAGCTTTACGTTCTCATCCTTCTTCAACAGCGATCGCATTTCGGCTAACTGCCGAGCACAGTATGGTCACCAGTAACCGCGATAGAACACCAGCACCACGGGACTCTTGCCGCGTGCGTCAGCAAGCGCGACTTTGCTTCTGCTCTGATCTTCAAGCGTGAAGTCGGGAGCAACATCACCAATTCCAATTGGTGTGCTACGCATAGCTGCAGTCGGAGGCTGTAAGGTTGCGGCCATTGACACTGAGAGTAGAAAGATTGTTTGAAAGAACGCTGTCAACACTTTCACGATTGGTTTCCTCCTACGACGTCATTCGAACTGCTATCAGATAACTCAAGCCGGCAATCAAACCGGCTACCAGCGGCGTTACGGTCCAGGCCAACGCGAGATGGCGCATCGTGCTCCAGTTAAGTCGTCCCATCTTCCTGCCGGCGACGCCCGCAATCGCTCCCGTGGAAACGTGAGTCGTCGACATCGGCAGGCCGAAGTTTGCGCCGATGCCGACCAGTAAGGCGGTCGCCAGGTTAGCCAATAATCCCTCGCGATGGTCCATGCGCACGATGTCTTCTCCCATCACCCGCGCAACACGCCTTCCCGCATACAAGCTGCCCGCGAACATCGCGCCAACTATCGTCAGCAACAATAAATTCAAGCTTACCTGCGTTCCGAGAACCACTGCACCAATCGCCACGAGTTTCGGCGTATCGTTCAACCCGCGCGCAAAACCAACGCCGCCGCTCGAAAGCCAGTGGAGTGTTTCTGTGTTCAGCTTCAGATACCCGCCCGCCGAAGCGCATTCCTGAGTCGTTCCTTTCATGACGTTGATTTGCGTTACTTGCAACATGCCAGCATCAAGCTGCTCTGCTCCAACGCAAAGGCAATCGATGGCCTCCTCGCTCTGCCGTGCGAAGATTCGGTTGAAGCCAGCAGAAAGGGCGTAAGAGCCCGCGATGCTCAGCAAGAGCGGCACCGCCAATCTTGGCGCCAAACTGCTCCAAGCGATCGCGTTTGGAGCAAACAGCAACCCAGCTCCGAGCAGCGACCCGATGATGGCGTGCGTAGTTGATACGGGAAGGCGCGTCAACGTCGCGATCGCTACCCAACCGACGGTGCCGCAGATCACTGCCACGGTAAATGCCGGTGTTGGCTTGGCGGAAACAATTCCGCTGGTGAAGAGCTTCATCATCCGCTCCGCGAACAAGCCAGAAACCAACGCGCCGGCCAGCGTCGTGAACGCGCCCCAGACTATTGCCGTGCGATAACGTGTAACTCCGCTTCCAGCAAGCGTCGCGACTCCTTTCGAGACATCGTTGGCGCCGTTCGCCGCCGCGAGTGCGATCAGGACAATTAAGATGAGACCTGTTACAAACATCGCTATAGAAAACTAACGCGCCGCCACTGCCCCACCGCAGCTTGAGCCCGCGCCTGCCGTGCAGCCGAAACAGTGCGGACCCGTCATGATGCGCCGGCGAGCAAACCTTTCTGGATCGAAATCCGCAATTGTTTCCGGCAGCTCAGCCGCGACACCCAGCTCGAGCATCTGATTGAAGTCACAGTCGTGCAATCTGCCAGTCCAATCCACGCTCACGAGATTGCAACACATCAACCCATCGACGGTTGACGGATTAAACGCGTCAAGCAGTTTTCGCATATAGCGCTCTTCATTCCCCGAGCGACGCAGATAATCGAGAAAGCGATTGATCGGCATGTTGGTGATCGTATAAAGCCGACTGAAGGTGATCTGGTGACGCGACAACAATTCACGTTTGAAGTCGGCTTCGATCGCCGTCTGAGCGGGTGGCAGAAAGGCACCAACGGGATTGTAAACCAGATCCAAAACCAAGCCAGTTCCATCAACGCCATAGCCCACAGCATTCAGCCGACGCAAGGCGATAATCGATTTCTGAAAGATACCGTGGCCCCGCTGCGCGTCTGTTTGCTGTTCGAGATAGTAAGGCAGCGAACTGACGACCTCGACCCCATGGTCGCGAAAGAACTCAGGCAAATCCTCCTGATCTGTTTCAAACATTACCGTGAGGTTGTGCCGCACGATGACGTGTGCACCGGCCGCGCGTGCTTCAGTGACGAGGTAACGAAAAGAAGGATTCAGCTCTGGCGCGCCGCCGGTGATGTCCAGTGTAGGAATGCGAAAGCGGCGCACGGCACCGATTACGGCTTCGGCCGTTTCTCGCGTCATAATCTCTGTTCGTTTCGGACTCGCATCAACATGGCAATGCCTGCACGCCTGATTGCAGAGCTTACCGACGTTGACCTGCAAAGTATCGACTGTCGCCGCCCGCAGTTCTATGTCATGTGCCGCCAGCTTCGCGTCGAAATCTACATCCGCACGCGGCTGCGGTGTTGGGTTAGGCTGAATGACCGGTAGGGCAGTCGACATTACATGGACACCTTTTTAACTGAGTTATGAGCTTGCAAGCCGTGAATGAGGGATGCTCCTCCTCGGATTGCTGAGGCCATATGAATTGCTTCCGTCATTTGCTCCATATTCGATCCGGCTTCCAGACACGATTGCGAAAAGGCGTCAATGCAGTATGGACATTGCAACGCGTGCGCAACGGACAAACCTATCAGTGCCTTTTCGCGCCGCGAGAGTGCGCCGTCCTCCTGACAAGCTTGGTACCAGGCCATGAACTTCTCAAACAAATCAGGACGATGCTTCGCGATTTCTGAAAAACGTGGCAGGTCATCTTCTTCGTAATATGCCATTGTGCGATACTCCCGGTTCTATGCCGCAGCCAACAAACTGCGGCAAATGCCGCGCGACTTAATCTTCGCCTCCACACGCTCCCATGCTGGTATGACTTAGACACACCAGCGGACCTTGCACAGTTGCGTGACGAAATGAACGCCAGCGAAGATGCGCGTTCGCGCTGACCAAATGCCTATCGCTGGCTCGTAGATCACACTTCAGAATTGTGACGCTTGTCCTAATGCGCCCTCTCAACATCTCGATCATTCAACGGCTTTGACCCCCGGCTTGCTGCGAACTGGCGCATAAAAGCGGCCGAGCGTACGCGGTCGCATGCCCAACCAGAAGAGCGCTTGCATGGCTACCCACCGCGCGAACATGAGCGCAAAGCTGCGCCGTTCGAAGTGGCGCGATGAAGTGACGACCGTACCTTGTACGTGAACGATGCTGCCCAGCTTTCTCAACCCTCGCAGTAAGTCTAAGTCTTCAAAGATCGGAAAAGACTTGAAGCCTCCCACCTCTTCGTATGTTTCATGTCGTACGAAGATTGCCGAGTCGCCGTAACAGAGTCCTAGTCGACGCAGCCGCGGGTACAGCCAGCTCATGAATCGCGCGGCCCATCCCCGGCCATCGAAGTGAACTTCGAAGTTGCCGGCTACGACCTGTGGGTCACGCAACGCTTCAACGATGAGATCTAAGGCGTCCGCGGGCACAATCGTGTCCGCGTGCAAAAACCACAACACATCACCCTGCGCAGCGCACGCACCTCGATGCATTTGCAGGCCGCGTCCGCGTTCCGATGCGCTGACTTTCGCGCCGCGCGAATTGGCAATTTCGCGCGTGTCGTCATCGCTCCCGCCGTCCACCACTATCACTTCGACGCGGCCTGACAACTGTGAGACCGCATCAAGCGTCGCGCCAATGGAGTGAGCTTCATTAAGCGCCGGGATGATGATCGATATCGTTGGTCTATTACCCAAACTCATTTGCGCAGCCCTGGTTCTCTAAGCTAAGAGGTGCTCGACCGGCACACGTACTTCGAAACTCAAACATTAGCGGCTTCCCTGAAGAACTCTCTCACTCGTTTGCTCATTAGAAAAACCAATATCGCGAGAACGATCGGAATGCCAACTGCGGCCCTTGGCTCCGCTCCGAGAAGTACGTTAGTAATGTCACCTATCAGGTTGATTGCGAGCAGAGCAAGAGCAACCCAGTAACCCCAGCGCGCCCCGCGCCAGAGACCTGTCGCCGCAATCGCACAAGCCACAGAAACGGCACCCATTAGCAGGATCGCCCAACCACCGATTCCCGCGAAACCTTCGCGAGCCCGCGGATTCAGTCGCCACATCGGCTGGAGAAAACTTCCCGGAAACAAGAGCGATACGGCCGCTATGAAGCTAATCAATGCTCCAGCCCAGAAGAAGATACTCAAGGCCGTGACACCGACGGGACGAGCTTCCGATGCGGTCGTCATTTTCAATCAGCAACAGTTTGTGCCCGGCTCACAACAGTCGTTTCCAGAGAGATCCGTGACTTCATAGTCCAGTCCCTTCGTCTGGCGCGGATCGCGCACTGCGGATCGACTGCAGTCGAAGGCCTTCGCTTCCTCCAGCGAGATCGCTTCATACGGCTCGATCGGAAGAATGTCGCCTGCATACGGCTCGCGGTTGTAGATCCGGAAGGTCTTATCACAAACGGCCATTCTCTTCCCGCGCTCCAAGACGTGCCCATCGTCGTCAATTACTTTGCTCCACGGGCCTCGATAAATCACCGCCTGCTTACGCTCCCAGCATGGTCCCTGCTTTCCTTTGTGGGCCACAACCGTGATTGAGCGAAATTCGATTCCTTGAATTGTACGCCAGGGCTTCTCGTCGCGTTTGACGATTTCCATGCCGTAGAAGCCTGCGCGGTCGAACGCGTCGAGAAAAGTATCTTCACGATATGCGCCTGAGATACAGCCGGACCACAATTGTGGATCGCATTGCAGTTCAGCCGGGACGTCTTCATCACTGACGATATCGCTGATTGCTACGCGCCCGCCGCGCCGCACCACTCGAAACATCTCCCCAAAGAGTTGTTCTTTGTCCTCAGGGCGAACCAGATTCAGTACGCAATTTGAAAGCACGAGATCGACTGATTCATCCGCCACTAAAGGACGGTCGGCTTTGATCACCGCGCAGTAGTCATTGAATCGCGCGAGGTCAGAGACGGAAGCGACCGCGTTCTCGGCGAGATAGGAATCAACGAGCGTCAGATCGAGGCGCAAATCCTGGATACGTCCCTTGCGAAACTCAACGTTGTGATACCCGAGGCTTTCGCCGATAGTCCGCCGATATTCCCCAGCCAGCGCCAGCATCTCATCGTTCGCATCAATGCCGATAACCTTGCTCTTCGCACCAACGATTTGCGCAGCGATGTAGCAGATCTTCCCTCCGCCGGAGCCCAGGTCAAGCACGACATCGCCTTCGCGTACGAAGGCGGAAGGATCTCCGCAGCCGTAGTCGCGCTCTTTGATCTCATCAGGAATGACGCTGAGGTACTTCGGGTCGTAATCAATCGGACAGCAAAGCTGCGACTCGCGACCCTGCGCTGCTCGGCCGTATCTTTCGTTGACCACGCGTTCTATGTCAATGACCGTACTCATTCTTTAATCCTCGCTGCTCGATGGGGTTGATTGTACTGCGGCCACAAGCCAAGGGTATGTAAGCGAGATTACACCCGCGATGAGAAGACAAATGCAAGTTTCTCGCCCCATCGCAAGTCAGACAGCACTTGCCAACATAGCATACGAGCTATCTCAGACAGTTCGCGTGTATTCCATACCGACGAAATCACCAGCGCCCAAACCACCCACTGAGTCTCGTTAGGAGAGGCTCAACAATTGCTTCGAGAGCCGGCCATATCTATCGGCGCATCCCGCCCCCTGATTGGTTACATAGCCATGCCCTTAACTGTGTGCCTGCTATGAACCTCCCCGGAAATCACCAGTCGCAGATTTTGAGATAGGGTCCAAAACACTCACCTTCACATTTAACGGCAGGTTCTTTTTCACCCGCTTCTCTAGCGCTACAAGAGTTTCCACCGGTCTTGCCCGGTATACCCGTCGAAGATCTTCTCTACGCTAGAATTGTTGGACCAATCAGATTGGGCAGTAATCGTTGGTCAGTTCTTCCCGCCTACCTAAAAACATCTCGCCAAAATCAGGTCCTTTTGCCGCTGTTGCCTCGGTACAAAGATTGCACTGTGCTCCCGCAGCTTCGTGAACGCTGTCCACCAACAGACGCGTTCCGTGCCCTCCGAATAATCAATCTCAACCTGAGATCAAAAAAGAAGAGAGGCTCATGTCAAAAGAATCAAACACACCAACCGTTACCACCGGGGCGGCAGAAGCGGAGGCATTCTTAACCATCGTCGAGGTTTCGGCGGAACTGCGATGCAGTTCAAAAACCATACGCAGGCAGATTGTTGGCGGGAGACTTAGAGCCGTCAAATTCGGGGGGCGCTACCTTATCAGAACCCGCGATCTTGAGGATTTTATAGGCGCGTCGCCTGCCTTAAATGACGTTGCTTAAACTTCACCGCATCGCGACTAACTTATTGATAATGTTGGTATTAGTATCAATTAGTAGGCGTCGTTGGCCACGCCTGTCCAAGCCCGACCATAAGTGTCCCTTACAGTTCAATTAAAGCTTCTCGAATTTAGTAGTTAGGTCTCAAGTGCCATGACATCGTTTACACCGAGAAGTGCCACGACATCGTTTACAAGTAATGTTTACAGATAATAATCACTTTGAGTTTTCTGGGACTGCGGAAGGAGCCCGAAGGGCGACT
>Ga0080064_1000699_pt1 | contig 81999 bp, 71 predicted proteins | sample Subgrocontami54m_FD_69260 | JGI IMG/M metagenome (GOLD analysis project Ga0080064, IMG submission 69260) | Subsurface groundwater microbial communities from S. Glens Falls, New York, USA - GMW46 contaminated, 5.4 m (SPADES assembly) (version 2) ... | reverse complement strand
TGGTGTGCAGCAACACCACCATTTACAAAGAAACCGACATGAACGAGGTCGCCGAATTGTACGAGTTCTTGGCGGATCTCGGGGTGGATGGCTACATGGTCTCGCCGGCCTACTCCTACGCCGCCGTGCAGACGCGCGAAATCTTCATGTCCCGCGAAGAAATCCGCGAAAAATTCCGTGTCGCGCAATCCCTGCTCGGGAAATACAACCTGATGATGTCGCCCATCTACATGGAGTACCTGCGGGGCGAGCGCGAGCTGATGTGCACGGCCTGGGGCAACCCCACCTACAACCCGCGCGGCTGGAAGGGGCCCTGCTACCTGATGACCGACGCACATCACGACACGTTCAAGGAATTCGTCGAGAAAACGCCGTGGGATTCCTACGGCCGCGGCCGCGACCCGCGCTGCGAGGACTGCATGGTCCATGTGGGCTATGAGCCCTCGGCCGTGCTCGGCGCACACCGCAAACTCGGCGACAACTGGAAAATGCTCAAGTGGCAGCTCACCGGACAGATGGGTGGCGGCAACGGCCGGAAAAACGGTTCGAACGGCCGCGCGAATGGCCACGGCAATGGGAATGGAAGCGGTAATGGCCATGCGTCCCCGCTTGCGGGTGCGCCCTCTGCGTCCGACCCGAAGCCTGCGTATCAGGACGGGGCCTTCAATATCCTATGAACGATCTTGTTACCGGCGCGACCGGCTTCGTGGGCAGCCACGTAGCCCGGCTTCTACTCGCACGCGGAAATTCCGTGCGCGTGCTAGTGCGCGCTTCGAGTGATTTGCGCGCGCTGGACGGCATGGCCGTGGAGCGCGTCACCGGCGACCTGCGCGACCCGGCTTCGCTTCCTGCGGCGCTCAGAGGAATCCAGCGCGTGTTCCACGTGGCGGCGGACTACCGCTTGTGGGCTCGCGACCCGCGCGAGATTTACGAATCGAATGTCATGGGCACGCGCAACCTGCTCGCCGCCGCCCGCGCGGCTGGCGTGGAAAAGTTTATTTACACCAGCACTGTCGCGACGATTGCCGTGCCTCGGGAAGGCGCGCTGCCCGACGAAACCACTGCAGCTACGCTGGACGAAATGATCGGGCACTACAAGCGCTCCAAGTTTCTCGCGGAGCAGGAAGCCCTGCGCGCCGCCGCGGAGGGTTTGCCGGTGGTCATCGTGAATCCGACGGCTCCCGTCGGCCCGGGCGATTGGAAGCCCACGCCGACCGGCAAGGTCATTCTCGATTTCCTGCAAGGAAAAATGCCGGCATATCTCGACACGGGGCTGAATGTGGTGCCGGTCGAGGATTGCGCCGCGGGCCATCTGCTGGCTGCCGAACGCGGCCGCTCCGGCGAGCGCTACATCCTGGGCGGGCGCAACATGACACTGAAAGAGATTCTCGATGCGCTGGCCGGCATCACCGGGCGCCCTGCGCCGCGGTTTCGCTTGCCAAACTCCGTGGCCATGGCGGCGGGCTTCGTCGAGAATGCGTTTTCGCGCGCGCTGGGACGCGTGCCGCAGATTCCGCTCGAGGGCGTGCGCATGGCGCGGCACAAAATGTTCGTGAATGGTGAAAAAGCCATCCGCGAGCTCGGCTACCAGGCCGGGCCGGTGGAAGCGGCGCTGGAGCGCGCCGTTCACTGGTATGAAGCACACGGTTACGTCCGGCCGCACGCGCCGCATCGCGCGGTGCGCGCCGCAGCTTGAGATTGCTGAATGAGAATACTGGTCACCTTCGCGGTGGAAAATGAGTTCGCCCCCTGGCGGCGGCTGCGGGATTTCCGCCGCGCGGCGGTTGCGGAACCCTCGCTCTACGAGGCGCGAGTTGGAACCTCCGAAGTTTGTGCGGTCCTGACGGGAATGGGAGCACAACACGCACGGCGTGCATTGCAAATTGCACGTACGGATGGCGCAGACATCTGTATCTCCACGGGCCTCGCAGGAGCGCTGCAGCTGCGCCATCGCATCGGGGACGTGCTGGTCGCGCGGGCGGTGCGCGCTGCCGGCGGCGAAGGATACGTGAAGAGTGACGCGAAATTGCGGCATGCCGCGAAGACCTGTGGCGCGCGCGAAGTGAATGCATTTTTGTCATCGGATCGCGCCGTGCTGACGGCAAAAGAAAAAGGCCGTCTGGCATTTTCTGCGGATGCAGTCGATATGGAAAGCTTCGCAATTCTCTCCGAGGCACAAGGACTGCGCGTGCCGGCGGTAGCCATTCGCGCCATCGGGGACACGGCATGCCAAGACTTGCCGCTCGATTTCAATCGCACGGTTGGACCGAAAGGCCAGATCAGCATTCCTCGCGTGTTCGGCCAGCTTCTGCGCAACCCGCACCGGCTACCGGGACTGGTTCGTCTGGGCCGCGATACGCAGCGGGCTGCAACCCGCTTGGCGGAATTCCTCGACAGCTATGTTGGTGTGCTTGCCGCTGCTCGCAGGCCTGAAGAAGTTCACGAAGAGGTGGCCGTCGGATGAGCCACGCTGTGCACCAACTCGCGACCTCTGGTGGCGTTCCGCTCAGTGCCCGGACCATGCACGCGGCGGTGTATCGCGGCAAAGGGCGCGTAGTGATTGAAACCGTGCCGGTGCCGGAGATTGGCCTGGGAGAAGTGCTGCTGCGGGTGGCCGCCTGCGGCATTTGCGGCACGGACATTAAGAAGATTGAGCTCGGCTTCATCCAGCCGCCGCAGATTCTGGGCCATGAAATCGCCGGCACCGTGGTGGAAGTCGGCGGCGGCGTCACCCGATGGAAGCCGGGCGACCGCGCCATCAGTTTTCATCACGTGCCTTGCGGCAGTTGTTTTTACTGCGAGCGGAATCTTCACTCGCAGTGCCCGACGTACAAAAAGGTGGGCGTAACGGCCGGGTTTGATCCCAACGGCGGCGGCTTTGCCGAGTTCGTGCGCATCATGCCGTGGATTGCCGAGCGCGGGATGGTGGCCATTCCCCCCGAAGTCAGCTTCGAAGAAGCTACGTTCGTCGAGCCGGTGAATACGTGCTTGAAGGCCATCGAGAAAGCCCGCGTCGCGGCCGGGGAATCAGTAGTGGTCATCGGACAGGGGTCCATCGGTCTGCTGCTCATGCTGCTGGCGCAAAATGCCGGAGCGACCGTGCTGACCAGCGACCCGCTGCCGGCGCGCCGTGAGCGCAGCCTGCTCTACGGTGCCGCGGCCTCTTGCGATCCCGCTGCGGGCACCTTGCTGGATGCCGCCAAGGCCCGGACGCAGGGCCGCGGCGCGGACGTGGTGTTGCTGGCTGTGCCCCACCCGCAACTGGTGGCCGATGCATTGACACTCGCGCGACCCGGCGGTCGTGTGCTACTCTTTGCACAAAATGACCCGCTGATGAAGATCGAATTTCCGGCGGCGGCGGTTGGCGTGGAGGAAAAAGAAATTCTGGGAAGTTACAGCGCGTCGGTGGACCTGCAGGAGCGATCGGCCCGGCTGGTGTTCGAGCGCCGGCTGCCCCTGCGCGATCTTATTTCCCACCGCTTCCCGCTCGACCAGATGGAACATGCTTTGGCTTTGGCAGCCCGCCCGGCGGGCAATTCTCTCAAAGTGGTGATACTGCCTTGATCCAAAAGGAACGCAACGGTCACATGACCGCGGCCGTCCTGTACGGCCGCGAAGACTTGAAAATCGAAACCGTCGGCGTGCCGCAGTTTGGCGACGACGACGCCTTGGTGCGCGTGAAGGTCGCACTCACCGACGGCACGGACTTAAAGGTCTGGAAGCAGGGCTACCATGCGCGGATGATTCAGCCGCCGGCCATCTTCGGCCACGAGCTGTCCGGCATCGTGGAGGCCCTCGGGCGCAACGTCAACGGCGGTACCGACGCCTCGGTACGCGTGGGCATGCGCGTGGTGCCTTCTAACTCCGCACCCTGCGGCATCTGCGTGTTCTGCCGGAAGAACAACGAAAATCTCTGCGAAGACCTGCTCTTCAACAACGGCGCCTACGCGGAGTACATCCGCATCCCCGGCCGCATCGTCCGTCAGAACATGCTGGAGATTCCCGACCATGTTTCGTATATGGACGCGGCGCTGGTCGAGCCGCTGGCCTGCGTACTGCGCGGCATCGTGGAGACCGGCATCCAGCCCGGCGACACTACCGTCGTTGTCGGCTGCGGACCTATTGGCTTGATGTTCGTGCGCATGCTCTCGATTGAAGGCGTTCGCGTGATCGCGCTGGCCAAGCGCCAGGGCCAGATCCGCGCCGCCGAACGGCTGGGCGCCGTGGGCGCCTTCGACGTTTCCAAGCTCGACAACCCCATCCAGAAAGTGCGCCAGTTGACCGAGCGCAGCCTGGGCGCCGATGCGGTAATTGAAGCGGTGGGTTCGCCCACCACGTGGGAGTGGGCCATGCAGATGGTCCGCCGCGGCGGGACGGTCAACCTGTTCGGCGGCTGCCCGCGCGACAGCCACGTGGAATTTGACCCGGCGATTCTTCACTATTCCGAAATCACCCTCAAATCCACTTTCCACCATACGCCGCGCTTCATCCGCGCCGCATTGGACGCCGTGGCTCGCGGCTCCATCCGCGCCAGCGACTTCGTCACCGGCGAAGTTACCCTGCAGGAATTGCCGCAGGTGTTCGAACATATGAAGCACCGGAACGGTGAACTGAAAACGGCTGTGATCCCCTAGCCTGTCCCGATCCCGCCGTCGCGGGACGACGGGCCGCGCCAAATTGCTCCGACCTGCGCCGTTCCGCGAGGCCCATGCAGCCGCCAGTCGAACTCGAAATCAGCCGCCAATTGCCGCCCGCTGGCTGCCCTCCCGCCGAAGCGCTGGACTACACCCGCTGGCTGGCCACCCACCACCACGAAAACTTCAATGTCGTTTCCTGGCTGCTGCCGCGCCGCCTGCATCAGCATTTCTACAATGTTTATGCCTACTGCCGCTGGGCCGACGACTTGGGCGACGAAGTCTCCAGTCCCGCCCGTGCGCTGGAACTTCTGGACTGGTGGGAGTCCGAGCTGCGCAACTGCTACGCTGGTTCGCCCTCGCATCCTGTTTTTGTTGCGCTCAAGCCCACTGTCGAGGAATGTCAGATCCCCGTCGAGCCGTTTCTCGACCTGCTCACTGCCTTCCGCCAGGATCAGCGCGTGCACCGCTATGCGGACTGGGGCGCAGTGCTTGGCTACTGCCGCTATTCGGCGAATCCTGTCGGGCGACTGGTGCTGTATCTTTGCGGCTACCGCGACGCCGGACGCCAGGCACTCTCTGACGCCACGTGCACCGCACTGCAGCTCGCAAACTTTTGGCAGGATGTCGCGCGCGACTTGGAAAAGGATCGCATCTACATTCCGCTCGATGCCCTTGCCGCGCACCATCTCTCCGAGACCGAGCTTTTCGCGCACCGCTTCGATGACCGCTACGCCGCGCTGATGAAGGACCTAATCGCACGCACACGCGCGCTCTTCACGCAGGGCCTGCCGCTTGCTGAACGCGTCGCGCCGGAGCTGCGCATCGACATTGAGCTGTTCAGCCGTGGTGGTCTGGCCGTGCTCGACTCCATCGAGCGCATTGGCTACAACACGCTCGCGCAGCGTCCTGCGCTCAGCCGCACCGCGCAGGTGCACTTGCTCGGCCGCGCGTTGCTCACGCGGCTGTTTCTTCCGTGGTTTTCCAATAAGGACGCGGAGTCCTCCGCGGCGGGACGCAATGCCTGACACCTCGCTCGCGCAGTCCTATTCCTACTGCCGTCGCATTACACGCGCCGCTGCGCGCAATTTTTATTTCGCTATTTTTCTCCTGCCGCGCCACAAGCGCGACGCCCTCTGCGCGCTGTACGCATTCATGCGCCACGCCGACGATATTTCCGACACGCCCGGCGAAGCCTCTGCCAAACTCGAGCGCATGGTCGCCTGGCGCGCCACGCTGGATCGTGCGCTCGCCGGCGAATATTCAGGCAATCCTGCCATGCCGGCGTTCCACCACGCCGTCTCGCGTTACAACATTCCCGCCCGCTATCTGCACGACCTCATCTCCGGCACAGAGATGGACCTGAGCATTGCCTCCTACGCGACTTTTGAAATGTTGCGCGGGTATTGTTACCGCGTGGCCGGCACGGTGGGCTTGTGCTGTACGCACGTCTTCGGCTTCCGCGACCCGCGTGCGCTGGAGCTCGCCGAAAAACTTGGCATCGCCTTCCAGTTGACGAATATCCTGCGCGACGTCCGCGCCGACCTCGAAATGGACCGCGTCTATCTGCCCCAGGAAGATTTGCACCGCGTTGGCTGCCGCGCGGAGGATCTGCGCGGCCCGGTGACGCCGCCCCTGCGCGAGCTGCTCGCTTTTGAAGCGGAGCGCGCCTGGCAGTTCTACGAGGAGGGTGGAGAGCTGCTTCGGCTGATTGACGAAGACAGCCGGCCCGCGCTGTGGGCGCTGGCGCGAATTTACAGCGGCATCCTTGCAGAAATCGAAGCGCACGGGTACGACGTCTTCGCCTCGGGCAAAGTGCGCCTCTCCACCGCGTACAAAGTCTGGGTGATGCTGCGCGCGCGGCTCGGCTGGTGGAGTTCCGAACATGGATTCCAGGAGCGTGATCATCATCGGCGGGGGTCTCGCGGGACTCTCCTCGGCCGTCGCGCTGGCTGAGGCCGGCTGCCGCGTCCGCCTGTTGGAGAGCCGCCCGCACCTCGGCGGCCGCGCCACATCCTATTGGCTGCCCGACGGCAGCCACGTGGACAACTGCCAGCACGTCACGCTGGGTTGCTGCACGAACCTCGATGATTTCTACCGCCGCGTGGGCGCCTCGGAGAAAATCCGCTATTACAACCGGCTTTTTTTCGTGGACACACGCGGCCGCCGCAGCGTGATCGAATCCTCGCCGCTCCCGCCGCCCCTTCATCTCGGCCCATCGTTTACGCTTTTTCCCTCGCTTACCTGGGCGGACAAATACGCCATCGGCCGCGCCATGCTGGCCATTGCGCGCAGCGGCGGGCCCCCCGCCGATGCGGCCGGCCTCTCCATGCTCGAGTGGTTGAAGAAACACGGCCAGACGGACGGCGCCATCACGCGTTTCTGGCAGGTGGTGCTGGTCAGCTCGCTCAATGAAGAACTGGTGCGAACGGACGCCCGATACGGCATCGAAGTGTTTTGGAAAGGATTTCTCTCCACGCGTCGCGGCTTCGAGGTGGGCATTCCATCGGTGCCGCTTGCCGAGCTGTATGACGGCTGCCGCGAGGCGATTACGCGCCGTGGCGGTGAAGTACGCATCCGCGCCGCCATCCGCGAAATCCGCGTCGCCGGGAACGCTGTTGCCTCCGTGCGTCTCGACGACGGCGCCGAGATCTCTGCCGATTTCTTTATTTCCGCTGTCCCGCAGGACACTTTGCTGGAACTGCTGCCTCCGGAATTTGTGAACCGCGAGCCGATGTTTTCGAATCTTCGCAGCGTGAAGACTTCGCCCATCACCGGCGTGCATTTCTGGTACGACCGCCCAGTCATGTCCGAGCCGTTCCTGACGCTGCTCGAACGCACCACGCAGTGGATTTTCAACAAGTCGCAGCTTTTCAGCGAGCACGCGCCGGGTGGCCCGGCTGAAACAGACGGCCAATATTTGCAACTCGTCATCAGCGCGTCGTACGGTCTGCTGGCTCTATCACGACAGGAAATCATTAACCTGTGCAGCAGTGAATTGCTTGATGTGCTGCCGGCCACGCGCGCGGCGCGGCTGGTGAAAGCCACCGTCATCAAGGAAGCCCACGCCACGTTTTCGCCGGAGCCCGGCTGTGACCGCTGGCGACCCCCTCAGCGCACCGCGCTGAAAAATTTCTTCCTCGCCGGCGATTGGACAGCGACCGGCTGGCCCGCCACCATGGAGGGCGCCGTCCGTAGCGGCTATCTGGCGGCGGAAGCGCTGTTGAGCGCCTGTGGCGAGCCGCAACAATTTGTTCAACCCGACCTTCCCGCCGAGGGGCTGGCGCGGCTCCTTTCCCGCGCATAGAATTTCAATTTCTTCTGTTCACGAGCTTGGACTCTCCGGAGTCGAATCACACCCGCTTTGTGGAAGAACTGCTTTCGACTTTGCGACGCTGCATCCAGGCGCGCACTTCCGGTTCGCCCAATGCCAGCAGCACCGCGTCGAAATTGAAGTTGAGCAGGCCCATGGCGTTTGTCGCGCCCATGGTGAGCACGGGCCGCATCGTGCCCCACGCCCCCTGGAAGGTGAGCGGAAGCCGCAGGCCGCCGTGCATCCGCGCAAACTGCCTCGCAAAATAGACCGCCAGCACAGCATCGCTGGCGAACTTCATCACCGGCACCCATACAACGTGCACGGGGTCGCGCACGAGGGCGAACACGCTTCCCGCAAACACCAACTGTGCCAGCACCAGCCCGCCTGCCACGCGCGCCATTTTTTCCTGTCCCATCAGCACCCATTTCAGGCTGGCGGCTTGAGCGAACAGACTCAGGCCGAACAAGACCAGCACGGTGCGAAGGTACGGATATGGCGGGAGCAACGGGAGCATCCCCAGCAAGATCGCGAATGCAAATCCCGCCGTCAGGAAGCGCAGTGGCATTACGTGCCCGATCAGACGGCGAATGTCGCTGGTCTGCGCAGCTTCCCGCGTGCTCCAAATCTCGAGGCCGGCATCGGCCAGCAGCAGCAGGTAAGCCAGCAGGGAATTGGCAAATTCCAGCACGCCATAGGTGTTCACTCCCAGCACGCGAGCCAGATATACGAAGGAAAAGAAGTAGAGCGTCTTGGCGAGGAAGTCGCCTGCGGCGAGCTTCAGGATGTTGCGGAACGGGTTGGTCAGGGAAGAACCTCGAAGCCCAGTTGAATCTACCATCCGCGTCGGGGTTCAGCCCGTCTCAGATCCACTGGTCGGGTAACTGATTGACCGCAAGAGACGCAGTCGTACAGATTGACCGCCAAAGACGCAGTCGTACAGATTGACCGCAAAAGACGCAGTCGTACAGATTGACCGCAAGAGACGCAGTCGTACAGATTGTCTGCAAAGTTCGCCCCGGAGCTGCTCGGCGCGCACGGCGCGCGGCCTGATTTCCACAGTACAGCGAAAATTGCCTTGTGGCGTTGCGATTGGGAGTATGATGGTTCATCCCCCCGGAGGCGCCTGTGTCGGACCGCAAGTACGGCCATCGGGGCTATCAGGACTCAGACAAGCGGGAACGTAAAGAAAAACCCAAAGAACGTTCTCCGGAGCCACGCCCCCGTCAGGATCAAATGGGCCCGCGCACGCCGCGCATGGTCGGCTCGATCACGCGCGCGCGTTGCGCGCATTGCGGAGCCGTGCTGGCGCCGGGCTTCGATGTAAATGGACCATGCCCGCGCTGCAAAGAGGAGTTGCATTCCTGCAAGCAATGCCTCTATTTCGACACTGGCGCGCGCTTCGAGTGCATGCAGCCGATTCCGGACCGCATCCCCAAGAAGGACAAGCGCAATAAATGCACGTTTTACGTCTTTCGCACCACCGTGGAGAAAGACACCGCACCCTCGGCCCCGGCTTCGTCGGCCTCCCCCACCGCGGGCCTGCGACCCGACTCCGCGCGCAAAGCTTTCGACGACCTCTTCAAGAAGTAATTCATTAGCGATTCGCGAAATTGTCCTCCAAAGTTTGGTCTACCGTTTTTCGATTTTCGAATTTCGGTCTACGTCTTTTCGGTTCAGCGGGGAGGATTCGGAAAGAGGGTCGGTTCTTGCGCTGGCTTGTCGGAAATCGCGTCGAGCTGGGGATAGTGGTGCCGCAGAGGCTCCGGCACTTTCACTTTGTTGCCGGTCAGCAGGCGGATAAGCTGCAGCGCGTTGACGATGGCCTTTCCCTGAAAGTGGTTGTTGGTAATCACAAATGTGGTCTTTGTGCGCGCGCACACTTTCTGGATGCGTTCCGCCCACGGTTTCAACTCTTCCTCGGTGTAGAGGTAGTTGTAGCGCTCCTCGGCGGGCACCGTGGGATCGTCGCTGAACCAAGTGTCGTAGCGCCGCCCATGCAGGCGCACGTAGCCTACCAGGGCGGTCGCTCTTTCCGACGGCTTAATCGATTTTCCGATGAGCGGCTGGTCGATATTGCAGAACCCCACGCCTGCTTCGTGTAGCATTTCGTAGAAGCGCTTGTCGTTCCACGTCGCATGGCGCACTTCCACCGCTAGCGGATACTCCCGGAAACGCTCCACGAGTTTCTGCAGATAGTCCCGGTTTTCCGGGATGTTGTGGAACGAGAAAGGGAATTGCAGCAGGACCGCGCCCAGTTTCTCCGCGCCCATCAGCAGATCAAAACCCTCGCGCACCGCTTTTTCGTCCGCGGAGGTCGCGCCGGTCTCGTGTGTAAAGCGCTGCCACAATTTGGCGGTGAACAGAAAGCGCGGGTTTCCCGCCACGCGTTCCAGCCACTGCCAGCAGACCGCCGCCCGCAGCGGCTGGTAGAACGAAGTGTTGATCTCGATAGTGTCGAAGTATTCGGATAGGTAGGCGGCTTCGTGGAAGTCGCGTGGCCGCTTGGCCGGATAGACGATGCCGGCCCAGTCCGCATACGACCACCCCGCCGGCCCGACAAACACCTTCCCGGGCTCCTGCTTCGCGGTTTTTCGCGCCGTTCCCAAATGCCGCCTTTTCGCCAACGGTTCCGATTCTGCAAACGCTCCGCCCAACCGGTACCTTCAAGGGCTGGGTGGGGAAGCGCAGCCTATGACGGCTTTCCCTATGCTGTCAACAAATCGTCAGTCAAGAACTAGAATCCGGACTTGGAGACCTCTGCCATTGCATCCTCCTGCCGGTCTTGCTATTCTGGAGATGCACGATGGGTCCATGGTTTTACCTTCGGTGGCATCCTGTTCCACACTCCCGCAAGCAAAGGTGCGCAGATGAAACTTTCACTCAGCTACAAGAATGTGGATTTGCGTGAACCGATCGAAACCGAAGTCGCGCGTCACCTGGGAAAACTCAAGAAACTTTTGAAAACCTATACACCAGACTTGGTACTGGTCCACGCCTCGGTGGAAAAGCACGCCCGCAAAATTGCCTTCGACTTCTCCCTAAACCTCGCCCTTCCCACCGGCAATCTGCATGCTTCTGGCGACGGCCCGGACGTCCGCCAGAGCATCAAGAACGCTTTCACGGACATTTCCTCGCAACTCAAGAAGCATCAGGCCAAAGTCCGCCGGGACTACCAGTGGAAACGCAAGCGCGCCGTGCCCGCGCTCGTGGAACGCTAGCGCGACGCCAAGTTGCGGCCGCGTGCTTCCGCAATTACAATGAAGTGCTGCGCAGGGGCGTAGCTCAGTGGTAGAGCAGCGGCCTTTTAAGCCGAAGGTCGTGGGTTCGATCCCCACCGCCCCTACCATTCCCACCCGACTTGCGCTGCAAGATAATTCTTGCCAATGCGCTAACGGCTCACTTCTACAATCCCCACTTTGTTGACGCCGCTGCAAGCGAGATAAAGTTTTCCGTCCGGCGTCGCCACCATGTTGCGCACCACGCCGCCGCCGGAAGGTATCGGCCAGGTTTGAAATATTTTCGCTTTGGGATCGAAGGCGACAATGGTGTTGGGCTGCACGCCGGACTCGCTATACCAGACCATGCCGTCGCTGGTGGAAGCAATCCCGTAGGGCCGTGAGGCAGGCCCGCCAGGGGAAGGCCACTCCTCGACTTTGCCGCTCGCCAGTTGCAGGCGGCCCAGATAGCCTCGCGCAAAATCGCTGTAGTAGATGAAGCCGTCCGGATTGGTGGCCAGGCGGCGGGGCCGCGCGCCTGCCGGCAGCACGAATTCCGTGATTTCCATTGTCTTCGGGTTGATGGTTCCGATCTTGTTGCTGTTGAACTCGCAAAAGACGGGCGTGCCATTCGCGCCGATCACGATGCCGTACGGCCGCGCATTGGCCGTCGGCACATCCTTCAGCGTTACTTTTCCCGTGGTGGGTTCCAGTTTCCCCACCAGGTTTCCTCCCTGCACGGTGAACCAAATATTTCCACTCGCATCAAACGTCAGGCTGTGCGGATCGCGCGCGCGGCCGTCCGGCATGGGATATTCGGTCACTTCTCCCGTGCGCGGATCCAGCTTTCCGATGTAGGCCTTTGAATTCGCAGTGAACCATATGTTTCCTGCCCGGTCGGCAGCCAGGCCGTGGGGACCCGAGCCTTCCGTTTTCATGGTGAACTCTTTGATCGCCCCGGTTTTCGGATCCAGCCGTCCGAGCTTATTGGCAAGCTGGCCGGTGTACCACAGCGCGCCGTCCGGCGCCATTTCCGGGTCGTGCGGGCGCGAATTGGCCGTGGGCACGTCCCACTCCCGGATAGTTACTTTCCACTCGCCGGAAAGCACCGGTTGAACCAGCAGCGATACCACACAAACCGCCAGAATAACTTTTCTGCGCATGCGACTCACCTCGCCAACAAACGTTTTCACCAGAGCGACTGCCTCCTGCCTGCCCAATTGCATTCGGCCCGGAGAAGCCGCCTGTGGTTGCTTGGATAAGCGTAACTCTACACCAATCCAGCCGGTTCGTAACCCTTCACGTTGAAGTTTCGGGATTGCTCATGGCCAGGGGCGTAATAAGCCGCTTCGTGCACAGCCCGGAAAACAAAACGGGCGTCCCGGTGATTTGGGACGCCCGTTGCTTTCAGGTACTGAGGTTGCCGCTTAGAACTGGAACCGCACGCCGACCTGCATTTGGAACGGCAGTCCAGGAGTGTTGTTGGTGTCGTAGCACGACTTGTTTCCAGAGGGGTTTGTCGCCGTCAGACACTTGGCTGGATCATAGAGCTGCAGGAACGTCGAACTCGGCGTCTGCACGGCAGCGTTTGTCGCGCTAATGCCGTTGGAGTGGTTTTTGCGCGACGACCCGTAGAGGACGTTGTTGTAATTGAAGAGATTGAAGAAATCGACGGTGATGTCCACGCGCATCCCTTCCCGCGGCAGCTTAATTTCCTTGGCCACGCGAAAGTCTATGTTGTAGGTCGCGCGATCCCGGTAGGAATTACGCGGGTAAGGCACACCGGGTGCGGAGAACGGCCGGTCGGTAAAGAACAGATCTCTGTTCGGATCGGTCGCGGCGCTCGGCAGCGTAACTGTCGCCGTTGTGCCGGCCGGAACGCCGGTGACGTTTGCCACGGTCGGCGCCGCAAAAGCGATCACCGATCCGGTCGAAGCATTCACGGGACGCCCGGAGCGGAGTTTCGCCAGCCCGCTGGCCTTCATACCCCACGGGAACTGCAAGGTCGAGTTGAATACGAACAGATACTTCACGTCCAGATTCGAGTAGCTGTAATCGGACGTGTAATCAAACGAGTTCGAAGCGGATTGTCCGCCCGAGTCGCGCTCGTTGTCGTCGTCGGAGAGGTTCTTGCTTCTGGTGAAGTAAGCCTGGAACTGGTACTTCGGGCGCCGGTAGGTAGTGCGGAGCGTAAACGCACGGTAGAGGGCGCGCGCGCTGGTTTCCCTTACCTGAATGGACCCCAGGGAAGGAATCGGCCGCTGCCGCAACGGCACGGCCACAGTGCCAGTCCTGGTAACGATAGGTGGGCCGGCCTGCGTCAACGTAACGGTAACAGACGGCGTGCAGGAAGCGCCCGCCGAAATCCCGAAACACGGCCGCAGAGATGCATCGGAAGGGAACGCCACTGAGATGCCCGAGAGGGCGCCCGACGTCACTGCCACGGTCGCGCCGGTGAAAACGGTCGCCGCTGGCAGGTTCCAGTCGCGGTTGCGTTGCAGATGGACCGTGTTGATGTACACGAGGTCTCCGCCGACCGTCCAGCCACGGGCGATTTCATGTTCCAACGCGATATTCCACTGCCACGAGCGCGGGCTCTCATAGTTGTTGGCCAAAGAAAGCGTGCCCAGGCCCGTAAACGGATTAAACGGCAGGCCCAAGCCCGCGGTGATGGCGTTCAGTTGCGTACCCGTCAACGCAGGCAAGCTGTTGAGGGAAAACGAATTCAGGTTGATCCCGCCGTGCAGGAATTGCGAGTACACCGTGTTGCAGGCGTCCCCTGTGTACAGGGCCGTACATACAAATCCTGTGGGCAGGGAGAAGGGCAGTGACACAGTCGCGTCGCCGGGGGGATTCCGGAAGTTGTTGAGCGGTGTGGCAAACAGAATCAGCGGTGTAACCGCGTAGTACATTCCGGCGTTGGCGCGGAACACCGTCTTGCCGTTGCCCCACGGATCCCAGGCAATTCCCAAGCGCGGCATGAACTGATTCAGATTGTTTGGAATTTTCCCCGGGTCCAACTTGCCGCAGCCGGGACATGGGAACGTAGCGGCGGTGACCAGTGGGGTGATCGTGGTGTTGCTCGTGTTGGGCTGCGGATTCAGATAGCCCTCCCAGCGCCCGCCATAAATCAGCGTAAAGCGGGGTGTAATCCGCCAGGTGTCCGTGAAGAAGAGGGCCATGGTATCCATGCTCATGTCCTGAAGACCATTCCCGATGTTGATCCTGTAAGTTGTGGCTGTGCTGTCAAATCGCCGGTCGGTCGCAACCGTCGGATCCAACGCCATGAGCTGCAGCACCGTATCCGCAACGCTGCCGGAGACGCTGAAGAGCCCGAACTGGTTAAACTTGAAGAACTGCGTGGCGAAAAGGTGTTGATAGTCGCCGCCGAACTTCAGGCTGTGTCTGCCGATATTCCAGGAGATGCTGTCGGCCACCTGATAGCGCCAATCGTGCTGTGTGGTGGGCAGGAACGAGCGCGTGCCGGTGGTTCCGACGACTGTCGAAATGTTGCCTGTCAAGGCATTCGCCAGGCGAGGCCGTTGCTCGCGAGAGTACTCACTGCGCAACTCGTTCACCAAGCGCGAAGTGAAGATCCCAGTCCATTGTCCGGACACAGTGTGCTGGCTGTCTCCCTCGGTCCCATTGTTGGAAAGAGAATCCGTCGTATTCGGAGAGAGTGCGCCGCCGGTGGCCACCGCATTCTTGGCCGTATTCGTGCTGTAGTGATACCTCACGCCGACGCGGTGGTTGGCGTTCAACTGTTCGTCCCAGCGACCCAGGACGGTCCACCCGTCATTCGTCTGCGTGAACGGTGCCTCCTTGCCGCTTGAACCGCGATAGAAATCGTAGGCCTCCCCGTTCGCATTGGACCGGGTAACAGGATCCAACAGCGGGAAAATAACCTGGCGCGGGTTGCTAATCAACTGGTCCTCGCCGGACACAAAGACGAAACTCTTGTCCTTGCGCACCGGCCCGCCCATGGCGCCGCCGAACTGGTGCTGGGAATCGAGCGACTGCCGGTTGAAGGCGTCCTTCTTGGACAGGTCCTTGTGCCGGACGAAATAGAATCCGCTGCCGTGCCAGTCGTTCGTGCCCGATTTGGTGACGGCGTTCATGATGCCGCCAGAGGAGCGGCCGAATTCTGCCGAGAACCCGTAGGGGACGATTTGGAACTCGGAGATGGATTCCTGTGGAATCGTGAAGACACTGTTGGAGCGCTCGCCGCCGCGGATACCGCCAAAGAACGGCTGGTTGTAGTCGTGGCCGTCGATCGTGATGTTGGCATTAATGCCGCGCTGGCCGGCAAACGAGATGCCGTTGCGCGAGGGCTCGATCTGCACCGTCGGCGTCAACTGCACGAATTCCTGGAAACGCCGCCCATTGATGGGCAGCTCATTGATCGAGCGCTGGTTGATCAGCGCGTCGGTCTGCACCGCGGTTGTTTCGATAATGGTCGTGGCGGTGACTTCCACAACCTCGGTGACTTGGCCAACCTGCAACCGCGCGTCCACCGTGATGGCCGAGCCGACGGAAACATTGATTTCCGACTTGAACGACTTGAATCCGGTCTGTTTGACTTCCACCGTGTACGTTCCCGGCGGCAGCAGCACCACGCGGTAGCCGCCGTCCTGGTTGGTCACGACTTCGCGCGTCAACCCGGTGGCTTTGCCGGTTGCGCTCACTTTCGCGCCGGGAACGGAGGCTCCCGATGCGTCATACACCGTGCCTACAATCTGCCCGGTGCCCTGCGACTGCGCGTTGGCCAACGGCGAAAGCATCATTCCCAGCACGGCCACACACGCGACCACTCCAAATCCACGCCTACCCCACTGCATCAGGCTCATCATTACTCCTCCTGCAAAGTTCTCGGATTCAGTTGCGCCGAAACGCTTTTCCCCCCAAATAGGCAGGACTCCCGCACACCCCTCCGCACGATTTCCGCTACATTTAGCGTCCCGTGCGCTAATACTCTTGTTACGGGCTTGGCTGGCACCCCACCCCCAAGATGACGCCTACTGTAAAGTGGCCCGCAACGCCTTGTCAAGCCTGCCTTTTGTGGATTACGCCCTGATGCACGCCGCATGATTTTTGTGTGACAATTGCCCCTTCTCCTTGTTCTCCCGTTTAGTCTGCGTTACTCTACCCGCCTTGTTCTCCCGAAGTCTCGGGACGAAGGATGCCATTCCGTGGTCCAGCGAAGCGAGGAACACCTCAAGGTTCTCATCCGGCACAGCGCCCTGAAGCGCCGCATCCGGGAAATGGCTCGCCAGATGGAGCGCGATCTCAAGGGCGAGCGCGTTCATCTCATCGGCGTCCTCAAGGGCGCGTGCATTTTTCTGTCCGACCTGGTCCGCAGCTTCAAAAGCACCGACGTCTCCATCGACTTCATGGCCGTGGCCAGCTATGGCAAGGGCAAGGAATCCTCGGGGCAGGTCCGATTGTACAAAGACCTCGACACCAGCATCGAAGGGCTGAACGTCATCCTCGTCGAAGACATTCTCGACACCGGCCTCACGCTGAATTATCTCTGCCGCGTGCTCAAACAGCGCAGGCCCAAAACATTGCGCATTGCCGCCCTGCTCGACAAGCCCGAGCGCCGCATTCAGGAAGTGAAGGCCGACTACATCGGCTTCGAAATCCCTAATGAGTTCGTAGTCGGCTACGGCCTGGACTACGCTGAGCGCTACCGCAACCTGAAAGACGTCTGCATTCTGACGCTGCCTCCGCAATAACGTGCCGCGAAACGTACTCACCGCGCAGGACCTCGAGGGCGTCGCCTCCGGCGGCGAACTCACCATCACGCCCGATACGCTCATCACTCCGCTGGCCCGCGAAGAAGCCGAACGGCGCAACATCACTCTGCGCGCGGTCGAACCGCGCCGCGGCGAAAGCGATCGCGTCGTGGCCATCGGCGCCGATCACGGTGGCTATCCGCTCAAGGAAGAATTGAAGGCGTATCTGCGCACGTGGGGCTACATCGTCCTCGACCAGGGCACGGATTCGGCCGACGCCGTTGATTATCCGGACTTCGCGGAAGCAGTTGCCAACGCCGTGGTGCGCGGCGACGCCTGGCGCGGCGTGATCATCGATTCCGCGGGCATTGGCTCCGCAATCGCCGCCAACAAGGTGCCCGGGGCGCGCGCAGCGCTGTGCTATGATCGCCCTTCGGCGCGCAACAGCCGCGAGCACAATGACGCCAACGTTCTTTCGCTGGGCGCCAAAATGATTTCGCCGGATGCGGCGCGCGAAATTCTGGCCTTGTGGTTGGAAACGCCATTTGCTGGCGGCCGCCATCAGCGCCGCATCGATAAGATTAGCGCCATCGAAAAGAAGCACGGCAAGTAGGGGCGTCCGCCGCGGCGGACTGCGCCCCCGAGATCGAAATATGGCCTCAGAAACGCCCCCCATGGACGAGCGCCAACTTGAGCGCATCATCGCCGCCATCACCGACGAGGTGGTCCACTATTTGAGTGGCGCGACGCCTCCCGTAGCTTCCGCCGCCGCCGATGCAATTTGCCCCGATTGCCAGGCACACTGCAGTGGACTTTGCGCCGAAAAAACCCGCAAAGGCATTGCGGCGGGCGCCGATCGCATTTCCGCCAGCGACTCCGTCCAGCAGTGCGAAGCCGCCATCGCGCCGTATATCGATCACACGCTTCTCAGACCGGAAGCCAGCCGCGAACAAATTATCAAGCTCTGCCAGGAAGCCGTGCGCTTCGGCTTTGCCTCCGTCTGCATCAATCCGTGGAACGTGCCGCTGGCTGCCGAGCACGTGCGCGGCTCCGCGGTAAAAGTTTGCACTGTCGCCGGCTTTCCACTGGGCGCCACGCTCCCGCAGGTGAAGATTCAGGAAGCCGAGGAGGCCATCAAGCTCGGCGCACAGGAAGTAGACATGGTCATCAACGTCGGCGCGCTGAAGTCCGGGCAGGACGAAATGGTCGAGCAGGAAATCCGCGGCGTGGTGGAAGCCTGTCACCGCGGCGGCGCCATCTGCAAAGTCATTCTCGAAACCGCGCTGCTCACCACCGAGGAAAAAGTGCGCGCCTCCATCGCCTGCAAGAATGCCGGCGCGGATTTTGTGAAGACCTCCACCGGCTTCGGCCCAGGCGGCGCCACCGCTGAAGACGTGGCCCTGATGCGCGCCGCCGTTGGCCGCGAAATGGGCGTCAAGGCTGCCGGCGGCATCCGCAGTATCGAAGACTTCAAAAAAATGGTCAGTGCCGGCGCCACGCGCATCGGCGCGTCGGCCAGCGTACGCATCCTCGAAGAAGCCTGCGGCCCTTTGCAGAGTTAACGCTCCGCTCCTGCGTCCTCACGATGCCTCCCCGCGCCGTTTTCCACCACCTGCTATAATAGTCAGTCGCCATTGCGGCTTCTTCACGGTTCGCGCCGCGTGCCGCCCAAACAAAATGGACCCTGTCGAAACTCCATCATCGTTAACTGTGCCTGCCGAGGTGCTCGCCACACTGGCCGAAATCGTCCAGGAGATGAGTGCCTCACTCAACCTCGACGAAATCCTTGTCACTGCCGCCGACCTCATCCGCCGCCTCATAGACTACGAAATCTTCGCCGTCCTGTTGCTGGACGAGCGCACGCAGACGTTGCGCTTCCGCTTCGCCATCGGCCACCGCAGGGAAGTGGTGGAGAATTGGCAAGTGGCTTTGGGGCAGGGCATCACCGGCCGCGTAGCCGCCTCCAGGAAACCCATCCGCGTCGGCGACGTTTCCAAAGAGGAAAATTATCTCAACGCGGTGGAAAGCGTGCGCTCGGAGCTGGCCATTCCGCTGATCCTCAAGGGCAAGTGCATCGGTGTACTGGATATTCAAAGCCGTGAGCTTGATTATTTCACGCGCGACCAGCAGAACATTCTCACTCTTCTTGCCGGTCGCCTGGCCATCGCCATCGAAAACGCTCGCCTCTTCGAGCACGAGCGCGATCAGGCGGAGACGCTCATCCTGCTCCACGAAGTGGCCCAGGACGCCGGCGCCATCCTTGATGTCGAAGAGCAGCTCCGCCGCGCCGCGGAGCTCGCCAAGCGCGTGATTGATTACCAAATTTTCAGCATCCTGCTCTATGACGAGCGCGACAACACCTTTCACCATCGCATCACTGTGAAGTTTGGCGAGCGCATCCAGGAAAAATTCGCCGTGCCCGCCACCGAGGGCATCGTCGGCGCGGCCGCGCTGACCCGCAAACCCGTGCTCGTCCCCGACGTGAGCAAGGACCCTCGCTACTTGCCGGTCAATGCGGAGACGCGTTCGGAAATGGCCATCCCTATGGTGCACAAGGGCCGCGTCATCGGCGTCATGGATCTAGAAAGTCCCCAGCTCAACTACTTCAACGAAGACCACGTGCGCACGCTGTCCATCCTCGCGGCGCATCTGGCTGTCTCCCTCGAAAACGCGCGGCTGTACCAGGAAGTGGCCCGCGGCGAGGCCCGCATGGAGCGCGAGCTCCGCGCCGCCCGCCGCATCCAGGGCGCTCTGCTCCGCAAAGTACCCACCGAGGACTACGGCCTGGACATCGCTGCGCGTTACGACTCCGCCCGCGAGCTGGGCGGCGACCTCTACGATTTTCTCCGCTACGGCCCGCAGCAGCTCGGCGTGGGGCTGGGCGACGTCAGCGGCAAGGGCACGGCGGCCGCGCTTTACTGCGCCGTGGCTATCGGCATCCTTCGCAGCCTGGCGCAACAAAAATTGCAGCCCGCGGAGATGCTCCGCGAAATGAACCGCCTGATTTGCGAGCGCCGCATCGACGAGCGTTTCCTGACCATGTGTTTTGCCACCTGGCAAAAGGGCCGCAACCGTTTGCGCATTGCCAATGCCGGGCAATCACAACCCCTGCTTTGGAAACGCGGCCGCTGCGAAAAGCTCAACCTCGTGGGATTACCGCTGGGTCTGTTTGATGAAGTTTCTTACGACGAATGGTCCACTACGCTTGACCCGGGCGACATGCTCGTGTTCTATTCCGACGGCGTCACCGATGCCGCCAACGGCCATGGCGAGCTCTATGGCACGCAGCGCCTTGCCGACCTCCTCGCTGCGAACGCGTCGCTCAGCGCCGGAGAGTTCGCCGATCTCGCGCTGGCGGACGTGGAACGCTTCGCCGAGGGCACTCCCGCCGGCGACGACATCACGATGGTGATTCTCAAGGTCAGGTGATCGTGGGCACTGCCCGGGCTACTTCCAAGCGCTTCGCCGATCCCGCGGACTTCACACCGTTCTTCAAGCACCGCGCGGGCGCGCTGCACTGCGAGCGCGTGCCGCTCGAACGCATTGCTGCGCGGCTGGGCACTCCCGCCTACGTCTACAGTCGCGCCGCCATCTCCGCCGCTTACCGCGCTCTGGATCGCGCATTCGCCGGCCCGCTCGGCATTCCGCACACCATCTGCTATTCCGTGAAGGCGAATTCCAATCTTTCCATTCTGCGGCTGCTCGCGCGCCTCGGCAGCGGATTCGACATCGTCTCCGGCGGCGAGCTGCATCGCCTGTTCCGTGCTGGCGTCTCGCCGAAGAAAATTGTTTTTTCCGGAGTAGGGAAGACTCGCGAAGAAATTCGCGAAGCGCTGCGCGCCGGCATTCTTCTTTTCAACGTGGAGTCCGCGGCGGAGTTGGAAATCCTCACCGCCGAAGCCGCCCGCCTGCGGCGTCCCGCGGCGGCCGGTATTCGCGTTAACCCCGACGTCGAGGCCGGCGGCCATCCGCACATTTCTACCGGCCATCATCGCCACAAATTCGGCGTGGACTGGGACGACGCCCGCCGCCTCTACCTGGCGCACAAGGATTCGCGCTGGATTCGCTGGCAGGGAATCAGCGCGCACATCGGCTCGCAGATTTTGAGCGCCGCGCCGTTTCGAAGCGCCATCGCGCGCCTGGCGGCGTACGTGCGCGAGCTGCGCCGCGCGGGAATTGCGCTAAAGTATCTCGACTTTGGCGGCGGCATCGGCGTGCGCTATGCGGCGGAAGATCCGCTGGAAGTCCGCAACTACGCCGAAATTGTCACCCGCGCCCTCCGCCCGCTTGGTTGCCACCTGCTTCTCGAACCCGGCCGCGTTATCGTCGGCCAGGCCGGTGTGCTTCTCATGCGCGTGCTCTACACCAAGACCAACCACGGAAAAACATTTGTCGTCGTGGACGCCGCCATGAACGACATGCTCCGCCCCGCCCTCTACGGCGCCATTCATCCCATCACGCGTGCGAATACCTCCGTAGGGGCGTCCCGCCGCCGCGGGACTGCGCCCCGCAAAAAGGTCGACATCGTCGGCCCGGTCTGTGAAACCGGCGACTGCTTTTTGCAGGATTGGCCTCTAGGAGAAGTGCTCGCTGGCGACCTGCTGGTTCTCTGGGGCGCCGGCGCTTACGGCTTCGTCGCCGCGTCCAATTACAATTCCCGCCCTCGCCCTCCCGAGGTCCTCGTCGAAGGCTCCCGCTTCCGCGTCATCCGCCGCCGCGAGTCGCTCACCGACCTTGTCCGTGGCGAGTAGTCTCTGCGATCCTCTGCGCCCTCTGCGTCTCTGCGTTGAGTCCTACGGCTTCGCTGGATGCACGACTTTTCCGCCGACGACCGTGCTCACCACTTTTGCGTCTTTGATTTTCGCCGGCGCGACCGCAAACAAGTCCGAATCCAGCACGACGATGTCCGCCAGCTTGCCCGCTGTGAGCGACCCCTTTTCTGTTTCGGCAAACTCCGCGTACGCCGAGCCCATCGTGTAGGCCTCGATGGCCTCGGCCAGGGAAATCCGCTGTTCCGGATACCATCCGCCGGGATTTTTTCCGTCGAGCGTCGCCCGCGTCACCGCCGCATAAATGCCGGTCATCGGATTCAGCGGCGCGACAAACCAGTCCGACCCGAAGGCCAGTTTCACTCCATTATCGAGAAAAGTGCGGAAAGCGTACGTAGTTTTTCCGCGTTCGTGGCCGATGCGTTTCTCCGCCCAGCGCCCGTCGTCAATGGCGTGGTACGGCTGCATGGACGCAATCACACCCAGCCCCGCAAATTTCACAAAATCGTCCGGATGCATGTGCTGGGCGTGCTCGATGCGCCAGCGCCTCGGCGTGTCTCGACGCCCGTTTTGCTTTTCGACCTCGGCGTAGGTGTCCAGAATAATGCGGATGGCTTTGTCGCCGATGGCGTGAATGGCAAGCTGCAGGCCCGCGCGGTCCGCTCCCAGCGCCATCTGCAACATATTGCCTTCGGGGAACATCATCTGATTGGGCAGCCCGGAAGTGTTCGGCGCATCCAGGTACGGCTCGAAGAAAAGTCCCGTGGTTGAGCCCAGCGAGCCGTCGGCAAATCCTTTGAGGGCGCCGAGGCGAATCCACTCATTGCCGAATTTCGCGCGAATGCCGCTGCGCGCGGGCGCCTCCCACTGCTGGATGGGTGTGATGCAGTAGATGCGCGCGGTCAGCTCGCCGCGCGCCAGCAGTTGCTGGTACACGCGCACGTCCGCGGCGCTGGAAATATCATGCATGCTGGTGACGCCGAAGCGCGCCGCCTCCGCCAGTGCCGAGCGAATCGCGCGCGTCAGTTGCTCCTCGCTGGGGTCCGGGATCACGCGGTACACCAGCGAACTGGACGCGTCTTTGAACACGCCGGTCGGCTCGCCCTGCGCGTCTTTCACGATTTCGCCGCCCGCCGGCACCGGCGTGTCGCGCGTCACGCCGGCCAGCTTCAGCGCCAGGCTGTTAGCCAGCGACATGTGCCCGTCGTAGCGGCTGACGAATACGGGGTTGTCCGGCGTGAGCTTGTCGATCCACTCGCGCGTGGGCAGCGGTGCGCCGGGCCAATTCTCGTGGTCCCACGTGCCGCCCAACATCCACTCACCCTTTGCAAGTTTTTTCGCGCGCTCGCCGATGCGCGCCGCAAATTCCTCGCGGTTGCGCGCGTCTTTGAGTTGCACGCCGCTGACGTCGAAGCCGCCGGTGGAGAAGTGTACGTGCGCGTCGATCAAGCCAGGCAGAACGGTTTTGCCGTTCGCGTCAATCGTGCGCGTGTTCGGCCCCACCCATTTTTTGATTTCCTCGTTGCTGCCCACTGCCGCGATGCGGTCATTCACAACGGCAATCGCTTCCGCCTGCGGCCTCGCTTTATCCACCGTCCACACCTTGCCGTTCAGCACGACGAGGTCCGCCGGCGGCTTGGGCTCGCCAGCCGACGCAACGGACACGCCGAGGAGCAATAGAAGACAAATCGCAATGGAGAATCGAATCATGGCAGGACTCCAGAAAGGGAATTTATCGTGCGCGGCTCAGCGGCCGCCCCACTTCAATTTATTGCGCAAGATCTGGAAGTAAGTTTTCTTCACCGGCCGGACGACGCGCAGCTTGGTAGGCGCCTTGCGGATGGCGACGCGGTCGCCTTCTTTCAACTCAATGCCCACCTGTCCGTCAATAGTGAGGAAGACGGACTCGTCGCCGCAATGGAAATCAATCTCGACGCGCATGGTGTCCGGCACCACCAGCGGGCGGTTGGTCAGCGAATGCGGGCAAATCGGCGTGATCACGAACGCATCGAGCACGGGATAGACAATGGGCCCGCCCGCGGCCAGCGAATACGCCGTCGAGCCTGTCGGCGTGGAAACGATCAGCCCGTCCGCTTTGTAGCTGCAGACGTAGCCGCCGTCAATGAGCAGTTCGAGGTCAATAATCCGCGCCAGCGCCGCTTTGTTTAGCACCGCGTCGTTCAGCGCGCGGTGCGTTTCAAACACTTTTCCGTCGCGGAGCACTTCGGCTTCCAGCATCCCGCGTTCGCTGATGCGGTGATTTCCGGCCAGCACTTCCTCGAGGACCGAGTACAGCTCCTCCAGCGTCACGCTGGTCAGAAAGCCGAGCCCGCCGAGGTTCACGGGCAGGATGGGAACCGTGGAATCGCCCATCATGCGCCCCGCGGCCAGCAGCGTGCCGTCGCCGCCCAGCAGGATAATCATGTCCGACTTCGCGGGGAGTTCTTCGCGCGGCACTGCTGACCCGCCCGTCGCGATGCACGCCGCTGTCTCCTGGTCGTAGAAAACTTCCAGGTTGTGCGCGTGCAGCCATTCGAGCAGGCGCGGCACGACCGCGGCAATATTTTCCTTCTGGGGTTTCGAGATGATGCCGACTTTGCGAATCATTGCGCTCGGGTCACTGGCGGCTGATTCTACTCTACTGGCTTCTCCGGCGAAACAGCGGAACGCAGCAACTCGCGGCGCGCGTGCAGGAAATACTCCTGGTTACCGCCCGCCCCGGTCAGGCGGCTGGGCGCCTCGCCGAGCACAGTCAACTCCATGAGTCCCGCGGCCACGCGTACGCGCTCGATGGCACGTTTGTGCAGCCCAGGGTCGCGAACGATTCCGCCCTTGCCCACGTCGCCGCGCTCCAGCTCAAACTGCGGTTTCACCAGAATCAAAAACTCCGCGCCCTGCCGTGCCACCGCCACCAGTGCCGGCAGCACCTTGGTCACGGAAATGAAAGCAACGTCCACCGTGACCACGTCCACCGCTTCGCCGATATCCTCCGGCTGCAGAAATCTTGCATTGCATTCCACCAGCACGACGCGTGCGTCCTGCCGCAGCTTCCAGTCGAGCTGGTCGGTGCTCACATCCACTGCGAACACTTTCGCCGCGCCGGACTGCAGCAGGCAGTCCGTAAATCCTCCCGTGGACGCGCCCGCATCCAGACAAACTTTCCCGCCTGCGCTTACGCCGAAATCCGCCAGCGCCCCTTCCAACTTCAGCCCGCCGCGGCTCGCATATTTTAGTTTCTCGCCGACAAACTCAATTTCCGCATCTGCCGCAACAGGCATGCCCGCTTTCGCAGCCTTTTGCCCATTGACGGTCACCTCGCCGGCCAGAATCATCGCCTGCGCCTTCTGCCGCGACGCGGCTAGGCCGCGCTCCACCAACAGCACGTCCAATCTTGTTTTCGCTTTGCGTTTGGATGTCGCAGTCATTGACGGAGAATAATTAGATGTAGGGGCGCTGCTTGCTGCGCCCACTTGAAACTCTACGCGCGTCTTGCCGCCAGAAATTCCGCAAGCTGTCTCAGCCTCGCCGCGCGTTCCCCGTACGGCGCCAGCTCAGCAATGGCTTCGCCCACCAGCTTTCCAGCGAACTCGCGCGACTTATCCAAACCGAACAGCGCCGGGTAGGTGGCTTTTTTTTGCGCCTGGTCTTTCCCCGCCGTCTTGCCGAGGGCGGCCGACGATTCCTCCACATCCAAAATGTCGTCCACCACTTGAAACGCCCAGCCAATACTTTCGCCGAAGCGTCGCAGCCGTTCGACGTCCGCCTCGCCGGCTCCGCCGCAGATGGCTCCCGTCACCACGCATGCGCGAATCAGCGCCGCCGTCTTCGAGCGATGAATGTACTCGAGCATCTCCGGCTGCACAGTTTTTCCCTCCGCCTCCAGGTCCGCCACTTGCCCGCCGACCATGCCGCGCACAGTGCCGGCCGCGCGCGAAACCTCTTGTACAGCGTTCACGCGACGCTCCGCCGCCAGCGGCGTTTCTGCCAGCGTCTGAAACGCAAGCGTCAGCAACGCATCGCCCGCCAGGATGGCCGCCGCCTCGCCGAACTGTTTGTGGCACGTCGGCTTGCCGCGGCGGAGATCGTCGTTGTCCAGCGCAGGCAAATCGTCGTGAATCAGGGAATAAGTGTGAATGAATTCGAGCGCGCAGCCCGCGGTGACGGCCGTCTCGACCTGCGCCGAAAAAATCCGCGCCGCTTCCATGCACAGAATGGGTCGCACGCGCTTACCGCCGGCAAAGACGCTGTAGCGCATGGCCCGGTGAATCGAGGGCGGCGGTGTGGTTTCCGCCGGCAGCAGCCGCTCCAGTGCTAGCTCGACTGCTTGGCGGTCTTCTTCAAAAAATGCGGGGAGTTTCATTCGTCTGCGTTTCTCGAGACGGGCCGGGGTCCCGAGGCACCTAAATCAGGGCTTGTCCTCGTCGTCGGGCTCGAATGGTTCCGCGGCCAGCTTGCCGTCCGCTTTCTTCAGCAGGATTTCCACGCGCGCCTCGGCTTCCGCCAGTTGCTTCTGGCATTCGCGGGAGAGCTGTACGCCTTCTTCAAACAGCTTCATGGCGTCATCGAGAGAGAGGTTCGCGCCCTCGAGTTTCTGTACAACCTCTTCCAGTCGCGCGAGCGAGCGCTCGAAATCTGCTTTCTTTCCCGGCTCGGGTTTCTTGGTAGTTGCTTGCGTCATGAATTCAATTTCACCGCGCAGCATTTTAGCGCATGGCGGGGAATCGCCAACAATTTCTTTATGCGCCCGCCGTGCCGCGATGCTCGCTCTATTTCGCTGGCGCGCCCCCCGGCAGTAGCAGCAGGCGGTTCACGCGGGCCTTGTCCTGGGCCGCATCGCTGAACGAGGAGCTGATTCCATGTCCCTCGTACCACTCCGGAAACTGGTCTTCGTAGTAGCGGCTCAGATATTGTCCGGATTGTCCCATGGTGATGTTCATCAGCGAATTATCGAGGTTGGCGAGGTCAGCCACGAAGCGCATCGCCGGGCCCAGCGACTTGCCGGTCTGCTTCACGCTAAAGCTGCTGCCGGACTGCGCGATGGGGCCGATGCTCAAATGGCGGCGGAGGAATCCGGTCCGTGCCAGCGGGTGCATGACCGTGAGTTGCATGAAAGTGCCCCAGGTCCATTGAGCTGCTTTGTCGTTGCCGCTGGCCCGCTCCATTGCCCGGACGGCCTCGTCGGCGCTGCGGCTGAGCAGTTCGTCGTAGCCGTCGGAGACGCTCCCCGCGGCCGCAAATTCCTTCGGCAGCCAATGCGCCGGACGGTCGCGCAGCACGTTCTGCAGAAATACTTCGCTCCGCCACCAGCGATACATCCCTTCGTCGCCCAGCTTTGCATCCAGGATGTGTTTCCGCAGGATTCTCCGCATGAAATCCAGTAGGGACATCTCCACAGAACCGGCATTGGCGCGGCCATTCCATCTGGGGAATTGCGCAATCAGCCAGCGCGCCCGCTCGTCTTTCGGCGGATGTTTCACGGCGGCTTTCTGCAGGTGCTCCGCCAGCATGCGGTGCGGCAGGGAGAACAGATCCGTTTGAATCTCGATGAAGTCCTGTGCACGGAATTTCTTCTTGGTGCCGAGCAGCGCGTAAATACGATCCGTGCGGTAGGGCGACATCCAGTTTTCCGTCAAGAATTGCTTGTAGCCCGGCCCCACAACCCGTGCATTGGCCGTGGCGATAATTCCGCCCGGCGGGTTGAACGCCATCGGCAATTCTTCAAACGGAATGGTTCCCGTCCACTCGTAGTCGTCCGTGTCGCCGGGGACAGGGACTTCTCCATGACCGTTTTTCCGCACGGGAATGTTTGCCGCCACCTGGAAACCGATATTGCCATCCACGTCGGCATACACGGCGTTCTGCGCCGGGCCAGTCACGCGGCGCATGGCCGCGCGGAATTCTTCCCAATTTCTCGCCTGGCCCAACCACGGATACCCGAAGGAAAGTCCCCCGGGGTCCGTCGCGGTCCAGCGCAAGGCGTAGCCGCGCGTGCCTTCGCGGCGCACCACTGGCCCGTGCCGCGTCACCGCTACGTCCAGCGTCAAGTCGGCCCCGCCCTTCACGCGAATTACTTCCTTGCGGATTTCGGCAGCCACCCACTTTCCGTTTACTTTGTACTCGCGCGGATTTTCCGGGTTGAACGTTTCGATGTACAAGTCCTGCACGTCCGCGCCGTTGTTCGTGAAGCCCCAGGCGATGCGCTCGTTGTGTCCGATGATCACCAGCGGCACGCCTGGCAGCGCAAAGCCTTTGACGTTCCAGCCGGGCGCCGTCAATTGCAGCATGTACCAGATGCACGGCACTTCCAGCTCGAGGTGTGTGTCGTTGGCCAGCAGCGGCTTGCCGGAGTAGGTGTGTTCGCCGCTCACCACCCAATTGTTGCTGCCGAAGGCGAACTCCGATTCGTCCTCGAACAGCTGCAAGGTTCTCTCGGCGTTTGCCCATGCCTGTGCTTCCGCGATAATGCGTTCCGCTTTCTTTGGCGCGGGGCGAGTGGCTTTGCGGCCGGCTGGAGCCGCTTGCCCCAGCGGTTCAACGCCCACGAGGGGGTGGTCCAGCGGCGAATCCGCCACGTACAATTCGCGCGCCAGCTCCGGCCCGAGTTTTTCGGTGACCTGTGCGCGTTTGATCTCCCACTCCCACGAGTTGGTCAGCACCTTGTACATGTAAGCGCCAACCAACAGGGAATCCGCCGGCGTCCACTGTCGCGGCGTGTACCTCAGCGCTTGGAACTCCACGGGCAAGTGCTCGCGCCGCTCTTCCATGTAGCGGTTCACTCCGCGCGCGTAGGCTTGCAGGAGCGCGCGCGTGTCCGCGTCTGTTGTCGCGAAGGATTTCTCCGCCGCCAGCCGTAAGCCTAGCATGCGGTTCTGTAGATCGGTTGCGATCGCGGCCGATCCGAAGACTTCGGATAGCTCGCCCGCCGCCGCGCGGCGGAGGATATCCATCTGCCACAAACGGTCCTGCGCCACCACGTAGCCTTGCGCGATGAGCAGGTACTCCAGCGAACCCGCCTGGATACGCGGCACGGCCCAGCGGTCGCGGTCCACCGTCACGGGTTGTTTCAATTCGGGCAGGGAAACTTCGCCGTCGAGAATCGGCAGCGTGGCGTGAGCAATCCACCAGACGGCCAATAGAGAGACACTGGCCGCCAGCAGGAGGATTGCAGCAAGGAATCGGAGCGCGCGAGAAGTTTTCGTCACAGGCTTGGCGAGCGGGCAGCGCAGTATAGCTCACGGCTTGTTTTTCGCGCAACCGCGCACGGTGTCGCCCCGCGGGCGGCTATGGAATACGCGGCGCTCCTGCTAGAATCCGTGCGCAGAGAGAGAATACGTTCGAAGAGGCGGGGTTGCAGACCGCCCCTATCAACCTGATGCTCCTTGCTTTGCGCATGCTCGGCGTGGTTTTGCTGGTGGGCCTCAACGCGTTTTTTGTGGCCGCCGAATTCGCCCTGGTCGCCATGCGCGCCTCGCGCGTGCAACAACTCATCGAGGAAGGCGACGCCCGCGCCCGCGTGGTGAAGGTTTTGCTCGGGGACCTTGACCGCGTGCTCTCTGGCGTGCAGGTGGGCATTACCATCGCCAGCCTGGGCCTGGGGTTCGTCGGCGAGAGCGCGCTGACGGAAGTTTTCCTCCCCTTGTTCGCATGGCTGCCGGGACAGCGGGGTGTCGTCGTCGCTCATTTTGTCGCACTCACCTTTGCCTTCGGCCTGATTACGTTTTTGCACGTGGTGCTGGGCGAACTGGTGCCCAAGAGCCTCAGCCTGCAGCGTACCGAGCAGATGGCCCTGCTCACGGCGCGGCCTCTCAATTGGTTTCTCAAAATTTTCAAATGGGTCATCGCTTTACTCGACGGCGCCTCGCGCCGCTTCGTCCGCCTGCTCGGCGTGGCCAATCCGCAGAGTCACTCGCTGGTGCATTCCCCCGAGGAATTGCAGATTCTCATCCAGCAGGTGCGCGAGCGCGGTTTGCTGGACGTCGGTGAAGAGCGCTTCATTCAGTCGGCCATCGAACTGGGCCAGGTGCAGGTGCGCGAGCTCATGGTGCCGCGTCCAGACTTGCACCTGCTCCCCATCGAAGCCGGGCTCGACGAAGTCCTGGGCAAATTCGCTACCACGCAGCGCTCGCGAATTCCCGTCTACCAGGGCACGCCGGACCACATCCTCGGCTTTGTGCATATCAAGGACATGCTCTGGATCCTGCTGGACCGCGAGCGCCGCGTCGAGGAAGGCGTCACCGCCTCCGAGTTCCAACTGCGCCGCATTTTGCGCGACGTCCTCATCGTGCCGGAAACTAAGCCCGCCAGCGAGTTGCTCGTCGAGATGCGCGCCCGCTGCCTCGCCCTGGCCATGGTGGTGGACGAGTTTGGCACCATCCTCGGCCTGGTCACGTTGGAAGACATCATCGAGCAACTGGTAGGCGAAATTCACGACGAGTTCGACGTGATCGAGCGGCCGCTCACCCTCGCCGACGGCGCCATGGTCTTCGACGCAGCCCTCAACGTCCGCGACCTCGAGAGCCAGTTCAACATTGTTTTGCCCGATGACCCCACGTATCAAACCATCGGCGGCTTCGTCCTGGCTCAGCTCGGTTTCATTCCTCGCGGCGGCGAAAATTTCGAGTTCAACAACCTGCGCTTCACCGTCGTGGAAATGGACCGCCGCCGTGTGGCCCGCGTCAAGATTCAGCGCCTAAAGAGCACAGAATCTCCCGGCGCCGCGCCGGCTTCGGAATCCGCATCCGCGTCCGCCGGCCGCATGGGCACTCCCGAATGATTCGCCACCTGGCCTTGCGGCTGGCGCTGGCCCTGCCCGCCATGTGGCTCGTCCTCACTTTGGTTTTTTTGTTAATTCACATTGTGCCCGGCGACCCGGTGCAGCAAATGCTCGGCGAAGGCGCTCGCGCCGAGGATTTGCAGCAGCTTCGTCACGCGCTGGGCCTCGACCAGCCGCTGCATGTGCAGTACGGAAAATATCTTTCCGGACTCGCTCGCGGCGATTGGGGACAATCCTTCCGCTTTCAACTGCCCGTCTTGCAAGTGGTGCGCCAGCGCTATCCGGCCACGTTGGAGCTGGCCTGCGTGAGTTTGCTGGTTTGCGTGGCCATCGGCATCCCCGCCGGAGTGCTCGCCGCGCACCGCCGCGGCCGCGCCGCGGACCGCGCCGTCGGCGTCTTCACACTCTTTGGGCTCTCCGTGCCGAATTTTGCGCTCGGCCCGGTGCTCGTGCTGATTTTTTCCATTCAGCTTGGACTGTTTCCTGTCTCCGGCCGCGGCAGCCTGCTCCATCTCGTTCTTCCCGCGCTGACGTTGGGTGCCGCGCTCGCCGCCATCCTCACGCGCATGGTACGCACGGCCATGATGGAAGAACTCTCCAGCGACTACGTGCGCACGGCGCGCGCCAAGGGCCTGCCGGAATCCGCGGTGCTGTTTCGTCACGCGTTTCGCAACGCGCTCATCCCCATCGTCACCATTCTGGGCCTGCAGTTTGGCACGCTGCTCGCCGGCACCATTGTCACCGAAAGCATTTTCGCTTGGCCGGGCGTAGGCCGCCTGGCCGTACAGGCCATTCAAGCGCGCGATTATCCGCTGCTGCAGGGCTGCATTCTTTTCATCGCGCTTTCTTATATCGTGGTCAACCTGCTCACTGACGTTGTTTATGCGCTGGTGGACCCGCGCGTCCGCGTGACATGAACGCACTGGCCCAATTCGTTCGCCGCAACGCGCTGGGCCGCTGGGGACTCGCCGCCGTTGTGCTGCTCGCACTGCTGGCGATACTTGCGCCGTGGCTGGCGCCCTTCGGTCCCGCTGCGCAGGATCTTCCCGGGCGTCTCGCGCCGCCGGGTGCCGCGCACTGGATGGGCACCGACGAGCTCGGCCGCGACGTCGTTTCGCGCATCCTGTTCGGCGCACGCGTCTCCATGACCGTCGGCGTCTGCGTCGTGCTGGGCAGTGGGTTGGTCGGTTTGTTTCTCGGCTCTCTGGCTGGATATTTCGGCGGATGGCTCGATCGCGTGGTCAACGTTCTGCTGATCAACGCCTTTCTCTCTTTTCCCGGAGTTCTGCTGGCGATCGCATTTGCTGCATTCCTCGGGCCGGGCATGGAAAAAGTCATCCTCGCGCTGGTCATCACCGGCTGGGCCGGCTATGCGCGGCTGGCGCGCGCGCAAGTGCTCAAAGTGAAAGAAATGGAATTCGTTCTCGCCGCGCGTTCACTGGGCGCCTCGCACGCGCGCATCCTGCTGCGCCACTTATTGCCCAACATTCTTCAGCCCGTGCTCGTACAGGCCACCATCGGCTTGGCCGGCGCGATTCTCGCCGAATCCACACTCAGTTTTCTCGGCCTCGGCGTGCTCGCGCCCATGCCCAGTTGGGGCGCCATGCTCAACGACGCCCGCGGCCACCTCTTCGACGCGCCACACCTCGTCGTGTTTCCCGCGCTGGCCGTCATGTTTGCCGTGTTCGCTTTCAATCTTCTTGGTGACGCCCTCCGCGACTGGCTCGACCCGCGCACCCGCGCGCACCTCCTCACCCTCGACCTCGCCCGTTAGCGTCGGCGAGTAGACGGTTGTCATCCTGAGCGAAGCGAAGGATCTCTCTTTATTCCGTCCGTTTTTCGTTTTTCGAATTTCGGTTCCGGGGAAGGGAACTACCCGAGGGAAATCAGCACTTCCGCGCCGCGCTGCATGTTCAACGACTTCGACGCATTGCCTTTGTTGACGGAGATTTCCAGGAAGCCGCTGGACCCGATCACCGCCACCACTTCGCCCGGCGCGCCATAGGAATAAGTTTGCGACAGCTTGTCAATATCCCGTCCGCCGGCGGTAATCTTGAATTTCCCGCCCGAGATCACTTGCGGCACGTCTTCCGGCGTCAAGTTGGTGATCAGGTTGCCGAAGTTGTCCACCTTCAGCACCACGCCTTTGATCGTGCTGCCCGCCACCTTGGGCTTGGGCATCGTGAAGCGGACGTAATCGGTAACTTCGTCGCCAAAGCTCGGCGTCTGCCAGTTCTTGGACAGCCACGCCGCCACCGGCGCAAAGATGTCCCTCCCGTGAAACGTGTTGCTCAGCGGGTTGAGGAAATAGTGTTCCGCTGTGATGTGCCGCACGGTAACTTTCGGTTCGCGCTCGAACACCATGGAGAGCACGCCGTTGTCCGGCGCAACGTAGTAGTGTTGGTCGCCCGTCACCAGAATCGGCCGCCGCGCTGACCCCACGCCCGGGTCCACCACCACCACGTGAATCGTCTTCGGCGGAAAAATGCTGTACACCTGCCCGATCACCAGCGCCGCGTCCAGGATGTCGAACGGCATCACGTCGTGGGTGATGTCCACGATGCGAGCTTCCGGGTTCAGCTTCAGGATGACGCCCTTCATCACCCCCACCAGGTGATCCCCCGTGCCGTAGTCCGTGGTCAGCGTGATAATCGGTTGTGCCAACGCTCGCTCCGTGAATCTCTGCTTTGCTGCAGCCGAAAGGCAAACTATCGAATGCCTTCCCGCTTGTCAAGGCAATAGCTCCATGACTTTGTTGCGCTGGCCTCAAAAGGAAATACGTCCTCACCGCCAATAAAACTGTGCTATGATGTCTGCGGGTTGAGTTGGTTTGCCCTAGAACCAACACCGGTTGACGCCGAATCAATCCCGTCGCTTGATATTGCGATGAAGCCTAATTGACCGTTAGGAGCTGAAAATGACTTCCAAAGACCTTCCCCTTCCAGAGAGAGTTTCGAATTCCTTTAAGCAGCTCACCCTCGTAGCAGCCGATCTGAACAGCGCATCAAATGAACTAGGCCAGGCAATCTCCGCCATTGATGCCGCTCTCCAAAAGCTAAATCTTGGTGTTCCAACATGGGTTACGTTTTCCTCCAACGATAGTGAGGACCACGACTTTTGGCACAACGACGTTGGGTATGCAAAAGTCGGCACCAAGTGGGGCATCGCGCTTCGGGCTGTCTCCGGCAACTACAACTGGCCCGACGACGCCGAAGTCGAATCTTGGCTCTTCAATGAAGCACCTCGAAGGCTTCGCATAGAAGGCATCGCAAAGATTCCCGACCTGCTCGAAGCCCTGATCAAAGTTAGTGAAGAAACGACCGAAAAGATCAGGACTAAGACCACACACGCAAAGCAACTAGCCTTCGCAATTACGCAGGCAGCCTCAGAGCGCAAGTAAGCGCCCGAGTGAAGAGGAGCATTGATATGACACTCGTGGAGCTTCTCGTCGCAGGAATTGTCCTCTACGCGCTATACAAAAAGCGTGATGTGAAGGCTGGCCTGAAATTTCCGTTTGCAGCATTCTTCTTTGAGGCCAAGGGTCATGAACAGGATTCTCAACCGGCAAAGAAGCAAAGCAATGGAGGTTAGCAAAGCGGCAAGGCTTCGCTAATGCCTATTGGTGTTTAAAGACTCGAATTCTCCTAAGTCACCGAAGCTTGAGGGGAGCGAAATAAGACATGCCTCGGACTCAGCAAGAGTCGGCCCGGGCACGAAACAAGTCTTGACATATGCAATTCTATTAGTTAATCTATGTGCTATGGATTTGCACATGGCTAAGGCGTTGGCGAGCCCTGCCGCACCGACGGGAAGGGAAGTCCCGCATGGCTCTGCGTGCATTCATTTTTCGAAGTTAACACTTAATTCTTTCCCACCTTCGAAAAACTTACAACTATTTGATTGTAAAACCCTTGCGGGATTCGATGATGGGGCATCATCCCCCATCATCGAATCGCACAATTCCTTTGGGATCTGTGGGTTGATCATCTCGATGATCCCCCCGGGGGGTGATCTCATGACGTTTGAAAATTGGAGACTGATCGTGGGCTGCGCCGAGTCAGCCTTCGAATCCTTGACCCCCTTCCAGCGGAGGGATATTCTGTCCTATGTCGCCCAGGAACTGAGCACTGAAAACTGATAACTGACGACTGAGAACTACCAATGCCCCGCGTCTATTTCGACAACAACGCCTCTACTCCCGTGGACCGTGAGGTCCTCGAGACCATGCTGCCGTACTTCGCGGAAAACTTCGGCAACGCCAGCTCGATCCACTCGCCCGGCCAGCAGGCGCGCAAAGCCGTGGAGCACGCCCGCGAGCAGGTCGCCGCGCTCGTTGGCGCACGCGCGGCGGAGATTACCTTCACCAGCGGCGGCACCGAATCTGACAACCTAGCCATCCGGGGCATCCTCTTCGCGGACGAGCGCCCCCAAAAGCACATCATCACCACGCAGATTGAGCACAGCGCCGTGCTGCAAACCTGCCGCGCTCTGGAAGAGCGCGGCGTCGAGGTTACCTATCTTCCAGTGAATTCCGACGGGCTGGTGGATCCCGCAGACGTGCGCAAAGCGCTCCGTCCGGAAACGGTTCTCATTACCGTGATGCACGCCAATAACGAATTGGGCTGCGTCGAGCCTATCGAAGAAATCGGCCGCATCGCCGCGGAAGCCGACGTCTACTTCCACGTGGATGGAGTGCAATCCGCCGGAAAAATTCCCATCAACGTCGAGCAGATTGGCGCGGACCTGCTGGCCATCTCCGCGCACAAGATTTACGGCCCCAAGGGTGTCGGCGCTCTCTACATTCGCAAAGGCACGCGCCTCAAGCCCATTTTGTTCGGCGGGAAGGATACGCGCGTCCACCGCCCGGGCACGGAAAATGTCGCCGGCATCGTCGGCCTGGGCAAGGCCGCGGAAATCGCGCAATACAAATTGCAGGCCGAAGGCGCGCGGCTTTCGGCACTTCGCGACCGGCTCGAAAAAGGATTGCTTGTGGCCATCCCCTATGCGCGCGTCAATGGCGCGCATGCGCCGCGCACGCCCAATACGGCGAACCTCTCGTTTTCATTCATCGAAGGCGAATCGCTGGTGATCGCGCTCGATTTGAAGGGACTGGCTTGTTCCACCGGCGCGGCATGCTCCTCCGGCGCCATCGAGCCGTCGCACGTGCTCACTGCCATCGGCTTGCCCGCCGAGCAAGCCCGCGGCAGTATGCGCTTCAGCCTCGGCCGCTTGAACACGGACGACGACGTGGACTTCGCGTTAAAAGCAATTTCCGAAGCCGTACAGCAACTGCGCAAGCTCTCTCCGCAATACAAAGAATCCGTCCCCGCACAATGACGCTTGGCCAAAACAACACGGTTGCCGTCGCCATGTCCGGCGGCGTGGATAGCTCCACTGTCGCAGCCATCCTGCATGAGCAGGGCCGCCCGATTGTCGGGCTTACCATGCAGCTCTGGAACCAGCGCCGCTTGCCGGAATTAATGGTCGACGGCCCCGCAACCGGCGGGCGCTGCTGCTCGCTCGACGACGTCTACGACGCGCGCCGCGTCGCCGAGCATCTCGGCTTTCCCTATTACGTCATCAACTTCGAGCGCCAATTTGAAGAGACCGTGGTCAAGCCTTTCGTGCAAGATTATCTTTCCGGCCGCACACCCATCCCCTGCAGCCGCTGCAACACAGACGTGAAGTTCGAAGAGCTGTTGCGCACCGCGCGCCAGATCGGTGCCGAGCGCCTGGCCACCGGTCACTACTCGCGCATCCGTCACAACTCGGCAACGAATCGCTACGAACTTCTCCGCGCCCGCGACGACGCCAAGGACCAGTCCTATTTTCTTTTTGGCCTGACGCAGGAGCAAATGTCCCGCACGGATTTTCCGCTTGGCGAGCTCACCAAATCCGAAGTGCGCGACATCGCTCGGCGCGCGAAACTCCCCGTCGCCGAGAAGCCGGAGAGCCAGGAAATCTGCTTCGTGCCCACCGGTGACTACGCCACCTTTATCGAGGCGTATCTGCACGAGCAGGGAAGCGATCTGGAGGAAGCGACGGGAGAAATCGTCACCACCACCGGCGAAGTCATCGGCCGCCACAGCGGCTTGCATCATTACACTGTCGGACAGCGCCGTGGCCTGGGTCTCGCCGCCGGGCGCCCGCTCTACGTCATATCGCTGGACACGGCGGGCAATCGCCTGGTCGTCGGCGACGGTGCGGAGCTGGCCCGCGATACCTGCGACGTCGGCGATGTGAATTGGATTCCGTTTGAAAAGCCGGACGGCCCGATGGAAGCACAGGTGAAAATTCGTCACCGCCACGAGTCAGCGGATGCGGTGGTCGAAGCGCTGGGCGCGACGTCGGCCCGCGTGCGCTTCCTCGCGCCGCAGCGCGCCGTCACCCCCGGCCAGGCCGCGGTCTTTTATTCCGGCGATTTAGTTTTAGGAGGCGGCTGGATTCTCTGACCCATCGCGTCAACGCGGGCGCGCGCAACGTGCCGCGCGCGGCCATTCGCTGGACGCGCCGCAAATCCACCGGCCGGTCCAGGTCGAAGTCGCGCTTCAGCAGCCGAAACGATGTCCGCGTGGCGCGCAGTGCCCGCAGTGTTTTGGGACGCACTTCTACTGTTCCCCAATGGATTCTAGAAAACATTTTCGAAACTACTTGTCGAGCAGCAACCAGATAATATCCGCCGTCCTCGCTCGGCCCGAGTACAACGTCGGTTTTGTCCAACAACTGCAACGCGCGCTGGATTCGCTCGCGGCCCATCCACGGCGAATCCGTGCCCACGATGACCACTTTCTCCGCGCCGGCGCGCAACTGTTCCTCAATGGCGTTGCGCATGCGCTCGCCGAGGTCAGCGCCACGTTGCGTGACTACCTTCCATTTCGCACCAATCCGTACTCGTGCCGCCATTCGCTGTGCAGCCGCGCGTCTGCTCGCCACGTACAACCACCTCTGCGCGCCGGGCAGTGCATTCACCATGGCGATCGTATCTTTCACGCACGCCTCGTGGATTTTCGCCGCTTGGCCCGCGCTCAACGCCCCGATGAGCCGCGTCTTCACCCGGCCCGCCACCGGCGGCTTGCAAAACACGATCACTGCGTTATGCGCCATGATTCCTTCCAAAATGAAAATGGGGTGGAATCTTTCGATTCCACCCCGCAAGAATTCATTCGCTCAGATGAACAGCTCTTCGTCCTGCTGCGCGCGCGCGCGCTCCGGCGATTGTCGCTGCCCGCGGAGGAAGTCCAGACCCGCCTTGATGCCTTTGACAAACGCCGTGGCCTGGCGCACTGGCCGCAACACGCTGGCCTTGAATTCCGTCCCCGCGCTCTCGATTTCCTCGATGGCGCCGGTAAGAATTTGGTCAGCCCGCAGCACCTGCATGCGCAGGCGATCAATCGCCTCGGTAAAAACGCGGTCAATCTTCTCTGTCTGCGCTCGCGCCAGGCGCGTGATTTCAGCGGCATTTTCTGCGGCGCTGGAGATCTGCGGCCCCACCTCTTCCACCACCATGTGCAGACGGCTGAGGATGGGATCGATGCGCGCGTGCAGGTCCGTGGCGATGCGCGTCATTCGCTCGTTCATGCTCTTCACCTGCAAAAACATGCCGAGCAGGATGAGCATCTGTCCGATGATGGCCACCGCTGCCAGTACGACAAAAAACTTCAGCCAGGGATCCATTCACTCCCCTTAGTGGGCTTTGACTTTTTCGCGGTAGGCGTCCTTGCCGGCGTCCACCGCGGCTGAGATCTGTTCCTTCTGCGTCGCAAGAATTTCCTTGCTGCGCTCGACCATTTCCTCGGCGCGCTCGCGCAATTCCCGCGCTCGCTTCTGCGCGTATTCGCGCCCGCGATCGGCCTGGTCGGCCAGATATTCCCGCGTCTCTTCGCCGGACTTGGGCGCAAACAGGATGCCCAGGAGGGTCCCCACGCCCAGCCCGACCAGGAAATAACTCACTTTGGAACCGGTGTTCTCGCTCATGACATCCTCCCGCAGCCACACTAGCATACGCCTTTATCGCAAGCAAGGATTTGCGTCGGATTCCAATTGGTTACCAATGAAGGCATTTTCACTTAACAGTGTTCACTGAATTGCGGGTTCGCGATGCAGATGCTCGTACACGCGCCGCGCTTGCGGGCGCGTGGCCACCGCGGCGAGCTGTTCGACGCTGGCATCGCGCAGCCCGGCCAGGCTGCCGAACTTGCGCAAAAGCTTTTGCGCCGTGCGCGGGCCCACGCCGGGGATATCGAGAAGTTCGCTGTGCAGGTAGCGCACTGTGCGCCGCTGGCGATGAAAGGTCACTGCAAAGCGGTGCGTTTCGTCGCGCACCTGCTGAATCAAGTGGAGGATAGGAGAGTGCCGTTCAAGCCGAATGGGCTCGTTTTCCTGGCCCAGCACAAAAATAATTTCTTCTTTCTTGGCGATGCTGGCCACCGGCTGGTTGATGATTTCCAAGCGCTCGAGCGCCGCCGCCGCGGCATGGAGCTGGCCGATGCCGCCGTCAATCAGGATCAGTCCCGGCAGCGGCTTTTTTTCGTCCTGCAGCCGCCGGTAGCGACGCTCCACGGCCTCGCGCATGCTCAGAAAATCGTCGTTGCCGGCCTCGTGCCGGATGATGAATTTCCGGTAATCGGATTTTTTCATGCGGCCGTCTTCCCACACCACCATGGAGGCCACCGTGTCCGAGCCCTGAATGTGCGAGATGTCGAAGCTCTCGATGCGTCGCGGCGTTTGCGCCAGTCCCAGCGCCGTTTCCAGCGCTTCGGCTATCGCTTTCGACGCGGGCTTCAGCACGCGAAAACGCTGCGCAAACGAATGCTTGGCGTTTTTCTCCACCAACTCCAGCAGCGCGCGCTTTTGCCCGCGCTGCGGCGTGAGGATTTCCACGCGCCGTCCGCTGCGCTCGCTGAGGATGCTCTCGAGCAACGCGCGGTCCTCAAATTCCATGGGCACGTGGATCAGCCGCGGCAAATATTCTGCTTCGAGATAAAGCTGTTTCAGCAACGAGGTCAAAAATTCGGCAGGTTCGAACTCCTCCAGCTCTTCCCAGTAGAAGTCGCGGCGGTCCATCACGCGCCCGCCGCGCAGGTGGAAAAGATTCACCGCCACTTGTGGTGGCTCGGCGTACCAGGCGAGCACGTCGGTGTCGTCGCCGGCGGCCGCCGCGATTTTTTGCTTCTCGGCGATTTCATCGACTGTGCGCATCAAGTCGCGATACGTCGCCGCTTCCTCGTAGCGCTCCTGCTCGGATGCTTTGGCCATGCGCTCTTCGAGGCTGCGCGCCAGATCGTGCCGCCGCCCTTCGAGGAATAGGCGAACGTCCCGTGCCGCCTCGGCGTAGCGTTCGTCGGCCACGAGTCCCGGCACGCACGGCCCGTGGCAGCGATGGATGTAATACTGCAAGCACGGCCGCGGGTGCGCGCGCGTCAGGTCCACCGTGCACGAAGGCACCAGAAACCGCTTGTGGATGAAATGCACCAGCCGGTACGCCAGGCTGGCCGGAAAATACGGCCCGAAATAAATCGAGCCATCTTTCTTCAGCCGGCGTGTCACATACACGCGCGGGAATTTTTCGTACGCGGTGAACTTGATGTACGGATACGTTTTGTCGTCGCGCAACAGAACGTTGAAGCGCGGCTTGTGCTGCTTGATCAGGTTGTTCTCGAGCGCCAGCGCCTCTTTCTCGTTATCCACCACGATGTAGGCGACATCGGCGATTTCCCGCACCAGCGACCCAGTCTTGGCGTCCAGCGTACGCGACTCCAGGAAGTATGACTTCACGCGGTGCCGCAGCGACTGCGCCTTGCCCACATAAATAATGTTGTCGAGGACGTCCTTATAGAGATACACGCCCGGCTGTGCAGGCAGGCTGGCGACTTTTTGTTTGAGGTCCATAGAGGAACGCGCTGACATCCAGCGCCGGGGCAACTCCATCTTAGCAAAGCGAATCTGTTACCATCCAGAATACGCAGATGCTTCGTTGCCGCATTCTCGCGCTGATGCTGCTGGCTCTCGCTCTCGCGGGGCCCGCCCCCGCGCAGAACAAGCCGCAGAAAAACACGCAGCCCGATCCCGTCTTTGAGCCCTTCAAGGCGGAGAAGAGCGTCGAAGTCGGCATGTACTACCTGAAAAAGAAGAATTATGACGCGGCCATCGAGCGTTTTCAGGACGCGCTGCGTTTCAAGCCCGGCTTCGCGCGCCCACATTTTCTGCTCGGCCGGGCCTACGAAAAGAAGGGCGACCTCGAGGACTCCATCCTGCACTACACGGCCTACCTGGAAATTCTTCCCAACGCCGAGGACGCCAAAAAAGTCCGCAAGAAAATCAGCGGGCTCGAGAAAAAACTGGAGCGGGAAAGAAACCGCCGGAGCCGTTCTAACCGAGACGCGTAAGGAAACGCCGCGCGCGCTCGTACAGAGGGAATCGCTTCTCCTGCCGCCGGAATTCCGCCGAATGTGACTGCAGCCCGCAACTGGCGCGACGTATCGTATGCTTCACGTGCAGCATTTCGTGAAACAGCACGTATTCCACCACGTAGCGCGGCACCCGCTCGCGGTCGAGTCGCGAGCTGATGACGATGTGGTCCAGCGCCGGGTCGAAGCAGCCGAGCTGCGTGCGCCACGGCCGCTGGCTCCAGCCCAACTGCGGCCTGTGTAGCCGCCCGGCAAAGTGCCGCCCGTTGAGCTGCGCGAAAAGCGATTCCAGGTCGTGGTGCGCGCCGCGCGGATGGGAGGACACGCGTCGGCCGCGCTCGCGCCGCATGTGCCGGAGGCGCCTCCGCGTGCCGTGTGCCAGTGCGAATTCCCGGTACGTTTGCAGAAATTCGCTTCCGGCCCGTCGCCGGTACACGCGCGCCAGCAGAATGGCCGCCGTGGCTTCCAGCACCGCAAGTGGTGCGCTGCGGAACATGTCGGAGAGCCGCACGTGCGCTGTATCTTCCACGAGGCGGATCGTGTGCGTCAGATTGGCGTACGGATAAAACTCCGCGAGGAACCGTGGCGGGCGTCCCTGACAGCCTACGCGCGTAAACATGCGCTGGAAAATCCGCGAGCCTCCGGGGAAGGCATTCGCGGGCGTGCCGCGGCGCTTCATGACGGCTTCCGCCGCACGGGCGCCGGTGCGAGTTCCTTGGCGGCCTTTTCCGCGTCCGCCTGGGCCTGCCTGGTGGCCTCGATGGCGTCTTCCAGCGTGTCTTTATAGAGCGCCAGATCCGTCCCTTCCGCGGCCAGTTTTTCGAGCTGCGGCAGAAATTCCTTCGTACGTTTCTGCAATTCCTTGATGCCGGCGCGGATGTCGTTCTGCCGTTCGCGCCCCAGGTCGATCAATTCGGCGGCGTCGTCCACGCAGCCCGTGTACGCATTCAGCAGCGAATTCAGGCGCTCGGCGCGCATCCGTTCGCTGGAGGGGCGCGCCAGCTCGTAGTGGAATTTCTTCAGCCGGTCGGAGGCAAACTCGACGAACAATTTGATGCGCAGCGCCGGCTGTTCGGCATCGCGGATCCTGTCCGCTTCCAGTGTCGTCAAGTAATCTCTCTTCGATTCCTGCGCGTGCAGCCGCGCGAAGGCGGGAACCACGAGCGCGGCGAAAAGCAGCGTCGAAGCGAAAATGCGGCTGCGTGTCATGGAGTGTAGCGTCCCGGCTTTGTCTCCCCCGCCTTCTTCGACGGCTGCCGCGGGAACAGCACATCGATGAGTTCCCGGTCAATCGTGTCGAGCTCCTTGCGGATCGCCTCGAACGGTTCGCGCTGCTCGACCGGCACGGTGAGGATGGTCTGCTCCAGCCGCGGGATGTTCTGACGGATGTGAATCTGAAGGTTCTTGAAGCCATTGGGCTTTTTTTCCGCGTCCTTCCCGCTTGCTTTTAGTCCCACATGCGCGGACTTGACGGCGTCCCGGTATTCCCGGAGCACGCGCAGCGCCGCGTCGAAATTCTCGTCTCGGACTTCCCGGCGCACTTGCTCGAGCTGCAGTTCGCCCTGGCGAACCACATCCTTGGCTTTTTTTACCGGGTCGTCGGACTGTGCCACACCATCAGCCGCCGCTCCCGCGCAAAGGAGCAATGCGAGCGTCGCCACCGGCCGTGCAATCTGCCTGATTCCCATCTTATTTTCTGACCCGCTCCAGCTCGCGCTTCAGAGTGCGAATGCGCTGCCGCGCCTGAAAGCCCTGCTTGTCGCTGCGGCCTTCGTCCAGCGCCAGGAACTTTTCGTAAGCGGCGATCGCTTCGGGTAACTGGTGCAGTTTATCGTAGCAAACGCCGCGAATGAACCACCATCCCGCGTTGGGCGTTTCCCGGCGAGCCAATTCGTCCTGCACACGCAGCGCGGCTTCATACTTTTCGCCCAGATAATAGGCAGCGGCCAGGTCGCGCACCGCATCAGTCAGCTTGGGGTCGAGGCGCAGCGCCTCGATCAATTCGTGTTCTGCGGAAGGGAATTCGCGTCGCTCCATCCACAGCCGCCCCAACTGCGCGCGCAGCTCGGCGTCGCGCGGCGCTAGCTGGGCCGCCTGTTCCAGCGCGGCGGTCGCCTCCGGAAGTTGATTCTGGCGAAAGTGGATTTCCGCGCGCAGCTTGAGTCCCGCGGCTGTGTTCCCGCGCGCCGCGTCCACCCGGTCGAGCGCCGCCAGAGCGGGCTCGTATTGTTTCAGGCCCATCAGCAGCGACACGAGCCGCAGTCGCGCTGCGTCATCGTCCGGCGCCAGTTCAAGATACGCCGTCAGTGCCGGCGCTGCGGCCTCTGCTTTGTTTTGTACCAGCAAGCTGTGCGCCAGACCCAGCTGCGCCGCCGCGGATTTCGGCTCCAGCTGCAGCGCCTCGCGAAATGACGTCTCCGCTTCGCCGGCGCGATCCAGATTCAGCAGCGCGCGCCCAAGGTCCATGCGGACTTCGGAGTTCTTCGCATCCAGGCGCGACGCGACGCGGTACTGCTCGATAGCTTCCGGGAGTTTGCCGGAGCGCTCGTACGCGGTGCCCAGCAGTTGCCGCGGCCACGCCTGCTCCGGCTTCAACTCGATGACTTTGGAAAGTGGTGCGATCGCTGCGGCGGGCTCCTGGTCCAGCAGCAGCAGAGCAAGGTTGAGATGCGCCTCGGCGAGTTTGCCATCCAGCGCGATAGCCCGCACAAATTCCGCGCGCGCCTCGTCGCGCCGCGCGAGCCCCACAAAGGCGTAGCCAAGCTGGACGTGGGCCAGCGCGTCGTCGGGCTTTTCGGCGAGATATTTCTGTAGTGCGTCCACGGCGCGCTGAAAATCCTTTTTTTCGATGGCTTCTTCGGCTTGTGCCAGCAGCGCCTGCTGCGGATCTTCCACGCGCAAAATGCGCCGCTTGGCCGCAGGTTGTTTCGGAGTTTTTTGCTGGGGACTGGCCGGTAACGCAAACGAAAGACTGCCGAGGAGGAGAATGAGGAGTGCCGGCTTGGCGTTCGCTCTCATCGATGCGAGTTGTTTCGGCTGGCCCCGTTGCTGATTGCGCGGGCAAGGAACTTTCCGGTATACGACTGCGAATTCCGCGCCACTTGCTCCGGCGTGCCTGTGGCCACCACGTGTCCGCCGCGTTCGCCGCCCTCGGGTCCCAGGTCAATCACCCAGTCAGCCGATTTGATTACGTCCACGTTATGCTCAATCACCAAAAGGGACGCGCCGCCATCGAGTAGTTTTCGAAAAGCCGACAGCAGTTTCTGGATGTCGTCGAAATGGAGTCCCGTTGTCGGCTCATCCAAAATGTACAGCACGCCTTCGTTGGCCTGCCGGGTAAGATGCGCAGCCAGTTTCAGACGTTGCGCCTCGCCGCCGGAAAGCGTGGTGGCCGACTGCCCCAGCCGCAGGTAACCCAGGCCCACCTCGTCGAGGATTTTCAGCTTGGCGATGACTTTGGGCACGTTCGAAAAGAACGCCAGCGCCTCGCGCACGGTCAGTTGCAGCACCTCGTGCACGTTTTTCTCGCGGTAGCGCACCTCGAGCACGCCGCTCTTGAAGCGCGTGCCGCGGCACTCCTCGCACACCAGCTCCACGTCGGCGAGGAACTGCATCTCCACCGTCACCGTGCCGTCGCCCTGGCACGCCTCGCATCGCCCGCCCGGGATGTTGAAAGAAAAATGTCCCGCCGTGTGACCGCGCTTTTGCGCTTCCGGCGTGGAGGCAAACGCTTCGCGGATGGCGTCGAAGGACTTCATGTACGTCGCCGGATTGGAGCGCGGCGTGCGCCCGATGGGCGACTGGTCCACCAGCACCACTTCTTGAATCAGCGCGTCACCGTCCATGCGGTCGCACAGCGTCTTGATATTCCCGCCGGTGCGCTTGGCTTCCAGCGCTTTGAAAAGCACGTCGTACACCAGCGTGGATTTTCCCGAACCGGAAACGCCGGTGATGGCCACCATCATGCCCAGCGGGATCATGAGGTCGATGCTCTTTAGGTTGTGCACGCGCGCCCCGGCAAGCTTCAGGAATTTTCCCTTGGGCTTGCGGCGCAGCGCGGGCACGGGGATGCGCAGCTCGCCACTCAGATAGCGCGCCGTGAGTGATTTCGAATTGCCGTTCAATTCCGCACGCGTTCCAGCAAAGACGATTTTCCCGCCCAGCTCGCCCGCGCCCGGGCCGAGATCGAGCACGTAGTCCGCTGCGGCAATGGTCTCCGGATCATGCTCGACGACGAGGATGGTGTTGCCCTGGTCGCGCAGCGTGCGCAGGATTTCGATGAGCCGGCGCGTGTCGCGCGGATGCAGGCCGATGGACGGCTCGTCGAGCACGTACAGAGCGCCCACCAAGTGCGAGCCGAGCGACGTGGCCAGTTGAATGCGCTGCGCTTCGCCGCCGGAGAGCGTCGAAGTCAGCCGGTCCAGCGTCAGGTAGTCGAGGCCGACTTCGTCGAGATAGCGCAGCCGCTGGTGAAGCTCCTGGATAATTTTCTGGGCGATTTCTGTTTGCTCTGCGTTGAGCCGAAGTCCGCCGCAGAATTCACGCGCCTGGGTCACCGTCATCTGGCAAACATCGGTGATGGGCTTGCCGTTCACGCGCACCGCGCGCGCTTCCACACGCAAACGCGTGCCGCGGCAGTCCGGGCAGAGCGCATAGCCGCGATAGCGGCTCAGGAAAACGCGAACGTGCATCTTGTAGCGCTTGCGCTCGAGCCACAGGAAAAATCCCTTGATGCCCGGAAATTTTGTGGCTCGGCCTGACTCGCCGCTCGATGCGCTGCCTCCCTCCGTGACCATCTCTTTGTGCTGCGCGGAGAGCTGGAAGTACGGCACGTCCATCGGAAGGCCAGCGGCCCGTGCGAATTTACGTAATTCTTGCTGCATCCCGCGATAACGCGGTTTGGTCCACGGCTCGATGGCGCCTTCGTTGAGCGTTTTGCTTTTGTCCGGGATGACCAGGTCAATATCGAAATCCAGCGTGTTGCCGAAGCCCTGGCAGCGCGGGCACGCGCCCGTCGGGCTGTTGAATGAAAAAAGCAGCGGCTCGGGGTTTTGATACGCGATGCCGCACTTTTTACATTCAAAGCGCTCGTTCAATACGAGATGTTCGGGCACGGCCTCGGCAGTTTGCGGCAGAAATTCCAGAATAGCTTCGCCGTGCCCTTCGCGGTAGCAGATCTCGATAGAGTCCACCAGCCGCGCGCGCGTTTCCGGCGCGATCGCCAGGCGGTCCACGAGTGCATAAATGGGTTTGCTGAAATCCGCGTCGAGCAGCGTTTCCGGGGAAGAGAACTCGTACACAGTGCCGGCCTGGTAGAGGCGGTTGAAGCCGCGCTTTTGCAATTCAGTGAGCGCAAGCTTGATGGCTTCGCCGCTCGGCTTCGCAGGCTTCTCGGAACGCGCGCGGCGCTTTGTTTGCTCTGCGTCCGCGGGCGGCGACGCAAATCGCAGCGTGTAGAGCACGTAGAAGCGCTGTCCGGCGGGACGCGCCAGCACGCGGTCGGCTATTTCGTCCACCGTGTCTTTGTGGACTTCCTCGCCGCACTTCGTGCAATAGGTTTGCCCCACGCGCGCGAAGAGCAGGCGCAGGTAATCATAAATTTCCGTGGCCGTGGCCACCGTGGAGCGCGGGTTGCGCGTGGCATTTTTCTGCTTGATGGCGATGGCCGGAGCGATGCCGGTGACCTCGTCCACGTCGGGCTTTTCGATGCGCTCGAGGAATTGCCGCGCGTAGGAGGAGAGCGATTCGATGTAGCGCCGCTGGCCCTCGGCGTAAATGGTGTCGAACGCCAGGCTGGACTTGCCCGAGCCGCTTACGCCGGTCACCACGGTGATGGCGTTGTGCGGGATGACGAAGTCAATGTTCTTCAGGTTGTGGACGCGCGCGCCCCGCACGCAGATGACGTCCTGCTGGGTCAGTGTGCCCGTGGCGTTCGTTGTGGCCAAGCCTGCCCTCTCCACTGGCTTCCGGGTGGTGTGTGCAAACCCAAAATTATAGAATGGGAGCGCTGCAAAGTCGAACTGCTGGTTCGGCTTCGCTCTCCACAGGCAAGGAGCACTCGTGACTTTTGCCCGCGTCATCTGGATTGTTCTCGATAGCGTCGGCATCGGCCCGCTGCCGGACGCGGCGGACTACGGCGACATTCCCGCGGGCTCATCGCCCGGAGAAGGCCGCAACACGCTTGGCCACATTGCGCGCTCGCGCCCGCTGCGAGTGCCTAATCTGGTGCGGCTCGGCTTGGCGAATATTGCGCCACTTGCTCATCTCGCGCCGCCTGCCGCACCCGCGGGTTTTTTCGGCAAAGGTGCCACGCACTCGTCCGGAAAAGACACGACCACGGGTCATTGGGAAATGGCCGGAATCTGGCTCGACCAGGCGTTTCCGGTTTATCCCGACGGCTTCCCGCCGGAAATTATCGAGCCGTTCGAGCGCGCCATCGGTAAAAAGACGCTGGGCAACAAGCCCGCCTCCGGCACCGAAATCATCAAGGAGCTGGGCGCGGAGCACGTGCGCACAGGATTCCCCATCGTGTACACATCGGGCGACAGCGTGTTTCAAATCGCCGCCCACGAAGAAGTGATTCCGATTGCTGAGTTGTACCGCATGTGCGAGATCGCTCGCCAAATGCTCGACGGCAAACACAAAGTGGGCCGCGTGATTGCCCGGCCGTTTCTCGGCACGCCGGGTCCCGATGGCTCGGGATTCAAGCGCACCGAGCGGCGCCACGACTACGCCGTGGAGCCGCCGCGTCCGATGCTGCTCGATGTGCTCGCCGACAAAAATGTGCCGGTGCTGGGCATCGGCAAGATCCACGACATCTACAACGGCCGCGGCGTGGACAACTACATCACCACGAAAAACAATATGGACGGCATGGAAAAACTCCGCGCCGCGCTGCGCACTCAGCCCGCCGGACTCGTCTTTATCAATTTAGTGGATTTCGACATGCTTTACGGCCACCGCAAGGATGTGGAAGGCTTCGCGCGCTCGCTCGAGGAGTTCGATGCCATGCTCGGCCCATTTCTGAAATTGCTTCAGCCGTCTGACCTGCTGCTCATCACCGCCGACCACGGCTGCGACCCGGACGATTGTTCGCCTTCCACCGACCACTCGCGCGAATACGTGCCCATCCTGGCGTTCACTCCGCGCGCGCAAAAGGGCAGCAGCCTGGGCATCCGGCAGACGCTGGCGGACATGGGACAGACGGTCGCCGAAAATTTTGGCGGCGCCATCCCCCATGGCGCAAGTTTTCTCAAGAATCTTTTGTAAGAGAGGTTGTTCGTGCGGAGAGGCCCGGCCTCGACTAGTTGCCGGTGACGGAGCCCTGTGCGAAATATCCAGTGCGTGTGCGCACGTTCATCTTGCCGCGTCCGCGAGCCGGCTGCACGTCCACGTTGACGCTGCGAAACGTTCCGTCCTTCTTCGTGTTGGTGGGATAGTAGGCCAGGGTGTACTGGTTGCGGATGTCGTGGGCAATTTGCGTGCAGATGGCGCCCACGTCGCCCAGGCCCTCGGGGAAAAACGCCAGTCCGCCGGTGGCCACAGCCATGCGCGTCAGGGCATCGCGCGATTTTCGCGCGTCGCTGCTCTTTTCCTGGCCCAGCAGGCCAATCGCGTAGATCACCGCTTCCGACTTCTGCGCCTCGAGCACGGTCAGATCCAGCGCCTGGCGCTTGTTGCCGTGCCCCACGCGGCTGGAATTGTCCTCGCCGTCCGAAACCACCAGCAGCACCTTTTTGTCGCGGGTGCCTTTCTTCACATGGTCGAGCGAGCCGATGATGGCGTCGTACAGAGCCGTACTGCCGCGCGAATCAATCCGCTCAAGCGCTTCTTTTAGTTCGTTGATGTCGTTGGTGAAGTCCTTGTCCAGGTCCAGGTAATAATCGTCGTTGAAGTTCACCACGAAGACCTCGTCTTCGCGGTTGCTGGCTTCGATGAAGGAGAGCGCGGCCAGATTCACTTTTTCGCGTTTGTCCCGCATGCTGCCGCTGTTGTCCACCACCAGCCCCACGCTGATGGGAATGTCCTCGCGCTTGAAGACGGAGAGTTTTTGCTCCACCTTGTCTTCGAACACGCGGAAGCTATCCTGCTTCAGGTCGGACACAAATCGTCCGCGGTCGTCAATCACAGTGGCGTGCAGCACCACCAGGTTGACGTCGCGCAGGATGCGGTACCCGTCATCTTTCTTCTGTGGGGCTTGCGGAGCGGGTGGCGTGCTCTTCTGCGCCTGCGGCGCGCCGTCCCGAGGCATCGGGAGCGCGCGCGTCACACCGCTGCGGCCGCCGGGCAGCAGTATGCCAACCAGGGCAATCAGTATTGTGGCAAAGAAAAGGATGCGCTTACTTGGCCGGCGCATAATACCCGGCACGGGAATAGACGTTGAGGGGCGGGAGTCCCTTGGGCGGCTTGAGCCGGATCTTGATCTTGCGCCACTTTCCATCGCGCTCCATATTCGCAGGTTTGTATCCAAGAACATACTGGTTTCGTAGCTCCATCCCGATCTTCGCCGCGATGTCCGGCAAGTCGTTAAGATTTTCCACCGGAAACGCCCGCCCGCCGGTCATCTCCGTGATTTCGGCGAGCATCGTCGGCCCGTTCAATTCCTCCGACGTGCGGGAGCGATTCCCCAGCGCATCGTAAATGCCGACGGCGTACAACTGAACATCTGCTTCGCGAACGAAGTTTTTGATGTCCCGCTCGTTGTACCGGCTATGGTTATCGCCGCCATCCGATATGATGAGCAAAGCGCGCTTGGTGTTGCGTGCCCCTTTCATCTGGCTGAGCCCCAGGTAGATGGCGTCCAGCAGCGCGGTGCGGCCTTTGGCCGCGGCATACATCATGCGGTTCTGGAGTTCTTCGACGCTGCTGGTGAACCGGCTGGTGAGTTGCGCGCGGTCGTTAAAGCTCACCAGAAAAAACTCATCCTGCGGGTTGGCCGTTTTGAAAAACTGCAGCGCCGCCAGCCGCGCCTTGTCCACTTTGTTGGACATGCTGCCGCTCAGGTCCAGCACCACGCCAATGGAGATGGGCACGTCCTCGCTGGAGAAGTGCACCACTTCCTGTTCCTGGGTGTCTTCGAACACGCGGAAATTTTCGCGTTCCAATCCGGTCACCAGACGGTTGTAGGGGTCGGTCACCGTGGTGTTCACCAGCACCAAATCCACGTCCACGCGGATGCGCTTGTCGCCAGGGATTTTCTTTTCGGGTGTGGCAGCTTTCTTTTGTGGCGCGGGAGCTTGACCGGAAGCGTTACAAGTCAGCAGAGCGCAGATGGTCAGCAGCACAATGCTTGCATGGCGCGTAGACCACCGCCTGGCGCTCGGCATTACCGTTTTCCCCTCCGTCCACCCACGGGACGGGTGCAGGCCCACCTGTACTATTTGAGAGTGATTCTAACACTCTGCAAGAGCAAAGCAAGCCGAACTATAGCCGGCGCCCGGGGAGGCCTTCGGGCGTGCCTCGACTCCGCCGCGCCCCGATGTTAGCATTCCGCGCGTGAACGTCCTCGCCGTCATCCCCGCGCGCTACGCCTCCACGCGATTGCCCGGAAAGCCGCTGGTTTCCATCTGCGGCCAGCCGATGATCCAACACGTGTACGAGCGCGTGCGCCGCGCCGCGCGCGTGAACCGCGTGGTGGTGGCTACCGAAGACACACGCATCCTCGAAGCTGTGCGCGGATTTGGCGGCGAAGCGGTGATGACGCGCAGCGACCACCGCTCTGGTTCCGAGCGCGTGGCCGAAGTCGCCGCGCAAATCCCCGCGGACATCTATGTCAACGTGCAGGGCGATGAGCCGCTCATCGAGCCCGCAGCCGTGGACGCCCTCGTCGAGGCCATGACCGCGGACGAGGATCCTCCGGTGCAGCTCGGCACGCTCTGCGTTCCCATCCTTTCGCCCGCCGACATCATGGATCCCAACGTCGTGAAAGTGGTTCTCGACTTTCAGGGCGATGCGCTCTATTTTTCGCGCGCGCCGATTCCATGGGTGCGCGATGAAGGCAGCCGCGTGCATGCTCGGCACTTCAAGCACCTCGGCATCTACGCTTATCGTCGCGAACCTTTGCTGGAGTTTCCCACGCTGCCGCCCGGCGAGCTGGAAAAGCTGGAGCAGCTCGAGCAGCTTCGCTTTCTCGAGAACGGCCACAAAATCCGCGTGGCCGAAACTTCGTTTGATTCCGTGAGCGTGGACGTGCCCGGCGACGTCGCCCGCGTGGAAGCGCTCCTCCGCGCCCATTGACACGGAAACGCTTCTCCCGCATAATGCGTTGTACGCTGATCCTATCGAAGGGAAAAAATACTCAGCGGATGCCCTCCGACCAGGCGAAATATAGCGGCCCGAAATACATTTTTGTAACCGGCGGCGTCGTCTCCTCCCTCGGCAAAGGTCTCGCAGCAGCTTCCATCGGATGTCTCCTCGAAAGTCGTGGTCTGCGCGTCACCTTGCAGAAGTGCGATCCCTACCTGAACGTGGATCCCGGCACAATGAGCCCGTACCAGCACGGCGAAGTGTACGTGACCGAAGACGGCGCGGAGACCGACCTCGACCTCGGCCACTACGAGCGCTTCACCAACGCCCGTCTCACTCGCGACCACAACTGGACCACCGGCCGCATCTACGAATCCATCATCGCCAAGGAGCGCCGCGGCGATTATCTCGGCAAGACGGTGCAGGTGATTCCGCACGTCACCGACGAAATCAAAGCCGCCTTCCGCAAAGTGGCGGTGGAGACCGACGTCGTCATCATCGAAATCGGCGGCACGGTGGGCGACATCGAGTCGCTGCCGTTTCTGGAAGCGATGCGCCAGATGCGTTTGGAGCTGGGCGCGGAAAACGTGACGTTTGTGCACGTCACGCTGGTGCCGTTCATTTCCACCGCCGGCGAGCTGAAGACCAAGCCCACGCAGCACTCCGTCAAGGAACTGCTCAGCATCGGCATCCAGCCGGATATTTTGCTCTGCCGCACCGACCGTCGCTTGCCGCGCGAGTTGAAAGCCAAGATTGCGCTCTTCTGCAACGTGCGGGAATCCTGCGTAATTTCCGCGCAGGACGTAGAGACGATTTACGAGGTCCCTGTCGCGCTGGCCAAGGAAGGTCTCGACGAGCAAATCCTGCGCCTGCTGCGCATCCATGCTGATTCGCCCGACCTCACGCGCTGGCTCGACCTGCTCCAACGCATCCACAATCCCGCCGGCGAAGTGCGCATCGGCGTGGTCGGAAAATACGTGCAGCTCGAAGACGCTTACAAAAGCTTGCGCGAGGCGCTGGTCCACGGCGGCCTGGCCCACGAGCAGCGCACCGTCGTCGAGTGGATCGAAGCAGAGGAGCTGGACAGCCCGGAAGCCGCGCAACGCCGTCTGGCGCACGTGGACGGCATCCTGGTCCCCGGCGGTTTTGGCAAGCGCGGCATCGCCGGCATGGTCGAGGCCATCCGCTACGCGCACGTGAATAAGGTGCCGTTCTTCGGCATTTGTCTCGGCATGCAGTGCGCCACGATTTCCTATGCACGGCACGTCTGCGGTTTGAAAGAAGCCGACAGCACTGAATTCGATCCCTGCACGCCGCACCGCGTCATCTACAAACTGCGCGAACTGCTCGGCGTGGACGAAATGGGTGGCACGATGCGTTTGGGCGCGTGGCCGTGCAAGCTTGAGCCGGGCTCGTTAGCCCATCGCGCCTACGGCGCGCTGGAGATTTCCGAGCGCCACCGCCACCGCTACGAATTCAACCGCGACTACGAAAAGCAGCTCGTGGACGCCGGCTTCCGTATCACCGGGCGCACGCCGGATGGCGTGTACGTCGAAATCGTCGAGGTGGCAGACCACCCGTGGTTCCTCGGCTGCCAGTTCCATCCTGAATTCAAATCCAAGCCGCTTGTGCCGCACCCGCTCTTCGCCGCGTTTCTGGGCGCGTCGCGCGAGCACCGCGACCGCCGCAAGACCACGAAGGAAGAGCGCCATAAAGTCACCGCGCCGTAGCGCGCGCCATTCGCCGTCGTTGCAAATCCCTGCTTTCCGCCATACCTTATGTAGCGCTCGTCCCGCGGTTGCGGGACGGGCATTGTTCCGATGCCGGCAAGCACAACTCGCGAATTCTCCATTGGCCAGGTGAAGCTCGGCGGACACGCGCCGCTGTTTCTCATCGCCGGTCCCTGCGTGATCGAAAGCGAAGCGCACGCCACGATGCTGGCGGAACGCCTGGCCGCGCTGGCGTCGGAATTGAAAATCCCCTTCATCTTTAAGGCGTCGTACGACAAGGCCAATCGCACTTCCCTCCATTCGTATCGCGGCCCCGGGCTGGCCGAAGGCTTGCGCATCCTCGGCGCGATTAAGAAACGCTGTGGCGTGCCCGTGCTCACGGATGTCCACGACATTTCGCACGTCGCGCCCGCCGCGGAAGTCTGTGACATCCTGCAAATCCCCGCATTCCTTTCGCGGCAGACGGACCTGCTGCTGGCCGCAGGGCGCTCCGGCGCGGCGGTGAATCTGAAAAAGGGACAGTTTCTTTCGCCGTGGGAAATGTCAAATGCGGTGGAGAAAGTGGCCAGCGCGGGATGCCAGCGCATTATCGTCACCGAGCGCGGCGCGTCCTTCGGCTACCAAAATCTTGTGGTGGACATGCGCTCGTTTCCGATTCTGAAGAAGATGGGCTATCCAGTGGTCTTCGACGTGACGCATTCGGTGCAACTGCCCGGCGGAGAAGGGAAGGCCAGCGGCGGCCAGCCCGAGTTCATCGAGCCGCTGGCACGCGCCGGCACAGCCGCCGGCGTGGACGGGCTTTTTCTGGAAGTGCACGAAAATCCGCCGCAAGCATTGTCCGACGGCACCAATGCGCTTCCGCTCGATCAGTTGAAGAGCTTGCTGCAAAAAGTGATGAGCCTCGCGTCGCTGGTCCGCACATGGGGTGGCGCGTGAGCCAGGACACAGCCCGCCGCGTCTTCCGCATCGAAGCGCAAGCCATTCAGGATCTTCTCGCGCGCCTCGACGCCAGCTTCGACCGCGCCGTCGAGGTGCTCTTCAACTGCAAGGGCCGCGTGGTGGTCACCGGCATGGGCAAGTCCGGGCTGATCGGCCGCAAGATTGCCGCCACGTTTGCCAGCACCGGCACGCCATCGCTCTTTATGCATCCCGCCGAAGCCGTGCACGGCGATCTCGGCATGCTGGTACGCCACGACGTGCTGCTGGCGATCTCCTACGGCGGCGACACGGAAGAAATCGTGCTGTTGCTGGAGCCCATCAAGCGGCTGGGCATTTCGCTGGTGACCATGACGGGCAATGCGGGCTCCACCATCGCGCAGGCCAGCGACGTCGTGCTGGATATTTCCGTGAAGGAAGAAGCCTGCTCGCTTAACCTCGCGCCCACCGCCAGCACCACTGCGGCTCTGGCCATGGGCGACGCGTTGGCCATCGCGCTGCTCGACAAGCGCGGCTTCAAGGAAGACGACTTCGCGCTGCTGCATCCCGGCGGCAACCTCGGAAAACGCCTGCGCCGCGTGGAGACGCTCATGCACTCGGGCGACGATTTGCCGCGCGTCACGCCGGCCACGCTCGTGCCCGACGTGATCTACGAAATCAGCCGGAAAAAATTGGGCGTGGCTGCGGTGGTCGAAAACGGCGGCAAACTTGCCGGCATCATCACCGACGGCGACCTCCGGCGGCTGATGCTCAAGCGCAAGAACGAAGCGCTCACGCTCACCGCCGCGGATTGCATGTCGCGCAGCCCGGTCACCATCGGCAAGGACGAACTCGCGGCCACCGCGCTGCGGCTGATGGAGCAGCGACGCATCACCGCCGTGCTCGTCGTGGACGACGCGCAGATCGTTCTCGGCGTCGTGCATTTGCACGACCTGTGGACGCTGCAGCTGTTTTAGAAATTTGGTTATGCTGAAAGGCGCCTTCATCGAGTTTCCCCTCGCGAGGTGACGGCATATGACCGAACATGAAATGGAAGAGTTGCTTTGGAATCACTCGGATAAACTGCTTAACGAGTCCCTTTCACAGTTCAAAAGACAGCCACAGTCTGTTGTCGGTCGGGCCGACCTAGTGTTCAAAGATAGACTCGGACGATTGCTAGTGGTCGAACTGAAGAAAGGAATACTGCCTCGGGGCGCCATATTTCAACTGTGGGACTATTTTGGAATGCTGAAACAAGAATTCAAAGATACCCCAGTGGAGCTAATGGTTGTGGCGAACTCTATCCCGCAAGAACGGGTGCTCGCGTGCCTGCAATTAAACATTGAGCCCAGAGAAATTTCCGAAAAAAGGTTTCGAGATGTCGCCGCTGAAGTGGGATTTGAGTTTGGATCTGAACGAAATAGCTCGCCTGCCCAACTGCCGCCAATTTCCAAACCAGCAAATTCAGTTGCTTCTTCAAAAAGCTATCCCGGACTACCGCGAAAGATTGAGAGAGCTTGGTACTATTGTAATCAAGCGGGTCGGAATCCCACATTCCTTGCCTTTGTGAACGCAAAGGGCAGCTGCAGCATGCGAGTCTTTGCAGCGAACGATGGCAGTTTCATGGGAAAGCAATATGCCGGTGGCGACTTTCAGGAAGCATTTCGCGACTTTATTCTGGCTTCAAATTCGCTTTCTGTGAGTCGCCAACCCAGTCTTGAAAAGGAATGCAAGGAACGACTACCGAGCACCGTGCTAGCGGAATTGAGACGGCAGCTGCACTCTTAGGTCTATCTAATGCCAATGGCTAAGTCTCGAGTGAAATCGCGCGCGAAAAAAATCCGCCTGCTCCTGATGGACGTGGATGGCGTGCTCACCGACGGGCGCATCTGGCTGCAATCGTGGCCGGACGGAACGGCGCATGAGATCAAAGGCTTCAGCGCCTACGACGGCGCCGGGCTGAAGCTCGCGCGAGCGGCCGGCCTGCGCACCGGCGTCATCACCGGCCGCGAATCTGCCGCGATGACGCGCCGCGCGAGGGAAGCGGACATTGAATTTGTGTTTCAGGGCCGCGGCGAAAAGCTACCCGCATATGAAGAAATCCTCCGCACCGCGAAGCTGAAGGACGACGAAGTCGCCTACATCGGCGACGACCTGCCCGACCTCGCCATCCTCTCGCGCGTGGGCCTGGCCATCGCTGTCGCCAACGCCGTCCCCGAAGTGAAGCGCGCCGCGCATTACGTCACGAAATCCTCCGGCGGCGACGGCGCCGCCCGCGAAGTCGTCGAGCTGATTCTGAAGTCGCAGGATAAGTGGGAAGAGTCTCTTTCCAAAGCCCGCGCGTAGTAAGCAGTCACTGCAAGGACGTAGCTCTGTTTGGCAGGGCCCTACCCCTGTTTGCTCAACGGAAGCGATACCCGGTGTTCGTTAAAGGGACCGGTGTGTAGTCAAATGCGCTGCCGAACTCGGGTCCGCCGCTCGTTCGAGAGCGGCCTTATGCTTAACGCTAAGCCGCACATGCATGTTGCAGATGTGCATCCATTCGCGTTCCGTCATTGCTCGGAAATGCTTGCCACAAATACTACAAATTCTTGAAATCGCACCTACAGGTAACTTCTTACGGCGTGGCATCGGTCAACTCCTTACTAACTTGCTGGCTGGCTCTTCTCGGGAATCCCCTTGAGGGAAATATGAATGCTCCTAGGATTCAAAGCTCTGGCAACATTTTCTTCAATAGATTTGGCAGATGGCGGTCCGAGAGAAAGGGGCCTCTCGGTAACGGTCAGGGCGATCGGCTTTGTTCCGTCCTTGATTTCAAAGACAAATCCGCCTTCGCTCTCTTCGGTAGGCAAGAGGGATGCTGTGCGAGGCTCCTTCAAGTCTACGTAAATCTCAGCATCATATTCGAAACCAGCGTCAACTTTCATCACCGGCACAAGGCCTATGTCGGCTCTGCGCGTCCCTACATTTCTGACTTTCAACATTACGGCAACAAAGTGATGCCCAGGCCGAGCCTGTTTCTTACCGGGTCGTTTTGGATTGGGTGCGAATGGCCCAAATGAAGTAGCTCTTATCTCCAGTCTGCCCAAGGTCGCAATATTCCCGACCCTATTCTGGCCAACGAGGGGGGTGGGTAACAATACCGTGAGAACGCAAAGCAGGCTGACGCACTTCATATGTGCCACCCCGAGGCGAACAGTATATCACGCGCTTTTTCGTTTTTTCTTGTTTGCTTCGCTGACAAATGGATTCGTCTTCTGGCAACAATTCTTCACGAGGAATACACAGCCAAGGCGCCGGGCGGTCAGCACCGCGCTCTAAAAGGCACGACAGATGCCGGATTATCTGTTTATGGAGCGGGCGATGGGAATCGAACCCACGTCCGCGGCTTGGGAAGCCGCTATTCTACCATTGAACCACGCCCGCTCTTGGCGTATCCGAGGGCAGAATAACACTGGGACGAATGCGCCGCAAGCTTCGTGATGGTGTGAGTGACTAAGATTTGTGATTGAGTGATTTGTGATTGAGTGATTAAACGGCGGCGAATTTAGTTCGAGTTCTCTGAAACTCTGGCAAACTCCCACTTTTGCACACTTAAACTCTTCAACCTTTAACTTTTATCGTCGGGGATGCGCTTGATTTTCCAAATCTCTTTCGCGTACTCCATGATGGTGCGGTCGCTGGAAAATTTTCCCATGCGCGCGATATTCAGGATGGCCTTGCGCGCCCATGAAACGGGTTGCGCGTACTCCTTCGCCGCCTGTTCCTGAATGGCGGCGTAGGCATCGAAGTCCGCGAGGTGAAAATAGAAATCCCCGTGCTGCAGGATGCCGTCGGCCAGCGACCGGAAGAGCCCCGGCTCGTTCGGGCAGAAGCGGTTGCCAAGCAAGCTATCCATCACACGCTTGATGTGCGGGTTCTTGCTATAGAGTTCCGTGGGCCGGTAAGTCCAGTTCGCACGGTGCTGCGCAATTTCTTCCGCGGTCAATCCAAAGATAAAAATATTTTCGCGGCCCACTTCTTCCATGATTTCCACGTTGGCGCCATCGAGCGTGCCCACGGTGAGCGCGCCGTTCATGGCGAACTTCATGTTGCCCGTGCCGGAGGCCTCCATGCCCGCGGTGGAGATCTGCTCGCTGATGTCTGCCGCGGGCATGATGTATTCCGCGAGCGACACGCGGTAGTCCGGCACAAAGATCACGCGCAACTGGTTGTTGGCCTTGGCGTCCTGGTTCACCACCGCGGCCACGCTGTTGATGAGGCGAATGATCAGCTTGGCCTTGGCGTAGCCCGGCGCGGCCTTGCCGGCAAAGATAAACACGCGCGGCACGGTCAGCGATTGGCCGTCCTCCACAATGCTGAAATAGAGATGGATGATGTGCATCACGTTCAGCAATTGCCGTTTGTACTCGTGGAGGCGCTTGGCGTGGATGTCGAAGAGCGAATCCACCGGCGCGGAAAGCCGCGTGGTTTCCCAAATCAGCCGCGCCAGCCGCTGCTTGTTGGCTTTCTTCACGCGCATGAATTCTTTCTGGAACGCGGCGTCTTCGGCCAGGGGTTCGAGTGCTTTCAGCTTGCGCAGGTCGGTGATCCACTCCGGGCCGATGGCTTTGGTGATCTGCTGCGCCAGTTCGGGGTTGGAGTAGAGCAGCCAGCGCCGGTGGGTCACGCCATTGGTTTTGTTGTTGAAGCGCTCCGGAAACATCTCCGCGAAATCCGGTACCAGCGTCTTCTTCACGAGATCGGAATGCATCCGCGCCACGCCGTTCACGGAATGACTGCCCACAATGGAAAGGTGCGCCATGCGCACCTGCTTGGGCGCGCCCTCCTCCACCAGCGACATCCGCCGCATGCGCGCCAGGTCCCCCGGCCACCTGGCCTTCACTTGTTCGAGGAACCGCGCATTGATTTCGTAAATGATCTGGAGGTGCCGCGGCAGGGTATTCTCCAGCAGGGGCAGCGGCCACTTTTCCAGCGCTTCCGGCAGCAGCGTGTGGTTGGTATAGCCGAACGTGGCCTGCGAGATCTCCCAGGCTTTTTCCCACGGCACGTCGTGGTGGTCCACCAACATACGCATCAGCTCAGCCACCGCCAGCGCGGGATGCGTGTCGTTCAACTGGATGGCCACCTTGTCGGGGAAAGCGTCGAAGCTGCGATGCTGCGCCAGGTAGCGCCGCAGGATGTCGCGCACGGCGCAGCCCACCAGGAAATATTCCTGGAGCAGACGCAGCTCGCGCCCCTGCGCAATCGAGTCGGAGGGATACAGCACCTTGGAGATTGTTTCCGTCGAAATTTTCTGCTGGACGGCCTTGATGTAGTCGCCCTGCGTGAAGATGTCCATGTCGAACTCGTCCGACGACCGCGCCGAAAACAGCCGGATGTAGTTCGCGGTGTGCCCGCCGTAACCCGCCACCGGAAAATCGTGCGGCAGTCCGACGAGCAGCTTCCAATCCATCCACATGGGTGAAGGCCCGCCGGGCGAGTCCAGGGCTTGTTCTATTCGCCCATACACCGGCACCCAGTAAATGCGGTCGCGGCGCTCAATCAGCCACGGCGAGCCGTAGCTCAGCCAGTGGTCGGGCTTCTCCCGCTGCGCGCCGTTTTGGATTTCCTGGCGGAAAAGCCCGAATTCGTAATTGATGCCGTAACCAAAACCGGGCATGCCCAGTGAGGCCAGCGATTCCAGAAAGCACGCCGCCAGACGTCCCAGGCCGCCGTTGCCCAGCGCGGCGTCCGGCTCGATATCCAGCAAGTCGTTCAGGGTGACGCCGAACTCGTGTGCGGCAATGTCGCAGATTTCGTATAGCCCGAGATTGGAAAGACTCTCGCGGAGCGAGCGCCCCAGCATGAATTCGATGGAAAGGTAGTAGAGCCGCTTGGCGTCATGGCGCTGGTAGCGCTCCTCGGTCTCGATCATGCGGTCAATCAAGTCTTCGCGCACGGCCAGCGCAATGGCTCGGAAAACTTCTTCATGGGATGCATCCGTCTTCCGGCGTCCCACGGAGTAGCGCAGGTGGTGCTCCGTGCGCGCGATAAACTCGCGCACCGCCTCGTCGCTCGGCGGCTTGCCCGGAAGTGTGGTCGTGCCCATACTGATGCTCCTCGGCGATTCCAGCGCCGCATATTAGCAGAACTCGCGCCGTCGGAGCAGACTTCGGCGGACAGAAATCCGTGGCAGCGCATCCGTCGTTTCTTCTGCAGCGTTCTTCCGTGCTAGATTGATGAGCCTTCGCCGCCCGCCGCGATGCGGGGAGAGCGGCGCGGCTGAAAGGAGGGCGCGTGGCCTACCGAGATCTGCGCGACTTTATTCGCAAACTGGATCAAGCGGGCGAGCTGAAACGCATTAGCGCGGAAGTGGATCCGGTGCTGGAAATCACCGAAATCACTGACCGCGTCACTAAGGCCGGCGGCCCCGCACTGCTCTTCGAGCACCCCAAGGGCTCCCGGATGCCCCTCCTTATTAATATGCTGGGCAGCGAGCGCCGCGTGAACCTCGCGCTGGAAGTCGAAAAACTCTCCGACGTCGCCGACCGCATCAATTCCTATCTCGCTCTGCAATCTCCGCAAGGCTTAATGGACAAGCTCAAAATGCTTCCCAAGCTGGCGGAAATCGGCGCGTTTTTTCCCAAGACAGTGAAGTCCGGCCCATGCAAGGAAGTCATCCGCAAAGATAAATTTTCGCTGCACGAGTTTCCCGTGCTGAAGTGCTGGCCGCAGGACGGCGGCCGCTTCATTACCTGGCCGCTGGTGATTACGAAGAATCCGGAGACGGGCAAGCGCAACGTGGGCCTCTATCGCATGCAGGTAGAAGGCGAGCGTGAAACCGGAATGCACTGGCAGACGCAGAAGCATGGCGCCGAGCATTTCCGCCGCGCCCGCGCTCTGAACAAGGAAGGCAAGATTGAAGTCGCAGTGGCCATTGGTTCCGACCCGGTCACATGCATTGCCGGCGCGCTGCCCATTCCGCCGGACCTCGACGAAATGATGTTCGCAGGCTTCCTCCGCCGCGAGCCGGTGGAGATGGTGCCCTGCGAAACGCTCGACCTGGAAGTCCCCGCCAACGCGGAGATCGTCCTGGAAGGCACCGTGGACCTCAACGAATTCCGCACCGAAGGGCCCTTCGGCGACCACACCGGCTTCTACTCTCTCGAAGGCGAATATCCCGTCTTCCGAGTGCACTGCGTCACACAGCGCAAGGACCCCATCTATCTCACCACCATCGTCGGCCCGCCGCCGCAGGAGGATTTCTTCATCGGCCACGCCATTGAACGCATTTTCCTGCCGGTGATGAAGATGCAGTATCCGGAAATTGCCGACGTGGCTATGCCCGCGGAAGGCATCTTTCACAATTTGATGATCATCTCGATTCGCAAGTCCTATCCGGGCCATGCGCGGAAAATCATGAATGCCATCTGGTCGCTGGGCCAGGCCATGTTCACCAAAGTCATCGTGGTGGTGGACCACGACGTGGACGTGCACAACTACCGCGAAGTGGTCTGGAAGGCGCTATGTGCGATTGATCCCGAGCGCGACGTCCAGTTTACCCTCGGCCCGGTGGACACGCTGGACCACGCTGCGCGCACGCAGGACTTCGGATCGAAAATGGGAATTGACGCCACGCGCAAGTGGCCCTCGGAAGGTTTCTCGCGGCCGTGGCCCGACGAAATCAAAATGGATTCCGCCGTCAAATCCCGCATTGACCAGCTCTGGAAGTCTCTCGGTTTGTAGCGCCACGCTGGCGGGCGAATTCGCCCGCAGGAAATCTGCAAGTCTTTGGCCCCAGCGGCGAGCGCCGCAATCAATTTCGTGCCACGCTCAGGCCTGCCGCAGAGGCCAAAATTCTCCGAAAAGGTGCTGGCCACGCAATGCCAACATATAGTGGTGCTTTTCTCTGATACCACTACTATTTGCGACTATTGCCGTCTTTTACCCCCTAATTGCCGAGAAAAACCGAAGTCTTGAGCACAACTCCCAAACCGTTTGCTTGACACCCCCCTACCCCCAGTGACATAACCGCCCGAAGAGAAGCCCATCCGGCCGGGCTTTGGACTGCTCAGCACGAGTGGAAAAGTTTTGCGAGGGCTGGATTGACTTACGACACGGGTCGGCGCGTCCGGGGGGCATTAGGGTGGAAACCTTGGCGGTTGAATCGCGCGAAGTAATGAATATCCGCGAGGCCTCCCAGTACTTGGGTGTTTCGCCGGACACGTTATATCGTTACATTTACGAAGCCCAGATCCCGGCCTTTAAGTTGGGCAACCGCTGGAAGTTCAAGAAGACGGTGTTGGACCGCTGGATGGAAAAGAAGATCAGTACTACCAGCGGCTCGAAGAACAGAAGGAAGTAGCATTCCAGTGTCCGCCGCGGCGGACATAGAGAGGCCGCCACATGTTTGGTGCAAAGCAAAAAGAGCTTGTGGGACTGGACATTGGCTCCAGCTCGATCAAGGCCGTCGAGTTGAAGCGCTCCAAGCAGGGCTACGAGCTGGTCAGCTACGGCATGAAGCGCCTGGAGCAGGATACCGTGGTGGATGGCGCGATCATGAACGCGCCGGAAGTCGCCGAAGCCATCTCCAAGCTCTTCGACGAGCAGAAGATCAAGACCAAGAACGTGGCCACCGCGGTCTCCGGCCACTCCGTCATCGTCAAGCGCATTACCCTGCCTTCCATGACCGAGGAAGAGCTGTACAGCCGCATCAACGACGAGGCCAGCCAGCACATCCCTTTCGACATCTCCGACGTGAACCTTAGCTACCAACTGCTGGAGGCCATGGACACACAGATGGACGTCCTGCTGGTCGCGGTGAAGAAGGACAAGATTCTGAACCACACCAACGTCCTGGCGCAGGCCGGCAAAACCCCCGCCGTGGTGGACATTGACGCCTTTTCGTTGCAGAACTGCTTCGAAGTGAACTACGATCCCGACCCCGGCCAGACCATCGCCCTGCTGAACGTGGGCGCCAGCGTCATGAGCATCAACATTGTGCGCGCCGGGATCCCCCTGTTCACCCGCGACGTCTCCGTGGGCGGCAACCAGTACACCGACGCCCTGCAGAAAGAACTCGACTTGGGCTTCGAGGACGCCGAAAAGCTCAAGATGGGCGGCAGCGTGACTGGCGTGAGCGAGGAACAGAAGGCCAACATCCTGCGCTCTGTTTCCGACATTCTGATCCTCGAAATCCAGAAGACTTTCGACTTTTTCCGCGCCACGGCCAGCGGCGAAAACATCCAGCGGATTTTCCTCGCCGGTGGTACCGCGCGGGTGCCCGGCCTGATGGACCTGTTGCGAGAAGAGTTTGCCATGCCTGTGGAAGAGCTTTACCCCTTCCGCAGGGTGGTGATCAATCCCGGCCGTCATAACGAGGACGAGATCCGCGAGCTAGCGCCCCGCCTGGCGATTGCCGTTGGGCTGGCGCTGAGGAGTTTTGACACGCCATGATCCGCATTAACCTGCTTGGCCAAAAGCCTCCCAAAAAGCCTAGCCGCGCAGTTCCGGCGGGCATGACGGTAACCCTCGTGCTCCTCATCGGCAGCCTGGCGCTGGCTGGCGGGGTTCTCTGGTTTTTCTACCATGACAAAGAGATGCAGATCCAGGCCACCCAGCTCGAAGTGGATAACCTCAAGCGCGCCATCGACAGCTTGCAGCAGACCAAGGCGCAAGTCGAGGCCATGAAGGCGCAAAAACTAGTTCTCGACGGACAGTATCTGGTTCTCGATCAGCTCAGCAAGAACCGCTCCGGCGGCCAGGAATTGATGGAATCCCTGGCCGGCACCGTGGTTCGCACCGACGCCGTGTGGCTCACCGTCATGGAGAAAAAAGGCGGCATGCTCATGCTCGAAGGTACCGCGGGGTCGATCAACGCGGTGGCCAATTTCATTACCGAATTGAAGCGTTCCGGCAAATTCGGCAAGGTGGAGATTTCTGAATCCCGGCAGGACGAGCGCACCCCCGCGGTGGCGACGTTCCTTTTCAAGCTCTCGGCGGAATTCACTCCGGCGCAGAGCAAACCGGCCGCGCCGGCGACGAGTTAGGGAGAGACGACATGGCAATGAACCTTCGCGAGATGTCGCTTCCGCTGCAGGCGCTGCTTTTTGCCGTGCTGGCCGTCCTGTTGATCGCTGCCGGCCTGTATGCTCCCTTCTCGCCCGTCCAGGCGAAAGATGTGGAATTGAAAGCGCTCACGGATACCGCTGGCCAGTTGAAGGCTGAGAAGGCGCGGCTAGAGGTCTACAAGGATCAGCGGGCGTTGGTGGAAAGGGACATTAAGGCCCGCCAACTCGAAATCGAGAACCTGCGCAAGATTATTCCTGCGGACAAGGACGCCGACGAATTTATTCGGCTGATGCAGGGCGCGGCGGCCGCCGCCGGCGTGAACATCCGCCGCCTGAAAGCCTTGCCCGTGGTGGCGCGGGACCAGTATTTTGAAATGCCTTTTGAGGTCGAAGTCGACGGGCCGTACTATGCGGTCTCCGATTTCTTTGATCGCTTGAGCAAAGTGTCCCGCATCATCAACGTGGGAGACTTGGTCTTCAAGAGCACCGCGGATGGCGCCGGACGCAAGTATCCCCTGCGCCCCGGTACCACGGTGAGTGGCACCTTTGTGGCCATCACATTTTTCAGCAAGGTGTCGGAAGCGCCGGCGACGCCGCCGGCAGCTCCTCCGGCCAAGCGTTAAACAGAAAGGGCTGACGATGCGATTCGTAAAGCCATCGGCGACATTGATTGCGGCACTCGCCCTCTGCGTTGCGAGCGGTCCGGCGGCATTCGCACAGGCCAAGCCCGCTCCCGCGCCACAGGCTCCTTCCAAGGCTCCGGCCACTGCTGTAGCAAAGAAGCCGGCCGCCAAAGCCGCCGCCAAGGTAGTCACGGCACAGACTTCCGCACCAGCTCCCCGCCGCGACCCCTTCCTGCCTTTGATCAGCAAGACAGCCACCGGGAAGGGAGTTCCGGAGAATCTGCCTCCTGGCCCGGGTGGTTTGGTGGTGTCCACCTTGCGCTTGGAAGGCATTGTGCGCGCGCCCAGCGGGATGATCGCCATCATCGCCAACCCGCAGCAGCGTGTGTACTTTGTTCGTGAAGGCGCCGCTTTGTACGATGGCTCGGTGGAAAAAATTGCCCTGGATTCCGTCACGTTTCGGGAACGGGGACAGGACCCGTTCGGCAAGGCAGTTGATCGCCCGGTTGTGAAACGACTCTATCCGAGAGCAGGAGAACAGTGATGAAGAATAGCAGGCAGGCGTATTGGGTCGCTTGGATGGTGCTGGCGACCGTGGTGTGCTTGGCCACTCCGCTCGTGGCCGTTCCCGGCCCGTCTGCGCGGTTATTGCGGGTGGAGGCGTCGGTGACACCAAACGCGGTGCGCATCGAGGCGAAGGCCTCCGCGCCGTTTGACTTCACCACCTACCGGCCAAACGAGAACCTCTTTATCGTCGACTTGGCGGGTGTGGTTCCTGGTGATACCGGACTGGCCCACGTCCTGAAGTCCGACATCGTCAGCAGCTACCGCGTGCTCTCCTATCGCGGCGGTGACAAGTCCATGGTTCGCCTTGAAGTCCTTTTGCTTACGGTCGTCGAGCCGCAGGTGGAGCGCCTTGGCCCGGACCACATGGCCCTGATTTTTGCATTGCCGGGCGCTGCCCAGGTGGCTCCGGTCAAGCTGTCTCAGCCCATTGCCAGGCCGGAAAAACCCCTGAAGGCGTCGGCCATGAACACGCCGGCCACTTCCATTGAAAAAGTGGCAGTTCATTCCACGGAAAAATCTGCCGAAGTGCAGATTGAGGGCAACGGCCGGTTGGCATGCGAAGTCATGCGCCTCAGCAATCCGGACCGCGTCGTCTTGGATTTTGCCGGAGTGAGTGCACTGCACGCGGAAAAGGCAATTGCCTCGGCCACCGTGCCGGTGAAGGGAATCCGGCTGTCCCGCTTCAAGGCCGATGTCGTTCGCGTGGTGATCGATCTGGATCGCAACGAGCCGCATCGCGTGCGCGCTCGCGGCAACGTGGTTACAGTCGCATTCGGTGCGGAAACTCTGGCAAGCCAGCAAATCGAAACGGCTGCACCGGTCGCAACTGAGGTGCCCGCACCAGTTTCCGCCGTCCCTGCTCCAGTGCAATCCCGAAACCTCGGGACGGAACCGGCTGCCCTTCTGCCGACGCAGAGCCGCGCAGCGGCTCCGGAAGCGGCTTCGACCGCTCCAATGAACACTGAAAAACTTCCTTTGCCGGAAAATTTGACCCAGACCAATTCTGCTCTGGCGAGTCCAGCCCCGGCCAAGTCAAACGAACCTGTCAATGTGGTTCCGGATGAACCCAAGCCGGTCGCCGCAGTACCGGTTGCTCCCGAGCCGGCCCGCCCCTCGCAGGCAGGCAAGGCGCAGGGTGAGCCCATCTCGGTCAACCTGAAGGATGTGGACCTCAAGGATTTCTTCCGTCTGATTCACGAAATCAGCGGGCTGAACGTGGTGCTCGACCCCAACGTGCGCGGCTCGGTCACTCTGGTGCTCGACGACGTACCGTGGGATCAGGCTCTGGACATCGTGCTTCGCAACAATCAACTGGATAAGCAGATCGAGGGCAACGTGCTGCGCATTGCCACTCGCGCGACCGTCAAGCAGGAAGCCGAAGCCCAGCGCGATTTGGCCAAGGCGCAAGCCGAAGCCGTGGACCAGATCACCACCACCCGCACGCTGAGTTATGCCAAGGCCGCCGGGATGCGCGACACCCTCAAGCGGTTCCTCTCCAGCCGCGGAGAAATTCTCTCCGACGACCGTTCCAACACGCTGATCATTCGCGACATTCCCAGCATCATCCCTGACCTGGACAACCTCATCAAGCAGCTCGACCGTCGTGGGCAGCAAGTGGAAATTGAAGCTCGCGTCGTGGCCGCTTCGCGTGATTTCTCCCGCGAGATTGGCACCCAGTTCGGTTTCGCCACCACCTCCACAGGCGGCCGCACCGTCTTTGGCGGCCTGGTAGGCAATACCGCCTTCAATAGCCCCATTAGCCGCGGCACGGGCCTGCCCACTCCGCCCCTTGTGGCCAGTGGCACAAACTCGATTCCGCTGAACTCGAACCTCGGCGTTGTGGCGCCGACCAGCGGAGCGTCCTTCGCCCACGCCTCGCCCAATCTGGCATTGGACTTCATCATCAGCGCGGCGGAGAGCAAAGGCGTAGGCAAGCTGCTCTCCAAACCCAAGGTCATCACGCAGAACAACGAGAAGGCCATGGTCAAGCAGGGCACCAAGATCCCCGTGCAAACGGTGATTAACAACACCATTACCGTGCAGTTCGTGGACGCTGTGCTCAAGCTGGAAGTTACTCCGCAGATTTCCGCCGACGGCACCATCTACATGGACGTGGTGGTGGAAAACACGGCCATCGACACCGGCACTCCGCGCGTGGGCGGCATTCCCGCGCTCACCACGCAATCCGCGGAGACCAAGGTGCTCATCAATGACGGTGGCACCGTAGTGATCGGCGGGGTCATCATCTCCACGCAGGCCACGGACATCCGGCAGGTTCCGCTGTTCGGCAGCATCCCGATCATCGGACACTTGTTCAAGCACACCACCACCCGCACCAAGTCTCAGGAGTTGCTCTTCTTCATCACCCCGCGGATCGTTCCCAGCTAGACCGGGGTCAACGGTTCAAATTGAGGGAGGAGGCTACGGCCTCCTCCCTGTTTTTTATGCGGCCACCCTTTCCACAACGACTAGCGCGACTACGTGCCCTCCTGCAAGCGTCTGAGCTTGACGCCTGCGTCACCCTGCATCGCCCGAATATCCTGTACCTGTGCGGCTTCTCTGGCTCTTCTGGAGCCCTTGTCGTTGAACCGCAAGGCGCTCGGCTCTTCACGGACAACCGCTATGCCATTCAGGCCGCAGACGAGGTCCACAGCGCCTCTGTAGGGATTGTCCAGGGCAGCTTGCTCACGGCCGTGGGTGACCGCCTGCAGCGGGCTGGCACCCGGCTACGGAGAGTGGGCTACGAGGCACCGCGGCTGACCGTTCAGCAGCACAAACAATTGCGCAAGGCTTCCGGCGTCAGAGTGCGCTGGCAGGCGGCTCCTGGCCTGGTAGAGGGTCTTCGTGCGGTCAAAGATCCCGGAGAAATTGCCCTGATGAAGAACGCGGCGCTTCTGGGAAGCCGAGTCTTCGAACAGGTCCTACCCCTCATCAAGCCCGGCATCCGCGAATTTGAGCTAGCAGCGGAGCTTGAGTACCGCATGCGGTGCATGGGGGCCATCGGCCCGGCATTTGAGACCATCGTGGCCTTCGGCGAGCGCTCCGCTCTGCCGCATGCACGTCCCACAGGCCGGCGCCTGCGGAAAAACGAGTTGGTCGTCCTCGACCTGGGTGCTATACTCCAGCACTACTGTTGTGACCTAAGCCGCACTGTGTATGTTGGCAGGGCCCCGGCCAGGATACGGGGCTGGTACCAGGCGGTTTTGGAGGCCCAAAGCGCTGCTCGCCATGCCCTCCGGGCTGGCGTAACCGGCAGCCAGGTGGACCAGGCGGCGCGAAACGTCCTCCGCAGGCATCGGCTGGACAGGTTCTTTACCCATAGCACAGGGCACGGCCTGGGACTCGAGGTTCACGAGGACCCGCGCCTGGCTGCAGGGCAGACGCAAAAGCTGCAATCATCCAACGTAGTTACTCTCGAGCCTGGCGTTTATGTGGAAGGGGTCGGAGGGATTCGGATTGAAGATGACGCGGTGGTCACGTCCGGAGCGGCGGAGATTCTAACCACCGCCCAACGGGGACTCCTCGAACTCTAAATGGCAAAGAAACCCAAGCAACCCGCAAATGCCGCCGTGCCGGCCCAGCCATCTGCCGGGGCCGACCTCTCTCACCTGGAGCGCATGCTTGCCTTCATGGAGCAGCATGGCCTGGAGGAGTTTGAATACGAGAACGCCGGCTTGCGCGTGCGGCTGAGGAAGCCCTCTGCCAACACACATCACGCGACAGCCCTTCCGGCCCGAGCGTTCGGCATGGGGGCCATGAATCCACCGGAAATCCTCGTCGCGGGCTCGGCGAACCCCGCTGCAGAATCCGCCTCTGGCGCTGCTTCACGTTCCGAGTCAGCCGGCCCTGCGACTGCGGACGCCGAAGACCTGCACCTGGTCAAGTCCCCCATTGTGGGCACATTTTACGAGTGTCCCAGCCCCGGTGCCGCAGCCTTCGTGAAGGTAGGCGACCAGGTCACTACCGGCCAGGTGCTGTGCGTCATTGAAGCCATGAAGCTGATGAATGAGATTGAATCCGACGCCGCAGGTGAGATTGTTCGGCGCTACGTCGAAAACGGTCAGCCGGTTGAGTACGGCGAGTCCCTGTTCGCCATCCGCACCTCGCGAAAAAAGTAGTTCGCCCCTGCGGACAGCAAAGATCTCTGAAGCGGTTCACCTTCCCTTATGTTTCGCAAAGTCCTTGTCGCCAATCGCGGAGAGATTGCCCTGCGGATTATCTGCGCCTGCAAAGAATTGGGCATTCAGACCGTCGCCGTCTATTCTGAAGCCGACCGCAACTCGCTGCACGTCCGCTTTGCCGACGAGGCTATCTGCATCGGTCCTCCGCGCAGCAAAGACAGCTACCTGAACATCCCGCAGGTCATCAGCGCCGCAGAAATCACCGACGTGGATGCCATCCATCCGGGCTATGGCTTTCTCTCCGAAAACGCCAATTTCGCCGAAGTCTGCGAGGCCTCGCAAATCACCTTTATCGGCCCCACTTCGGAATCCATCCGCATGATGGGAGAGAAGGACCGCGCGCGCAGGGAAATGGCCAAGGCCGGAGTTCCCATCATGCCCGGCACGGATGGCGCAGTGGCCGATGAGGATGCCGCCGTCCGCGCCGCTGGAGAGATTGGCTATCCGCTCATCATCAAGGCTGTGGCCGGCGGCGGAGGTCGCGGCATGCGCATCGTGCGCTCGCGGGCGGAATTGTCGTCTGCCTTTCAATCCGCGCGTCACGAAGCCCAGCAGGCCTTCGGCATCCCCGACGTCTACATGGAGCGCTTCATCGAGCGCCCCCGCCATATCGAGTTCCAGGTCCTCGGCGACACCCACGGGAAGGTGATTCATCTGGGCGAGCGCGAATGCAGCATTCAGCGCCGCCACCAAAAACTACTGGAAGAGTCGCCCTCTCCTGCGGTGTCCACCTCCACGCGCGACGCCATGGGAGAGCGCATCGCCCACGCGCTCGAACAAATCGCCTACTCCAATGCCGGCACCGTCGAGCTGCTGATGGACGATTCCGGCGATTTCTACTTCATTGAAATGAATACACGCATCCAGGTGGAGCATCCTGTCACCGAGATGATCACCGGTGTGGATCTGGTGAAGTCGCAGATCCGCGTGGCCGCCGGTGACCGCCTGGATGAAATCATTCCCCATCTGGAATTCCGCGGGCACAGCATCGAATGCCGCGTGAATGCCGAAGACCCCGAGTTGTTCACCCCTTCGGCCGGCCGCGTCACCACGTTTCACACGCCCGGCTCCACTGGCGTCCGCGTGGACACCGCCATGCATAGTGATGCCGTTATCCCGCCCTACTACGACTCGTTGATTGCCAAGCTGGTCGTGCACGGCCGCGACCGCGAAGAGGCCCTCTCCCGCATGCGTCGCGCGCTGGAAATGTTCATCGTGGAAGGCGTCAAAACCACTATTCCGCTGCATCGCAAAATCCTGGCCGATCCCGATTTTGCCGCCGGAAATTTCGACACGCACTTTCTCGAACGCTATCTTCCCGCCTTTCAGGCCGCCGCTAAATGAGCCTTGTCATCCCCCGCCTCTATGCCATAATGGACGCCTTGTTGCTCAGGACTGGCGCGTCCGCGGTGGCGGATGCGCTGGCGTCAGCCGGGGTCGGGGTTATCCAGTACCGCGATAAACAGATTTCCGCGCGCAACCTTCTTTCCCTTTCCCGTGAACTCGTCTCTATTTGTGCAAGACATGGTGCCCGCTTTGTGGTAAACGACCGCCCGGACGTGGCGGCCCTCGCCGGCGCTGGCGGCGTTCACGTCGGCCAGGAGGATTTGCCGGTGGAGGATGCGCGCGCCATTTGCGGCCGCGATTCTTGGGTGGGCATTTCGACGCACAACGAGGCGCAGGTGAGGGAAGCGGAGGCCACCTCTGCGGACTATATTGCTGTCGGCCCCATCTTCCCGACTTCGACGAAGCAGCAGGCCGATCCGGTGGTCGGCCTCGAGTTGATTCGTAAGGCGCGCTCCATGACGCGGAAACCCCTGGTGGCCATTGGCGGCATCACAGTGGAGAACGCGGAGCAGGTTTGGCGCGCCGGTGCCGATTCCGTCGCCGTAGCGCGCGATTTGCTCGCGGCTGAGGATCCCGCCGCGCAGGCGCGCGAATACCTGCGGCGAGCCGCGCGGCTGGACGAGAGCAAGAACTGAGGAACGGCAAATATGCCGGATAGCGCTCGAGCGACGTCAGCCACATCGGTTCCCGCGCAGCGCGAGTTTGTCCGCGAGCTGGGGCTGCTCGACTCGACCATGATCGTCATTGGCTCGATGATCGGCTCCGGCATCTTCATCGTCTCCGCCGACATCACCCGCTTGGTCGGTTCTCCCGGCGGCTTGCTCGCAGTTTGGATTATCACCGGCGTCCTCACCGTCACCGCGGCGCTTTCCTACGGCGAACTGGCGGCCATGATGCCGAAAGCCGGCGGCCAGTATGTGTACCTGCGCGAAGCCTACTCGCCGATGTGGGGCTTCCTCTACGGTTGGACTCTCTTTCTCGTCATTCAGACCGGCACCATCGCCGCCGTGGGCGTGGCCTTCGCGCGCTTTCTTGGCCTGCTGATCCCCGGGATTTCCGCGGATTTCTGGATCGTCGAACCCATCAACATTTCCTCCGGCTACGCGCTCAGCCTTTCTACGCAGCAGTTGGTGGGCGTGGTCTGCATTTTGTTTCTTAGCGTATTGAACACGCGCGGCCTGCATGTCGGCAAGCTCATTCAGAATGTTTTTACGTCGGCAAAAACCTTAGCTCTCATCGGCCTGATTGTCGTAGGCATTTTGCTGGGCCGCAATGCCGGCGCTATCAGCGAAAACTTCTCCAATTTTTGGGGCGTGCGCGGCGCTGATCCGATCTCTCCTGACTTCTTCGGCGTTGCCACCGTTGCCGCCGGGGGCGGCTTCATCGGGCTGCTGGTGGCTTTTAGTGTGGCGCAGGTGGGCTCCCTGTTTTCCTCCGACGCCTGGAACAACATCACCTTCACCGCCGGTGAAGTGAAAAACCCCCAGCGCGACATTCCGCTTTCCCTGGCGCTGGGCACCAGCATCGTCATCACGCTGTACACGCTGGCCAACGTGGCCTACCTGTTGATGCTGCCTCTCCAGGGGATCCAGCACGCCGCCGACGACCGCGTGGCCACTGCCGCGCTGCAAAACATTTTTGGCCCTGCCGCGGCCACCATCATGGCCGTGTTGATCATCGTCTCCACGTTCGGCTGCAATAATGGTCTCATCCTCTCCGGCGCACGCGTGTACTACGCCATGGCCAAAGACGGCCTGTTCTTCAAATCCACGGGCCGCCTCAATGAGAAGCTTGTTCCTGCCGTCGGCCTAATTTTGCAGGGCATCTGGGCGGCAATTCTCGTGCTGCCGCGGACGCGCCTGCGCGACGCCGCCGGCGCGCCGCTGCTCGACCCGGCCACCGGCATGGAGCGTTACGGCAACCTGTACAGCAATCTTCTCGATTACGTTGTTTTTTCCGTGCTGCTGTTTTACGTGCTGACGATTGCGGGTATTTTTGTTCTTCGCCGCAAGCGCCCGGACGCGCCCCGGCCCTATCGCGCATTCGGTTATCCCGTGGTGCCGGTTCTTTACATCGTCGCGGCGGTGACCATCATGGTGGTGCTGGCGCTCTATCGCACGCAGACCACCTGGCCCGGCCTGCTCATCGTCTTGCTGGGCATTCCGGTCTATTACTTGTGGCATCACAAATCCGGTGCCGGTTCGGCCGGAGGCGAGAAGTGAAGGGCAATGTTTGGTTGTGCTTATCTTTCCTTGCGGAGGAAATAGATGGCTAATCCTTTGTTTGCCAGGAAGCCCATGGCCCAGCTCTTGCATGAGTCGGCCGAAACTGGGGAGCACACGCTGAAGCGCACGCTGGGCCCGATTTCGCTGACCGCGCTGGGCATCGGCGCCATCATCGGTGCTGGCATTTTCGTGCTCTCCGGACTGGGCACGCATTATGCCGGCCCCGGCCTGATGCTTTCGTTCGTGATTTCCGGCCTGGGCTGCGCGTTCGCGGGTCTCTGCTACGCCGAATTCGCCGCGATGATCCCGCTGGCCGGCAGCGCGTACACCTACGCCTACGCCACGCTGGGCGAGCTCTTCGCCTGGATCATCGGCTGGGACTTGATTCTCGAGTACGCCATGGGCGCCAGCACGGTTTCCTCTGGCTGGTCCAACTATTTCATCAAGTTCTTGCACATTTTCAAGCTCGACATGCCTCTTTGGCTGGCCTACGACAAATGGACGGCGTTCAACGTCGCCAAGAAAGCGGTCGCCCGCGAGATGACCAAGGTTGCTGACCCTTCCCTGGTCGAAGGCACGCGCGCCTTCATCGATAAAATGGACTCCATCCTCGCCGCGGGCTCCGCGGAGTTGGCGCAACGTGCCCACGACCTGGTGGGAGCGCCGCACATGTTCGGCATAGACATCGGCTTCAACCTCCCCGCGTTCTGTATCGCTCTGCTCATCACCATGATTCTGGTGATCGGCATCAAGGAGAGCGCCAACTTTAATGCGGTCATCGTGGCCATCAAGGTTTCGGTGGTTCTTTTCGTCATCTTCGTTGGCTTCCAGTACGTGGACAAGTCCAACTGGGGTCTGAGCAGTTGGGAAACTTTCGCGCCCATGGGTTTTTCGGGCATCGGGGCCGGAGCGGCTTACATCTTTTTCGCCTACATCGGCTTTGACGCTGTTTCCACCACCGCGCAGGAAGCCAAGAATCCTCAGCGCGACCTGCCCATCGGCATCATCGCTTCGCTCATTGTCTGCACCGTTCTCTACATCCTTGTCGCCGCCGTGCTCACCGGAATGGTGCCCTGGAAGTCGGTGAACATCGAAGCCCCCATCGCGCAGGCCTTTCTGGACCACGGCCTGACCAAAGCATCATTCCTGATCACCTTTGGCGCACTGGCCGGATTGACCAGCGTAATGCTGGTCATGCTGCTGGGCCAGACGCGCGTGCTCTACTCCATGGCCAAGGACGGCTTGCTGCCCAGCGGATTTTTCGCTGCCATCCATCCGAAATTCCGCACGCCCTGGAAGAACACTATGCTCGTCGGATTGGCCGCGGCGATTGTGGGCAGCCTGACGCCGATTGACGACATCGGAAAGATGGTCAACATCGGCACGCTTCTGGCCTTCGTCATCGTTTGCATTGCGGTCCTGGTGCTGCGGCGCACGGACCCCAATCAGAAGCGCCCCTTTAGGACCCCGCTGGTGCCCTACGTCCCCATTCTTGGCATCGGTTTCAACGGCTACATGATGTACAAACTCGGCTGGGTTAACTGGGCGCGCCTGATCATCTGGCTGGTCATCGGCCTGGTGATCTACTTCTCCTACAGCCGCCACCACAGCAAGGTGAACAAGCGCGCGTAGCGCTGCGACGCGGATTTGCGCTTCACCAAACTCCTCTGATACGGTTGACTGCGAAAACCGCAGTCGAAACGATGGCTGCGTAAACGGCAGTCGTACGAATTCCAATGTCTTCACTTTCTCCTGATCGCATCCGGGAGCTTTGGCGGCGATTCTCCACCCTCGACCGCTTTGCCGTGGGGGTCTCTTTGCTGTATGGCCTGGTCTGGCTGGCCCGCGCTTCGGGACGCCAACCGCCCCTGCTTCTGGCTACTCTCATTCAATTCTTCTTCTACTTTTTCATCCTCGGCTACGTTCTGTACCGCTTGACCACCCTGTACAGCAGCCGCCTCCTCTGGAGCCTGCGCAATCGGCTGGTGGTCGCCTATCTCTTCATTGCCGTTGTGCCCATCTTCCTTCTGCTGGCCATGGCGGGGCTTTCCGCCAAGTTGGTTTACCAACAGTTTGCCGCTTACCTGCTTTACAACGACGTGCATACTAGGATTGAGCGCCTTCAGGTCCTGGCCGGCAGCGTGGCCTCTGCTTTGCCTCCCGCTTTGGAGAGCAGCGCTCCGGGCAAATCCCAAGCGCTCGAAACTCTGCCCTCTGTCGCCGCCGTTCTATCCGTTGCCCGCGCTGGATTTCCCGGCCTGGCGATCGATCAACGGCTGGGGCCCGCTGTTTTGAAGAGCATGGGTGCTTCTGCGCGGCAGTTCGGCGGTCTGGTGCAGTCCGATGACCAGGTTTGGCTGGTCGCCGCCATTTCTCGGCCCGCCGGTTCTGCGCCCCGGGTCGTATCTCTTGCCGTCCCCTTGAGCCCCGAGCTCCTCGACCGCTTAGTTCCAGAGCTGGGCCCGCTGCAAGTAAGCATTACACGTCCGCCGAAAACATCGGATGCCCCTGCCGCGGTGACTTCGTTCGGGGAATCGAGATTTGTCTCCCTGCGCGAAGCGGGAACGCACGGACGCTCGCGTGCCCCAAAATCCAACTGGCTCGATTTTGAGGTCAATGGCCTGACCAAGTTCCAGGTCGTCCTTATGGCAGAAGGGGATTCCCCTCCATTGCAGAGCACCTTGTTCGGAAGCACTACCTCGCGTGCTTCCATCCTCAGCCGTCGGCTGTTCTCGGATCCGGGAGACGTCGGCAACCTGTTCTTTGCCGGGCTGCTTTTGATCGGGGGCATTTTTCTTGTATTGGAGGTGGCCGCTCTGCGGGCTGGCGTTCGCTTGACGCGAACCATCACTCGCGCCGTGGACGACCTGTATCGCGCCACGCAGCTCGTGCAATCCGGCGATTTCAGCAGCCGCGTCATGGTGCAGGGCCGCGACCAGCTCGGCGAACTGGGCGGCTCCTTCAACGCCATGACCGGATCCATCAGTACTCTCATCGACGAGCAGCGCCAGCGCCAGCGCTTGGAGAACGAGCTTTCCATCGCCCACGAGGTGCAGGCCCAGCTCTTTCCGCAGAAGCTGCCGGAAATTCCCGGCGTCGAGCTGGCGGCGGTTTGCCGCGCCGCGCGCGTAGTCAGCGGCGATTACTACGATTTTGTGCAGCTTGGCCCGCACCGGCTGGGCATGGCCGTGGCCGACATCAGCGGGAAGGGAATCTCCGCGGCGCTGCTGATGGCTAGCCTGCAAGCGGCCTTTCGCAGCCAATTGCTTTTGGAAGGCCAGCAGACCGAGGGCACCGCCGAATTGGTCACGCGTCTGAATCTGCACCTGTTCCGGAATACTTCGGACGACCGCTACGCCACGCTCTTCTACGCGGTATACGATTCTTCCACGCGCCTGCTGCACTACACCAATGCAGGTCATCTCCCGCCGTTGCTCGTTGCCGGCGAACAAGTAAAGAAACTCGACGAGGGCGGCATGGTCGTCGGCCTGTTCGACGACTGCGCGTATGACCAGGGCTGCGTCACTGTCGAACCGGGCAGCTTGCTGGTGGCTTACAGCGACGGCATCACCGAGCCGGAAAACGTCTATGGCGAGCAATTCGGCGCGCGCCGCCTGGCCGCGGAAGTGCTGCGCCATCGGCAGAGTTCGCCGTCGCGCCTGGCCGAACAGCTCATTGCCGCCGCCGAGGAATGGGGGCAGTCGCCCGAGCAGGCCGACGACATGACCGTTGTGATTGCGCGACTCGCCTAGCGCTTCGCCGCTGCACTTCGTTTTCCTTCAAGTATACTGACTGCGTCGGGAGGCAATGTGACGTTACGCCAGAGAGTGGCGCTGGTCACCGGAGGCACTCGCGGCATCGGCAAGGGCGTTGCTCTGGCCTTCGGACAGGCCACCATCTCTGCCTATGCCTCCGCCAAGGCCGCCGTCGTCGCCTTCTCACGTTCTCTGGCCATCGAGGAGGCCAAGAACGGCATCACCGTCAACGTGGTCAATCCCTCGAACATTGATGAAAAGGAATTGACGCTCGCGGAAGCCCGCCGCATGCCCGACGCGCGTTATCCGATCGGTCGCCCACCCACCGCCGAAGACGTTGCCGCCGCCGTGAAATTCTTTGCCTCCGAGGACGCCGACTACGTCACCGGCCAGGTCCTCAATGTCAGCGGAGGCTGGCTGCTCTAATCTCGTATGAAAGTTCTTACTGCAGCTCAGATGCGCGAGGCGGACCGCCGCACCACCGAGCGCCACGGCGTGCCCAGTCTGCAACTCATGGAAAATGCAGGCACGCGCGTGGTGGAGTTCCTCGCCGGGCGTTTCGCCGATCTGACGCATCGCCGCATCGCCGTGTTGTGCGGCAAAGGCAACAATGGCGGCGATGGCCTGGTTATTGCGCGCATGCTCCACCATCGCGGCTGTCAATTGACGGCTCTGCTGTTTGCAACCCCCGATACGTTGCGCGGCGATGCGGCCGTCAACCTGACGCGCTGGCGCGACGCCGGCGGCGAGGTTCGCGTTGTCACCACGGAAACGGAATGGTCCGCGGCCTGCGCTCAGGTGGCCTATGCGGAAATTATTCTAGATGCGCTGCTGGGCACCGGCCTCTCCGGCCCGGTGGACGGCCTGCTGGCCCGCGTGATTGCCGATGTGAACGAGTTCGGCAAGCGTTCCACCATTGTGGCCGTGGATATTCCTTCCGGGCTGCCTTCGGATTCCAGTGCGCCTTTGGGGCCCGCCGTTTCCGCTGATTACACCGTCACCTTTACTGCTCCGAAGCCTGGCCTTCTCTTGCCTCCCAATTGCGAGTTCGCCGGAAAACTTCACGTGGCCGAGATCGGCACCCCGCCGGAAATGATTGCCGCGGACGACTCACTCAAGCTCCACTGGCTTGAGCCCGGAGAATTTGCGGGACTGCCTCTGATGCGTTCGCCTGCCGGTCACAAAGGCGATTACGGCCACGCGCTGATCATTGCAGGTTCGCGCGGCAAAACGGGCGCCGCGGTGCTTGCGGCCATGGGTGCGCTGCGCGCGGGTGCCGGACTCGTCACCGTAGCAACGCCTGAGCGCGTGCTGCCGATTGTCGCGTCGCATGTTCCGGAAATGATGACGGAGCCGTTGGCCGGCACGGACGTGGACAGCATTTCCATGCGCGCCCTTGATTACGGCCGCTTTGCAGAAATTGCCAAGGGCAAAAACGCACTGGCTCTCGGCCCTGGCTTGGGAACACATCCTGAAACGCAGCAGTTCGTCCGCGCTGTGCTGCGCGATTCGCCGATTCCGATCATCCTCGATGCCGACGGCCTCAACGCCTTCGCCGGCCGCGCGGCTGAGTTGTCCGAGCGCAAAGCCCCGCTGGCGGTCACCCCGCATCCGGGTGAAATGGCCCGGTTGCTGGGCTGTACCACGGCGCAGGTGCAAGCTGATCGTCTCAACATCGCCCTGCAAGCCGCCGCGCAATGGAACGCGCTGGTCGTGCTGAAGGGCTACCGCACCATCATCGCCACGCCCGATGGCCGCGCCTTCATCAACTCCACCGGAAATCCCGGCATGGCCACCGGCGGCACCGGCGACGTGCTCACCGGAATGCTGGCTGGGCTCACCGCGCAATTCTCCACCGGGCTTTGGGAACGCGTGCTGGGCCTCGGGGTATATCTGCACGGCCTCGCCGGCGACCTTGCGGCTGAGAATTTTGGCGAAGCCTCGCTCATCGCCACGGACCTTGCAACTGCCATTCCTCGCGCCTGGCGCGATCTGCTTGCCGGTTTGGAACATGCCTAGCCGCGAATTCTTCACCCATTCTTCCGAGGAGACCATCCGCCTGGGCAGGGAACTCGCCACAGAGCTCCGCCCGCCGGTGCTGGTTTGTCTCGATGGCGAACTCGGCGCGGGCAAGACCACGCTGGCCAAGGGCATCATCAGCGGCCTCGGCGTGGCTCGCGAGGAAGACGTCACCAGCCCTACCTTCACTCTCGTGCATGTGTTCCGCAAAGAGTCTCCCGTCATTCCGAGCGCAGCGAGGCTCTTTTCCGCTGCGGTTTCCGCGGCGAATCTCTCTTCGCTTAAAGTCTTCCATGTAGACCTCTACCGTGTCGCCGACCGCCACGACCTGGAAACTCTGGGCCTCGAAGACCTCTTCGCCGAGGCGGCTATCGTGCTCGTCGAATGGCCCGACCGCATGAAGATTCGCACCGATTGGCCTGTCGTGCAGATTCGTCTCGAGCACGGGGAAGCGGACTCGCGCCGAATTTTCGTTACTGAACCTGCCGCTCCCGAAGCTTCAGGACTGGTTTCCCTGTAGTCTCTGAGCAGCGAGCTGAACCGTCCTTCGTACGCTGACGCCGCCGTCTACTCTTTGGACGCCTCGCCCCACACCTCGGGATTGCAGCCAGCAATCCCTCTTGCTAAAGTACGAACTGTCCCTGGTCCCCAGCGCCCCGCAAAAGCATTCGGGACGCAAACAGCGCGCCCCTATGGCCGACCACACCAGTCTGCCGTCTTCTCATCCTCCCACGCGGGTGGAGCTGGAAACCCATACCGTCGACATTCAGCTCACTTCGCTGCCCGTGGGCATCGACAATATTCATTACGATGTCGCCCTCAGCCCGCGCTTCATTGAATTCACACAGAAATACGTTCTGGACCTTGTCAAGCATCACGCCAATCTCGCCCGTTTTTTCGGAGGTGATGCCAAGAAAATCCGCGCGCCGGAAACGGGCGCGTTTAAGAAACTCCTCGCGGACCTGATGCAGGCCGGGCTCACCCGCGCCAAGTTCGAGAAGAACATGGAGCTGGATCTTCTGCTCCGCCTGGCGGTGTTGAAGCTCCTGACGCAGGAGATTCCCCTGCAGTTCGCGAATGCCCTGCTGGAGTGCAAGGAATGGATCCGCGCGCGCGGCGAGTACTTCGAGCGCTCCGAAAAAGCCCATGTCCTGAAGGCCCATCTCGCTGAATTGCAGGGTGACCGCCGCAACATTGTGCGCATCGTTGGCCAGCAGCTATTCCAAGTCCTGGCGGAGCTGGACGAAATGGTCCTGAGCAAGTCTCGCCGCGCGCTTTTCGGCAACGAATTCAGCGAGACCTATGAATGGATGAAGAACCGCCTGCTCTTTGCCGAAGGCGCGCGCGATGACTTTGTCTGCCTGGAACATTATGTCTTGCTCGGAAACTTCCAGCGCGACCTGGACCGCTTCGAGACCGTGGACACCCTCTTCTTCGAGTTCCTGCGCGATTCCGTCTCCGCCGGCGAACGCGGCGATGAGGCGCGCGCCGCCCACAAGGCCCACGAGGAGATGGCTGCTCGTGCGCTGGGAATTCGCACCGAGGTGTTCCGCCTCGAAGAGGAGCGCCAGAAGCTGGTCGAGGGACTGGCCGGCGGCGAGGGCCTGATGTCCCGTGTCTTCGGCCGCGCTGATCCCGCCGAACTGCGCGCCCAGCTTGCCGACGTCGAGAACCGCCACGCTCATCTCCAGCAGAAACTGGATGCCATGGGAACGCAGCTCGAAGCGGCCCAGAGCCGCTCCGAATTCCTCAACGATGAAGCGCAGAACAAGCTCGGCGCATTCCTCAACCAGCCGGAAAATGCGCGACGCCTGTTCGACCCCAACTGGTCCGGCAGCGGAGGCAGCGAGACCTCCGGCCTGCGCGCACAATTGCTCGAGGAATGGGTGAACCGCCTGGAGCAGCAGGGCATCCTGCTCCATGTGCTCGCCAGCTACGAGCTGCGCAACATCTACCTCGACTACTGCCCGCCCGTGCACTTGCAGCAGCTCAAGCGCGCACTGGTCCAGCGCGAAGAACTGAAGCTCGTCGAGGGCGTGCTCAAGCAATTTCCGGCGAAGCAGTATTCGCTACAGCGCATCGAAGATCTGGCCGGCCGCTTGCGCAAGTACCCGCGCGAGCAGGTGCGCACCATCGCCCTGCGCTTTGCCGAAGACTTCATGCGCCTGCGTCGCGACGTCCACAATGCCCAGCGTCTCGCGGCATGGATGGAGCGCATCAGCATTCTCCGCGTGGAAAAAACCCGCGAGCTCTCGCGCATGAACAACAGCCTCAACGAATTTGTCTTGCCCGACGAAGCCCGCCCCGCCGAAGATCGCGTGGTGAATCACACCATCATCAAGGCCGACGTGCGCGGCTCCACGCAGATGACCCAGGACCTGCTCGCCCGCGGCATGAACCCTGCCTCACATCTCAGCCTCAATTTCTACGAGCCGCTGAAGCGTATCCTCGACCCCTATGGCGCCTTCAAAGTGTTCGTCGAGGGCGACGCCATCATCCTGGCCATCTACGAGCACGAATCCAACCGCGCCAGCCAGCGCGCCGTGGCCAAGGCCTGCCTGCTGGCCCGCGAGATGCTCGCCGTGGCTCAGGCCTACAACGCGCGCGCGGCCACCACCCAACTCCCCAAGCTCGAACTCGGCGTGGGCATTGCCTTTCAGGACTCCGCGCCTACCCATTGGGCGGACGGCGAATCGCGCATCATGATTTCCCGCGCGCTGAACCTATCCGACCGCCTCTCCGGCTGTTCCAAGGTCGCCAAGCGCATGCTGGCGGACCACAACTCGCCCTTCAATGTGTTTCTCTTTCAGACCGTGATGGAAGGCACCACCGAGGAAGAAGTGCAGGAATTCCTGGTGCGCTACAACATGAACGGCATTCAACTGAACGAGTTGGGCTTTCATAAACTTTCCGAGGAAATTGCCTTCCGGGAAATGGAGCTGGCGTGCCCCATGCCCTGGGGGCAGGACCGCTGCACGTTCTATCTGGGCGAAGTACCGATCGGAGAAAAGCTCGAGCCGATTGTCATCCGCAAAGGCGTCGTCCACCAGTTGCTCCCCGGCAGCAAGATTGGCGACCCCGGCACGCACGCCTACTACGAGGTCTGCATCGGCCCCCGTGTCACCGAGCTCCTCGACGCCCATACCCGGACGAAATAACCTTTTTCTATTCGCGCCGGTGTCATCACAAGCCCAAATATTTTGTTTCGGGGCGTGGCATCTTCTTTTCCCCCCGCCGCCACGCGGGCATTTTCGTGCGCGCGAGCCACATGGCACGCCGCCGATCGTTCCCCTATAATGTCTGCGGAGGCGAAAAGGGTCCGGTGATCCTCCCGGCCTTCAAAGCCGGCGATTCTGTCCCTTGCGGGCGGAATGGTGGGTTCGACTCCCACACGCTTCCGCCACAAGGTCGACAAGGGCAGTGAAGATATTGCGCAAGCAACTGGAAGAACGAAAGAAATCGCGGTGTGGCGTGCGAAGCAATGCCGGGCCC
>Ga0080064_1000698_pt1 | contig 82139 bp, 72 predicted proteins | sample Subgrocontami54m_FD_69260 | JGI IMG/M metagenome (GOLD analysis project Ga0080064, IMG submission 69260) | Subsurface groundwater microbial communities from S. Glens Falls, New York, USA - GMW46 contaminated, 5.4 m (SPADES assembly) (version 2) ... | reverse complement strand
GTCCCCCCCCCCCTTGCGCGCGAGGGCTAGCGCCCCCATCCCCACCCCCCCACCGCCAACCCGCCCCGCCATCCCAACCCGCACCCCCCACCCCATCCCCCAACCCCCACCCCCCAGTTGACCCCTAACCCCCAACTCGATACGCTCGACCCACGCGACGCGTATGCGATTGATCAAAGGGCGGGAGGCGCATCGATGGCGACCCGATACGTAGATGCCGACGGCCACGTCATGGAGAACATGGACGAGATCAGCGAGTTCCTCGAAGGCCCGTTCCGCGATGGTCGCGGCGCCGCGTTGCCAAGCCTCGATCGCTTCCACACGCCGACCCTCTCGCGTGGTCCGCGACAACCGGGCACCTTCGATCGCTCGATCGACGCCCCTCGCTGGGTCGAGTTCCTCGACAAGGCGAACCTGGACTACACGGTCCTGTATCCGACGACCGGCTTGGCCTTCGGCCAGATCGCTTTCCCCGATTGGGCTGACGCGTATGCGAAGGCCTACAACAACTGGCTCTCTGAGAAGTACCTCAAGTTCAACCCCCGCCTGAAAGGCGCGGCGTTGATCCCCATGCAGGACGTGCCGGCGGCAGTCCAGGAGCTCCGCCGGGCGGTGAATGAGCTGGGCATGGTCGCGGCGATGATCCCGTCGAACGGACTGACGCGGCACGTGAGCCACAAAGAGTACTGGCCGATCTATGAGGAGGCGCAGAAGCTCGGCTGCGCCCTCGCCGTCCACGGCGGCAGCTACGGAAACCTGGGCTTCGACACCCTCAGCGTGTTCCCCGCCACGCGGGCGTTGGGCATGCCTTTCCCCCTGGCCATCGCCATGACAGGGTTCATCGTGGACGGCGTCTTCGACGCTTTCCCCAACCTGCGGCTCGGGTTCCTCGAGGGCGGGACGGCTTGGATCCCTCTCGTCATCGACCGCCTCGAGCGCGAGCGCATGTACAGCGGCCTCGCGATCGACAAGCCGGTCGTCGAGTACTTCCGCTCGCCCCGCGTGTTCATCGGGTGTGAGGGCAACGAGGAGGCGCTCGCCTACGCGGTCCAGCGCGTGGGCCGGCAGGCTTTCATGTTCGCCTCGGATTTCCCCCACGAGATCAGCATGGACAACTGCATGGAGGAGATCGACGAGATCCTGGAGCGAACGGACCTTGGGGAGGACGATAAGGCCGCGATCCTCGGCCAGAACGCGCGCTCGTTCTACGGCGTCTGACGCGGCCAGAACGTGCGGCCGTTCTACGGGATCTGACGCCCCGCGGCGCACTGACCTGACCTGAAAATACCCCCTCCACCCTTTCCGATACACTGAAGCGCAGCGCAAGGCGATTGCCTTGTCGGGTGGCCACAGACCCGTTACCCCTGTGGCTCGGTGGAGACTGCTCAACGAGCAGTCTTTTTTTGTTGCGAAATCCGCTCATCTTGAGCTTGTCGAACCACGCACCCATAGCCGATCCATACGTCCAAGGAGGTCCTCGTGCCAGACGTCACCGGTCTGCTCGTCGATCTCTTCCTCATCTTCCTCGCGGCCAAAGTCGCCGCCGAGCTCTTCGAGCGGATCCACCAGCCGCCCGTGATCGGCGAGCTCCTCGCCGGACTCATCATCGGTCCCTACGCCTTTGGCTTCATCGGGACTCCCGACCACGGGCTCGTCACCGCTTTTCATGGAGATGCATCAGCCGCTCAGGAGGCAGTGCAGGTCGTCTACCACGTCATCGCCGAGCTCGGTGTCGTCGTCTTGCTGTTCTTCGTGGGCTTGGAAACCCGCGTGGCGGACATCCTGAAGGTAGGTGGCCGCGCGACGGCGGTCGCTACGCTGGGCGTTGTGCTGCCGTTCTTGCTCGGCACGGGTTTGATGGCGTTCGTATTCGGGCGCGCCCAGATCGAGGCGATCTTCGTCGGCGCGGCGATGGTCGCGACCAGCGTCGGCATTACCGCGCGGGTGCTCCGCGATCTGGGCGTGATCAACACCGTCGAGGCGCGCATCATCCTCGGCGCTGCGGTGATCGACGACATCCTCGCCATGGTGATCCTCGCGGTCATCGCCGGCGTCGCGACGACCGGCTCGATCAATGCGTTCCAGCTCGCGGTGATAGTCGGACAGGCCGTGCTGTTCACGATCTTCGTCGCCCTCGTTGGAACGGGCGTGATCCGTCGCTTCGGCCTCGGGCTAGGACGTCTGAAGATGGACAACGCCCCCTTCACCGTGAGTCTGCTGGCGATGCTGGGCCTCGCCTCGCTGTCTGCGCAGATCGGGCTGGCCGCCATCATCGGCGCGTTCCTCGCGGGGATGGTCTTCGCCGAGGCCCGCGAGCATTTCGAGCTGGAGCATCAGGCGCTGGCCGTCTACCAATTTCTGACCCCCTTCTTCTTCGTCATCATCGGGAGCCAGGTGGACTGGCGCCTCTTTCTGAACGGTCAGCTCATGGGCATCGCCCTGGCGGTGACCGCGCTCGCCCTCGTCGGAAAGATCGTCGGCTGCGGCGGGGCTGTCGGAGGCATGGGACTTCGCACCATGGGCATCGTGGGCGTGGGGATGACCCCGCGAGGTGAGGTCGGTCTCATCGTGGCCGGGCTTGGGCTGCAGCTCGGCGCAATCCCAACGGACATCTTCAGCGTAGTAGTGATCATGAGCATCCTGACCACGATCTTCGCTCCACCCCTGCTGCGAGCCCTTTACGCCGGTCATCCGACGGTGCAGACCATCTCGGACGAAGAGCCGCAAGCAGGCCTCCTCCCCGACCTATGACCTCCCGACAAGTCCAGGACCATAGCGACGGCCCCTCTCCCTCTGGGAGAGGGTTGGGGTGAGGGCGTCCCTCGTTCGAACCCCTCGAAGCTACTGAGCCTGCCGCGCCCGCGGGAAGGCGATCGCGACGATCACCGCCATGACGAAGACGAGCCCCCCGCCGAGCAATACGGCGGCGGGCGCGCCGGCAAACTCCGCGATGAACCCCATGACCGCCGCGCCCAGCGGCATCAGACTCCACGTCAGCCCGTACACGCCGAGCACGCGGCCGCGGTACTCATCCGGCACGATGATGAGGAGCATGGCGTTGATGATCGTCATGTACACCTGGTGCGCCGCGCTGATCAGCGCGTTCAGCCCGAGCGAGAGCCCAAACCACGGTGAGATGGCGAACGCCATGAGCAGCAGCCCGTACACACCCGCCCCGATGATGGACCGCAGCCCTTGCTGCCCCGCGGTGGCCAGTCGAGCGGCCACCAGCACGCCCCCGATTCCGCCCACGGCAGTGAAGGCTTGCAGCAGTCCATACCCTTCCGAGCCGACGTTCAGAATGTCTCGCGCGAAGACCGGCATCAGGAACACGTAGGACATCCCGAACACGCTGTTGAAGAACGTCAGCACGATCAGGGCGAAGACGACCTGGTCTCGCCGGATGTACTGGAACCCCTCGACTATGGCCCGCGTGACGTTCGTTGTAACGACGCTCTTCGGGCGGTCCGGCAGCCGCATGAGGCAGAACATCGCGACCGCGATCACCATGCCCGCCGCTGCGACGTAGTACGTCGGCCCCACCCCGACCGCGACGATCATCACGCCCGCGATGGCCGGCCCGACCAGCCGCGGCAGCAGCCAGACGATGTTGATCAGCGCCACGCCGGCGGCGATCTCCCGTTCCGGCACCAGCAGCGGGATGATCGCCTGGCGGCTCGGGCTGTCGAACGCGCGCACCGCGCCGAAGACGAACGCGAACGCGAACACGTGCCAGACCTGCACGAGTTCCGTCACCACCAGCGTACCCAGCGCGGCGTACAGCATCGCGTAGATGCATTGCGTGGCACGGATGAGGATCGCCCGATTCACGCGGTCCGCGATCGCGCCCCCGAGCGACGTGAAGGCGATGTTCGGCAGCGCCTGTGACAACCCAGTCGCCCCGAGACTCAGAGGCGAATTGGTAAGCTGCAGCACCAGCCAGCCCGCCGCCATGAAGTCGATGCTCAGCCCAAACACCGACCCCAGCATCCCCAGCGAGAAGAACCGAAAGTCCCGATGCCGCAGCGTCGAAAACGTCCCAACCCCCTCCCCCCCTCGGAGACGGTTGGGGTCCGCGACATCCGCCTCCCCTGGGAGAGGGTTGGGGTGCGCAAGAACTCCCTCTCCCTCTGGGAGAGGGCTGGGGTGAGGGCGTGCCTCGTTCGACCGCAATAACCTGGGACGCACCAGGTGTTGATACCAGTTACCCTCCACGGCTCGCCATGCGATAGTATGGCGACCGAATAGTTCTCGATCCGCGAAGCAAAGCGACGTCACCTACGCAAACCGCCCCACAAACAGGAACAAACGTGTACAGCGGACGCATCCCTCCCCAAGAGCGAGACTCCTTCGAAAGGCCACGGCCCTTCGGCGCGCTACGGCACCGCGACTTCCGCTACTACTGGATCGGTAGCGTCGTCGAGCAGGTCGGCGCCTGGATGCAGCAGATCGCCCAGGGCTGGCTCGTCTACGAGCTCACCGGCTCGCCCTTCATGGTCGGCCTCAACGGCGTATTCATGGCCGTCCCGTTCATCCTGTGCTCGCTCTATGCAGGCACCGTCGTCGACCGGGTCGACCGCCGCAAGCTGCTGATCTGGATCGGCGTCGGAAACGCAATGATCACCGCCGTCGTCGGCGTGCTGGTCCTCACCGGCTACGTCCAGATCTGGCACATCTACCTGAGCAGCGTCGCTCACTCGCTCGTCGGTGGGTTCGAGAGCCCCGCGCGCCAGGCGCTCCTGCCGCACCTCGTCCCCCGCGCGGACCTCATGACCGCCATCAGCCTGAACTCCATCATCCGGAAGGGCGCGCAGATCATCGGACCGTCCCTCGGCGGCATATTCGTCGCCAGCTTCGGCGTCCCCGGCGCGTACTTTATCCACCTCGGCGCCAACGTCGTCAGGATCTGGACCACGGTCGCCATGCGCGTGAACGACCCGGTCGTCGCGGGCGCTCCGACCAACGCAGTTCGCGCCATAGTCGAGGGGCTCCTCTACGTCCGCGGGAACGCGGTCATCGCTTCGGTGCTGATCCTCGAGAGCACGATGAGCCTCTTTGGCAGCTACCACGCAATGATGGTCATCTTCGCCAAAGACGTGTTCGGCATGGGTCCCCAGGGCCTCGGCATGCTGCAGAGCGCCGCCGGCGCCGGCAGCGTGCTTGGATCCGTGGCGATGGCCAGCCTGGGCGAGATCCGACAGAAGGGCCGCCTCATGATGGCGGCCGGCGTGATCTTCGGCGGTGGCTTGATCGCGTTTGCCTACTGCCCGTGGTTCCTCCTCGCCCTGCCGATCCTGGCCGTCGTCGGCGCGTCCGACATCTGGTTCGGCGCGATGCGCGTCACCATCCTCCAGCTCATCACGCCGCGGCCGTTGCTCGGTCGCGTCATGAGCTTGTCCAGCATCTCGATGCGCGGCATCGCCGGCCTCGGCAACTTCCAGGCGGGCGCCCTCGGCGCCGCGGTCGGCGTGCCCCATGCGATTGCCATCGGCGCCCTCATCTGCGCCGCCGCCACCGTCGCCTTCGCCCTCCGCGTCCCCGCGCTCCGCAACTTCACCGGGGAGGGTGAAGTGTTTGGCGCGTGGGACCAGCGTGAGTCTGAACAGGTGGACCGGAACAGAATGACGGACGCGGCCGTTCCGTCGCCCCCCAACGGTCTTAGGCCTGGGACGCGGTGGCCCTAGCCCGCGTGCAGCACCCCGCAGGCCATTCGCGGACCAGCGTCCCCCGTATTGAGCGTCGCTTCGTCCGGCGTGACCCCATACCGAGCAGGAATGTTCACGAAGTTGTCGGGGTCCCCATGAATGATCACGGCTCGGCCGCCTTCGGCAAGCAGGTCCCCTATCGCGAACCGGTCGGACCACACGCTCATGGACCCTACGCCGTCCGTGCCGACGAACAGATTCGTCATGTCTCCGGCGTGCTCCACGTGCGTTCCGCCTGCCGGGTGGCTCGACGAGACTGCCAGGTGGCCCCCGGCGCTGTTGAAGTCGGTTGCCGCGTCGCACGAGCCAGTCACGTGTACGTGAAAGCCGTGGAATCCAGGGGTCAGACCGCTGACATCCACGTCGACGTGGACCCACGAGCCCACCTGCGTAAACGCCACGGTGCCGATCGCGTCTCCCGTGCCGTTGTACATGGTTGTCGACGCCCGCTCCGGCTGCGAGAGCGCCACACCGATCGGTGCAGTCATGAAAGTAACGGCTGCGCCCAAGGTGAGCAGTCCGAGAAACCGCATGTACCCTACCCTCCGCGTTCTGTTAGGCAAACCTCTACCACTACTATGCAGTGTAAGAGATCTGCCCCACGGCCCGATACAGGGCTGGACGGCCAGCTTTTCATCCTGCATCGTCGTCGTTCATAATGGGCAGCCTCGCCGGATAAATGTCCATGTGAAGCGCATCCACGTCTCATGCCCGGCAGGGTTGACATTTGCTCACGGGGGAGAAGGTGCAGAGAACGCTGACTCTCGCAAGACCCGCGACTCTTGCCTGCGCGCTCTTTTTCGTTGCCACGCTGATCGTTGCCGCTGCTTTCATGACGGTGTCCGCTGCCGCGAGTCAGTCCCAGGCTGGGCCCGTGCTCAACGTCAAGGCAGGCCTCGGTCAGGGCGTAGTTTCAGTGAACCAGTATCCGGGCGATCCCGCCATCACGGATGGAAATACCGTTCGCGTCGCCCAGGGTACCACCGTCGCCTGGCAGCTGGGTTCGGATGAGACCCACACGGTCACGTTCCGCGCGGGTGCGCCGTGGCCGTCGGTGATCATGGCACAGCCTGAGGGTGCAAGCAGGCCGCCGATGTTCAACCCGCAACTGATCGCCCCAACGGTCCCCTCAGGCCCGTGGGACGGCACGACCTTCATTCATATGGAGCTGCAGGCCCCCGATCAGGAGCTCCGAGTCACTTTCGCGCGAGTCGGCAATTATCGCTATTCCTGTCTTTTCCACGAAGAGATGGATGGCTACGTGGACGTCGTGCCTCCCGGCTCGCCTGGCATCACGACCCAGGCCGTGGTGGACCAATTTGCCGCTACGCACGTCGCGCGGGAACACGCCGAAGACGTGGCGAAGATCATGGCCTCTCGGAGCAATCCCTCTCCGATGCTCGGCGCGGATAACAGCACGCTGTGGTTCGTGCGCTCCGGCACAAACGCGCGTCGCGACCACGTCGACATCCAGGCGTTCCTGCCAGAGAACCTCACCGTCTCCGCAGGCGACACCGTTGCCTGGTACGTCGACCACACCCAGCCCCATACGGTGACGTTCGCGTCCGCGGAGGGGCAACGACCGGAATTCGTCTCCGTGCAGCTCCCGGATGGTCGAATGCTCGTTCCGCCGCCTCCGGGCCAGGCCCCAGATCCGTCTTTCCTCGCTGCCATGGCCGAGATCACCGAGCCACCCCGCATCGTGGTCACGGGCGCCATCGCCTCGCGGCCAAGCGGCGTCCACGATGGTCGCAGCATGTACAACTCGGGGGTTATCGGCGAGCATCCCTTGATTGCCTACCCCATGGAAAAGACGTGGGCGCTCACCTTCAGTACACCGGGCGCCTTCCAGTACGCTTGCTTGCTCCATGAGCAGATCGGCATGAAGGGCACTGTCACGGTTCTACCGTGACCTTCGCACTAAACCAGATCGGCCAGATATCCCTCACTGTGGACGACGTGGACGTCGCCGAGCGTTTTTATGAGGGGACGTTGGGTCTTCGAAAGCTCTTTCGTTTCGGCGACCTGCTCTTCTTCGACTGCGCCGGCGTCCGCCTGTTCGTAGAGAAGTCAAGCGCCGAGCCCTTTGTCCCCGCGAGCTCCATCCTCTACTTTCGGGTCGCGGACCTGACCATCGCGGTCGCGGAGCTTCAAGCGAAGGACGTAACCTTCGTCCACCCACCGCAGTTGGTGGCGCCCATGGAAGACCACGACCTGTGGATGGCGTTCTTCCAGGACCCCGCGGGCAACATGATGGGGCTCATGCAAGAGGCCCCAAAGGGCTACAAGCCGGCTGCCTAGCGCGTAAGCTCCAGCGGCGCGGCTACAATGGCGCATCTCGGCATCGCAGATGCTGCGTTTGAGGTGCGGATGAAGCCTGCTTTTGCCCGTCGAGTGAAGATCGTTGCCACGCTCGGCCCGGCCAGCGACGGCCTCGAGCGCGACCTCGTCGCCGCGGGACTCGACGTCGCCCGTCTGAACTTCTCCCACGGTACCCTCGAGGAGCACGCGCGCCGCTGTTCCGCCATTCGTGATGCCGCCAAGGCATTCAATCGCTCAGTGGCGGTGATGCAGGATCTCCAGGGTCCGAAGATTCGCATCGGCGGCCTCGCGGGCGGTGGACCGGTCGTCCTTGAAGTTGGCGAGCTGCTCACCATCGTGCCGTACGACGTGGAGGGCACGGCCGAGCGAGTCTCCTCGACCTATGCCGGTCTCCCAACCGACGTGAAGCCGGGTGATCAGATCTGGCTCGACGATGGCCGCCTACGCCTCCGTGTCCTGAGCACGTCCGATGCCGGAGTCGTGACGCGCGTCGAGGTGGGCGGTCCCCTCGGCGAGCACAAGGGCATCAACCTGCCCGGTGTCGCTGTGTCCGCGCCCGCGCTGACCGAGGCCGACCGTGAGCACCTTCGATTCGGTGTGACCGAGCTCAACGTCGACTACATCGCGCTCTCCTTTGTACGATCCGTCCACGACGTGGTCGAGGCGCGCAATCTCATTCAGGAGCTCGGTGGCGACGCCGAAGTGGTCGCCAAGCTCGAGCGAGCGGAAGCGATCACGCGCCTCAACGACATCATGGACGCGGCGGACGCCGTGATGGTGGCGAGGGGCGATCTGGGAATCGAGCTCGGTCCAGAGCACGTCCCCGCGCTCCAAAAGACGATCATTCAGCGCGCCAATGCGCGGCGCATGCCGGTCATCGTGGCGACCCAGATGCTCGAGAGCATGACGGTCGACGAGATCCCCACACGGGCGGAGGCATCCGACGTTGCGAACGCCGTGTGGGACGGTACGGACGCGGTCATGCTCTCCGGGGAAACCGCCGCTGGTCGCCACCCGCGGCTGGTCGTCGACATGATGGACCGTATCATCCGCTCGGCCGAGTCGGCCTCACAGCAACCCGGGTTTACGTCCCGAAGAGCGGACCGGGCCCCCGGCCGAAGTCCAGCCGCGGCTGTCACCGAGGCCGCGTGCATTCTCGCCAACGACGTCCAGGCGCGCGCGATTGTCGGCCTCACCGGAACCGGGCGGACGGCGCAGATGCTCTCATCGCGTCGCGCGGCGGCGCCGATCCTAGCATTCGGCCCGAACGAGCGCGTCTGCAATCGGCTCGCCCTTTGGTGGGGCGTTACTCCGGTTCATCATCCCATGAGCCCTGACTTGGAGGAGAGCATTCCGGCGATGGAGGCCCACCTGCTGAGCTCTGGCTTTGCGGAGGCTGGTGACCCTATCGTCGTGACGGGCGCGCATCCATTCAAACCCGGGACTCAGACGAACTTTATTAAGTACCAACGGGTCGCCGGGCCCCATTCCCGACTGTCGCGCTTTGTGTCGTAAGTCACACTCCGTGCCACAACTGAGATGCCGCCCGTGCGTAGCTCGGGTGCACGGAACGGTACCGTCGGTCGTACCATGCCTCGGTATGTTTCGATGGGTATGCGCAGCCTTCGCTACGGCGCTTGCGATCCTCCTGCCTGCGGTGACGCACGCGGCGACGGAATCGGATGCGCGGGGTTCCGAGATCTACGTCGTCCAGCAGGGTGACACGCTCCTCGACATCTCCCGTCGGACTGGCGTAGAGGTGCGCGTTCTGATCACCCTGAACCGGCTGCCCGATCCAGACGCGATCTTCACGGGCGCGGTTCTGTGGCTGCGTGAGCCGGCCGAATCGCCGCGGACAGTTGGCGCGGCATCGGCGCTCACCAACCCGGCAGCTCGAATGGCGCTGTCGCCAATGTCCGTGTCCTCGATGCCGAGCCAGTCGAGCGCGAATGTCCTTTCCCCCTTCTCGTCGTCTCCCGTCCCAGTTCAGTCCATTCGACCGCCCGACGCCCCGCTCTCGGCGTCCCTACCGCCGGCGAGTCGAGCGATCTCTCCGTTGGGGCCGTCGTCGGCTCCGCAGGCCGCTTTGGCCGTTCCGGAGTCCGCCGGGGCCGCATCGCTAACGCAGTTGGCGCTCACACCCACAGTGCAGATCGCTCTGCAGTACAACGGTACCCCGTACGTCTATGGCGGGGACTCCCCCATGGGCTTCGACTGCTCGGGCTTCGTGTATTTCGTACTCAACCGCATTGGCAAGCCCGTGCCGCGGGACCTCCTCGGCCAGTACCAGGCCGGCGCCCATCCCGTTGGGCCACTCCAGCCGGGTGACATCGTCTTCTTCCGCGATACGTATGAGCCCGGCCTCTCCCACAATGGCATCTACGTCGGAGACGGCAAGTTCATCCACGCCATCGACGAGAGCCGCGGAGTAGGAATCTCCAACCTCAACGACTCCTACTTCCAGGACCGCTGGTACGGCGCCACCCGCGTTCGCTAGGCGCCCGCATCTATCTAAGCGGCTGCGTGTCGAAGAGCACCAGGCGCTCACCACGCAGGAGGGAATCCATGGTTTGCGCAGCCTCGATCCCCGCAAGGGCCGCGCCATCGTTGCCTTTGTCTCCGATGACGTCGCCACCCGCGAAGATCTTGGGATGCGTCGTTCGATGATCTCTGCGATTCACGTAGACGAACCCGTCACGGGTGGCGATGCTTCGCGGGATCGTGCTGAGCTCCACGCTCTCGCCGACTGCCTCGATGACCAGGTCGCACGGCTCGACAAAGTTCGAGCCCGGGATCGGGTGCGGGGCGCGTCGCCCGCTCGAATCCGGTTCGCCCAGCCGGACGCGTGCAAACTCCACGCCAGTCACCCGATTCTCGTCGTCGGCGAGGATCCGCAGGGGTAGGGCGAGGAAGTGATACTCGATGCCATCGTCGGCCAATCGGCTCACGTGCTCCGTCGGATCGGCCGCGTCGATAGGCATCTCGTCGAGGCCCCGTCGATAGAAGACCTTGATTGGGCTCCCGAGCCGGCGCGCGGTCTGCGCGGCGTCCTCCGCGGTGTGGCCAGCGCCGATGATTACGCACGTTCCGCCGTTTCCCGGCTGCCGCCCATAGCTGACCTCGGCGATGAAGTACATCGCGTGCCACACGCCGTCGGCGTCTTCCCCCGGAATGCCCGCCATCCGAGGCTCGAACATGCCTGTTGACAGAAAGACGAGATCGTACTCGCGGGCGAGTTGCTCGATGTCCCCCGCGGAGAAGCGCCGCCCGCCGAAGAAGCGCGCCCCCCAGGATGTCGGATCGTCCTCGCGCCGGACGGCGAATTTCGTCATGCGATGAGGTGGATATCCCGCATAGAGGGTCCCGCCAGGGACGGAGAGCGCGTCGTAGATGTCGACGTCGTGCCCGAGGCGTCGAAGCATCCAGGCGTTCGCCAGCCCACCCGAGCCGGCGCCGATGACCGCGATGTGCTTCCCACTCGGGGGCCGCTCGGGTACCAGGGGAAGGAAATAGGGATTGCCGTAGTCGCCAGCAAAGCGCTCGAGGAGGAGGTAGGCGGGCCGCTCGATGCCGCCTCCGCCGGGGATGCCCGATCCGTGCCCCACACCGCGAATCGTGCCCGCCACGGCGGACCAGCTTAGCGCCGGCTGGGCGAAGGCTTCTTTGCCAATCGCAGACTCATCGTTTAACAGCGCAGCTCCCGAGGGCGAGGGGTGCCCACGGGACAGGTTCCACCCGCTCTCCGACCCGTAGACGGGATCGACCTTTCGAACGGGTGGTGTCCAGGCTTTCCATGGACGACCGATGTCCTGCAGCGGAGGTGTGGCTTGCTGGCAGAAGGCATGGCACATGCGGCCAAAAATCGACGGGAACGGATGCGACTCTCGGATGATCGCAAGCGCGGAGTCGAAGTCGCCCTCGGCGATCTTGCGGAAGTACCTCGGGATGTCGACCTTGAACGGACATCCCCCCTTGGCCGCCTCGAGGTCGAATCCGGCCTCGAGGGCGCGCCGCGCCTCGGCCATCGCTTGCTCCGGTGTGTACGTCGCCTGCACCTCATCCGCAGTCGTCACCGCCACGTCCGGCTGCAGGACGCGGGCTCGAACGTGCCGATGCATGGGGGGAGTCCGTGCATCCCCAGGTGTTGGCTCGATCAGACCACGCAGGTTGTGGAGCGCCCGATCCATTCGACGTTGGAGGATGTCGAGCGGGTAACCACGTTTCTGTAAATGCTGAACGAGATCAATGAGGTCCGATTCCGGAGCAACGAGCTGGCAATCCAGCTCGACCCGCGTGATGTATTCGGAGATCGGTGTGAGGCGCAGCGCCGAGTCGCGCTGGCCTCCTAGGAGTGGATCGCCGTCCACGATTGTGGTGGTCCAGCCAATCCTCGCATCAGGCTCGAGCGCCGTGATGATGATCTCCGCGACCGCCTCGATGGCTGAGCCAACCTCGGCACGCTCCTCGGCGATCCTATCCCAGTCGGTATCGTGCTCTTCCTCGAGTCGAAACGTCGCGCCAACGCCGCTTGCCGCGGGGCCGGTGGACTCGACATTAGAGCACGGCGGCATCCATTCGGCGAGACGGCTGAAATCGGCGAGGTGCGCAAAGATCTCGGCCGGGGGCCGTCCGATCTCGATCGATGCGTTCGCCGTCGTTAGGATGTAGAGGTCTCGCTCGATCTGTGAGCCGGGGACGCCGACGCTGGCGGGAGGTTGAGGCTGATGTTGAGTATTCTGCTGAATCATGTGGTTACTATCTTACCGCGCCTCCCAATCCCCCCTCAGCGCGGGGAAAATCGTAGAATGCGGCGGCGGAGGTCGTTTTTATGCACACTGGTAGGTCGCGCGTCAGTTTTCCCCTGCTGGTGGCACTGCTCGTCGCGGTGGCTGCATGCTCGGCGCCCACGCCGTCTCAACCCACTCGCCAGCAGCAGCCCAACGCCCCGCAGGCGCAAGGCCCGCGGACAACGAAGTCGTTGACCTTGGGCATTACCTCCGGCGTGCAGGCCATGAGCGTGCTCGGGGCGCCCACGACCTCTGGCGGCTGGCACTCGCTCAACGAAGTCCATTCGAACGGCCTCATCACCTCAGACGTCGGAAGCCGGAGAGCGGTGGGCCGCCTCGCGGAGCGTGTCCCTGCGATCGACGACGGCTCGATCTCGGTGCTCCCAGACGGTCGAATGCGGGTGATCTTCCATCTCAGGAACGGTGTCACCTGGCAGGACGGTACGCCGTTCACGTCGCGCACGCTGGCCTTCTCGCACAGGCTCAACAGCGACCCAGGCATCCCTTCGTCGCAGCGGGATGCGATGAATCGAATCGAATCTGTCGAGGCGCCTGACGACTACACCTTCACCATCAACTACAAGGAGCCCTACTATCTTGGGGCGTCGCTCGGCGTGCGCTTCTTCTGGCCGTTGCCCGAGCACATCCTGGGTCCCGCATACGAGCGCTACCTGGTCTCGCGAAATGCTGACGATGTGGTGAACGATCCCTACTGGACGTCCGGCTACACGCACCTTGGGCCGTTCCGTCTCACGTCGTTCGACCCGTCGGATGGGCTGACCCTCGAGGCCTACGACGGCTACTTCCTCGGCCGTCCGAAGGTGGACGTCGTCCGCATCCGGACGTTCAGCGACGAGAACACGCTCTTCTCGAACCTCCTGGCGAACAGTGTGGACATGTTCCCGGATATCGCGCTGGCCAGCGAGCTGGGGTTCCAGCTCAAGGATCGATGGGAGAGCGGTGGTGGTGGCACGGTTCATGTAAAGGGCGGGATCACCTGGTTCCTGGCGCCGCAGTGGCGGCAGGCCGTGCAAACCGAGCCAGCGAATCTCGATCCGCGGGTGCGGGCTGCGCTCTACCACGCCCTCGACCGCGAGGCGCTGTCCGAAGGACTGCAAGCGGGCCATCCCGAGTTCGCGGCTTGGTCCATGCTGCCGCCAGGCGACGCACTCTACGATTCAACGAAGGACGCAATGCGGCGCTATGCGTACGACCCCGATCGATCGAAGGCGCTGCTGACCGAAACCGGCTGGACCGCGGGGCCAGATGGAATAATGCGAAACAGCGTCGACGGGCGCCGCTTCCACAATGCGATGTGGACCACGCCCGGGCGCGATCGCGAGATCGCCGCGTTCTCTTCCTATTGGCGGCGGATTGGGCTCGAGGTCGACGAGTTCGTGGTGCCCGCGGCCCAGGTCCGCAACCTTGAATATCGAGCTCAGTACCCCAACTGGGAGAGCACGGCTCAGGGCGCGGGCGACGCGATCCTGGGGCGGATGGACGGACCACCCGCCACCGCGGAGACGCGGTGGGTCGGCGAGCGTGGCGGCTTCGACGATCCGCGCGCGGCCGAGCTGCTGGCTCGATTCCGAAGCAGCCTCTCCCCAACGGCGCAGGCGCAGGGGATGAAGGCTATCAGCGACTACGTCGCCGACACGCTGCCGTTCCTGATCATCTATTACCTCCCGGATCACGTCGGCGCACGAAAGGGCGTTAAGGCCTTCGACGACGTCGAGGGTGGCGCCGAGGCCGCGCAGCCTTACGGGACCTACTCGCGAAACTCCCATCTGTGGGACATTCAGTAGGAGGCGAGAAACATGCCCGAGGTTTGGACTCCCGAATGGAGTAACGCCGTCTTTTCCCTCGAGGAGCGCGACCGACGTTGGAAGAAGGTACGCGACCTCATGGCGAGGGATGGGATCGACCTGATCATCTGCCTGCCCAATACGCACTGTCACGACCGCGGCGCCGCGGACACACGGTACCTGACACAGCTCGGCGAGAACTCCGACGAAACGACAGTCGCCTTTCCCAGGGAAGGGGACGTGACAGCATGGCACTCGCGCGGCGGGGTCTGGCCATCGTCCAACTGGTTCACGGACATCCGCGCCGCGGGCCGTGGCACCGGCGGCAAGACCATCGTGAGCTGGCTCAAAGAGAACCCGCGCTACGAGAACGCCACCATCGCGATCGCCGGGCTTACCTCCTCGTTCTACGCGCACGTACGCGCGGATGAGGGTGAGGTCAACTGGCAATCGGTCGAGATCATCAAAGAGGCCTTCCCCAAAGCAAAATATGTGAGCGGCACAGGCGTGATTGGCGAGGCTCGCTGGCGCAAGAGTCCTGAGGAGATCGAGTTCCTCCGCAAAGGAACCGAGGTTTCCGAGGTCACGCTCCAGGCGATCCGCGATTATGCGCGCGATGGCGTGCCGGAGCGCGAGGTCTTTGGGCGCATGTGTTATGCGAATGCGGCCGCGGGCGGCAGCTTCCAGCCGATGTTCGGTTGGATCAGCGGTCCCTTCGACGACATCCCGCACCGGATCGAGCAGCCAACGTTCCGCAAGTTCAAGACGGGCGATATCCTCCACGTGGAGATCGAGGGCCGCTGGGGCGGATACATCGCCCAGATCGACCAGTGTTTCTCGATCGGCCCCGCCCATCAAGAGATGAAGGATGCGACCAAGCTCGCGTGGGAGTCCTTCGACAACGTCGTTGGCAAGCTGAAGCCGGGTGTCACCGTGGGCGAATTGGTGGACGCAGGCCGCGTCAGCGGCATGGGTGGCAGAGGCAAAGCGTCGCTAACCATGCACGGGCGCGGGACCGGCGACGATGGACCGGGCCTATTCGGCAGTCCGCCCGAGGCGATTCGTCAAGTGACGATCGACGAGGACTGCGTGTTCATCGTCAAGCCGTCGGCGATGATCGAAGGCCGTGCAGGCTACTGGGGCTGGGGCGACGTCGTCGTCGTCCGCAAGAATGGCGCGGAGCGACTCGGCACCCGCAACCAGGAGCTCTACGAGCTGATGTAGCGAGGCGGTTTGACACGGCCCGCGGTTGTGGTTCAATCGACAGATAGAACGGCAAGGAGGAGATCATGGCAGCGCCATCCGAGAGCGCAAAGAAGTCAATGAAAGACATGGTGCTTGGCCTCGGGCATTTCACGGTACCAGTCGGCGACATGGCTACCGCGTTGAAGTTCTATACGGAGATTCTCGAGTTCGAGCAGGTCGGCCGCAAGATGTCGGTCGAAGAGATCAACGCGGCGAAGGCGGCGGGCACGATCCGCGCCCCGCACCTCTCGGTCCAGATGCCCAACGGCCCGCGGATGGACCTGTTCGAGGTTCCCTACCAGCGTGTGGAGTTCAAGGACGACCACCCGCATTACGCGTTCCTCGTCTCCGGCGAGGACATGGACCGTGTCGCTCAGCTCCTGAGCGAGCGCGAGATTCCGTTCGACGGACCATCGCGACGCGGGCCGATTGGCGGGGCATCGCTGTATTTCCTGGACCCATGGGGTAACAAGCTGGAGTACAACTGCCACACTGGTTACACGGGCCAGGCCGAAGATCGACCGCCGATCTGGGACGAGAAGCTCCGCTACTCCTGGTCTGCATAAGGTGACGCTGTGCCGTTGATGCTGGCCAGGCACGAGATCGAGCGCCTGGCCGCATCTCCGGACAGCAACGTCCTCCGAGACGTTATCGACCGCATCGAGAACGGGTATCGCGACGTAGCCGAAGGCGTCATCCGCGAGCATTCGCGGATCTACCTCCGCTACCCCGAGGATGGCAGCCGCCGCGCCCCTGGGCTCTTCTCCATGTCCGCGGTGCTCCCAAACTCGGGCTACATGGGCAGCCGTCTTCTAGCGCTCGGTGGCGGCCACTACAGCGAGGGACTGCTCGTCCTCTTCGAGTACGGCAGCAACAAGTGCCTCTCGATCCAGGACGACTCGACCCTGCACATGTTCCGGAGCGGCGCGCCTCAGGCGCTCTCCACTCGGCTGCTTGCGAGACCGGACTCCAAAGTCGTCGGTGTTCTCGGCAGCAGCGCGATGGCAATCGGCGGGCTCACGATGGTGAAGGCCGCGATGCCGCTCGTCAATCGCGCGAAGGTTTACAGCCCGACTCCAGCGAACCGCGAGCGCTTCGCCCGGAACATGACCGACCGTCTCGGCATGGAAGTCACCGCGGTCGAGTCTCCCGATGAGGCCGTTGCAGGTACGGACATCATCGTCACAGCCACTGACGCCGATCGCCCTGTCGTCAGTGATGCGGCGATCCCGGACGGCGTGCACATCAATCTGATGGCCAGAAACGAGATCGAGCTCGCCACCTTCAAGCGCAGCAAGGTGGTGAGTGCGTCGAACAAGGCGCTCCGCGAGCTGGACCCACCGCTCCACGAGCCGATCCCCTGGGACTGGATTCACGCCGAGCTGTCGGACATCGTTACGGGCACCGCCCCAGGCCGGACGTCCGACAAGGAGATAACCGTCTTCATTGGCGTCACGCCCCTCGCCATGTGGGATGTCGCAGCCGCTGCCGCTTTCTACGAGGCTGCCAAGCGGCTTGGTTACGGGACGGACGTCGAGCTCGCCACATAGACATGAGGAACCTGCTGGACCTGCCTGACGATCTTCCCGTTCCTGAGGACGATGGCGCTTGCGATCATCTGGCTGGGATGGCGGTGCCGTCTGTCCTGCTCAACGCTACGTCCGGGCGCGATGTCGATCTGTCGAAGCTGCAGGGTCGGACGATCGTGTACTGCTATCCGCGGACGGGGCGGCCGGACCAGCCGTTGCCGACCGGTTGGGACGAGATCCCGGGGGCGCGAGGCTGCACGCCGGAGTCATGCGGCTTCCGCGACCATGCTGGTGCGCTTCGCGGGCTGGGGATCACTGAGATCTTTGGGCTGAGCACGCAGGATAACGATTATCAGCGCGAGGTCGTTGAGCGACTCGGGTTACCCTTCGAGCTGCTGAGCGATCACGGGCTCGAGCTCACACGGGCGCTGCGGCTTCCGACGTTCGAGGTCGATGGGATGGTTCTCATCAAACGGCTGACTTTGGTGCTGAACGACGGCCGGATCGAGCGCGTGTTCTATCCCGTGTTTCCTCCCGACAAGCATGCGGAGGAAGTCGCGACGTGGCTGGCAAACCTCGGAGGGTAGAGTGGCACGGATTCTTCAGGCTGCGCCTTCAGACTAACATTGACAGCGCGCTACTTGGTCGCTGCCAGCTCGGTGACCCAGCGGCCACGGGTCTCGGCGAAGACCTTTTCCAGCTCTTCGTCTGAGGGCGGCGCGTTCTTCTTGAAGAAGATCGGATCCACCGCGTTCACGCGCGGGTCGCGGATCTGACCTGGGGGCTCACGTCCCTCCTGGATCGCGCGGATGCCGGCTAGGAGCATCTGGCGGCCGGCCACGACGGACATGTCTTCCATGCCGAGCGTTTCCTTCGTGCGGTCCTGAATCGGGCGCTGAGACTCGTTCGCTAGCGCGTCCTGGGCGACGAAGACCGACCCCATTCCTACGAACGTGCTCGTCTTCTGCTCTTCACGGTCCTGGAGGTAGCGGTTCGATTTGTTGCGCAAGAAGCGATTGTCGGAGCTCATGATCTTCGTCGTTCGACTCTCGCGGTACTCGTCTGGGATCGGACCCGAGTTCTTGTACGAGAGGGAGAAGAGCCAGTGGTTCGTGTCGTCGATGGGCACGCGCCAGTAGAGCATGTAGCCGTCGCCGATGGCTTGAGGCCCACCACCGGTCAGGCAGAGGCTGGGATACAGGAAATCCGGGCCGCCGACCTCCTGTCCTTCTTCGTTTCGGGTGTAGGCCCACACGCCGAAATCCGTTTTCTCGACGCGGACTGGCCCGAAGTATCGGTCCTTCGGCGCATCGCGATAGTGCAGCTCCTCGCCCTTGGAAAGCTCGCGAGGAAACTCCTGGAGCTTCTTGGTTCCCGATTCGGTGCGAAGGAAACGGTGGAGGAACCGAACGTGGACGGCGTCCATGTTGCCTTCCAGCGCCTGGAGGTAGTTGCATTCCTGGAAATACTTCGTCATGAGCCGATGCTCGGGGGTAGCTTGCAGTACGGCGTAGTTGGGAAGAAGCGGCGGCTCCCCGGTGCCCATATACGTAAAGATCACACCGCCGACTTCCTGGCAGGGGTACGCGGTATGACGGACCGTGTCGCACAGGCGGCTGCCCGGCGGCTCGCCCGGCGTGGCCAGGCATTTGCCGTTCACGTCGTAGAGCCAGCCGTGGTACACGCAGCGAAGTCCGCCATCTTCGAGCCGACCGTACGTGAGATCCGTGCCACGGTGCGCACAGTGGGCGTCGAGCAGCCCCACGCGCCCGTGCTCGTCGCGGAACATCACCAGCTCTTCGCCGAACAAGGTAACCGGGACGGGCGGTCCACCAGGAGGCAGCTCCTCGCTCAGCGCCGCTGGCTGCCAATAGCTACGGAGGAGCTGGCCGCAGGGTGTCCCCGGACCAGTTTGGGTCAACAGGTCATTCTCTTCTTTTGTTAGCACCATCCGCGTGTCCCCCAGGTTCCTCGTCGGCAGAATCTCTCGTGCGTCGCCTCGGCGATTGGAAGCTGCACAGCTCAGCCATCGGTCGGTTCTGGCCATGATACCGAGTTGCAGCGTCGCGGCGCATCCATCAGTTCAGGCGCGCTGGATCGCCTGACTAAAGCCCTTCGCGAACTTCTTTGAGATAGCCCCGCGAGCCGTTGATCAGGAGCGGGATGGTGCCACCCAGGATGAACTGGATCTTCCAGTCACGCGCCCGCTTGATGCCCGCGCTATCGTAGGCGGTGATCCCAGAGGCACGGCCCGCGGCGTGGATCCGCTTCACCAGCCCGTCGATGACCTCGAGGACCTTGGGATTGGCTGACTCCCCTGGGTAGCCCAGGCTCGTCGCCAGGTCGTTCGGACCGATGAACGCGATGTCGATGCCTTCGACCTTCAGGATCTCGTCGAGGTTATCGATGGCTTCCTGCGTCTCGACCTGGACGGCCACGAGCATGTTTGCGTTCGCCATCCGCGTGTAGTCGCCCAGGTTCCCGAGCAAGCCGTAGCCGTTGGCGCGCATGCCCGCGAGACCCCGCCGGCCTACAGGTGGGTACTTCACGGAGGCCACAACTGCTCGCGCTTGGTCGGCCGTGTTCACCATCGGGAGTTGTACTCCGAGGACCCCAGTGTCCAGGTGTCGAAGAATGTTCTGCGGCGTGTTCTCCGCGATGCGAACGACGACCGGCAGGTTCACGGCGTCGGCCGCCCGGACCTGGGCCTCGAGGCTCTCCACGGACGATGGCCCATGTTCCGCGTCGATGATGACGAAGTCGAAACCGACCAGGCCAAAGATCTCCACGATGCCGGGGGCCGGGAATGGGTGAAACGACCCGACGAGCGTCTCACCAGCCTGCAGTTTTGCTTTGAGGGGGTTCTCTCGCATCATTGGCGGGCCCTTCCTTTGAGTTATTGTCGCTCAGTTCGTCTCCGTTCCTCAGCTTTGCGGAAGGGAGCGATTCACGAGGGATTCTGAGTGTGGCGATGGTCATTGTAGGCGACAACCGATTCGCCAGGACGCGCGTCCGATGCTACACTGGCGCTACCGGCACGAAGTTGCGACGACCGTTGATTGGCAGCGTCGTCGCCATATCGAGGGAGGAAGCCATGTTCGACCGAACGTTCCACGGCATCACCGGCATGAGCCACACGGGGTTTGACGTCGAGGATCTCGACCGAACGATCGAGTTCTACACCAAGGTCCTGGGCGCCAAGCTCGAGTGGCGGCTGGAGACTGGTAAGCGGCCGCTGTGCAAGCTGTACATCGGCAACCTCGGCCTCTCCATCCCGCAGCGCGACCCAGGCGCGCCGAAGCCGGAGATCCCGTTCGCAATCCACTTTGCCTTCGCCGTCGACCCCAAGCAGGCCGACGAGTGTATCGAGCACGTCAAGTCGTGCGGCATCGAAGTGGATGGACCGAATGGCCACGGCAACGAGGGCATGAACCTGTCCTGGTTCTTCAGCGATCCCGACGGGCATCGCCTGGAGATCGAGGCCCACTACCCCTCGGTCGAAGAGGCGGTTGCAGTCCTCGAGCGTGATCGGGAGAAGCGCAAGCCCGAGCTGAACCTGTACCAAGGCGGCGACTCGCTGGCCGATCTCAAGGCCCAGCTCTCCGAAAAAGAGAAGGCTACCAGCCGATAAAAAAAAACAGCGAGCCACCCTCCCCTGACCAGGGGAGGGTGGCTCGCTGCCTCATTTACTATGACGGTCCGACGATGCTAGGACGGCGACGCCACGGTCGCCAGCGGCTTGCTACCCTCGTACACCCGCCAGCTCCAGCTCTCGTGCCTTGAGACGATCCCGCCAATCGGGCACTGCGGGGATCACGCCGTCGACCACAGTTGTGTTCTGGGTGCGATTCAGCGCTGGATCGCGGATGACGCTCGGCGGCTCCCGGCCCTCCTGCAGGTCGAGGATCGCGCGCAGGTAGAGCTTGCGGGCGGTGATGAGTCCCTTGTCCGTGTAGCCGAGGTGCTCCTGGGTGCGATCCTGGATCGCGCCCGCTCCCTCGATCACACACGCATCTTGTGCGTTGAAGCTCGTCCCGATCCCGCTAAACGTCCGCGACTTCATCTCCTCGCGATCTTGCTGGTACCGATTGTCCTTGTTCCGCAGCAGACGGTAGCTCGAATCCCGCTCGGATCGCGATCGGGCTAGCCGCTCCTTGTCCAAGGTCTCATCGCGGCTGAAGACCGCGTCGTAGATGAAGCACCGCTCGTCGTCGATCGGCACGTACCAATGGAACGTGTACCCGCTGGTCGTAGCGGCGGCCACACTCATGCTCGGCAGGACGTACTTGTTGGACTTCACAAAGTACTCGTCGTCGGAGATGCGAAGGCGCCGCATCACACACACGCCGTTCTCCGTCTCCTCGACCTCCAGGCTCGGAGCCGGGTCTTTCGCCAGGTACCCCTGCACCGCATCGTCTTTCGCCGAGTAGATCAGGTGGAGGAACGACAGGTGCTGCGGGTCGTAGGTGCCTTCGAGCGCTTGGAGGAAGTTGCACTCGTTGAGTCGCTTCGCAGTGTAGCGGTGCTCCTCGGAAGTTGTTAGGAACTCGAACTCGGGCAGGAGCGGCGGGTCGCCCGGTCCCATGTAGGTAAAGATGTACCCGGCGACTTCCTCGCAAGGATAGGCGCGCTGCTGGATCCGCTCGTGGAAGGGCCTGCCCTGAGCTTGCCGAAGGGTGCTGCCGGCGGGCTCGCCTGGCTGTTCGAGGCACCGGCCCGCGCGGTCGTACAGCCAACCGTGGTAGATGCAGCGCAGTCCGCCGTCCTCAACGCGCCCGTAGCTGAGATCTGCGCCGCGATGGGAGCAGTGGAGACCCAGCAGCCCGGGCTTCCCATCGTCGTCGCGAAAGAGAACGAGGTTCTCGCTCATGATGGTCACCGGCATCGGAGCTGCACCTACAGGAACCTCCTCTGAAAGCGCGACCGGTTGCCAAAAGCGCCGCAGCAGCTCGCCCGCCGGAGTTCCGGGGCCCGTTCGGGTCAGCAGCTCATTCTCTTCTTTGCTCAGCACAGGCCCTCCCATCCGCGGATTTCAGAATGCTCCATGGTAATCCAACTAGCGAAATGAAGATGAACCCTTCGGCCGCCGACGTGTAGAAGCGATTGCCTCCCGTAAGCAAGTACAGGATCGACGGTCCACCGACGTGGTCGACCACCATTGCGAACACGCAGTAGCCTCGAAGAAGGTCGATGCGTAGGCTACGGGCGCTCTCCGCGGAGCGCTCCTCGTTTCCCTGTCGCACGCGATCGGCGAAGACCGACTGACCGCTCGGGCGGTTGGTCGAGAGCCTTGTTGCGAGATTCCGTAACATAGCGTTCCGTTAGAGGTGTATCGAGTGAAACGCGTGTGAGCCGGAGAAGTACATCGGGTAACCGGACACGACCCGAGACGACTCGGCGCGTTTTCTGGTTGCTCACTGTTTCGATGTTCACGCTGGCCACCGTCATCGTATGGTGGACTTGGGAGGACGTCGTCGTTTACAGCACTGCAGTGTACACACGGCCTGGCGACGCTCAGTACGACGAATTCTCCGTTCGCGTGCCCACGAATGCTACGACTCCGCTGACCGTACTCGTCGCACTGCATGGAATGGGGGGGACTGGACAGCGGGAACGTGAAGGAGTGCGCCAGCAGGCCGACGCAAACGGGTGGGTCATCGTGGCGCCGACGTTCGGCTACGCGAGGTTCGAGCAGCCCGATCAGCTCCGGGTGGAAGAACCTATCAACCTGGCGCGCCTCGCCGCATTTCTCGACCGTTTACCCGACCTGACCGGCGCTCCCGTCAAACAGCAGGTGCTGCTTTACGGCTTCTCACGAGGTGGCCAGACGGCTCATCGCTTTGCCCTCGCTTATCCCGACCGGGTCGCAGCGGCTGCCGTTATGGCCGCGGGAACCTACACGCTACCGTCTGCATCTTTCAACGACCGCGACGCCTCCTTCCTACCGTTCCCGTACGGCGTCGCCGATCTCGGCGACCTGTTCGGCCATCCATTCGCCGCGGACCAGTTTGCCCGGATCCCGTTCTGGGTGGGCGTCGGCGCGCGCGACTCGCTCCCGTCAGATGTGCCCCGCGAGTGGGACCCGTATCTCGGCACTAACCGGCTCGACCGAGCTGAAGAGTTCGCTGGTTGGCTCACACGGACCGGATCGCAGGCTGAATTCCGCGTCTTCCCTGGAGTCGCCCACCTCGAGACGGGCGAGATGCGGTCCGCGGCTCTTCGATTCCTCGCCGCGAACACCTGACGGGATTCGCCCTCGATCAGTCGCTCTGCTGGGTTGGTCTTGCAGCAGTCAGAGACCCCGTGGCCGCATACGCCACGATCTCAACCTTGACGCGCCCCATGTTGCTACCGATACGGGCCGAGCTGCTGGACGGCCCAGTCGACGTATTGTGAGTCGACGATCCTTGTGAGGTCGGCGCGGGTGTTCTGCGAGCCCTTCGCGAGCCACCAGTCTTGCGAGTTTTCCAGGCTGTTCGTCGCGACCTTTCCGTTGGGGTCGAGGCCGGGCATGATCATCTTGTCGTAGACGGCCGTGTCCTTCACGGGCGTGTACTTGATAAGGATCTCGACCACCTCGCTCCGTTTCGCCGCGTCCCGCTTGCTGAATGCGTCGTTGTAGTCGCGGAGCCCCTTGACGTACGCCGCCATGAAGCGCCTCGCTACGTCCGGCCGCTCCTGTACGAACTTCGGCCCGTAAAGGATGACGGCCACCTGCTGACCTGGGATGACCGTGTCCGCCCGTGCAGCGACCACGGCCGTTCCTGCCTCGACGATCTGCGTTGCGAAGGGCTCGATGGGGAGCGCCACGTCGACGGAATTATTGGCCAGCGCGGCAATCATGTCAGGGAACCCGAGGGTCACGACGTCGACGTCGTTGATGGTCAGTCCGGCCGTTCGTAGGTACGTGTCCATGAGGACTTCAGGCGTGATGTCCCGAGCGTTGAGGGCGATGATCCGCCCCTTGAAGTCGGCAGGGCCACGAACGGCGCCCGAGTCCCACAGGTCCTTGCGCACCATGATGGCTTGAAAACCGTAGCCCGGGTTGACGTTGCCTTTGTCAGCCACGATCTTGAGCGGGATGTCGCGAGTGATGGCGTTCATCAAGCCCGCGCTCGGAGCTCCTCCACCGACGTCGAGCTGGCCCAGGCCGAGGGCAGGAACCATCTCCGCGGCGGTCGTGAATCGGCTGCGCTCCACCTCGATGCGCTGCTCCGCGAAGTACCCCTTGTCGATCGCGATGTAGAGCCCCGCGTCTGATGCGCTGCCCACTTCTCCGAGCGCGACCTTTTCGGGCGCCGTGTTCGCCGCGGCCGCGCTGGCCACCCCACTGGGCGGCGCAGTGACCGGAACTGGTGCAGCGTCGGGCTTCTGCCCGCCCGTCTGGCCAGTCGACGTGGGCGCGCCGCATGCCAACAACAGGAACGCACAGATGGTAAGAACGCCTCTTGGAGTGTTCATGGTGACTCACCCTCCGACTCGCCTCTTGCGCGAAGGATACTATGTGCCGCGGAAGCTCGCTGAACCCGCGGAGCGATGATCTGGAGATGGCGACCATGAAGCGAAGTACGGATCGAATCCTCACAACGCATACGGGCAGCCTCGCGCGTCCGAGGGAGCTGCTGGAGGCTATGCGAGCGAGGCTCAATAGCGAGCCTTATGACGCCGAAGCCTACGCCAACGGTGTTCGGAGCGCGGTGGCAGGGGTCGTAAATAACCAGATCGAGAATGGCATTGACGTGGTGACAGACGGCGAGCAGAGCAAAGCCGGTTTCTTCGCCTACGTGCGGGAGCGCCTCGGTGGCTTCGAGCCGGTCGCGGGGCAGCCGCCCAGCCGCGGCATGCAATGGGTGAAGGAGATCTCGGCGTTCCCCGAATACTACGAGCAATATTTCAGTCGAAACATGCGTGGCGTTGCCCCCACCACGCCGTTGATCTGCAACGGGCCGGTGACCTACAAGGGGCAGGCGGCGGTCCAAACTGACATCGAGAACCTGAAAGTGGCACTCGTGGGTCACGATCCCGCCGATGTATTCATGCCTGCGACCGCGCCTCGCGACCTGGGCAAGAACGAGTATTACCGCACGACCGAGGAGCTACTCGCCGCCGTCGCCGAAGCGATGCGGACCGAGTATCAAGCAATCGTCGAAGCGGGATTCACGCTCCAGGTGGACGATCCGGCGCTGACCGACTTCTACAGCCAAGACCCCGACACGAGTTTAGACGAGCGGCGCAAAACGGCCGAGCTGCACATCGAGGCGATCAACCACGCGCTGCGTGGCATCCCGCCGGAGCGAATTCGGTTCCACACGTGCTATGGCATCAACCACGGGCCGCGCGTGTTCGACACGCCACTCCGAGACGTGATCGACCTGATGCTGAAGGTGAACGCGGGCGCGTACTCGTTCGAGGCGGCCAACCCGCGCCACGAGCACGAGTGGCGAGTATGGGAGGACGTGAAGCTCCCCGAGGGCAAGATCATCATCCCCGGCGTCATCACCCACGCCAGCAACATCGTCGAGCACCCCGAATGGATCGCGGAGCGCATCGTCCGCTACGCGAAGCTCGTCGGGCGCGAGAACGTCATCGCCGGAAGCGACTGCGGCTTCTCATCGCAAGCGACGCCCGAGCCAGAGATCCACCCGAAGGTGGTCTGGGCCAAGTTCGCAGCCATGGCCGAGGGCGCCCGCCTGGCCACCCAGCAGCTCTGGCGGTAACCAACCCTCGTCCTGAGCCTGTCGAAGGACCTGTTTCCGCTACACGGGGGCGGCTGCCCCAGGGACGCGCGACTCGACCGTCCCGGCGGGCAGACCATGGACGCGACGAATGAACAGCACAGCCTCGCGGAAGGCATCCTCGGCGTGCTCCGCGTGCCACCAGCGGCCTTGCGCCTCGCCATAGAGGGTGAAGGCGTGGCCGGTCCCGCTGTAGAGCTTGAGCTGGAAGGCCTTCCGTAGCTCGTTCAGTTGACCCAGGAAGCTGTAGAGATCTGCGACTGGCACGACCGTATCGTCCGCCCCGTGGAGGAAGAGGAGCGGCATGTCGTAGCGATCCGCAAGCTCATCGGGCGCGACGGGACGCTTCTCCGGCGTCATGTCGAACGGCTTCGGCTTGTCCTTGGCGTAGTAGGGGTCGCCGTGGAAGATGATGCCCGCGCTGAAATGCGGCAGTTGGCCAAGCCCGAGGAGAGCCAACGTACCGCCTCGACAGTAGCCGCTCAGAGCGATGCGATCGGGATCGACGTACGGCTGCTCTTTCAGGTGCCGGACACACGCGTCGATGTCCTGGAGCACGACGGTATCCGGCGGATCCTTCTCGCGCATCATCCAATTGAGGCCAACTCCGACGACGCCCTCCTGGGCGAACTGCTCGGCCACGACTTTGTACTGTGGCTGCATACCGCCGATGCCAGACAGCAGGATGATCGCTGGGTAATGACCCGGTGCCGAAGGATGAGCGATCCATCCCTCGATAGGCCCGGCCTCACTCGCAAACGAGGCCCCGAACGCATTGATCTCGTCCATGGCACGCTCCTGTCTCGTCTTCCTTCACCGGGCCGATAGATGCGCTTCGCCTACTCGCTGATAGAGCTCGTGGAGCGCGTCAGCGGCTCGCTCGGCCAATTGACGCCACTCCTCGTTTGCGACGCATGCAGGGTGCGTCAACACATACCGTTCCAAGAGATCCGCGGCCAGGCTCGTGCGGTCCAGCAGCTCGTGGCACCCGAAAGATCCTGGCTTGTGCTGTTCCGCCCAGTCCGGGCCGTGGTCAGCGATCAACTCTTCGATGAGGTGACGCTCCTTCGTGCAAGTGTGATCCCTGGCATTCGATTGTACCGCCAGCTCTTCGACTCGCTCCCTTTTTGACAGCAGGCTCTTGGGCGCACTATTTTAGGCGCTGCGTAGCTTCCCGTCAGGGATTGGAAGGCGACGATGAAACTCGAGTTTGGTCTGTTCGATGGATTTGCAGAGGCGGAGCTGGCCGAGGCGTCGGTCGCCGATTCTTACGACGAGCACATCCGCGATGCGCAGCTCGCGGAGCAGCTCGGCTACCAGTACTACTTCTTCATCGAGCACCAGAATGCGCCGTTCGCGTGCATCACCTCGCCCAGCGTGTACCTTGCCGCCATTGCCCGCGTCACCAGCACGCTTCGGTTCGGGCCGATGGTGTACCAGCTCCCGATGTACCACCCGATTCGCCTGGCGCAGGACGCGGCCATGGTGGACCAGCTCTCGCGCGGCCGCCTGGAGTTCGGCGTGGGCTACGGCACGCGCACGTACGAGTTTGCCCCCTGGAACTTGAAGTTCGAGGAGCGGCGTGAGATGGGCGTCGAGGTCATGGACGTCGTGATGAAGGCGTGGACGGAGGAGCGGGTCACGTATCACGGCGAGTACTGGACCTTCGAGGAGGCAATCCCGAAGCCAAAGCCGTTCCAGAGCCCGCACCCGCCGATCTGGGTTGGCGCCCATAGCCACACGTCTTTCGATTACGCGGCCGAGCAGAACTACCACGTCGGTCAGAACATCGACGTGGACAGTGTCGCCGGGGAGAAATTCGCGTACTGGCGCGAGAAGTGGAAGACGTTTGGGCATGCAGGCCCGATGCCTCGCGCCCTTCTAGCGCGCCACGTCCACGTCGCGGAGACTGACGAGCAGGCGCGGGCTGAGGCTGAGCCGTACATGCTGCGAGGCATGCGGCCGGGCAGCGGCAACGCCGCCCCCGCGATCGACGTGAGCGCGCGCCCCGAGATCGAGCGCACACCCGAGCGCGAGGAGTTCGCACGCGTCTACCGTGGCACCTCAGACTCTTATGACTTCTGGATCGACAATGGCCTCGCGCTCGTGGGGAGCCCTGAAACGGTGGCGCGCCGGGTCGAGGAGCAGCAGCGGCTCGTCGGCTACGATGTGCTTTGCGCCCAACACCACATCTCCGACATGCCCGCGGAGCTGGTTCGCAAGTCGCTGCGCCTATTCGGCGAGCGCGTGATCCCCGAATTTTCCTAAGTCTCTCCCCATATAATCGCGCCCGGAGCGGTGGAGGTCTGCGATGGTTCACAGCGCGCGTGTCGGCAACGTCGAGATCTTGTCGCTCCTAGACGTCGGCGACTGGAACATCGACAATCTGTTTCCATTCGTCGCCCCGGACGTCTGGGAAACATATCGCGAGCTCTATCCCGACGCGCTACGGGCGGGCACGGGGATTCAGACGACGGCCACCTGTTACGCGGTGCGATCGGCGGACTCGACCGTCCTGGTCGATACGGGACTTGGGCCCGGCCCGCACGCGAACCAGGGTGGCCAGATGGGACAGCTCATGGCCGAGCTTGAATCGGTCGGCATCAAGCCGTCCGACGTGGACATGGTGCTGATTACCCACCTCCACCGCGACCACGTGGGGTGGAACGCGGTTGGCGCCGAGGGAGAGCCTATCCCGACGTTTCCGCGCGCGCGGTATCTGCTTCCCAAGAAGGACTGGGAGTACTTCAGTCAGCCCGAGCTCCGCGAGCGCACCGCTCACTTGCGCGGCACGATGTCGCTCTACGACAAGGGTCTGATCGAGCTCGTTGACGGCGAACAAGCCGTGAGTCCCGTCCTCACGCTCTTCCCCACTCCTGGCCACACGCCTGGGCATCAGGCGGTGCTCGTCGCCTCGGACGGAGAGCGGGCTGCCATCGTCGGAGACCTCGCTCACGCGCCGCCGCAGGTGCACGAGGTCGATTGGTCGAGCCATTACGATTTCGATCCCGAGCTGTGCACGGAATCCCGCGGGCGTCTCTTCGGCGACGTGGAGAGCCAGCACGCCCTTCTATGCGCCGGCCACTTTCCCCACCCTGGCTTCGGCCACCTCGTGCGACTCAACGGGCGTCGCATCTTCCAAGCGCTCAGCTAGACAGCGTGGAGAACCCAGTAATCGAGGGAGAACGATGACGGAGCCACTACCAGGTGGGGCAAACTTCAAACGCGCGGCGACGCTCTGGGAGGCTGGCCTGCACATCGCCGGCAATCCAGAAACGCCGTACGGCGGCAACCGCGACGTGTGCATCGTCGTCGGCAGCGGATCGGGCGAGAGCTTCACGCCGTGGCTGCGCCTCGCCACGGGCTCAGCGATCCTCGCAAAGGCGGTTGCCGCGGGCGACGTCGAGATGGCGTTCGTCAACCCGTCGGGCCTGCTGACCCAAGCCTATCGCGGGACGGGACTCTTCTCCGAGCCGCTTCCGGTGCGCGTTGTAGCGAGCTATCCATCGTGGGATCGCTTCGTCTGCGCCTTCGACCCGAAGGCCGGCGTCAAGTCGCTCCAGGACATCAAGGATCGGCGGTTGCCGCTCCGCGTTTCGATTCGCGAGGACCTGACACACTCGACACGCGTGCTCATCGATCAGATGCTGGCTACTCTCGACTTCAGCCTGGACGACATCGTGTCGTGGGGCGGGTCGCTCCAGCTCATCGGGGGTCCGGGCGACAAGCGTCGGCTCGCCGCCATTCGTGCGCACGAAGTCGACGCGGTCTTCGACGAGGGTATCGGGACGTGGTTCCCCGTCGCACTCGAGTCGGGCTTCCAGCCGATGACGCCCGACGAGCCGGTCATGAACCGTATGCAGGAGTTGGGCTGGCGACGTGTAGTGATCAAGGCTGGCCACTACCCGAATCTGGCCGCGGATCATTGGTGCATCGACTTCAGCGGCTGGCCGCTCTACACACGCGAGTCGCTGCCCGAGCAGGTGGCATACGACGTGTGCGCCGCGCTGAACGCCCGGTCCGATCAGATCCCTTGGGACGAGCGCGCATTCACCGGTATCGACCAGATCGGTCGGGACACGGAGGCAACGCCGCTCGATGTGCCCCTCCACCCCGGCGCCGAGCGCTGGTATAGGGAACACGACGCGCTTTAAGGGGCTGGGGCTGTGGCCCCGCGAGGCCGTGGGCGGGACAGGTTGTTCAGGCCCACGATGCTCTGGATCGCGCCGGCGATCTCCGTGGGAACCCGCGGGTTCGAATCGTTGGCGAAGAAAACCACGTCGCCGAGCTGATAGTCCCTGAGGGGCACATCGAAGGCCCGCTCTGCATTCTCTCGTGTCCCGACGACGGTGATCGTCAGGCGATTGGCCGACCCTTCCGTCAGCGCAAATCCGCTGGTCGTTAGGTAGGCCAGGACGGCATCGTAGCTAGCCTGAGTCGGCCCGAAGCGGTCGGCGATCTCGGTCGGGCTCAAGAATAGGCGGTCCTGGGCAGGCTGGTTGTTGAGCGCCTCCACAAATGCGTCGAAGCCCACGCGGTCCGCGTAGCTCAGGACCACGGTTACGGTGACGGGTTGGCTCGCAGCATCGGCCGAGGACTCGATCAAGCGAGCCTGAGGCAGTATCTCGAGTACGTGGTCCGGAAGCTCGACGCGGCGGTCGCCGTGGGGCGTTGACGGCGTAGGGTGTTCTCCCGCTTCCTGTGCGTGAATGCCCGCGGCCCCGATGAGGAAAAGAATCCCCATCAGGGCCACGGTCCATCTCGATGACGGCACCACTACGTTGTCGAACGGGTCATGGCAGTACCGAGGCTGCCTTCTGGCCGGTCGCCGGCGCCGCGCTCATGTTCGTAAAACCGGGCAGCGCACAGAGCTGGTCTGTGTAGCCGGTGAGCGCGCTGTTGTTCATGGCGCCCACGGCGTAACAGGTCAACCCGTTAGTGGGGAGGGTCCTGCTGTTCACGGAAGGGCCGACCGTGATGTCCACAAGCCCGAAGCCCACGACGCGGAAGCTATCCTGACCGCCCCCAGCTGGAGCGCTCCAGTTGAGGTTCGCGATGGCCGTCTGGTTCAGGGCCAGGGTGAAGTTCTCGGGCGGAGGCGTCGTGGAGCGGAACCGGGTGTAGCAAACGACGTCGGAGTTGGACTGAGGGCTTGTCCCCTGTGGCTGGAGCAGGTAGCAGTTCATCCCTGGCTGCGTGGTTTGGTCCAGGTGGCTCGTGGCGGACGCGGGCAGCGTGATCAGTGGACCGAGGACGCCCCCCGCGAGGCGAATGATCGTATACCCGGTCTGAGCGGTCCCACCCTGCCACGTGAGTTGAGCGCCGTCGTTGCGAGCGGCGATCGTGAAGTTTCTCCCGCCGATCGTCGTGCCCGCAGGGACAGTCGCCGTGGCGGTTCGCGTCGCTGTGGCGCCAGCAGGCGGTGTGGCCGTCGCAGTTCGCGTAGCAGTCGGCACCAGCGTTGATGTCGCGGTCGCGAGAGGGGTCGCGCTGGCGGTCAGGACGGCCGTAATGGTGTCGCCAAACAGCGCGCCGTTGTGTCGCATGCGGAAGCTGAAGTTGAACACGGTGCCGAGCGCTGTCCCTGCTGGGATGCTGGCATTGATGTTCTTGGTGCACGTGATGCCCGGCGGAGTGGGGTCGCAGGTCGTTAGAGCAAAGGTCGTCCCGCTGCTGACCTCGACCATGACGTATCCGCCGCTGGTTGTCCAGGTGCTATTACCGGTGTTCTTGAACGTAACGGTAAATTGCGCTTGTTGACCTGGGGCGGCGATGAGATTGAAGGGGCCGGTCAGAGCCTGTGAAGCGTCGCCCGTCACCAACGTCGCCGTGGGGAGGGCGGTCGGCGGGATAGCTGATCCCGACAGAACCGCGCGGAGGTTTGCCAGGTCGAAGGAGCCGAGGCCAACGTGGGCGAAGTCGTTGCCCGTGCTCGTCATGCTCGACGGGGCGTGAAAGGCAACGGTGTTCCCTGCCTGGTAGAGCGCCGTGTTGAGGTTGCCAACGCGGTGACCGAGCGACTGGTTGATGAGCGCCATGCCGGCGGCCCACTCGGGTGCCGCCATGCTGGTCCCGCCGGTGAGGCTACTCGGGTTACACCCGCCCTGACAGACGACCATGCCTGTCGCCGGATCGGCGTTCGCGGAAACGTCGGGCGAGGATCGGGTAGGTGAGTTGGTGAATCCGTTCTGATACGTCGGGCGTGGTATCCCAGCTCCCGACTGGAAGTTGCCGCTCACGCCGAAGCCGCCGCCGGTACCGTCCGAGGCGTTCCACCAGCTCTCGCTGAGGTACGTCCCGCTTCCCGCGTTGACCTGGAGCCGGGTACCGCCGACGGAGGTCACGTTCACGAGGTTGTTCGGATACCCGGAATCGTTGGGAATGAGACCACTGCCGGTGTTGCACGAGTCCTGGTGGTCACCCGACGCCACAAAGACGGTCATTCCTTGCGCAACTGCGGCGACAAGGACGGCGTCGAGGCTATCGATCTCCGCTCGCGTGTGCTGCGACTCGCAGTTCCCCCAACTGTCGCTGATGACGTCGACGTTGTCGTTGATCATTCGGTTGAACACGGTGGCTTCGGAAGTCCCGTTGGGCGAAGCGTACGAGACGATCGTCGCGCCTGGCGCCATGCCGAGAATCGTATCGATGTCGAGCAGGACCTCGCCCTGGCCCGAGCCAGGAGTCGCTACGCCACCGTTGATCTTGACCTCGCTCACCTGGCCGAACCTGCTCGTCGGCAGCGTGACGAAGGCCAGCCAATCCGTTACATCGCTCGGAGTAAAGGTGTCGAATGAAACGATTCCGACCCTCTGGCCTGCGCCAGTCGCGCCCGCTACCCCTTGAAAGTTGTATGCCGTCGCGAATGCCATGGGCGTCCTTGCGGGGTTGACGAGGGCGGCCGCGCCATCGCCGACCATAGCGGCGACCTGCACGGTCTTCATGCGGGGGGTCTGGACGGCGTAGTTGGAAAGGCCCACGACCGCGTGAATCGCAGAGCCGATCTGCGCGGGCAGTTTTGGATTCGACTGGTTGGCGCGGAACGTACGGGTCCCGAGCTGATAATCGGCGATCTGCGTGTTGAATGCTCGCTCTGCGTTTCCGCGGGTGCCCGCGACGGTAATGGTCAGGCGGTTCGCCGAACCCTCCGTCAGCACAAAGCCGTACGACTGCAGGTAGCTCAGAATTGCATCGTAGCTCGACTGGCTCGGACTAAACCTGTCGGTCAGCTCTCTCGGCGAAAGGTACCTGCGGCTCGATCCTGGCTGGTTGCCGAGTGACTGAATGAAAGCCACGAGCCCGGCGCGGTCGCCGTACCTCAGGACGATCGTAATTGTCACGGGCTCGTCAGCAGCCGTGGCTGACGCCACGCGCGGGCTTGCCTGCGAAAGCGCGTTCAGGACGTGGTCGGCAAGCTCGACCGGTTGCTGGGCCGCCGTCTGGGCCTGCGCGACGATGACTTGGGAGCCCGCAATCCCGACGACGAGAAGCGCGTAGAGTGCAGCCCGCGTTCGCCTACTAGCGACGAATGTCCGCATCAGGCCATAAGCATGGTCGAAAAGGCGGGCCGACTCGGTCCCGATCACGTGTAACTTCGATCGCATGGTTCCTCCCAAAGTCCGAACCTGCCGGCAACGCGGCTTGTGAATGTTGGTTGCGAATGATCCGTTCAACTGACGAAGCGATGAGTTCTTAGTCGCTTGGAGGTCGGAGTGTAACAGGCCGTCACACTTTCGGCCAGCGTTAGGCCCCTGTGATCTCGGAATCGTGCTCGATGGGTGGGCGGATGACGGTTTGTGGACCCTGGCGTCATTCCGGCCACCGGGCCAGTTGGTACCCGTCACCGTAGATCGTTTCGATGTCGTAGCCGAGCGGCTCGATCTTCTGCCGCAGCCGCTGGATGTAGATGCGCAGCGCATTCTTGCTCGTTGGCCGGGCTGCTCCGTAGGACTCGAGCAAGCTGCCGTGAGAAATGAGGTTAGGTGCCGCGATACGGAGGGCTGTGAGGATACGTCGCTCGCTTGGAGTCAGTCCCTCCGGGGGCCTAAAACTGAACACCGTCAGGCGCGCAATCGCGTCCTGACGAGCCTGGTCGGGGGCTTCGCGCCAGGCGAGCATGAGATGATCCGGCATATCGCTGCATCGATCGCAATGACATGTCGGATCGCTTGCGGCGACGGAGGAGTGTACGGGGGTCGCGATCATCTCCGACAACTGAATTCTGTACGCCCTCCCACTTTCAATGTTGCGGCTTGCAAGGCAGCGGACGGCTAGGCGCTGGCGCAAACGGGGTGCTGAGATGGCGACCCTTGCCGTCAAAGAGGGCGCTTTACGATTCGTTAACTTGCTGAGTGTAACGGGTTCGTTACTTTCTGAACCAGTGAGATGATTCACAGGCTCGGGGCCGGGCGCGGGGGAAGGAGGGTAAGGGCGACTCCCTCTGGGAGAGGGTGGGGTGAGGGCTGGCGGCACACGTCGGCTAGCGTCGGTACTCGTCGCCGCAGTCGCCAATGCTGCGATAGAGGTCGCGGGCCTGTCGCTGCACGGCGCTAATCCGCCCCACGTCATCTGAGTCGAGGTGGAGCGTAAAAACGCTCGCGTTCTCGGCGAGATGCTCCGAGACGCCGAGGCGGGCGCCCACGATCACCCCCGCGACCGATGGACGGTCCAGGATCGCGCGCACTGCCACGTTTGCAATGCTCACGCCGTGCTTATCGGCGACCTCTCGCAGGGTGCGGAGGAGCTGTTGAAATAGCTCCCAGCCGCCCCAGGCGTCGATCATGCGCTTGTACTTCTGGAGGCTCGCGGTGTCGAGCTCGGAGCCGGCCGGCTCCCGGCGTCCAAGGTATCGATCCGTGAGCAAGCCGCCGCACAACGTGCCGTAGGTGAGGAGCCCGATGCCGTTCTGCTGGCAGAAGCCCACCATGCGCAACTCGGGACGCATGTCGACGAGTGAGTACTGCACCTGGTTCGACACGACGGCGATGTCTGCCTCAACGATGCGGGCAAGATTCGTTGTGTCGAAGTTCGTCAGTGCGACGTGGCGGATGCGGCCCTCATCGCGGAGAGCGGCGAGGTGTCTCAGTGCGTCGAGGTAGCGCGCGTCGGCGTAGTCCCACCAATGGAACTGCAGGAGGTCGAGGCGGTCCGTGTCCATCCGCTGGAGCGATCGCGCGATCGCGTACTCGACTACCTGGCGGGTCATCGGACCGGGGTTGGGCACCCACTTCGTGAACGCCTGTATCTCGTCGAGGGCGCCAGGTCCTCGTTGAGCGGCGATCTCGCGACGGAATGCGCCGATGAACTCCTCGGCGGGCCCGTAGTGGTCGGCCAGGTCCCAGGTGGTCATACCGGCATCGTGGTACGCCATCATGGCCGGCAGCGCGGCCCGTGGGTCGATCGTGCCGTGGGCCCCTGAGACCTGCCACAGGCCGTTCAGGACGCGAGAGATGCGCAGGTCCGACGTGAGCTGAAAGTAGCCGTCGGCTGGCAGCGCCATCCGTCTCGAGCCTTCGGAGTCTGCTAGATGCGCGGTTCGAGGATCTTGACCAGGATCTCGTAAAGCGTCTTCTGGTCGTCCTCGGTCAGGTGGGCAACACAGACTGGGGCCGTGTAGAGGCGTTGGCTCAACCGGTCGCGGATCTGCTGCCCGCGCGGCGTGAGTCCAAGTCCCTTCACGCGTCGATCTCGGGGATCTGGCCGCCGCTCCACCAAGCCGCGGGCCTCGAGGCGGTCGACGAGCCCCGTTATATTGGAAGGGTGGCAGCGGAGCCGCTGCGCCAGCTCGTTCATCGAAATAGGCCGTTCGAGTTGGAGCTCTTGCAGGGCCAACGCCTGGGCTGGAGCGAGCTCCAGCTCAGCAGCCGTGGCGCCGAACTGACGATTTGCTCGGTCGAACGAGACCTCGAGTAGCAGCGCCCACACCCGGTCGGCGAGACATGCAGCATCGCCGTGCCCGGCTCCTGGATTGTGATCCATGACCCTGATAATAGTCGATAATTGCATTATTTGACAAACGCGAAATAGTTGAGTACAACAATGATCTAGAGGCTTAACCTCATAGGAGTTCCAGTGTCAGAAGAAAATCTACTGCTGCCCTTGCTAGCGTTGGATGACCGCGTGATCCTTCCGCACATGGCTGTACCGGTCACCATTCGAAATGAGGAGAGGCGCGCGGCCCTTCTCGCCGCTGGCCAGGCCAGCGGTTTGCTGGTGCTGGTACCGAGAATCGACGGCAAGTACGCGAACATCGGCACCATCGCCCGCGTCGAAGAGACGGGTCGTTTGCCGGATGGTCGCGAGGCGTCCATGGTCCGCGGCCTTTACCGCGGCGTAATAAATGAAGCGGCTGTGGAGCGCGGCGGCGCGCTGTGGACCACGGTCGAGCCTGCCCCCGACCCGAAGCTCGAAGAGCTGCCGGGGAAGGCGAAGGTCTTGGCTAAGGAGTACCGCGCCATCCTCGAGAACCTTCTCGAGCTGCGCGACGCGGCGGCGATCGCCCAGATGGTCCGTGGTATCGAGCACCCGGGCGAGCTCGCAGACCTTTCTGGCTATTCGCCAGATCTGAAGCTGCGCCAGCACGTCGAGATCCTCGAGGAGCGGGACGTCATCGCTCGACTCGAGAAGCTCATCGCATGGACGCGCGAGATCCTCGCCGAGGCCTCGCTGAAGGAGAAGATCCGGGGCGAAGTCAACGAGGGGCTAGAGAAGCGTCAGCGCGAGTTCTACCTCCGTCAGCAGATGGAGGCCATCAAGAAGGAGCTGGGAGAGGACGAAGGCGATGCGGTCTCCGACTATCGGCGGCGCATCGACGAGACACCCTTCCCAGATGACGTGCGCAAGGAGGTCCAGCGCGAGCTTGGCAAGCTTGAGCGCACGAGCGAGCAGAATCCCGAGCAGGGATGGATTCGCAACTACCTGGACTGGATGTTGGACCTGCCGTGGGGCAAGAAGTCCGACGACCAGTTCGATATCGCGGAGGCTCGTCGCATCCTCGATGAGGACCATACCGGCCTCGATGATGTGAAGGACCGGATCATCGAGTACCTCGCCGTGAAGAAGCGGCGGGAGACCCGCTCGCTCCAGCCCGTTGGCGGGCGTGGCTCGGGCGCGATCATCACGTTGGTCGGTCCTCCTGGGGTTGGCAAGACGTCGCTGGGCGAGTCCATCGCTCGGTCCCTGGGTCGGAAGTTCACCCGCGTCTCGCTGGGTGGCATTCGAGACGAGGCCGAGGTCCGCGGCCACCGCCGCACGTACGTCGGCGCGATGCCAGGGCGCCTCGCCCGGGCCTTGAAAGAGGCTGGGACGATGAACCCGGTGATCATGCTGGACGAGGTGGACAAGGTCGGCGCCGACTGGCGGGGTGACCCGTCGTCAGCGCTGCTCGAGGTGCTCGACCCGGCTCAGAACCACACGTTCCGTGATCACTATCTCGACGTGGATCTGGATCTGTCGGACGTGCTGTTCATTCCGACGGCGAACGTGATGGACACGATTCCGGGACCGCTGCTCGACAGGATGGAGATCGTCCAGGTCGACGGATACACAGTCCAGGAGAAGCTCGCGATCGCGCGGGACCATCTGGTTCGGCGACAGCTCGATCGTAATGGGCTGGACAAGGCCGAGGTCCAGATCGACGACGAGGCGCTGCTCGTGGTGATCGAAGGTCACACCCGCGAGGCCGGCGTGCGCCACCTGGAGCGTCAGATCGGCAAGCTGTTCCGCAAGGTGGCGACCAAGATCGACGCGGGCGAGCTCCAGATTCCAGTGGCCATTGGTGTCCACGAGGTTCGGACCCATCTCGGCCGTACGCGCTTCCAGTCGGAAGTAGCCGAGCGCACCGAGACGCCGGGCGTCGCGACGGGACTAGCGGTCACCGGAACCGGGGGCGACGTGCTCTTTATCGAGGCGACGGGTATGCCGGGTGAGGCGGGACTGACGCTGACCGGGCAACTGGGCGACGTGATGAAGGAGTCGGTGCAGATCGCGCTGTCCTACATCCGCTCTCATGCACTCGGTCTCGACATCGACGCGTCTGCATTCGAGGGACGTAAGTTCCACGTACACGTGCCAGCGGGGGCGATCCCGAAGGACGGCCCGTCCGCGGGCATCACGATGGTGACCGCCTTGGCCAGCTTGCTGACCGAGCGACCCGTTCGGAGTGAGGTCGGCATGACGGGCGAGGTGACGCTGCAGGGCAAGGTGCTCCCGATCGGGGGCGTGAAGCAGAAGCTTCTCGCAGCTCACCGCGCGGGACTGAAGGAAGTCATCCTTCCCCGTCGCAACGAGGCGGATCTGGACGACGTTCCCGAGGCCGTGCGTAGTGAGCTCACGGTCCATCTCGTGAGCGACGTGGCCGAGGTGCTCCGTCTGGCTCTCGAGCCAGCCGGCAGCGCGGTCAACGGAGTCGTAGCCGGCGCCGCGTAACCCGCGATCCAAGGCATAGGCAATAAGTGAGGGGCCCCGCTACGGCGGGGCCTCTTCTATGAAGAGCGTCCGCCTGTCTCGTTCCCGTCATCGACCAGAACTTCGAAGTGGATTGGCGTGAGCAGGAGAACGATGAGCCCGACCGCGGCTACGAAAATCAGGCTGATGAACACCTGATGAGTGGCGAGCGCTAAACCCTCGACGATAAAACGGCCAACGGCTCCCGTCGCCTCCCGTCCTTCACTCGCCAGTAGGCGGCTCGCCTCATTGAGCGAGCTCGGAAGCTGACCCGCCAGATCCGGCGGTGCGTTCGCAAACCACTGTTGGAGCGTTGAGTTCGCCACGCTCGTGAAGAGCGCCGCCCCAACGGCTTGACCGATCTGCTGGGCAAACGTGATGGCGCCCGTGGTTACGCCGCGTCGCTGCCAGTCAACCGCGGATTGGACCCCGATGATGAGCGGGGTGGAGATCGAACCCATCCCGAGACCCATCACCGCACAGCACAGGACCAAGGTCCATGCGGGAGGCGACTCGGGGAGAGCGCTGAAGAGAATTGCGGCAGTGAGACAGAGGAACCCGCCTACCAGCGCGTTGTTCCGAAATCCGATCGTCAGATAGAGACGGTTCGAGATGACGGAGGCGAGGGACCACGACACTGATACGGTCGTTAGCAGGAATCCAGATGCCGTGGCGCCAAGCCCCAGGACTCGCTGGGCGAATGTCGGCAAGTAGGTAATGAGTCCGATGGCCAGCATGCCGACGATGCCGCTCGCTGCTGTTGCGCCCATCAGGACGCGACTCTGGACCAGCCATGGTGGCACGGTGGGCTCCGCCGCCCGTGACTCCCGCCATGCAAACGCCACGAGTGCGACCGCCGCGGCCCCGAAGACCGCGAAGCTCGGAGCCGAAAGCCAGGGCCACTGCACTCCTGCCTGGAGCAGCCCGAAGATCGTGAGTCCGGCGCCCAGGGCAAGGAGTGCCGATCCAGCCACATCCACCTGGTGACGTCGCCGCTCGACTTGCTCGTGGAACGAGCTGGTCACCATGAGTAATGCGACCAGGCCGAGCGGGATGTTGATGTAGAAGATGGCCCGCCACGAAACGTAGTCCGAGAAGAACCCGCCGATGGCTGGGCCCAGGATCGCGGCGGCGCCCCATGCCGTCGAGAGCCAGCCCTGGATCCGACCGCGCTCTTGGGCCGTGTACAGATCTCCCACGACGGTGAACACAATCGGCATAACGGCCCCCGCGCCGATCCCCTGGATCGCACGGAAGGCGATCAGCGCCCCGATGCTCCAGGAGATTCCGCAGAGCATCGAGCCGCCGAGGAAGATCAGAACTCCGATCGTGAGGATCGGCTTGCGTCCGTAGATGTCGGCCAGCTTTCCGTAGATGGGGATTGTCACCGCCTGTGCGAGGACGTATGCGGAGAAGACCCAGGCAAAGATCGAGAAGCCGCCCAGATCTCGAACGATGGTAGGAATCGAGGTCGCGACGATCGTCGAATCCATCGCCGCGAGAGTGAGCGCAAGCAGCAACCCGACGAGGGCCCGGCCCCGCCGCGGCGGAGTTGCGACCGCCGCGGCGGCTGCTCCGGCGCTCAAGTGCTATGGCCGCCCGAATCCGATATCTTGTGACGGAGATCGTAGGATCGGCATGGACGCCTGCCGTCGAGGACGCTCACTGAAGGGCCGAGCCAACGCAAGGAGGAATGGATCATGACGGAGAGTGCAACCGGGCGGCGCGAGACGACGACGCTCGGTGGGGGGTGCTTCTGGTGCCTCGAGGCCGTCTATGACGAGTTGAAGGGCGTCGGGGATGTAGTCTCTGGATACGCCGGAGGAGCCAAACCGAACCCGACGTACGAGCAGGTTTGCTCGGGTAGAACGGGTCACGCGGAGGTGACCCAGGTCACCTTCGATCCTGATGTCATCTCGTTCAAAGAACTGCTCGACGTCTTCTTCACGATCCACGACCCGACGACGCTGAACTACCAAGGGAACGACCACGGGACACAGTACCGGTCGGTCATCTTCTACCATACGCCCGAGCAGAAGGCGACGGCCGAGGCGGCGATGCGCGAGCTAAGCGAGGCGAAGCTGTGGCGCGATCCGATCGTGACCCAGCTCGAGCCGATCACTGAGTTCTATCCCGCCGAGGAGTACCACCAAGAGTACTTCGTGCGGAACCCCTTCCAGCCCTATTGCCAGGCCATAGTGGCGCCCAAGGTCGCGAAGGCTCGCAAACACTTCCTCGAGAAGCTCAAGAAGTAGCCGCACCAACCCCGCTCCTCCTGAGCTTGTCGACGGACAATCCTGTGGTTCGACAAGCTCACGATGTGCGGAGACATTGCTCACCGTGAGCGACTGATCAGCGAAACTCCCAAGTTTCGATGTTCCAGCTCATGTTCGTGTCGGGCGCGACGAGCTTCGGACCTTTCAGAGCCGAGGTGAACGCCCACGGCTGTGTCACGAAGAAGATCGAGATCGCTGGCAGGTCGTCGGCCTGGACCTTCGCCATGTCGACCATGAGCTGATCGTGCTTCACGCGGTCCAGCTCCGTGGAGTAGAGATCAAGCAGACGGTCGAACTCCGGATTCGACCAGCCGCCGCGATTGCCGCCTTGCCATCGATTCTCGGGGCGCGGGATGCGTGACGTCGCGTGATTCAGCATCGCCGACTCGCCGACCGACGTGTTCTGCACCCAGATGCTCGGGAAGGTCGCGCGTAGCTGGGGGTCGCGTTCCATGCCCGCCGCCACCACGTTCTCCTGGATGTCGAATCCCGCCACGCGCCAATCCCGCGAGAGGATCGAGAGCTCGGCCTCGTTATCCGTCGCGGCGTTCGTCGTCGCCTCGCCTCTGAAGCGGCCCATTGTTGGGCTGACCCACGTGCCATCGCTGCCCTTCTGGTACCCGGCCTCCGTCATGAGCTGCTCCGACCGTCTGAGGTCGAATGGATACTTGGCGATGGCGCGATCCATCGCCTTGCCGAGCTCCGTGAGCGGCGGGGTTGTCGTATCGGCGACGAGGGAGCTGTTCTCGTACACGGCTTCGTTGATGGGGTCCTTGTTCAGGGCGTGCGCCAGCGCTTTTCGGACGCGGAGGTCCGTGATCGATGCCGGCGTGGCGAGCTCCGGACGAAGCTGAAACAGGGCTGCCCGCCATTGATTCGGATGCAAGACGGCGGTCCCGCCGTCGGCGCCCCATTCTCGGCGGAGGATCATGACCTGAGCCGTGCGAACCGCCGTGTCTGCCGAGAACTGGATCTCCCCGGCGAGCATGTTGGCCAGCGCGGTGTTCGCGTTGCCGATGAACAGGATCTTCATGCGCTCGATCTTGGCGCGGCCCCCGACGTGGTCGTTGAAGGCCGAAGCCTCGATGAACCCACCTGGCTCCCAGCGGTCCAGCTTGAACGGGCCGAGGCCCACGTACTCGCTGGTCCAGTAGGGGTGGTTCACGAAGTTGTCCCACTGTCCCGACTGGTAGGCTCCTTCGAGGATGTGACGCGGCATCGCGGGAAAGCCGGCATTGCGGACCGTTAGGCTCTCCGCGTCGGGATAGGGCTGCCGCCATTTGACAACGACGGTGCGTGCATCGGGCGCCTGGACATCCTCGATGATGCTCATGGGAAGGCCGACCCCCCCGAGCTCCGGTGTCGAGTACAGACGCCAGGAAAAGATGAAGTCATCGGCGGTGAGCGGTGTCCCATCGTGCCACTTCAGGTTCGCCTTGAGCTGGTACGTGGTCTCCATGCGTCCGTCTGGAAACACTTGCCAGCTCGGAGTGTTGAGCTTGGGTGAAGCCTCCACGAGGTAGGGTCGGGGGTTCCCCGTCTCGTCCAGGATCGCCATCTCCGCGTTGAACATACGCGAGGAGAGGTACACGGCTATGCCTTGCTCTCGGAGTGAGCGCACGGCGAGGGTGAGCGGCTCGACGCGAACGGCGGCGACCAGCGTCCGTGCAGGCTCCGCAGACGGAGCCGACGGATTGGACGACGTGGTCCGCCCGCCGCTCGGGGCTGCCGCGGGGGCGCAAGCGGCCGCGAGCAGCGCGACGATTAGCAGCACGAACCGGTACGTCAGTGTGAACAAGATCCCGCCTCCCCTGCGCTGTGGGTATTCTGCCAGGACGCCCGGCGTACGCTGACAAAGAGCCGCCCGGATTAAACCATGGCGCGGCGAATGAGGCCACAGTTCCAGAGCCGACAAGGGCATGAGAAGTACAATGGTCGGCGCGCCATCGCGACGCCGCGGTGGCGCTACATTCGACGACGAAGGGGAGCGCTATGCAGCGTGAGACGATTGCACAGGCAGCAGGCGGGCCGGGTGGCGCAGCCGGCATGGTTCCAGGCGTAAAGGCCGGTGGGTTCATTTTTCTCTCCGCCATCCGTGGGACTTACCCCGGTCGCAACCAGCCGATGAGCGACGATACCAAGGAGCAGGCCCGCCAAGCCTTCGAGAACATCAAATCCGTGCTCGAAGCATCGGGTGGTAGCTTGCAGCACGTCGTGAAGGTGGTTCTCTATCTCCACGACCTCAAGTACCGCACGCCATTCCACGAGGTCTGGATGCAGTACTTCCCCGAGAATCCGCCTGCCCGCATCGCGATCCGCGTTGCCGATGCCAATGCCCAGGAGGGCGGCAACGCCCACTTCGCCCTCGACGTCATCGCCCTCGCACCATAAACCGCTCCAGGCGGCTCCTTCCCGGGGAAGGGGCCGCCTGCGCGTGCCCCAGATGACCTATCACCAACCGGCGTAGAGGAGAACGTAATGGCAGCGCTTCGATCGCGCTTCGTGATGACGGGCCACGTGAAGACGCACTACAGCGAGGTTGGGGACGATGGACCGACCGTGATCCTCCTGCACGGTGGAGGACCTGGCTCGTCCGGCGACGCCGGCTTCGGGCGGATGATGCCGTACCTGGCCGACGGCTATCAGGTCTATGCCCCGGATGGCGTTGGGGGATTTGGCCTGACCGATCCCGCCGCCCCGTGCACCGAGGGCATGCAGAGCCGGGTCGATCAGCTCGAAGCGTTCATGGATGCCCTGTGTCTCGATCAGATCTGCCTCTCGGGCAACTCGCAGGGAGCGTGGGTCGCGGCAAAGTACGCCCTCGAGCACCCCGATCGCGTGAAGAAGCTCCTGCTCATCTCCAGCTCCACCATCGCCAACGCGATGGGCCTCACGTCGCCCGAGACCGAAGGCATGCGCGCCCTCCGGGAGTACGACGGGACGTTGAAGGCGATGCGGCGGGTCCTGGAGGCGCTGATTTGGGATAAGGAGCTGATAACCGACGAGCTCATCAACCTACGTTTCGCCGCGGCGAGCCGCCCCGGCGCTGAGGAGGGCCGTCAGGCGTTTCTCGCAGGCTCAAACCGCCTGACGCGGGACCCGAACCTGCGGCTCAAGTTCGAGCTGAAGCACACCCTGCCGCGCCTCGGCCTGCCGACCAAGTTCATCTGGGGCGAGAACGACAATTTCGCGGTCCCGGAGCTCGGCCGTCAGCTCGAGAAGCTACTCCCGGATGTGCCGTTCACGTACATTCCGCGCGCCGGCCACCAGGTTCAGAACGACCAGCCCGAAGTTGTCGCCAAGCACATGCAGGACTTCTTCGCCTCGTAGCGGTTAGTCGGCCCATTCCCAGGCGCTGGCATTCCAGCCCTGGTTGAAGGCCGTCACGTTGCGGAGGCGGTTCGCCGCCATGACGGGGGAGGCCTGATAGAAAAGCGTCAGATACAGCACCTGGTCCGTCATGTGGTGGACGATCTGGCCGAGAACGCGCGTCCGGTCTGCGACGGGGATGGTCGCAAAGTAGCGATCGATCAGGGCGTCGAAGTCAGGGTTCATGTAGCGGTTGTAGTTGTTGCCGACGAAGTCGTTCTCAGGAAGCGGCGTCTTCGAGCCATGCACGCGCTCGAGGAACGCGCGATCACCCGGTTGTCGACGGACGTCGAAGCCCGGAAAGGTGGCCCGATATTCGCGGCCCTGTGCCTGCTGTGGCGGCACGAGAACCTGCGCAACGTTGACGCCGATGCGCTGCCAGAAGCCGGCCATCCCGAATAGGGACTTCTCCTGCAGATCGTCTCCCTGGCTGGTGCGGATCTCGACGCCCAAGGGTGCGCCCGATGCGTCGCGGAACGTCCCGTCGGCCCCCCTCGTGTATCCGAGGCTGCCGAGTGCGTCGGTTGCCTGCCTCGGATCGTAGGGGTAGCGCACGATCTGATCTTGGACGCCGGGGAACTCCGCGTGGCTCGGAACCACGAATGCGTGGGCGACGGGCGTCAGCCCGGCCTGGAACGTGTCGGCCATCTCCTGACGATCGAGTGCCTGCAACAGCGCGCGACGGAAGCGAACGTCTCCGACGATCGCCGGACTCGGGTCGATGAACTGCGGATAGACGACGATCGCGCTGGTGATGTTGCCGACGTCGATCTTGCCGTCAGTCCACCGGTCCCGCACGTCGAGGGACTGCTCCAGTGAAAGGCTGCGGCCGATCGTGAGGTCGACCGTGCCGGCGAGGATTGCCGCCGCGAGGGATGTTGGGTTAGGAATGAAGCGCACGTCGATCTGATCGATCTTCGGCCGACCCAGGGCGAACTGATCAAAAGCCTGCAACACGACACCCGTGCCTGGATCCCAGCGTGAGACGCGGTACGGCCCGGTGCTGACGAAGCCCTCGTTCCAATAGGAGACCTGCGTGAAGTTCGACTTGTCTTCGAGGTAGGTCTTCTCTAGCAAGTGCTTGGGGAGCGGCAACGCCCGCTCGTTTGCGAAGAGACTGTCGGCCTCGATGAACGGCTGCTTCCAGCGAACGGTCAGCGACCGATCGCCGTCCGACTCCACGGCGTCGATCATGTCGTACGCCGACTCGCGAAAGGCGCCGATCTCGCGGTCCTGCGCGACCTGTGTCGTGAAGAGGAGGTCCGCTGGCGTCACTGGCGTTCCGTCGTGCCAGACGGCGTTTCTTCGAATGACCCAGGTCGTCTCCATGCGCCCGTCGGGGAGCAGCTTCCACAGCCTGTTCTCGACGGTGGGGACCGCCTCGGCGAGCTGCGCTTGAGCCGAGCCACGATCGTCGGTGACCGTGAGCCCCGCGGTGACGAGGTTCTCGAGCTCGGCCACGCCGGCGATGCCGACCCCAAGGAGTCGGATCTTGCGGCTCAATACGGTCGGCTCGCTCTGAATGGCCGCCGTCATTCGCCTCACAGTCTTGACTTGGCTCGAGCTCGAGCCATCGCCGGTCGAAGACGTGCTGGGCCGAGTCGCGGGAGCATGACACGCTGCTATCGCGAGGATGAGAACGAGCATTGCCATTCGGGCGGGGTTCCGAATCATGATTTGACGTCCCAATCGAGAATGTTCCAGGTCTGGGAGGCGTTCTCACCCCGCCGCCCGGTGGCGCTGATCAGGCGGTGAGACACGAGGCCGATTTCGGCGTTGTAGAACATCGGCATCATGTTCAGATTCTCGGTCATGTGGTGGATCACCCTGCCCAGAGCCTCGGTCCGCTCCCGAGGCTGGATGGTTGAAAAGAAACGGTCGATAAGAGCGTCGAACTCGGCGTTGACGTAGCGCGAGTTGTTGTTTCCGACGTAATTGTTGCTGGGGAGCGGGGTCTCCACGCTGCGATGCCGGAGCAAGCTGTTCAGATCCGTGGGTTGGTTGTAGAGGATGAATCCCGGGAAGGTCTGGACGTACTCGCGATCTCGCGCCCTCTGCTGAGGTATCACCTGTGGATCCGCCGCGACGCCAGACTGCTGCCACGAGTCCGCGATGGCGAGAATCGACTTCTGATTGATATCGCGGCCCGCGCTCGCCCGGATCTCCACGTTGAGTGTCCGGTCTAACGCGTCCCGGAACATGCCGTCGGGTCCCTTTGTATAACCCAACTCCTGGATCATGGCCGCTGCGTGCCTGGGGTTGTAATCGTACTTGATGATTTCTGATGCGACCGTCCTGTGGAGATCGCTCTCTGGACTGATGAACGTGTGCGCGACCGGCACAAGGCCATTCATGAGTGTGTCCGCCATCTGCTGACGGTCAACCGCATGCATGAGCGCGCGGCGAAACTGCAAGGTGGTAACTACGGTCGGACTGGGATCGATGAACTGGGGAAAGACGACGATCCAGCCCGACAGCCCGACGTCCAGGCGGCCGTCACGCCACTGGTCGCGAACCTGAACTGCCTGATCGACCGAAAGGCTGCGACCGAGCGTGATCTCGACGGCGCCTGCGAGCAGGTTCGAAGCGAGCGCGCTCGGGTCCGGAATAAACCTGACCTCAACCTCGTCCAGCTTCGGACGGCCCAGCACGTAGCTGTCGTTGGCCTCCAAGATGACGTGGCTGCCCGCGACGTACTGGCGCACCTTGAAGGGACCGTTGCCCACGAACTCGTGCGTCCAATACGACAATGCCCCGAAAGCGACCTTGTCCTGGATGTAGGTCTCTTCGAGCAGGTGCTTGGGCAGTGGTGGGGAATTCCAGAGGGCGTCAGCGTAGATGAACGGACGCTTCCAGGTCACAGTGATAGTGGTCGGGTCAGGAGCGGAGATGGCGTCGACTGAGTCGAATCCTGGCAGCGTGCGAACATCGACGATTTTGTCCATCTGTACCCGCGCGGTGAACTCCAGGTCAGCGGATGTGAAGGGCGTTCCGTCGTGCCACTTCGAACCCTGCCGAATGCGCCAGGTCGTCTCCATTCGCCCGCCCGGCAACAGCTTCCACAGCCCATTGTCCAGGGATGGTACGGTGTCCGTCAGCAGGGGCCGGAGCGCGCCTTGATCGTCCGGGATAGAGAGGCCGGAGCCAACCATAGTTTGCAGCACGTCCAAGCCGGGCACGCCGGATCCCGGAGGGTTGACCCAGTCGTTGAGAATCCCGGGGTCACTCTGGATGGCAGCAACGAGTCGCTTCATTGGGGCTGGCGGTGCGCCGTCGGGGTCGGCGGCGTAGGCCCGTGTTTTATCGCCGGAAGGGGGTGCCGGTGCTGCGCAAGCGGTGAGCAGGAGCAACCCCGCCAGTAGGAAGAGCGTGGGGTTAGTCGTCGACATGCTCTTTTGCCGACGCTCTAACGGCGCGCGTAGTTGGGGCGCGGGTAGCGCGGTGTTACGCCGTTCTTCGCGCAATCGGCCTCGAACTCATCGTAGATCGCCGGATCTTCGTCGGCCGGCTCTGTCTGGTCGGGCATGCCACCACCGCGGCCACCGGCGTAGAAACCCTGGAAGCGGAAGGCGAGGTATCGGACCGGGTACGGCCCCGGGTTGAAGTGCTGATGGTACTCCCACTCTTTCGGGGAAAGCACGGCGCCGTCCTTCCACGGGACCTTCTTGCGCTCCTCTCCTTCGAACCAGAGGAGAGAGTAGCCCTCACCGTCGAGGATGATGACGTGCGCGCCGACACCGTGGCGATGGCCCTTGAGGTAGGTACCGACGGGCCACTCACTGATGTGGGACATGAGGCGGGCGTTGTTCCCAAGGTGGATGTGCATGTTGGAGCTGCCCTCGCCTCGCTCGGGCTTGTCGTCTAGCTTGAAGGTGCGGACGTCGGCGATGTAGTTCGTCTTCCACTCGATGCGCGGCGCGATTCGGTGGCCTGGCGCGGTGAAGTAATCGTCCTCCAGGTTGTACCGGTCGCTGAAGACGTACGGGTTGTTGAAGACGAAGTCGATGTTGTTCAGTGTGTTCGCCGCGAAGTTGATGACGGTCGGCGCGTGGGTAACCATGAACAGGCGAACGGGCTTCTGGCCATCCAGGTTGAAGTGTTGGTAGTGGCAATTGAGGGGCGGGGCGAAGACGGCGCCGCGCTGCCACTCGATCGTCTGCTTCTTGTCAGAGCCAGCCTGCCAGACTGTCGTCGCGCCGCGTCCATCGAGGACGTAAACGAGCGCCTCGAAGAGGTGGTGCTGCACGGTCGTCTGGCCGCCGGGCTCGATCTCCAGGAGCCAGGAGTCGTCGTGCTCCTGCTTGGCCAGGTTGACGAAGGCGCCCTTCTGCCCGAGGCGGGGCCATGGCGCCACCTCGGCGCTGTAGAGGTCGCCAACGAAGGACCCTCGATGCGCGGGGATTCCTTCCGCTTGTTGCCATTTCGCATATGCGGAGATCGTGCTTCGCTCTTGTCCCAGGGCCGCCAATGCCGTCATCGATCCCCCCTAACGATCAATTGCGCTCTACCGGTGGAAGAGGGACGTGTGGCGCCTCTTACGCGCGGGCGCCAGCCGGTTCTTTCTCCAGCTCCCAGCAACCGGCGGCCATCCCCATCAACCCACGGAAGAATGGCTCGTACACCAGTTGCGACGGTTTGACGTCACCCATTGCGCCCATGAGAACGATCCACTGCCGCATCTCGATGTTGCCGCTGTTGAGCACGTCCTTCGACGTCAGGGTGCGGAGCTGCGATCCCTGACCTGTTGCCATCCAATCGACGGCACGCTTGTCGAAATCGACGTCGATGTACCCGAGCGTAGCCGGCCCCTGGTAGTCGGGCCAGGGGAATCCAGCCGTGTAGTGCGAGAGCCCACCCGAGGCGTAGATGGCGACGCGTTTGCTGTCAGGCTGCGCTTCGATGACGCGTCGCAGCGCTTCGCCGAATGCGTAGCAGCGGGCGGGCGTCGGCGCCGGCACGTGGATCGCGTTCACAAAGATCGGGACGATCGGAACCTGCAGGTCCATGTAGCGCAGAACCTGGACGTGGGCGTGTGAGCGAAGGCGGTCCATCTTCCGAGAGGATGCGAGGTCGAACCCCTCCTCGACCATGCCGTCCAGGATTGCGCGACTCAGCGTCGCGTCGCACGGATAGGGCTTCGGGTGGTTCGCCGGGTCGGCATCCGCGCCGTGGCCCTCCCGATCCGCAACGGCCACCGAGTCGCCCGTATAGATCGCGAACTGTGGCAGGTTGTCCGGGCGGAAGTTCTCGTCCTGGTCGTCGCCGATGAGCACGAGCGTATCGGGTCGCAGCTCGGCGAGGCGCTGTCGGAGGTGCGAGAGGGCGCCATGCAGCCGCTTGTGGCGCTCGCGGTTGGAATCCAGCGTCTCGCCTTCAATCTCCGGCCGTTCGGGCGGCACTTCGCTATAGCGTCGCTGGTAGTTCGCGCGCGTCATTCCGCGACGCGTCTCCCATTCATCCGGCTCGAGCAGCGCTAGCGCGTGCGAGGATGCAAGTCCCGCGACAATTCGCCCCATACCTCGATCTCCTTCGACCCGTCAGAGGCCGTCCTAACCTTCGAGCCTATTATCGTGGAGGCCGGCAGATCAATGCAGGAACAGAGGTGATTAGTCCAGCGCCACCGATCGCTCGACGACGGAAACCGCGCCTTTCGTTCGGAGGAATAGCGCCGGCAGGATTCCCGCTACGCAGATAACGGTCGCCACCAGGAAACAGTCGTCGAACCCCTGGACCGCAGCCTGTTTCGTAACTTCGCGTTCGATAATCGTGATGGCGCGTATCTTGGCTTCGGCGAGCGGCGCCCCCTGGTGTGTGAACCAGCTCTGGATCGTCGCGAGCGTCCCTTGTACCGTCGGCACGTCCGGCGTAACCGTTTGGGCGAGAAACGCATAGTGATACGATTGGCGGTCCTGCAGGAGCGTGGCGAACATCGCCGTTCCGAAAGCCCCGGAGAGCTGACGAAGAACATTGGTCAGCGATGAGCCGCGCGCGACGAGTGCGGCTGGGAGAGTGTTCATCGCCACGGTGGTGGCTGGCATCGTGACGAGTCCCATCGCGATGCCACGCAGGAGGAACACGGCGCCGATCGTCGAGTCCGGCGTGTTCAAGTCCAGCCGACTAAGCTGCCAGGTGACACAGGCGAGGAGCGCCAGCCCTGCGACCGTGAGCCTACGTGGGCCGAACCGATCGAACAGCCAGCCAGAGACAGGCATGCCGATGCCCGCTCCCAGCGCCTGAGGCAGCATGATGAGGCCGGTCTGCATGGCTCCCAGCCCGCGGACATCCTGCAGGAACAGCGGGACCAGAAAGACTGACGAGAACATGCCGACCGTGACCACGAAAGTCACGCAGGTAGCGAGCGCGTACGTTCGGTTCCTGAAGACTCGCAGGTCAAGGAGGGGCTCGCGGGTCGTCAACTCGACGCCTATCCAGAGGGCGACGAACAACACGCCTGCGGCGAGCGCGGCGACGACGTGGAGCGCCTGCCACCCATCGTGCGACCCAGTGGCAAGGCCATAAAGGAGCGTCGAGAACCCTAGCCCCGCCAGCACGAACCCTCTGAGGTCAAATCGCCGTTGGGGAGGCCGCTCCGCCTCCCGGAGGATGGCGGAGGCCAGGAGCAGCCCGAGGGCTCCGACCGGGAGGTTCAAGGTGAAAATAATGCGCCAGTCGACCGTGTCGATCAAATACCCGCCCAAGACCGGTCCGATCAGCGGTGCAAAGAGTACGGGCAAGCCGAACACTCCCATGACGCGGCCTCGCTGCTCCACCGGCGCCGTCCGGAATATGACCGTCATGCCGAGTGGCAACAGCATGCCGCCACCTAGTCCCTGAAGCACTCGGAAGGCCACCAGGCTCTGGACATCCCACGCGAATCCACACAGGGCCGAGCCAAGGGTGAAGAGGGTGATGGACGCCAAGTAGATGCGCTTCGTCCCATAGGTATCGGTGAGGTAGCCGGTGGCTGGCATCACGACCGCCATCGCCACCATGTAGCCCGTGAGCACGAACTGGGCCATATGGACCGGCGCCTGGAAGACGGCGATGATGCGCGGAAGCGCGATCTGAACCAACGTCATGCTCAACATGACGTTGAAAGTGCCGGTGATCACCACCAGCATCGCCTGCCAGTGGTAGGGGAGGGCCCACAGTGGCGCAAGAGCCCGCAAGGGGTTCAGCGCAATCGTTGCCATCGCTTCGCCCTACTCCTCGACCCGGATCCTGACTCCTACCGAAGTTCCGAGGACGAGCGGGAGTTGTCCATAGTCCACCTCGATCCTCACCGGGACGAGCTGTGTCACTTTCGTGAAGGTACCTGAGGTGTTGGCCTGGGGCAGCAGCGAGAAGGTCGCGGAGCTCGCACGGCCGACAGCGGTGATCCGCCCGGGGAGGGACTGGCCGAGGGAGTCCACCGTTACCTCTACTGACTGGCCGGGCTGCACACGGGCGATCTTGGTCTCTTCGACCCTTGCTTCTACCCAGAGTCGAGAAGGGTCGATGAGCGTGAGCACCGTTTGTCCAACGGCCACCGTGTCGCCCGGGTTCCCTTGACGAGCTACCACCACCCCGTCGATGGGCGAGCGGACGGGGACCTGCTGGTCCTCGGTTCCCAGGAACCCCAGCTTGGCCGTGCCTCCCGGCGCGATCCCCAGTGTGCTGGGGATCACCACCATCGCAACCACCTGGTCGCGATGGACGCCCTGGCCGACATCCGCGTCGACGCTCTTTAGCTGACCGGCGTTCAGCGTGCCGACTTGCACCATTGACCCGGCCACTCGGGCGTTGTCGGTGGAGACGTAGAAGACCTGCTCTACCCAGTAGCGGTAGGCAAGGAGCGTGCCTGCCAGCGCGATAGCGAGGATCGCCGCGCCTGCCAGAACCGGCAGTAAGGGCCGCTGCGCTCGTGCGGGGGCACTCAGCCGTGCGTCGGCGGGAACGATGCCCTCGACTGGAAGCTGGGGCGCCAGCTCGGGAGCTCTCCGGGAAGGCGCAGCCTCCGCGGGTGGCACGGCTCTCGGCGTGCGGGTCTGGGCCAACTGCGCCTCCAGGCCATCAGGCAGGAGCGGGCTCGAACTGACCGGGCTGTGGCTGCTAAGTCTATCCAATATATATGAGACGCCCGGGGCGCGCGCGCCCCCGGGCGTCTCAACTGACTACATTCTATTCGTGGTCGGTCGCTAGACCTGCGCGAAGACCTGCTGCATGCGCCAGCCTTTGCGCTCGGCGGCGAGCTCCTCGCAGTACTCCTTCCACGTCTTGCCGTGGGGAACCATGCCAAAGGTGCCCATCACCTCGGGGAAGTCGTTCAGGTCGGGATCGCGCACGACGTGTGGTGGGTCTCGGCCGTCCTGGACCTCCTTGATCGCGTGGCGCAGGAGCGTCCGAGATGCGGCGATCGGGCCATCCGTGACCGCCAGATGCTCCTGGGTCCGATCCTGGATATCTCCGGCGCTTTCCGTCGCGAACAGGTCCTGGGCGGCGAAGTACATCTGCGGGATGCCGGAGAAGCTCCAGCTCTTCATCAGATCGCGATCCTGCAGGTACCGATTTGATCGATTGGGCTGCGGGTGATAGGTCGGCGGCGGCGCCCAGTCCACGCGATCGGCACGCGGCCCCACTGGCGCATTCGGGTCGGCCCGCAGCGTGTACTTCCAGTGGTGCGTATCGTCGATCGGCACGTGCCAATTGATGCTGCCACCCGGAATGACGGTCATGCTCGGGAGCAGAAACGTCGCGAGCCGGACGTAGGTCTCGCCGTCTGCCTTGCGGAGCTTGGCGATCCGGAGGCCGTAGGGGATGAGCTGGCCTTCGCAGGACTCGAGTCCTGGTGAGGGACCCCGACCAGACAATGTCTCGGGCGCCTGGTAACGCTCCACCACGGCCTGGCGCTGCTCTTCAGTCAGGTTGCTCAGATCGCGGCGAATGTAATGAAGGAACGACGTGTGGAGCAGGTCGATGTTGCCTTCGTTGCCCTGCAGGTAGTTGCACTCGCTATAGAGCTTCGTTATCGCGACCTGCTCTTCGGGAACGGTGAACGGCAGGTAGTTTGGGAGGAGCGGTGGCTCCCCCGGTCCCATGTAGGACAGGATCAGGCCGTTCTTCTCCACGCAGGGGAACGCCGTCTGACGAATGCGCTCGTGAAACGTGCTTCCCGCGGGCTCACCTGGCTGCTCCAGGCAGCGCCCGTTTCGATCGTAGAGCCAGCCGTGATAGATGCAGCGGAGGCCGCCATCTTCGACACGGCCGTAGCTCAGATCTGCGCCGCGGTGGGAGCAGTGAATGCCGAGCAGGCCCGGCTTACCCTCATCGTCTCGGAACAGGACAAGATCCTCGCCCAGCAGGCGGATGGGCAGCGGAGCCCCGCCCACTGGAAGCTCCTCCGAGAGGGCGGTTGGCTGCCAGTACCGCCTCTGCAGCTCGCCGCAGGGCGTCCCGGGTCCGGTCTGGGTGAGAAGGTCGTTTTCCTCTTTTGTCAGCATCGCGCTTGTTCCGAAATTCCCCCTCCCCCCTTGCGGGGGAGGGTTGGGGTGGGGCGGTGAGTCTTTATCGCCAATGGTGTGGCAGACAGCATGTAGCCTAGCCCGCCGCTGCTGCCGTTCGAGTAGAACGCGTGGGGCGTCGCTCGTGCACGTCTTCGACGTATTGCTTGGCCAGCTCGTAGATCATCGGGCCGACGGGCCCGTACTTGGCACGCGGGTTATCGATCTGATCCGCGCTCCAGCCCAGGGTGCCGGGTGTGACGCCGATGTCGCCGTCGCAGTCGTCGCCCGCGCCGAAGCCGCTGATCGTGGGGATTCGAAGGTCCTCTGTGATCCGCTTGGCGAGGTCTGGCGAGATTCCGGTGAGGATCACCGCGAAGGCGCCCGCATCCTGGATGGCTCGGGCATCGTTCCAGAGCTTGTCCTCGGCAAGGTTCGCGCCACCGGTCATGCCGCCGATCGCCGCACTCGTCATGGGCGTCAAGCCCATGTGCGCCAGGACAGGGATGCCCGCCTGCACCATCGCCGCGACGTGGGGCGCGATCTCGGCGCCACCCTCGGGCTTCACGGCGTTGCACCGAGTCTCCTTCACGAGCCGACCCGCGTTGCGGACCGCGTCCTCGACGCTGATCTGATAGCTCATGAACGGCATGTCGCCGATGATGAGGGCGTGCTCGGAGCCGCGGACGACCGCGCGGGTCATGATGATCATCTCTTCAAGGGTGACGTCGTTGTTGTCTTCACAGCCGAGCAGAAACCGGCCGCCGCTATCGCCGACGAGGATCATCTCGGGCTTGGCGCGGTCGATCATGCGTGCCATTTCGTAGTAGTACGCGGTCATGACGCAGATCTTTTTCTTCTCTTGCTTCATCCGCTGGACGTCGGCGGCAGTTACCCGAGCCATTGATCCTCCTCAAAACGTGCGCACTCCACCCGTCGCGGGCCGGAGCGTGATAACGGAGCACAGTCTACCACAGGCCTAGAGAGGGGGTGCCGAAGGTGAGTCGGATATCATGTTGTGCGCCCAATCTCTCGCTCTGAGTCGTCGATGGGCTCAGTGCAGCCTCGGTTTGGGCGCCGGCGAAGTTACTAACAGGAGGGCAAGAGCGGCTCATGGCTGAAAGAGTGCGGGCTGCCATTATTGGCTCTGGAAATATAGGAACGGACCTGATGATCAAGCTGCTCCGCAGCAACCTCATCGAGGTCACGATGCTGGCGGGGATCGATCCCGCGTCAGAAGGTCTAAGGATGGCCCGGGAGCGAGGGCTCAAGACGACGACCGACGGAATCGACGGGCTGCTGGCTGATCCGGAGGTCGGCACCATCATCTTCGACGCCACCTCGGCCCGCACGCACCTACAGCATGCTCCGCGCCTCAAGGAGGCGGGCAAGATCGCGATCGATCTCACGCCCGCGGCGATCGGACCGTTCGTCGTACCAACCGTGAACATCGGCCAGGAGCTGCAGTCGCCGAACGTCAACATGATCAGTTGTGGCGCCCAGGCGACAGTGCCCCTGGTGCACGCGATCAACCGCGTCGCGAACGTGGAGTACGCGGAGATCGTGGCCACCATCGCCAGCAAGAGCGCTGGCCCGGGCACGCGACAAAACATCGACGAGTTCACCCAGACGACGGCTCACGCGCTCGAGCGAGTCGGCGGGGCCAAGAAGGGCAAGGCCATCATCATCCTGAACCCCGCCGACCCGCCCATCATGATGCGCGACACAATCTATGCCATCGCGCCGGGCATGGACGAGCAGAAGGTGCGGCAGTCCATCTCGGACATGGTAGAGCGCGTGCAGGAGTACGTGCCGGGCTATCGTCTGCGGACGGAGCCACTCTTCGACGGCGACCGTGTTACCGCGTTCGTCGAGGTCGAGGGCGCGGGTGACTACCTGCCGAAGTACGCGGGAAACTTGGACATCATGACGCAGGCCGCCGTGCGAGTCGCGGAAGAGATCGCGCGAGGGCTGCTGGGCCAGAAGACCCTGGCGGAGACGGACCATGTATAGGCCAGAGCGCATTCGCGTGATGGACTCCACCCTTCGGGATGGGAGTCATGCAAAGGCCCACCAGTTCACGGCCGAGCAGGTGGGGGCGATCGCCGGCGCGCTCGACGCCGCCGGCGTCCAGGTGATCGAAGTCTCCCACGGGGATGGACTCGGCGGCTCCTCCTGTCAGTACGGCTGGTCCCTCGAGCCCCAGGAGAACCTGCTCAAAGCCGCGCAGGCCGCCGTCAAGAACGCCAAGCTGGCCGTGCTGCTCATCCCCGGCATCGGGACCGCTGAGGATCTGGAGATGGCCCACGAGTACGGGGTGCGGATGGCCCGCGTCTGCACGCATGTGACTGAGGCGGACATCTGCGAGCAGCACATCCAGATGGCGAAGAAACTCGGAATGGAAGCGGTTGGCTTTCTCATGATGTCCCACATGGTCTCGCCCGAGGATCTGGCCGAGCAGGGCAGGAAAATGGAGAGCTACGGCGCTGACGTCGTGTACGTTACCGATTCGGCCGGCGCCATGACGCCCTACGACATGCGCGCGCGCATCGCGGCGCTCCGCCAGGCGATCAACGTCGATATCGGCGTGCACGCCCACAACAACCTCGCCTGCTCCATCGCGAACTCCCTCGTCGCGATGGAAGAGGGCGCAACGAACATCGACGGCTGCACCTGCGGCCTAGGCGCCGGCTCCGGCAACACGCAGACCGAGGTTCTGGTGGCCGTCCTCGACAAGCTGAAGGTCAACACCGGCATTGACACGTTCAAGATCATGGACGTCGGTGAAGAGATCGTGCGGCCGATCATGGACCGTCCGCAGATCATCGACCGAGCGGGCCTGACGCTGGGCTACGCCGGTGTCTACTCGAGCTTCCTCCTCCACGCCTACCGCGCAGCCGAGAAGTTCGACGTCGAGGTCCGCGACATCCTCCTGGAGTGTGGCCGACGCAAGACCGTTGGCGGCCAGGAAGACATGATCATCGACATCGCTTGGGAGCTCAACCAGCGCAAGCTGGCGGCCAACAAGGCGTAGTCTTCCTCGCCCATCGCAATGGGAGAGGGTGGGTGAGGGTACCACGCCTGCGCAACCTCGGTCGCGAGGACCCGTGCCGGAGCGATGCCGGAGCTATATTGTTGGCAGCCGTAGCGGGAGGTTCATCCGGTGGCGATCACGCAGCAGAACATGACGCTCGAAGAGTTTCTGGAGTTGCCCGATGAAGAGGTCGCGCTCGAATTCGCCGATGGGAGGGTAACGCAGAAAGTGCCACCGCAAGGACGGCATGCACGGCTTCAGCCGTGGATCTGTGAGCTGATCAATCGCCAAACCACACCCGACAAGCTCGCGGTCGCTCTCTCCGAGCTACGAGCCACCTTCGCCGGCATGTCCCGCGTGCCGGACATCGCCGTGTACCGTTGGCAGCGAATCCCGGTGGGCCCAGGCGGCAAGATCGCGGACGATTTCCGGGTTCCTCCTGACATTGCTATCGAGATCGTGTCGCCCGGTCAGAGCGTAAATGCAATGGTCGCGCGATGCCTGCGCTTCGTCCAAAATGGTGTCCAGGCTGCGCTTCTCGTAGACCCAAAGGATGAGTCGATCGTCGTATTCCGGCCAGGTGCGGCGCCAGTAGGTCTTTCTGCCTCAGATCGAGTGGACCTGGGCGACATAGTCCCGGGACTCACGCTGTCGGTCAGCGAGATCTTCGATAGCCTGATTCTCTGAGGCGCGTAGCCCCCTAGAACTTGCCTGCCCGCACGTTGTTGAGCGTTGTGGTCACCGCATCGTAGATGAAGCGGCCAATGTTCATCGGGCTTGGGTCCTGATCGATGCCGCTGGCTCGGACCTGGAAGTTCGTATGGATTCGGCCGTCCGCTTCCGCGCCCGACTGGCCGCCGAGCACCGGGATCTTCACCGTCTTCGCGACTTCGCCATAGATCTCGTGGCTTACCCCAGTCAGGTCCAGCAACGACGCACCCGCGGCTTCCAGCTCCTGCGCCTCACGGAGGATTTGATCGCGGCGGCGCGCCACGATGTCGTCAGTGCGCGCGGTGAACTCGCCGATGGCCATCGAACTCTGTGGAGAGAAGCCGAACTGCGGCCAGAGTGGGATGCCTGCCTGGACGATCGCCTTCACGGCGTCCATGTTTGCCGCGGCATTGTCGAGCTTTACCGTGTCGACCTCGCCCTCTTGGATGAGGCGGATCGCCGCCTTCGCTGCTTCCTTGTAGCCCTCCTGGACCGGGCCGAAGGGAAGGTCCCCGTTCACGACCGCGTGCTCGGCGGCTCGGGCGACCGAGCGGCAGACCAGCACCATCTCGTCCATCGTGGTGCCGTAGCGCGTGAGCTGGCCGAAGTTGGTGTAGCCAACGCTATCGCCCGCGGAGATCAGATCGACGCCCGCGCGGTCGAGGATCTTCGAGAGCTGGTAGTCGTAGCAGACAGCCGCCATGATCTTCTGGCCGTCTCGCTTCATTTGCTGCAGCGACGTCACCGTCAGCTTGGCCATGGGAGTACCTCCTCGAGCACAAAGTCAAAGTAGGGCGCCGTCACCGGGCGCGTCGTACCGTAGCCGGAAACCGGCCCGCCAGTCAACCTCATAAGCCGCAATTCCCTCTCCCCATCGTGGGAGAGGGTTAGGGTGAGGGGGCGACCTCCGCGCACCAAGAGGCGCCCGAGGGCAACTATGGGCGTGGCGGCGAAATCAGTCCGATGCGACCGGCGGCGAGCTGCGATTCAACCGACATCACGGGCAGGTCGGTGAAAGCCTTCAAGTACTCGTGGCCGGACTCGATCCAGTTCTCGCCTTTTGACAGGGCGATGCTTACAGAGCGAACCCGATAGAGCTCGGGCTCGTCGACGCCTGGCGGAACGGTGCCCTGGTCGCGGAGGACCTTGGCTGCGTTGAGCAGCCGTCGCCGCACCTGGATCATCATCGCGTCCGTTGTTCCCAGGTGCTCGCGGGTCCGATCGACCATTGGGCCCATGCTCTCCAGCACTGCTTTGTCTTGTAGGTTGACTGAGCCTATTCCCGAGAAGCGTTGGGTGCGCTGAGCCTCGCGGTCCATCAAGTAGTCGTTGCTCAAGTCGGCTTTGAGCCGCCACTGGTGGAGGGGGTCGCTGGTCTGGGGGAGGTATCCGCCTGGATCGCCCGTGCCGAACTTGGCGCGCTCTTCTGCGCTCAGTGGGTGCTCGGGGTTCCAGCGAATGTCCCACTTCATGACGTGGTCGTCGTCGAAGGGGATCCACCACTGCATCGGGCATTCAGCCGCGCTGACGGGTGCGAACATGCCCCAGAAGGGCATCAAGAAATGGGTGACGCGCCAATACATGAGGCCGGGCTGCTCCTCGCGGGCGGCGGCATACATGACGCCTGATTCGGTGGGCATCACTTCGATGTGGATCTTCTTGTCTCGGTAGTACAGCCCACGACCTCCGCCCCCTCCTAGGGCGCCGCCGAAACCGGCGTCGCCCTCCTGGGTGAGCCGCGTGTGGAGGAACGACAGGTGGCTCGAATCGAGGTTGCCCTCTAGCGCCTGCACCCAATTGCAGTCCTGAATGTTCTTCGTGATCGCGACGTGCTCCTCGGGCAGCTTGTTGAACTCGAGGTCCGGTAGCGGCGGCGGCTCGGAGCGCGGACCCATGTAGATCCAGATCAAGCCGCCCCGCTCATGGCATGGGTAGGCCAGGTGGTGGATCTTCTCTTTGAAGTTGCTTTCGGGAGGCTCGTTCGGCATATCCAGGCAGCGGCCATCGGTGTCGAACTTCCAGCCGTGGTAGACGCAGCGCAGACCCTCCTCTTCGTTTCGTCCGAAGAAGAGCGAAGCCCCTCGGTGCGAACAGTTGTTGCCCAGCATGCCGACGCGCCCGCTCGAATCGCGGAAGGCGATGAGGTCCTCGCCCAGGAGGCGCTGGCGCCGCGGTGGTCCATCGGCCTCGAGCTCGCGGGAGAAGAGGACGGGCATCCAGTACTGGCGAAGGAGGTTACCCATAGCCGTGCCCGGCCCAATTCGGCATAGGAGCTCGTTGTCTTCTTTACTCAGCATCGCTTCCTCCCGCCCCTGGCATGGCCAATGATAGTCCCGGGAAACCGAATGTAGTCACCGAATCGTTGTTTACTGCTCTCCAGACCGGATGTTAAATGGAAGCTCGACAGCCGAGCCGCTGGAGGGCCAGTCCAATGATGACGATCGATTCCGACGCGCACGTCATTGAATGCGAGCGCACCTGGACCTACGTCGAACAATCTGCTCGCGGCCTGATGCCGCGACTAGCGACGGATGAACAGGATGGCGCGAAGAAGCAATATTGGGTCCTCGAGGGGCGGTCGCACGGGCAGGCCAACATCGGGCTCAACACCTCCAAAGAGTCTCGTGAGATGGCTGACGTCGAAGCCCGGCTGCGACACATGGACGAGCTGGAGATCGACGTCCAGGTCCTCTACCCCTCGTTGTTTCTTCGGCCGTTGACCCACCGAACGGACACCGAGATTGCGCTCTGTCGGAGCTACAACCGGTGGATGGCGGACATCTGGAGCCAGGGCAAGGGGCGGCTGCGGTGGGCGGCAGTCTTGCCCTTCAAGGACATGGACGAGGCTCTCAAGGAGCTTCGATTCGCCCACGACAATGGAGCGTGTGCGGTATTCGCGCGAGGCATCGAGGACGATCGGATGCTCGACGACCCGTACTTCTACCGTCTCTACGACGCAGTCTCAGACATGAACGTGCCGATCGGCATCCACGCGGGCAACAACAGCTTCTTCTGGAACGACCTCTTCTTCGACGAGGGCGGCTACTCCCGCGCGAAGCTGCCGGTCATCAGCGCCTTCCACACGTTTCTGATGAGTGACATCGCCACCAGGTTCCCGCGGCTCCGCATCGGTTTCATCGAGGCTGCGTCCCAGTGGATTCCCGGCGCGATCCACGATATGGCCCGCCGCATGGAGCGCCGCCTCGGTCACCCCCTGGACCGGGGTAGCCTCGTTCGCGAGCACAACCTCTGGGTTGCGTGCCAAACCGACGACGACCTGCTATACGTCCTCAAGTACGCGGGCGATGACAACTTGGTCATTGGCACGGACTACGGCCACAACGACACGGCCACCGAGATCGAAGCGCTCCGCTACATCAAGGAGCGTGGCGAGGTTAGCGCCATGACGATATCCAAGATTCTGGGAGACAACGCGCAGGCGCTCTACGGCCTGTGACGGTGCGGTAATGAATTCGCCAGGCCGCAAGGCTTATTTCGCTGTAACCACCAATTCACCGCGCTTGACTGGTGCCTTTACACCACAGCCGTAGGGTAGTTACAGAGGGTAACGCCAGGGGCTTGAGCGCAGACCTTCAAAAGCGGTCACAGCACACAAGGAACGCCTCAGCTCACTACCCTCGTTGCCCTGGGATGCTTTCAAGAGCACCCAGTGGGACGAAAGGAGTTGCCAATGAGGTCAGTTCCGCCCGAACCCAGCGTTGTCGTACGTGTCGCTGAACAACCAGTTCAGTGGCCTGTTAATTGGAGCGCCGTCTGGATTGGAACCCTGGCGTCGCTGTCGTCCGCGCTCATCATCGGTTTGGCCGGTATCGCCATCGGCGCACGCAGCATCGTGCCGGGTGATCGCATTCTGCGATGGAGCGATGTCGGCTTCGGAGCGCTGCTGTTCACCGTGCTCGGCGCGTTCTTTTCCTTCGTCATTGGTGGATGGATCGCGGGAAAGATCGCCGGGACACAGATCTCAGAACGGAGCGCGCTCCACGGTGCGATGGTGTGGCTGCTAGCAGTCCCGATTCTCGTCGTGTTCGCGGCTCTTGGAGTAGGCGCATTCTTCGGCGGTTGGTACGGCGGCCTCGCGGGCACGCCGGTGTGGATTACGCCCAACACAGCCATCGTCGATCCCTACGCCGCAGTCGCGTCACGCAATAGCGCACTGGGCGCGCTCACAGCCCTACTGATCGGGCTCATGGGTAGCGTGCTCGGAGGCTGGATGGCTTCTGGCGAGCCGATGAGCCTTCGATACTCGCGGACCATCGACGACACGCTTCCATCGCGTCGCTTCGGCATGCGGCGCTCGGCCTAGTCGCTCGGATCATCGAAGGAGGAGAAAGATATGATTCTCATTCTGCTGTGGCTGCTGGGAATGCCCTTAGGACTGATCGTCATCCTGTGGCTCCTGGGAGTCGGACACTAGTAATCCTCGTCTCCACCACAAAAGAAGGGCCGCCTCTATCGACCGGAGGCGGCCCTTCCCTCTACGTCGCGCCGCTATTTCAACGTCCACGTTTCCGCGTTCCAGGCCTCCGTTGAGCCGTGACCTTGGCGCGCCGCGGCGCCCAGGAGACGGTTCGAGACGAGTGCCGTTCGCTGGTCGTAGAAGAGGGGCAGCGGGATCAACTCCCGCGACAAATGGCTCACGATGCGGCCTAGCACCTCGAACCGGTCCTGCCGCGGGATGGTGGCGAAATACTGTTCCAGTAGCCCGTCGAGCTCCCGGTTGGCATAACGCGACCGATTCGTCCCCGCGAAATTGTTGCTGGGTTGAGGAACCTGGGAGCTGTGGTACCGTTGCAGGCCGTCGATCGTCGTATCCGCCGGGTGCCGAGCGACTTCAAAGCCAGGCCGGGTTGCACGATACTCTCGATCCGTGGCGCGCATCTGCGGGATCCCGACGAGATCGACCTGGAGGCCGAGGCGTCGCCAATAGTCGCCCACGGCTTGCATGGCGCTCTCGAGAATGTCGCTGTTGTTCCCACGGAGCTCCACCTCCAGTGGTTGTCCGGCCGTGTCGCGGTAGATGCCACCCGCGCCTCGAAGGTAGCCCAGAGCCTCCACCACCTCCCTCGCGCGGCGCGGATCGTGCTCGTACCGTGTGATGCGACTTTCGAGGAGTCCGTAGTTCGGGTCTGTGGGGTTCACGAAGGCATCTGCTACGGGCGTAACGCCGTGCTGGATCGACTCGGCCATCTCCTCACGATCGATGGCGAGGAGCAGCGCCTCGCGGAAGCGCGCGTTGCCAATCACCGCCGGGTTCGGATTCAACATTTGAGGAAACGCTGCGATCCACGCGTCGATCCCGACGTCTGCGCGGCCGTCCCGCCACTGGTCGCGCATCTGCGCTGCCTCTTCGGCGGAAACGCCCCAGCCCATCACGAACTGCACCTCCCCCGCGCGCACGCCGGCGAGCATCGCGGCAGGGTCCGGGATGAAGCGGACCTCGATCTCATCGATGTTCGGCCGTCCAAGCACGTACTGGTCGAACGCCTGCAATCGCACCGAGCTGCCCGGTATCCATCGGGTCACGCGGAATGGTCCCGTGCCGACGAACTGTTCGGCCCAATGCGGGTGTTGCAGGAACTCCCCCTTATTCGCGGAGTACGTCGGCTCGAGAATGTGGCTCGGGAGCGGAACCGTGCCTGTCCCCGATGAAGTGAAGAGTCTGTCCGCCTCGATGTACGGTCGCAGCCACGTCACTGCGATCGTGGCCGGATCGGGCGCCTCCACTCGGTCCACGTACGCGTAGACCGGGTCCCGAAAGGCCGGGACGTCCGGATCCTGGGCAACAGCCGCCGTGAGCGTGAAATCTTCCGACGTGACGGCCGTCCCGTCATGCCACTTTGCACCCGGCTTGATCTTCCACGTGGTCTCCATCCGGCCGTCCGGGAAGATCCTCCAGAGCCCGTTCTCGAGCGTCGGTACGGCCAAGGCGAGCTGTGGTCGGAGACGGGCGCTATCGTCGATGTGAGCAAGGCCGGCACTCACCAGCTCCTCGAGTGAATCGAACCCGGGACGGCGCCCGGGACCCGCGGTCCTGCTCTGAAGCGTCGTGTGAACGCCGAGAACCGCGATCACGAGGCGACTTGATCCGGCGGCTTTGGCGATGCCGGGCACATTGGTTCGGTTCGCGTCACTTCGGAGGCTGGGGAGCTGAAACGAACAACCGCTCAGCAGCACGACGAGCAGCAGCGACAATAGCGCGAGCCCAGGTCGCCCGCGATACGCTGTGATGCCGGCAGCGTGCGTCATTCCTCCATCAGACCCCAGGGAATGGTCTGCTGGGCGAGCGCGGTGGCGGGCATTGGGACGTCAAGATCGAAGCCCAGGCTCAACACCGCGCGGAGGCCGCGATAGAAGGGCCGCGGATCCTCTGTCTCCATGCGGCGGTACCGCTGCATCCAGTTGTCGGTCATGTAGCTCTTGCCCGCACTCACACCGAGGAGCTCCTGGAACGAGTCGAGGTCGACTCCAGCCTTCTCGGCCATCCGGAACCCCTCGAGCGCAGCCATGACGTTGATGACCGTGATCGCCTGCTGCGATGCCTTCGCGGCAGCGCCCATGCCGAGGGCGCCCATGTGGAAGATGTTGGTGCCGGAGGCCTCGAGCACGGGGCGGCATCGTTCGAACGCCGCCCTGTCGCCTCCAACCATGAAGCAAAGCGTGCGCGCCTCAGCGCCTGTCTGCCCGCCGCTCATCTGCGCGTCGATCACGGTCACACCCTGCGCGCTAGCCCGCTCCGCCAGGCGCTTTGCCGTGTTCGGGTGAATCGTGCTGTGGATGGCGATGAGCGTGCCCGGCTTGGCGCCTTCGAGCACTCCATCCTCGCCAGCGATTGCGGCATCGACGGCTCGGTCGTCGGGAACTGCGAGCGCCACGATCTCGCTGTGCTCGCCGATCTCGCGGTTGGATCGGGCCACCTTCGCGCCAAGCTTGGCCAGATCGTCCAGGGGCCCCTGCCGCAGGTCGTAGACCATTAGGTCGAACCCGGCGACCTGGATGTTCGTCGCAATGTTCTTGCCCATCGCGCCAAGCCCGATGAAGCCGACCCGTGTGCTCATGCTATGCCCCCACCGAGCTCATATCGGCGAGGCCAGCGGGCTCAGTCCACTCTTTCAGTGGGGCGCCTTCTGCGAGTGCCTTGAGCTCGCGCTGCCAGATCCTGCGTTTCAAGATGACGGTCGCATCGCCGCGACCCAGATGCTCGGCGGGCCGCTCGGGGATCGCGCCTTGGCCGACCTGCGTGGCGTAATCTTCGACCCAGAACAGCTTGTACATGCTCATGTCTTGCGGCGAGTCTTCGATCGTCATCTTTCCCGCGAGGATCTGTTCGGACATCTCGTTCAAAGCAGCGCCGTCGGATTGTCCGGCAGCTTGACGACGCCGCTCCTTGTAGGCTTCTGCTTCTTCTCCGCTCAGGTGGAGCATGTCGACGATATAGCTGATGCAGTTTGTGTCGTCGATGGGGAGGCGCCAGAACAATCGATCCACGAACAGCCGCTGTGCATCCTCGATCGACCCCTCCACGCGGATCATGGAGCGTGTCTGGTTGATGTTCGGCATGTGGAAGTGCACGTAGAACGGCGGCCTATTTGGTGAGAGGACTGCGCTCGCGACGCCATATTCGGTCTCGGTGGCGGTCACCTCACGTGCGCCGATCAGGGCCTCTTTGCCTGTGCGAAGCTGCGACTCACGGTGCGTGTATGGGACGTGGCTCGGGTCATTGTCGATCCGGTTGAAGTAGTTGCACGGCCATATCTCGGGCATGCCGGCCTCGATTAGGCCGGGCCGCTCGAAATCCGGGAATCGACGCAAGGGCGGCGGTTCGCCCGCGCCCAGGTAGGCGAATACCAGGCCCAGATACTCCTGCGTGGGGTAGGAGCGGATTCGGACGCGGGAAGCGAAGGCTTCATCCTCGCCTGGCTGCTCGACGCACTGGCGGCTCCCGTCGTACATCCAGCCGTGATAGCGGCAGCGGATGCAGTCGCCCTCGACCCAACCGACCGAGAGCTGCGTGCCGCGATGTGCGCAACGGAAGTCCACGAGGTGCGTATCGCCGCTCTCCCCGCGGTAGAGCGTGAAGTCCTCGCCCATCAGTCGAACGGGTACTGCCTTGCCCGCCGGCAGATCCACCGCGCGCGAGACCGGCTGCCAGAAGCTGCGAAGATAGCGGCCGGCGAGCGTACCCGGCCCGGTGCGGGCGAAATCGAGATACTCCGCCTCAGCCATGTGTCCCCCTCATTCAGCAGTAGAGTCGCAGAACGTCGGCCCCATGAAAAGTTGGCTGCCAAAGTTGGCTGCCAAAGTTGGCTGCCAAAGTTGGCTGCCAAAGTTGGCTGATTGTAGCGGGCATCGCGTTATCAGTCGACGGCGACAACTGGCGCTGGCTCAGCAGACGTCGGCGGTGCGCGTGTAACATCGATCCGCGTACGCGAATGGAGGTTGAAATGAAGGAGCTATCGGCGGACGCCGTCGCCGCCGCGAACGCGAAAAGCCGGACTCTGCGCGAGCTGCTCCACGACCCGAAGCTCCTCGTCATGCCGGGCGCCTACGATGCGCTTTCCGCGCGACTGTTCGAGTCGATGGGTTTCCCCGCGATCCAGGGAACGAGCGGCGGTATAGCCGCGGTCCATGGGCTCCTCGATGAGGAGCTGCTCGGCCGCGACGGCACCGCCGACGCTTATCGAGAGATGGCCGCGGCTGTGAAGGTTCCCGTGAACGCCGACGGTGAGAAGGGGTACGGTGGACCGGAGGCGATGGCCGAGACGGTGAGCGCCTTCGTCGCGGCGGGGGCCGCGGGCATGAACATCGAGGACAGCGACTACCATGCCCATGGAACGCCGATGCAGCTCGTGCCCCTCGATCGCCAGCTCGAGAAGGTCCGCGCCGTCATGGAGGCGAAGCGGCAGCTCGGTAGCGAGTTCTTCCTGAACGCCCGTATCGACGTCTTCGGCACCGTCGAGACGTACCAGCAAGGGATGGACGAGGTGATCCGCCGAGGCAACGCATATGCCGAGGCCGGCGCGGACTGCATCTTCATTTTTCGGCCGGGCGACAGCGAGTGCATCCGCACCCTTGTTCGGGAGATCCATGCGCCGCTCAGCATTCTGGCGGTCGAGACCTCACCGTCCGTGTCCGAGCTGCAGGACCTTGGCGTGGCGCGTGTCAGCTACGGCTCGTCCTTCGCTAGGTTCGCCATCACGGCGACGCGCCAGATGGCCGAGGCGTTGCTGAGCGAGGGCGACATAGCGCCGCTCATGCGGGCATCGATGTCGCGCCCGGACTACCTGAAGCTTTTGAGCGACCGCTTCGTCTAGGCGGAATCCGCTATAAAGTTTTTTCAACGTGCCACTTGGGTGGCGAGAAAATTGCGCAGGAGGGTGCGATGCCGAGGATCCCGCTGGTAACGCCTCCGGAGGAGCCGGGTCGCGCTGCGCCGGCCCCAAGCCTCTACGGCCACGCCCCGACCATTCAGCAGGGCACGCGTGCCCTGGACCAGGGGATCTTCGAAGCGGGCGGGATCTCCCAGCAGCTCCGCCGCCTCATGAACACGCGGGTTGCCACCATTGTCGGATGTCCCTTTTGAACGGACAGCAATGCTGCCGGGAGCAGCAAAGAGGGCGCCTCGGACGAGAAGATCGCGGCCGTCGCGTATTACGACGAGAGCGATCTATTCACGCCATCCGAGCGCGTCGCGCTTGAGCTTGCGGACGCGATGACGTCGACGCCTCCGAACGTGACCGACGACCTCTTTGAGCGGCTCCGACGCTTCTACACGGAGGCGCAGCTCGTCGAGCTCGCGGCCATCGTGGCGCAGGAGAACTTCCGGAGCCGCTTCAACACGACGTTCCGCCTCGAGAGCCAGGGGATGTACTGTCCGATACCCGCTACTCCGCTCGGCGAGTGAGCCAAGACCCGAGATACCCGCCGATCGGGGACTATGCGCTCATCGGCGATTGCCGCGCGGCGGCCCTGATCTCGCGCGCCGGCTCAATCGATTGGCTGTGTCTGCCTCGATTCGATAGCCCGTCGGTGTTTGCCGCCATCCTCGACGCCGATATCGGCGGTCGGTTCCTTATTCAGCCGACGGGCGAGTTTCACACGACGCGTCGCTACGTCCAGAACACGAACGTATTAGAAACGACGTTTCTCACCGATACCGGGAAGGTCGTTCTCCGCGACTGCATGCCTGTGATGTTCGAGGAGGAGAAGCAGGAGCAGCCGGTTCCCCAGCACGAGCTCCTGCGCGAGCTGCAAGGGATCGAGGGAGAAGTCGAGTTCGAGGTGCGGTACGAGCCGCATCCCGACTATGCCAGAGCGCGGGCGAAGCTCGGCCAGCGGGGACAGCTCGGCATCTGGTGCGACGTGGGGTACGGAGCGCTGGCGCTCTGCACGGAGATCCCCCTGGTGATCGATGCGGAAGGCGACAAGGCTCTGGGCAAGGCCATCATCCATGCGGGTGAGCGGCGGGCGCTCTCCCTCACCTTCAGCGAGGATGCCCCAGGGGTCATCCCGTCGCTGGGAGACTTGGCTCGCCAGCGGAGCGATAGCTCGATCGAGTGGTGGCGTGGCTGGGCGGCCCGCTGCACGTACGACGGCCTCCACCGTGACCTCGTCGTCCGGAGCGCGCTCGCGCTCAAGCTCCTCACGTACGCGCCGTCCGGAGCCATCGTCGCGGCGCCCACGACGTCGCTGCCGGAGGCGATCGGAGGCGTCCGAAATTGGGACTACCGGTACTGCTGGCTGCGGGACGCTGCGTTCACCCTCCGAGCGCTGGTCGCGCTAGGATTTCGGTCCGAGGCGGAAGCCTTCCTCTCCTGGGTGCTCCACACGACGCGGATCACCGAGCCCGAGGTGCTGCAAGTCGTCTACGATGTCTACGGGGAACCCGACCTTTCCGAGAGGGACCTCCCCCACCTCGAGGGGTACGCGGGCTCGCGACCGGTTCGAATCGGCAACGGTGCTCACGACCAGTTCCAGCTCGACGTCTACGGTGAGGTTGTGGAAGCGGCGGCGCGGTTCGCCGACGGCGGTGGTGCGTTCGATAGCGACACGGCGATGCTTCTGAGTGACATCGGTCGAGTGGTGTGCCAACGGTGGCGCGAGCCGGACGACGGCATTTGGGAGTCTCGCGCCGGGCGGTTCCATTACACGCACTCGAAGGTCCTGTGCTGGGTGGCGCTGGACCGGCTGATCCGCATGCACGAGACGGGTCAGATCCGCGGTGATGCTCGACGGTTCCGCGAGGAGCGAGACGCCATCCGCAACGCGATCGAGGAAAACGGCTACAACGAGAAGCTACAGAGCTACACCCGCGTCTTCGGTGGGTACGAGGTGGATGGAGCGCTCCTCGTGCTGCCCCTGTATGGCTATATCGATGCCAAGCATCCCCGGATGCGCTCGACGCTGGCGCGCATCCGGGCAGAGCTCGGGGATGACAGTCTCATCTATCGCTACCGGGAATCCGCGCCAGACGGTCTGCCCCCGGGAGAGGGCGCTTTTGGCATCTGTGGATTCTGGGCGGTCGAATGCATGGCGTTGGGCGGAGAGCTCGGCGAAGCGGACCGCACCTTTGGAGGGCTCCTCGCGTATGGAAACGACCTTGGTCTGTTCTCGGAGGAGCACGAACCCGGCACCGGACTGGCGCTCGGAAACTACCCGCAGGCCTTCACCCACGTGGGGCTGATCAACGCCGCGCTGACCCTCGCCCAACTGATGGGCCAGCATGGCGCGGAGCAGTCGACCGAGATGCGCGACCTGGCGATCGAGGATTCGTCGTGAACTGGGAGAGCGCGCTCCTGTCTGGTTTCCTGGGGACCATCGCGCTAACGACGATCATGGCGGGGAGCCAGTCGTTACGATTGACGCGGATGAACGTGCCCTTCATGATCGGAACGATCTTCACGCCCGATCGAGACAAGGCGAAGCTCATTGGGATCGTGGTCCACTTTCTCAATGGCTGGTGGATCACGCTCATCTACGCCGCGCTCTTCCAGGAATGGGGCTATGCGAGCTGGTGGCTGGGCGCAATCCTTGGGCTCGTGCACGCGCTCTTCTTGCTCGTGGTCATCATGCCTGCCGTGCCCGGCCTCCATCCCCGCATGGCCACCGAGCATCGCGGGCCAACCCCGACGAAGCAGCTAGAGCCGCCCGGCTTCCTCGCCCTCAACTACGGCCACCGCACGCCTCTCTCCATCGTCCTGGCGCACCTCGTTTACGGCGCGATCGTGGGCGCGCTATACCGCCCGGGATAGGCACGGCTTTCAGCACTCAGTCCTCGTGCTGACCGAAAACTGTGCTGCGACTCTATTGAAAGTCTATGCGCCCGGCTACGCTGTGTTTACCTTCGTCTACTGTTGATGGACCTCGGACCATGCATGGTAAAGCAGGCTTGTGATCAGTACGAAGGGAAGTGCTGCTTCCCAATGAGAGGGTCGCGAAGATGGATTTTCTCGGGCGAGATCAGTCCCCGCTTACACCGTCCCAATGGGAGTCGTTTGACGAGGTTGTCGTCCGTGTCGCGCGAAGGACGCTCGTCGGTCGGCGCTTCATTCCACTCTTTGGCCCGCTTGGCCCCGGTGCCCAGGTGGCTCCAAACGATGTCTTCAAGGGGCGCAATGAGGGCGTCATAGACATGCTCGGGGAGGAAGAGTGCGACGAGGTTCGCGCGGAGCAACGCCACTACCTTCCGCTCCCGATCATTCACAAAGACTTCATGCTCCACTGGCGAGACATCGCCGGAGCCGGCGACATCGGCGCGCCGCTGGACACTGGTGCAGTTGCATCCGCAGCATCGTACTGCGCCCGCTCTGAAGACGAGCTCATCTTCAATGGCAACGAGGCGTTGGGCTACCCGGGCTTGCTCAACGTGACGGACCACGTTCGCGTGCCCCAGGGGAATTGGGGCGAGATGGGGGGCGCGTTTAGGGACGTGGTGGCAGCGGTTGAGCAGCTCAATGGTCATGGGTTCAACGCGCCCTATGGGCTGGTCGTTAGTCCGCGTCAGTTCGTGGCCATGAACCGAATGTTCGAGAACACGGGTGTGCTGGAGATCGATCAGATCAAGAAGATCATGACGGCAGGCGTCTTCGTCACAGCAATTCTGCCGGAGCCCTCGGCCGTGGTCGTGGCGACGGGCCCAGAGAACCTCGACCTGGTGGTCGGCGTCGACATGACGACGGCGTACATCGAGAGCTCGAAGATGAACCATCATTTCCGCGTCCTCGAGACGCTGGTCCTCCGGATCAAGAGACCTGAGTCAGTTTGCGTGATCGAGACCGGGCAGGGAGCGTAACGATGCCTCAGACCGATCCCTTCACCTACAACGTTACCAAGAAGATGACCGACTCCGAGCTCGCTCGGGCGCTGAGGCTGGATGCGGCGGCCGAGCTGGACGCGATGAGCCTCTATGAGGCCCACATCGAGGCGACCGACAATGAGGACGCAAAGAAGCTGCTCGCTTTCATCGCGAAAGACGAGAAGGAGCACTTCGCCCTGTTCGTCGAGCTCATCAAGCGGCTCGATCCCGATCAGGCCGAGGAGCTCGGGGCGACGCTGCCCAAGCTGGAGGCGATCCTGAACGGTCCGCTGGGCGCCGTCTCCGAGGAGGCCGTCGAGCAGGCGGCCGAGGGCCGCTCCGTCTCTGAGATCGCGCAGGAGCGAGAGGTTCTGCGCCGCGCCACCGTGGGATCGCTCCTTGGCCAGCTCCAAGGTGGCGACTAGCCAGCTTCCGTCGGGCGATGGGTGGGGGATCGGTCCCTGAGCTGCGAGTTCGACATGTCCGAGCTCGGTGACGTTGCAGCGCATCCATTTCGCCGCATAGCATCTCCAAGACGGCAGGCCTCAGCGGAACCGCTGGACAGAGTCCTGGAGCATAGATGCACCGAGCCGATGGCGAGTCCCGAGGGAGCTCTGGCGCCCGCCAGGGTCGGGCCTTTGGGGCGCTTCGGCACCGAGACTTCCGTCTGCTCTGGTGCTCGGCCATGGGCTTCCACGTCAGCGTGTGGATGCAACAGGTCGCGCAGAATTGGCTGCTCTACGAGCTGACGGGCTCCGCGCTCCACATCGGGCTGAACGGCGTTATCCGAACGGTGCCCTTCCTCGTGATGTCGCTCTACGCGGGAAGCATCGTTGATCGCACCGACCGACGAAAGCTGCTGCTGACGGTGGAGTGCATCCTTGGCACCCTTATTCTCGCCCTGAGTCTGCTGGTCGTGAGTGGAGCCGTGCAGGTTTGGCACATCTACTCCTTCAGCTTCGTGACGGCGGTGTTCGCGGCGTTCGAGATCCCCGCGCAGCAGGCGCTGCTGCCCCACACGGTCCCGCGAGAGGACCTCATGACCGCCGTCGCCCTGAACTCCATGCTCCGGCGGGGAACGCAGGTCATCGGTCCTGCATTGGGTGGGCTGTCCATCGCGGCGTTCGGCGTTCCCGCGACGTTTTTCATCAATTGCGCTGGATACGTGGGGCTCATCACTGGCATCGCGTTGATGCGGTCGACCAATCCACCGGCGGATCGAGTACACGAGCCACCGCTTCAGTCGATCTTGGAAGGGCTGCGGTACGTGCGTGCCGAGCGGGTCATCGGGAGTCTGCTCGTGCTCGAGTGCCTGTTCAGCCTGTGCGGATCGTTCAACCCGCTGCTCGTCGTGCTGGCGCGTGAGGTGTATCAGGTCGGGCCCGAGGGCTTCGGTCTGCTGCAGAGTGCCCCCGGAATTGGAACGATCCTGGGTACGCTCGGCATCGCGATGGTGGGCGACGTCCGCCAGAAAGGCCGCCTCATGATCGGCGCCGGAATTGTCTACGCTCTCTCCGTCATTGCCTTCGCGTTCTGTCCGTTCTTTTTGCCTGCTGTGGCGCTGCTTGCGCTCTCCGGGGCGGCGGACTTCATTCGGGGCACGACGCGCATGACCACGCTGCAGCTCTACGCTCGGGGAGCCATGCTTGGACGGGTCATGGGGCTCGACGGGATGTCGACCCGCGGACTGGGGCAGTTCGGCGGGTTTACCTCCAGTACGATGAGCACCTTGATGGGCGCACCATGGGCCATCGCCGCCGGCGCCATCGCCTGTCTGGTGGCGACGCTCGGCGTGGCGTGGCGGGTGCCGGAGATGCGAGACCTGACCGACGCCCCCCGCGATGGGGGCTCGATCAACTCCTCTGGCGAGCTCGCAGCTCCCGCATCAGCTCGCTAGGTGCTCGCATGTCCAATCTAGAGCTTGGGGCTGGCTGAGGACATCCGCTACATTACGCGGTGGTCGGCGGATCTTCGCGCGGATCTTTGCATGGAAGGACCCCACTGGCAGATCGAGGTTTCATCAAGGCCGTCGCGCTGCTCTGGCTCGCCGGCACCGGCTTGCGGCTCACGATTCTTGCCGTTCCGCCGATCGTCCCGATCATCGCTCAGGATCTGCAGCTCCCGGCCACGGGCGTTGGTTTACTCGTCAGTTCGCCCGTCGTGCTCTTTTCGCTGGCCGCGATTCCGGGATCGCTCCTGATCGCACGGCTGGGGGCATTCCCAACGGTGGTAGCCGGACTACTGGTCGTCGCGATTGGAGGCGCCCTCCGAGGACTTGCGCCCACTGCGCTGCCGCTCTACATCGCCACCATGATCATGGGAGCGGGTGTAGCCGTGATGCAGCCGGCGATGCCGTCGCTGGTGCGCCAGTGGCTGCCAAGGCGGGTCGGCTTCGGTACGGCGGTCTACACGAACGGATTGCTAGCGGGAGAGGTGCTTCCCGTCCTTCTCACCATTCCGTTCGTCATGCCCCTCGTGGGCGCAGACTGGCGGATGGCTCTAGTGATCTGGTCGATTCCAGTCGCGGCGACTGCCCTGCTGGTGGGCGTCTTTGGTCAGCGAACGACCGTGACCGCGTCCGAGGGTCCCCAGGTCCCCCGCCGGTGGTGGCCCGACTGGAAGGATCCGCTGATCTGGCAGCTCGCCGCGCTGATGGGCAGCATCAACAGCATGTACTTCGCGGCGAACGCGTTCCTGCCCGGGTACCTGGAGAGCGTTGGCCGTCCGGATCTGACGAGCAGCGCGTTGACGGCGCTGAACTTCGGTCAGATTCCGGCTTCTTTCGCGCTGCTCGCGGTCGCAAGTCGACTCGAGCGGCAGTCGTGGCCTTTCATCGCTATCGGGTTGGCGTCCGTCGTGTGTCTAGGCGGGATGGTCTTCACCAGCGGCGAGTGGATCGTGCTCTGGACGGGGTTGTATGGGCTGATCGGCGCCGGGGCGCTCATCCTCGCGCTCACGCTTCCGCCGCTGCTGTGCCCGCCCGAGGACGTCGCCCGAACGGCGGCAGCGATGTTCACGGTGAGCTACACCGCGGCGGTCGTCATCTCTACGGTGAGCGGCGCGGTGTGGGATCTGACGGGAATACCTGCTCTTGCGTTCGGGCCGATCGCTCTGTGCGCGCTGGTTCTCGCCGGTGCGGCGCTCAACCTGCGGATGACCAAGAGACTCTTGTAGGGCCGAAAGCCTTGACTCTCGGTGCTGGCCACGCCAGTATCACGCGGCAGAGGGTCTCGGTCGAGAGTTGAAATGTCGGTGCCCGAGTCGCCTGGGCGGCGCCGGGTCGTATGAAGGAGAGTACTGTATGGGTAAGGGCGTAGGGTTCATCGGGCTTGGAACGATGGGATTGCCGTTCGCGAGCAACATCGCGAGCGCTGGCTTCGATCTCATGGTGTACGACCTGCGGCCGGAGCCTCTGGACCAGTTGCACAAGCTTGGGGCCAAAATCGGCGAGTCCGCGCGTGACGTGGCCGAATACTCGGACGTAGTCCACATCGCCGTTCCCCACGAGGCTGAAGTCGACGCGACGCTCCAAGGGGAAGAGGGCGTGTTTGCCGGTGCCGCGCCGGGCACTGTAATCGCGCTCCATAGCAGCATCCACCCGGCCAACATGCGGAGAGTGGCCGAGGAGGCGCGCGCCCACGGAGTAGAGATCCTGGATACGCAGATGAGCGGCGGCGCCCGTGGGGTGATCAACCACACGCTGTGCTTCATGGTCGGTGGCGACGAGGCGGCGCTGGCGAAGTGCCGACCGATGCTGGAGACGACGGGCAGCGCGATCTTCCATATGGGGCCCGTGGGGACTGGCGCGCTCACGAAGGTCGCTCAGAACACAATGACGTCCATGCACCTCGCGGTGGCCGCGGAGGTCTTCCGCTTTGCCGAGAAGGCAGGAATCGAGCCTCGCCGCTTCGAAGAGGTGGTGAAGGCGAGCGCCGCCCAGAGCCACGTGGCAGACACCTACCTGGATTCGTGGGCGCCAAGGGACTTGAAGTGGATGTATTACGAGGTGCTGGAGGATGCGCTTCAGCTTGCTCGTGAGGTCGACTCGCCGCTGCCGGGGGCGGCGCTAGCCCAGCAGGTGCTCGCAACAATTCTCAGAAAGTAGCGTCATGGCGTTAAAGCTGTCGCTATAATCGCGAAACGGCAAATGCGTCCCACGAGCGGAGGGTGATGTGTTTCTGACGAAGGAAGAGAACGAACGGCTCACGCAGGTAGGTCCAGGCACCGACGGCGGGAACCTGCTGCGTCGCTACTGGCATCCCATCGCCGGGCTTCACGAAGTCAGCGAGGAGTCGCCGACCAAGTTCGTGCGTATCCTCGGTGAGGATCTAGTCCTCTTCCGCGATAAGAGTGGGAATGTGGGGCTGCTCTCCGATCACTGTTCGCACCGCGGTGCATCGCTTCTCTATGGCCGCGTCGAAGAGCGGGGCATCTCCTGCGCATATCACGGCTGGCTTTACGACGTCGAGGGCAACTGCCTCGAGACGCCTGCCGAGCCCGCGGACAGCTTGTTCCGTTTGACGGTCAAGCAGCGCGCCTATCCCGTGCAGAAGCTCTTCGGCCTGTATTGGGCGTACCTCGGCCCGACGCCGGTGCCGCCGATCCGTCGGCTCGACATCATGAGCTACGAAGTCGAGCACGTCATGGAGATGGAGTTCGACGCCAACTGGGTCCAGGTCGTTGAGAACAATCTCGACGGCTCACACATCTACGTGCTGCACCAGGCCACCCTTGGGAAGAAGGATGCGGTCAAGAGCACGACTCGCGGGCTGATCGACCATCTCGAATCGCTTCAGTACCGAGAGGTGCCGTTCGGCATCATGCGCAGAATGGCCACGGATGACGGCTACGTGGAGGAAGACCCGCTGATCTTCCCGAACATGCTGCGCCGCATGTGCGAGCTCTCGATCAAGGTGCCGATCGACGACCACCGAACCAAGAAGTTTGCCCTCTTCGTCGACATCGCCAAGAAGGCCCACGATCAGGACGACGAGGGCGCCGACTACTACGTCTTTCCGCAGGAGCAGGGCAAAAGTGCCGCTCTCACACCATATCCGGAGGCGACGTACAAGATGACGAGCCTGCGTTATCAGGACGTCATGGCGATCGAGACCCAGGGCCAGGTCACCGTACGCGACAACTGGCATCCGGGGACCGCGGACGTCGGCGTGGCGATGTTCGATCGCATGATCATGCGGGAGATGGATCGAGTCCGCGATGGGGCCGACCCGCTGGGCTTGTTCCGCGACTCGGATCGGGTGATCGACACGAACCTCGAGATCCTCCACGTAATCGGCGGGCAGACCGGAGGCCCACAGGGCAAGCTCGTCCACTCGCGGAAGCACACCCCAACGCCAGAGCTGGCCGACGTCTCCTCCTGATCTCTGCTGCCAGGGAGACCAACGGCGGCTACAGGTGTAATCAGGTACGATGATTGGGTCCCCGAGCAAAAGCCTGCGATAGGACGTGGCTAAGGAGATCGGGGTCGAGTACCAGATGGAGTGGTGGGCGAGTTCCTGATCCCGGCACGCTGCGTGTGCCCGATCTCGGCTCGCGTTGCGTGATGGAAGGTACGACCGAGATCGTCGATACGCTGGCCTCACTGGGAGTCAAGTACCCCCTCTGGAAGGCCGAGTTCCTCCGCTTTTACCGTGTTCTCCTCGAAGGGTCTGAGGTCCTGAGTACCCACCCCCCGCGCAACGATGACGGCTCGATAACGTTCGCCGACGAGGCCGATCTGGTGGAGTACGTGATGCGCTCCGCGTCGCTCGCCGCCATGGCGGGGATCTTCGGCCTCGAAAGCGCCCGCCGCCTTCCCCACGAGCCAGAGGCGCCGCTTCCCTAGATCCGTGCTACCGATCCCTCGGTCACTAAAGCCTCTTGAGTGCCATGGACCCACTGGCCTCGTGTCTCTGTCTTCCAGGGGCACAGTTCCGTTCGCCTCTCGATGCGTAGGCAGCCCTCAGCTCGCGCGTCGACTTCAGGTCCATCAAACGTCGTTTGCAATTGCAACCCAATGGTGACCGTCCGCAAGGCCTTCGTACGCTTGTCTTTGAGATTACATAGATGCGGGGCTGCCGGGTGATCGACATCCGATCCAGCAAGCCCGGTGGCACCGAGAGCACAAGGTGGGGCGCGGGATTTCTCCCGCGCCCCTCCAGAATTCCGCCAACGACGACGGAGGACTCATTGCCCGTTTTTCAGGACTCGATTATCCGCACGCTTATCGGCTGGACCCTGGTCACGATCATTTCTGGTTACGCCGCAGTCCACGTGGTGAGTCTCTTCTGGCTCGCGTTCGCTGTTGCCCCATAGTCGAATGATCCACGATCGATGCGCTTGCGACCGCTCGGGTACACGGCCGTTTCAATCCGCTGGGCCTGATCTTCGAGCGTGGGCTCGGAGTGTCGGACGTTCGGACGCCGCGACTGCGTCGTTAGCTCCAACCACAGTGCCAACCCCCGCCGGCCCGGTGGCTCGGTCAAGGGCTGTTACCTGTGGCGCCGGCAGGACGCGCAGGTGAACGGATGCGGTCTGGTGTTCAGGGCGGACGTCCTGGGAGATGCACGAGATTTCCTCAACTTCCTTGAAGTCGTCGGGATCGGGGAATGCCAAAATTGATTCTCTGACGGTTGCAGAGTAACCGGCCACAGACGTTCGCTCGACGGAGATAGTAAACGCGAGCTCAAAAGAGGGCAGCAGCGAACTCCTTCCAATCCAAATATCGTACTTTCTCGAACCTATCGCGTGGTTCTCTGGTGGCCAGGGTCTAGGCCTGTCATGTTCAGCACGGGCGTAGGCGAATGTCAAATCACCCGCTGTAGACTGTCCTGTGCTGGACGCGGTCCCTTCGATGTTCTATGGAGGCCATGTCGGCGGAAAACGCTGGTAGAATGCGACCAGCGGAGGTCTAGCGCAGTGGACAAGCCGCCCAGCCTTCAGGATGTAATTCGTCGCCGCCGGGATCAGATCTTTGTAGGGCGGCAGGACCATGTTTCTATCTTCGAGCAGAACCTTGGACTGCCTCCAGATGATGACCGCCGCCGATTCGTGTTCAACATCTCTGGCCCAGCCGGTGTTGGCAAAACATCTCTCATGTATCGATTCCGTCAACTCGCTGAGGCGTCTGATTCACTCACCGCTTGGATTCCAGGACCAGATAGCGACCCTGTTGCTACCATGGCTACCGTGGCGGACCAGTTTGAGCGTCGAGGCCACAAACTCAAGACCTTCGACGAGCGCTACCGTCTATATCGCCAGCGGCGACATGAACTGGAATCAGACCCTTCCGCACCTCATGGGTTAATAAACACTGCTGGAAGAACAGCCGGCTTATTGACCCTCCGTTTGGCGCGGGACATACCAGTCGCAGGGGCGGTGGCGGATCTAATTGATGACGATACATTTGCTAATCAGTTCGGTGAATTTGCTTCATACGTGGCGAAGAAAGTCGCGAACCAAGAAGATGCATCCTTGCTGCTTGATCCTAGCGGGACCCTGACGAAGCTTTTCGCGCACGACCTTTCAGCTATTTCAGATGCCTTGAAGATCGTGATCTTCATAGACGGGTACGAACAATTCTCCGATGCTCTAGATGACTGGCTACGATGCCTCCTTGAAGGTGCGTACGGGGACCTACCTACAAATTTTTGCGTAGTCGTCGCGGGCCAAGATGAACTCGATCCGGGCCCATGGACACCATTCGAGGCTATCTTGTCACGCATACAGCTGCAGCCTTTTACGAACGAAGAGCTGACGTCGTACCTAAAGCAAAAGGGAGTCGCTAACCATGACGAGATTGCGGAGATAGCCCGGGTTACAGAAAACCTCCCGTTGATGGTTGCCGTCCTAACTGCCGGTGATTGGCGCGACATTGCGGCGAATAGGGATCTTAATAGCACCGCGGTTGATCGCTTCCTTAGGAATATCACGGACCCGGCGGAACGCCAATTTGCGATCGATGCAGCCCTACCGAGAAGGCTAGATCGCGATGTTGTCGGCGGAATAGTCGAGGATCCAAAAGACCAGATGTTCTTCGAACGGCTAAAATCGCGACCGTTCGTCCAGGAGCGTCGCGATGGCTGGATATACCACGACCTGGTACGTCGGCGGCTCTTGCGCCAGAAGCGCCGTGAATCCGCAGAGGAATGGAGTAACCTCCATGCTCGCTTAGCGGCGTTCTATGCGGGACGCATCCCTCCCGCCCCAGATATCCAACCCGCGCGCACTGAGCCCCCGAGCGGAAACCACTTAGAACTCTTGTACCACCGACTTTGTCAGGCTCCCGATGCCAACATTCCAGGCGCGATCAGTGACTTTTTGCTTGTGGCGGGGCGCTCTTACACTTGGGCTCGCAGATGGGCGGAAACCATTCGCCAAGCTGGTAGCGACGCTGAGGAGTCGCAGCTCGCATCATGGGGTTCGCTTCTAGTAGCGGGCTTGCGAGGCTATCAACAGCATCGCCTTGCCGATGCCATCGACATGTACGCCAGAATTCTTGAGGACATACCTCTTAACGATCCAGCGCGAAAAGTAGCATTGACCCGGCGGGGCTTCGCATATCAAGAGACTCGTGACTATGCGCGCGCCGTGACTGATTTTGAGGCCGCGTTAGCTCTCGTCCACGACGATCGAGGAGAGCGATTTCATTTGACTCACCATCTGGTCACTTGCAATGCCCTATTGCAGAGGTACGAGGAAGCACACAACGTCCTCAGTCACGCCGACCCCGACGCGGATGATCCAGAGCGTCACACGCTGCAAGGGTATGTTTATTTGCTGGAGCAAAAGCCCGACGCGGCTCTGGACGAACTCGCTTCCGCCCTAACGCAACCAGTCCCAGATTCCCACGCATGGTACTGGATGGGCCGCGCGCACATGGCGATCGGTGATTATCAGGAGGCCGCGCAAGATCTAACAAAACACCATGACTTTCGGCCCCAACACGCTGCCACTTTGTATTTCCGCGCTCTAGCGTTCCGTGAGCTGACCCAATTCGACGATGCTCTTTCCGACTTGCTAGAGGCGGTTTCGCACGATCCCGATTCAGCACATGCTGCCCAGAAGCAGATTGGTCTTACGTACCTAGCAATGGCGGACTACGAGAAAGCGTGCGACGCATTCATAGCCGCTTTGCAGGAGGTGCCTGCGTGCGTGGAGTGCTGGGAGAAGTTGGTCGGGGCATACGCACAGCTGCTTCCGGCGGCACATGTTCCCGCGGCGGTCAATTCAGTCGAAATCCAGACAGAGGATCGAGCAGGTTTGATATCTTGCCGCGGAATCGCGATGGTCAGAGGAGGCTACCCGCGGGAAGGCGTTGACGATCTCGACGTCGTGCTAGCCAGTGCCCCAGATGATCGGCATGCGCGATATTATCGTGCCACGGGGCGCATGGACCTTGGTGATACAGATGGTGCTATAAGCGATTTGGGCGAATTGATTCTTCGCTCTCCTAATGATAGTCATGTACGCATGATCCGATCACATCTCTATGAATCGATCGGTAGGTATGAGGAGGCTGCAAGGGACTTGGATGTAGTCATCTCGGCGAATCCGTCTGATCCCGATGTGCGCGCTATGAGTGGATTAGCGAAACTCATGGATAAGGACTTCGCTGGCGCTCTTGCGGACCTGAACGTAGCGCTCAAGTTAGAACCAGATGCAAATCAAGTGCTGTGTTGTAGGTCATTGGCCCATGCAATGATCGGTAACATTGAGAAAGCTAAAGAGGATATTTTCCTTGCGATTGACATTGCATCGCGGAAGCAACAACTGGACCCAGATGATACTGATAATGTACTGAACCTTGGTCTGTACAATTTGCTTGCTGGTGATGGAGTTGCGGCGCGGCAGGTATATCAAGAGGTGCTCCACCGTAACGCGGATCTGGAGGCTATGAAGAGGGGATATGCCGATCTGATCCGTGTGATGCAGCTCCTACCAGACGATGCGAGGATAAGGGAACTCGCCAGTGCATTCGATGCAAACGGCTACGGCGCGAAGCGCATTGATCCCCCTGCATACTGAGGAGACGGTGTGTTTTGGGTTAACGTGGTCTGGATGCCCCCCTGATCCACGGGGCTATCCTGTCTCATAGCAGCTCGTACCAATTCCTCATCAAATCCGATCGGCGACACCCCAGCCCTGGCGAAGGCAGTCGGGGTGAGTAATCGTTTAACGTCGCTTGCCGGCAAGGTGTGGGAAGGCCAGGTCCTGGGACCGCGCTGCAGTTAGAGAGCCCTCTTAGGTCCTTGAGGTCCGTTTGCCTCCAGGGCGGAATGCCTCCACGGATGTCGGCGAACCCAATCGTCTCGCATTGGTCTCGGCGAGCCCATCTCGAAATGCACAGGACTCCTCCGCAAGTCGGTGTTGGAGTCGGCTGGACCAAGAAGGGCTCACAAGTTCACGAGATGCTCTTGGGTTGCAGCCTGCTCGGTGGTCTTGGAGGCAGTCCACCTAAGGACGAACTTTGGGAGAGCAACAGCCGCTACCTGCGGCCAGTTCATTGATCTTTTCGCATGCTGGCGGCTGATTGTGCTCGGAGGTGAGCGATGCTGTCGGGCCCCGCGCACAGCTTAACGGTCAGTTTCACTTGTAACCGCCATCGTAGCGATTGCCAACGGAGTCGTGGTGATGGCTCGGGTCTCGGTCACCGACTGCATAGAGAGGTTGCAGCGTCTCCTGGGCATGGATCTGATCCTGCGCGGCCTGCAAAGTAGCACGCGCTTGAATTTCTGCGCCCTTGAACGTTGTCAGGACCGTTGCCAGGAGCAAGCACACCGCGACTGCTGTAGCGACCGTGTTCGCACGCCGAGTTTCCGCATGTTGATACGCCTGAAACTGTTCCCTAACCGTGAGTCCAGCAATCCACTTTGTGCCGCAGGCACGTAGGGTTTCGTCGATGATACCGAGGGTCGTTGGTATTGCTCCGGGCATATATCCGCCGGCGAACGCCTTCTCTCGGAATGCATAAATCTCACCCGCGAGGTCGTTCTCCCCGAGGAAACAAAAGGGGCTCGGGTCATGCACGATCTCCCGATCCTCAGCGGTTGGGGGTTCGTCGTAACTGCCTAGGCGACCATAAATCTCTTGTCTAGTCGATGGGTGCCCATTCCTTCGAAACCCGTAGTCAGCGGCTTCAAGGTCCTTTGTCTCAACGTTACGAAGACAAAGAAACGCACATGTACTGCATTTCCCAGGTCGTCGCGTACCCAATAGGTTTGATATCAGGGCGTCTAAAACAGATCCTGGGCGAAGTCGTCTGAACGCTAGCTCAGCTTGCTGAGGATACGGTGTTCAAATGAGTCAAGTTTGGACAATCATGCGGCAGCGGCCATTTGTGTGTCGATGAATGCGTCGAGGAGCTCGTTAAGCTGACCCCAAGGGG